>Ga0310834_100816_pt1 | contig 26106 bp, 22 predicted proteins | sample SM_ome_2_FD_201314 | JGI IMG/M metagenome (GOLD analysis project Ga0310834, IMG submission 201314) | Sorghum-adapted microbial communities enriched on stacked mutant (SM) sorghum from Joint BioEnergy Institute, Emeryville, California... ... | reverse complement strand
GCCCCGCCCACGTCGACGTGGGGCTCTCCGGGACGGTCATGCGGTTCGTACCCCCGCTCGCCGGGCTGGCCGAGGGGGACGTCACCTTCGACGGCGACCCCCAGGCACGGGTCCGGCCCCTCGGCCCACTGGTCGAGGCGCTGCGCGCCGTCGGCGTCCGCATCGACGCCGCGCCCGGCGGCGGACTGCCCCTCACCGTGCGGGGTGCCGGCGAGGTGGCCGGCGGCGAGGTCGTCATCGACGCCTCGGCCTCCAGCCAGTTCGTCTCCGGACTGCTGCTCGGCGCGGCGCGGTTCACCCGCGGCATCGTGGTCCGGCACGAGGGACCGCCGGTCCCCTCGGCGCCGCACCTGCGGATGACCGTGCAGATGCTCCGGGCCGCCGGGGTCGTGGTCGACGACAGCGTGCCCGACGTGTGGGCGGTGGAGCCGGGCCGCGTCGCCGGACGGGACTGGGACATCGAGCCCGACCTCTCCGGGGCGGTGCCGTTCTTCGCCGCCGCCCTGGTCACCGGCGGCAGCGTGACGCTGCGCGGCTGGCCGCGTCACAGCCTGCAGCCGGTCGACACGCTGCGCTCGCTGCTGGAGCGGATGGGGGGCGAGGTGACAGTCGACACGGACGGCCTCACCGTCCGCGGCACGGGAGGCGTACACGGAATCGACGCCGACCTCTCCGAGGTCAGCGAGCTCACCCCGGTGCTGGCTGCGCTCGCCGCGCTGGCCGACTCGCCGTCCCGGCTCTCCGGGGTGGCGCACATCCGCGGCCACGAAACCGACCGGCTGGCCGCACTGGCCCGGGAGCTGACCTCCCTCGGGGCCGAGGTCGTCGAGGCTCACGACGGGCTGGAGATCCGGCCACGGCCCCTGCGCGGCGGCACCTTCGCCACGTACGCCGACCACCGGATGGCACACGCCGCCGCGGTCGTCGGACTGGCTGTACCGGGAGTCACCCTGGACGACGTGGCGTGTACCTCCAAGACCATGCCCGAGTTCCCGGCACTATGGTCGACGATGGTGACCGGCGGCGGGCACCGGTAGCCGGGGTGGGTCCGGCCCGACCCGCCGCCGGTGAGGACACGGGACGAGGCAGGGGGCCGCACTGGCGGGCAGACGGCGCGAGTACGACGAGGACGACGTCCGGGTCAGGCCGGGCCGTTCGTCGCGTCCGCGTACCCGTACCCGACCCCGACACGCCGAGGCGGTCGAGGGTTTCGTGGTCGCGGTCGACCGGGGTCGCTACACCTGCGTGATCGGGGACGACCCGGCCGCGGACACCGCGGTGACGGTGACCGCGATGCGTGCCCGCGAGCTGGGCCGCCGGTCGGTGGTGGTCGGCGACCGCGTCGCACTGGTCGGGGACACCTCCGGCGCGCCGGGCACGCTGGCCCGGATCGTCCGGATCGCCGAACGGCGTTCCGTGCTGCGGCGGACCGCCGACGACGACGAGACCGCCGTCGAGGGACGGCTGGAACGGGTCATCGTCGCCAACGCCGACCAGTTGGTGATCGTCAGCGCGCTGGCCGACCCGCCACCCCGGACCGGCTTCATCGACCGGTGCCTGGTCGCCGCGTACGACGCCGACATCGAACCGCTGCTCTGCCTGACCAAGGCCGACCTGGCGCCCCCGGACGACGTCCTCGACTACTACGCCGAGCTGGACCTGCCGTACGTCCTCGTCGAGCCCGCCGCGGACCTCGGCGAGTTGCGCCGGCTGCTCGGCGGGCGCGTCTCGGTGCTGGTCGGCCACTCCGGGGTGGGCAAGTCGACCCTGGTCAACCGCCTGGTTCCGGATGCGGAGCGGGCGGTCGGCGCGGTCAGCGCGATCGGCCGCGGCCGGCACACCTCGACCAGCGCGGTCGCGCTGCGCCTGCCGCCGGTGCGCGGGAGACGGGGGCACCCCGGCTGGATCATCGACACGCCCGGCGTCCGCAGTTTCGGCCTGGCCCACGTCTCGGCGGAGAGCCTGCTGCACGGCTTCCCCGACCTGGTCGAGGGGACGGCGGAGTGTCCGCCGAACTGTGAGCACACCTCGGGTGAGACCGACTGCGCGCTGCCCGCCTGGGTGGCGGCCGGCAACGCCGACCCACGACGGCTGGCGTCCTACCGCCGGCTGCTGGCGTCGCGGGCCGGTGAGACCGAGTAGGGCGTACCGGACGGTCGCGCCGGCCGCGCGCATCGGCCGGCCCGGATCGAGTAGGTTTCCCGGCATGGCCCGGTACGCGGACGACCTGTCCCTGGCGCACATGCTCGCCGACACCGCCGACTCGATCTCGATGGCCCGGTTCCGCGCCCTCGACCTGCACGTGGAGTCGAAACCGGACCTGACGCCGGTCACCGACGCGGACACCGCCGTGGAACGGGCAGTGCGGGCGGCCCTGGCGCAGGCCCGCCCGCATGACGGCGTTCTCGGCGAGGAGTTCGGCTCCTCCGCCCCGGCGGCAGGTTCCGGCACCCGGCGGTGGGTGATCGACCCGATCGACGGCACCAAGAACTTCGTCCGTGGCGTACCGATCTGGGGCACCCTGATCGCCCTGATGGACGGCGACCAGCCGGTCGTGGGGTTGGTCTCCGCCCCGGCCCTGGGCCGGCGCTGGTGGGCAGCGGTCGGACAGGGCGCGTTCGCCGGGCGGGACCAGGCCACGGGGACCCCGATCCGGGTCTCCGGGGTGAGCCGGCTCGCCGACGCCAGCTTCTGCTACTCGTCGCTCGACGGCTGGGAGAAGATCGGCAGGCTCGACGCGATGCTCGACGTCATGCGGACCAGTTGGCGGAGCCGGGCCTACGGCGACTTCTACGGCTACATGCTGGTCGCGGAGGGCGCGGTCGACGCCATGGTCGAACCGGAGCTGTCCCTGTGGGACCTCGCCGCCCTGGTCCCGATCGTCACCGAGGCCGGCGGTGTCCTCACCGATCTGGCCGGGCGCCCCGGGCCGGCGGGCGGCAACGCGGTGGCCAGCAACGGCAGGCTGCACCAGGACCTTCTCGACCGGCTCGGCTGAGACCTCCCGGACGATCGGTTCGGCGCAACCCTCGCCAGGCGACCGCCCGGTGGGAACCTCCCGGGTCAGCCGGCTCGGTGCCCCGCCGACGTGTCCCGGCCGACCGGGCACGAACCCCGGCCCGGCCGGTCCGACTGGGAGCGCGCGGACCCACCCTCTATCCTCGCGAGGTGTCCACCGGTTGGTGCTTCCTCGCGGCCATGATCGCCGCCTACGGCGTCGCCAACCTGCTCCAGTCGATGGCAGCGACCAGGACGAGGCCGCACCACCGCTTCGACCCGACGCTGCTGCTGCGCCTGGCCAGCCATCGCACCTACCTGATCGGGCTGGCCTGTCAGGCGCTCGGTTTCGTCCTGGCCTTCCTGGCCCGCCGTGACCTGCCGCTCTTCCTGGTCCAGGCGAGCGTGGCCGCGGGGCTCGGCGTCACCGCCCTGCTCGGCGTGCTGGTGCTCAAGTGGCGGCTGCCCGCGGCCGAGGTGCTGCTGCTCGTGCTCCTCCTCACCGGGATCACCGCGCTGGTGTTGTCCGCCCGGCCGGCGCCGTCACGCCAACTCGGCCCGGCCGCCGTGGCCGGTCTGGTCGTCGCGCTCGGCGTGATCGGCGGTCTCGGTGTCCTCGCGGCACGACTGCACGGCGTGCCCGGCTCGGTGGCGCTCGGCTCCCTGGCCGGGCTGGCCTTCTCGGCCGCCGCGGTGGCCGCCCGACCGCTCGCCTCGGTGCACACGGTCGACGCCTTCCTCTGCCATCCGCTGCTCTACCTGCTGGCAGCCCACTCGGTCGTCGGGCAACTGCTGCTCGGCCTGGCCATGCAGCGCGGCTCCACCACCGCCGCCGTGGCGGCGATGGACGCGGCCGGGGCGGTCCCCGCCGCGATCGTGGGGCTCCTCCTGCTCGGCGACCGGATCTGGCCGGGCCGGGAGTGGCTCGCCACCGCCGGCTTCCTGATCACGCTCGTCTCCGTGTTGGGCCTGACCCGGTACGCCGAACCGCAGCATCACCACACGCGCCCGTCCGGGACGGAGGAACACGCCCCAAAGGAGGGCGCGGCACTGGCCGCCCTCGGCCGGCACCGGGCCTCCTCGTGACGCCCGATGCCGGGGCCTCGCCGTGACGCCCGGGGCCGCTACTGGCTCGCCGCGGGTTGGCGCCGCCGCGCCACCCGCTCGTAGAGCCGTTCCAGGGCGCCGATCGTCCGGTCCCAGGTGAAGCTGCAGCGGGCCCGGTCCACGGCGGCGTGCCCGTACGCGAACCGCTCGGCCTCGGCGGCGAGCAGCCGGCGCAGGGTGATCGCCAGCGCGCGTACGTCGCCCGGCGGCACCAGCCGTCCCGTCACCTCGTCGACCACCGTCTCCGCGATGCCGCCCTGGGCGTAGCCGACGACCGGTACCCCGCAGGCCATCGCCTCCAGCGGGATGCGCCCGGCGCAGGCGTACCGGTGGGTGCAGGCCACCACGTCGGCCGACCGGTACCAGGCGGGCATCTCGTCGTGCGGCACCGGGCCGACCAGCCGAACCCGGTCGGCGACCCCGACCTGCTCGGCGACCTCGCGCAGTCGGCGGGCCTCGGCGTGGCCGTCGAGGTCGCCGCCGGGCGGACCGCCGACGATGACCAGCTCGGCGTCCCCGACCAGGCGCATCGCCCGTACCAGGTCCTCCTGACCGTGTCCCGGGCACAACCCGCCGGCCGCGAGGATCCGCGGCCGTTCGCTCCGGGACACCGCCTCACCCTCCGGCGTGAACAGCTCGGTGTCCACCCCGGCCGGCACCACGACCACCGAGGCTCGTTGCAGACCCATCCGGGTCAGCTCGTCGACCTCGTCGCTGTGCTGGGCCACCGCCAGGTCCACCGCCCGGGTCAACGCGAGTTCCAGCGGGATCCGCTGCTCCGGCCCGGGATAGTCGGCACCGAGATGGCGCCGTTGCTCGATGCCGAGGGAGTGGAACGTCTGGACCACCGGAATCAGGGTCTGGCGAACCGCGCTGGCCGCCGCCAGACCGCCGATCCAGAAGTGGCCGTGCACCACCTCCGGAGTCCACCCGGCCGTCCACCGCTCGGTCAACCAGCGGCCGAGTGCGGGCACGTGCGGCACCAGTTCGCCGGACGGAATCTGCCGGGTCGGCCCCACCGGGGCCCGTTCGACCTGGTATCCGGCGATTTCGCTCGTCAGGGGCAGTTCGGGGTCGTCGAGCCGCTCGTAGACCCGTACCTCGTGGCCCCGGCTGGCCAGTCCGGCGGCGATCTGGGCGACATGCTGGTGCGTGCCGGCGTACCGGTTGCGGACCTCCTGCGGCGGGCCGGCGTGTGCGCAGACGAGGCCGACGCGCATGGGTCACCTCCCAGCATGGCTACCTGCAACGGCCGTTCGATCAGAGGCTCCCATTAACCGCGCCGCAAGAAGCGGAAACCTGGCAAGTCCGGCGCCTGCTGACAGGCCCGGCGATCCGTCGGCGGGAACGGGCGGCCGGGGTTCACGCCGACACCCCGCCCGCCACCGGCGCGGGCCGCGCGGGTTATCCCGTGCCGCACCGGGTAGTGACCCGTCATGCGCGACGACGAGTTTCCGACGCCGGTGTCCGACCCCGAGGCGGAGGGCCTCCCCGACACCGCCGACGACGACTCGACGGCCGGCGACGACGTCCTGACCGGCCGCGAGGCCGACGGCCCCAGCCCCGCCCAGTTGCCGGCCGACCGCCCGCTGGCCGTCGACCGGTTCGGCAACACCGCCGAGGAGCAGCTCGACGGCGAGTCCCTGGATTACAAGATCGCGCGGGAACAGCCCGAACCGTCGGCCGACGACCCCCTGGCCGGCCCGGTCGATCCCGCGATCGCCGCCGAGGCGGACAGCCAGGAGGCCGCGGCCCAGGCACAGTTCGACGCGGACGTGATCGACGACGGCCCGAGTTCCGATCCCCGTTCCCCGGTGTCCCTCTACGACCACGGCCGGCTCGGCGACGCTCCGGGCGCAGGGACGGTCGGCCGGCTGGTCGAGCCGGCCCAGGGGGCACGGGACGACGACGAGACCGACTCGGTCGCCCTCGACGCCGGCGCGTCCGGCGGTGGTGCGAGCGCCGAGGAACTCGCCGTCAACGAGATCGAGCCGCCGCCGTCCTCCACCGCGCTGTGAGGACACGGCCCCGACCCCGTGACGTAAGGTGGAAGTCCCAGGAAAGGACGCGACCAGCAGCGGCGGGAAGGTGATGAACGACTTCGGGGCCCGGCCATCCACCGTTGCCGTCCACGCCTCCGTCCTGCTTCTCGCCCGCTCCTTCGCCCGCGGCGAGGTCACCGGGTTACGGCACGCCGTCGCCGACCGCTCGGCGGCGGCCGGACTCACCGGCCCCCGGCTCGACGACTACGTCCTCGCGGTCAACGAACTGATCACGAACGCCGTCCGGCACGGCGGCGGGCACGGCTGGCTGCGGCTGTGGTGTGCCGACCAGCTCCTCCACTGCACCGTCTCCGACAACGGCACCGGGATCGCCGCCGAACGGCTCGACCCGCGGTACCGACCCGACCCGGGCGCGCCCGGCGGATGGGGGCTGTGGCTGGCCCGGCAGCTCAGCGACGAGATGGCCGTGGAGAGCGGACCGGGTGGCACCACGGTGCGGGTCAGCGCCCGCCTCGGTCCGGCCCCGGGCGGCGGAGGCGTCGGGACGGTCCGGGTGCCCGGCACCACGGCGGGGTGACCCGCAATCGACGGGGTCGAACGAGGCGCGCGTGACGCCGGCCACGCCGCCGGGTACGGTGCTGCGGGTGAGCGATCACCCTCCCTCCGCCCGGTACGTCGCCGCGATCGATCAGGGCACCACGTCGTCCCGGTGCATCGTCTTCGACGCCGCCGGACGGGTCGTCACCGTCGCCCAGCGGGAACACCGGCAGATCTTTCCCCGGCCGGGCTGGGTCGAACACGACGCCGAGGAGATCTGGTCCAACGTCGACCTGGTGGTCCGGGAGGCCCTCGCCGCCGCGGCGATCGGCCCCGACCGGCTGGCCGCGGTCGGCATCACCAACCAGCGGGAGACGACCGTGGTGTGGGACCGGGCCACCGGCGTCCCCGTGCACCACGCGATCGTCTGGCAGGACACCCGGACCGGCCCGCTGCTGCGCCGTCTCGACGCCGAGTACGGCGAGCAGCGGATCCGGGAGCGCACCGGACTTCCGCTCGCGACGTACTTCGCCGGCCCGAAGCTGCGCTGGCTGCTGGAGCACGTCGACGGTCTGCGGGCCCGGGCCGAGCGGGGTGAGGTCCTGTTCGGCACGATGGACAGCTGGCTGATCTGGAAACTGACCGGGCGGCACGTCACCGACGTCACGAACGCCAGCCGGACGCTGCTGATGAACCTGCACACCCTCGACTGGGATCCGGAGCTGCTCGACGCGCTCGGCGTGCCGGCGGCGATGCTGCCCGAGATCCGCTCCTCGGCGGAGGTCTACGGCACCGCCACCGGGGCGCTGGCCGGGGTTCCGGTGGCGAGCGCCCTCGGTGACCAGCAGGCCGCGCTGTTCGGGCAGACCTGCTTCAACCCCGGCGAGGCGAAGTGCACGTACGGCACCGGAGGTTTCCTGCTGCTCAACACCGGTGAGTCCCCGGTCGTCTCCCGGCACGGCCTGCTCACCACGGTCGGCTACCGGATCGGGACGCGGCCGGCGACGTACGCCCTGGAGGGAGCGATCGCGGTCACCGGCTCGCTGGTGCAGTGGCTACGGGACAACCTCGGGCTGATCTCCAGCGCGCCGGAGGTCGAGGAACTGGCCCGCACCGTCGACGACAACGGCGGCTGCTACGTCGTGCCGGCGTTCTCCGGGCTCTTCGCGCCGCACTGGCGTCCCGACGCCCGCGGGGTGATCGCCGGCCTGACCGGGTACGTCACCAGGGGTCACCTGGCCCGGGCCGTGCTGGAGGCGAGCGCCTGGCAGACCCGGGACGTGGTGGACGCGATGAACGCCGACTCGGACGTGACGTTGCGCCGGCTCCGGGTCGACGGCGGGATGACCGCGAACAGCCTGCTCATGCAGTTCCTCGCCGACGTGCTCGACGTACCGGTGGTGCGTCCGGCGGTCAGCGAGACCACCTGCCTCGGCGCGGCGTACGCCGCCGGGCTGGCCGTCGGCTTCTGGCCGGACCTCGACACGTTGCGCACCCAGTGGCGGGCCGACGCGGTCTGGGAGCCGGCGATGGACCCCGCGCACCGGGATCGCGAGCTGCGCAACTGGCGCAAGGCGGTGCAGCGCACCCTGGACTGGGTCGAGGAGGCCGGGTAGTCACCGCCCTCATTCCTGGTCGAGCGCGGCCTCGACCCCTGGGACCTCTCCGCCGCGGTCGGCGGTCCGGCCACGCCAGGTCTCCCCACCCCGGGTGCGCCGATCACCCTCGGCGCCGACCGCCCTCGGTCGAGGTCGACGACCGCCGGGGAGCTACCGCGCCCGTGGTCTCCGGCCCGTCAGCCTGCCGAGGACGATCCAAAGAGGAGAGATTGTCGGTCCGTTGCACTAGCCTCACGCGCCGTGAGTCTCTTTGGCAAGATCATGGCCTGGCGATCGGCGTTCATCTTCTGGGTCGGACTTCCGGTCATCGCCGCCGCCGGCTTCACCTTCGGCATCTTCGATCTGGTTCCGGCCTGGCAGGCGAAGGCCGGCAGCGGCGTCGAGGGCACCTTCACCGCCGTCCGCGAGGACTGCGGCCGGCGCAGCTGCGACTGGCGCGGCGACTGGGTCGCCACCGACGGCAGCGCCCGGCGCACCGACGTCATCCTCTACGACGAGCCCGACGGATTGACCGTTGGACAACAGGTGGCGGCCCGGGACACCGGCGCCCGCAACGGCGTCTTCTCGGACGAGGGCGGGTACACCTGGCTGATCATGACCGCGCTCGTGGTGGCCGGCCTGGTCGCGGCGGTGGTCTGGATCCTCGCCCTGGTACGGGTGATCCGCCGTCGCCGTACGCCGGGCCCCGCCGCCACCTGACCCCACCCGCCCACGGGTTTCCTGCCTCGACGTCGCGGCCACCCCGTCCGGACCTTCCTGCACCCCGGCCACCGGTCGGGCGGGCCCGGTCCGGGCACCGGCGCCCGCCGCACCGCTCACCAGCGGCGGCCGGTGAGCCGTTCGTAGACCTCGATGTAGCGCTCCCGGGCCGCCTCGACGACGTCCGGCGGCATCTCGGGGGGTGGTCCGGTGCGGTCCCAGCCGGTGCTGACCGCCCAGTCCCGGACGTACTGCTTGCTCAGCGCGTACTGCGGCCGGCCGGGCTGGTAGTCCGCCGCCCACCAGAACCGGGACGAGTCAGGGGTGAGGACCTCGTCGCCGAGGACCAGGGTGCCGTCCGGCGCCCAACCCAGCTCCAGCTTGGTGTCGGCAACCAGGATCCCCCGGTCCGCGGCGATCTCGGCGCCACGCCGGTAGACGGCCAGGGTGATCTCGCGCAGCCGCCGCGCGGTCTCCTCACCGACCTTGGCGACCACGTCGGCGAAGGTCATCGCCGTGTCGTGCTCCCCACCGGGTGCCTTGGTCGTCGGAGTGAAGATCGGCTCCGGAAGGGCCGAGGACTCCACCAGGCCGGGCGGCAACGCGACGCCGCAGACCTCGCCGGTCCGCTCGTACTCGGCCAGGCCGGAACCGGTCAGGTAGCCCCGCGCGATGCACTCGACCGGAACCATCTCCAGCCGGCGTACCCGCAGCGCCCGCCCCGCGAACTCGGCCGGCACGTCGGTGGCCGAGATGACGTGGTGCGGGACCAGGTCGGCGAGCTGCTCGAACCACCACAGCGAGAGCGCGGTGAGCAGCTTGCCCTTGTCCGGGACCGGGGTCGGCAACACCACGTCGTAGACCGAGACTCGGTCCGAGGCGACCAGGATCAGGTCGTCGCCGTCGGCGTACACGTCCCTGACCTTGCCCGAATGCAGCAGTTCCACGGGGCCAGTACATCACGTGGCGGTGCCGCCCCCGTCCCACCCCCGTCCCGCGCCGACGCCGCCCGGTACGCCCCGGCGATACCGGCCGGATGGCCGTTGACACCCGGTGACACCGGCTGTGTAAATGATCCCGGTGTCAGTGATCCGGTTGTCGTCCCGCTGACCGGTGTCAGGAGCTGTCGTGCCTCTCCCCCGCCTCACCCCGACCGGTCGGGTCCGGCGGCCGCTGTGCGCCGCCCTGCTCGCCATCGTGACCGTGCTGAGCGGCTGCACCACGACGGACACCGCCCCGCGGCAGGAGCGGGTCGAGCTCTCGGTCTTCTGGTGGGGCGGGGAGCAGCGGGCGGCCCTGACCAGGCAGGCCCTGGAGCTCTACAGCCGGCGGAACCCGAACGTCACCTTCAGGTTCACCTGGCAGGGCAACGCGGGTTACTACGACCGCCTCTCCACCGAGGCCGCCGCCGGCAACGCACCCGACATCTTCCAGATCGACGACGACTACCTCACCGAGTACGCCCAGCGCCAGATCCTGCTCGACCTGACCGAGTACGTCCGGGCCGGTGAGCTCGACCTGCGCGGGTTCCCGACCGGCCTCGCCCTGTCCGGCCAGGTCGGCGGCCGGACGGTCGCCGTGGCGAGCGCGCAGAACACCCCGGGGCTGGTCTACAACAAGAGCCTGCTCGACCGGCTCGGCCTGCCGGAGCCGTGGATCGGGATGTCGTACCCCGAATACCTGGCGTGGGCCGAGCGGGTGACCAGGCGCAGCGGCGGCAGGGTGGCGGGCACCATGGATCCGTCCGGTGACTACAAGGCCCTGTGGGTCTGGCTACGCGCGCAGCAGAAGGAGCTGTACACGGGCCGGCAGGTCGGGTTCACGGAGAACGACCTGACCCGGTGGTTCGAGATGTGGCGCAACGCCCGGCGCAGCGGCGCCGCGCCACCGGCCAGGGTCGTTCAGCGCGCCAACAGTGGCGACGTCACGCGGCAACTGGTCGTCACGGGCGACGCGGCGGCCTCGTTCGCCTGGTCGAACCAGCTTCCCGAGTTGCAGAAGCTCACCAGGGACAAGCTCGGGGTGGTGAGTTACCCCGGCACGCCGGAGGCGCAGTGGGCCCGGGCGGCGGTCTACTGGGCCGGTTTCCGGGGCACCCGGCACCCCGACCTGGTGGCGCGCGTCATCGACTTTCTCGTCAACGACGTCGAGGCCGGGGCCATCCTCGGCACCGACCGTGGCCTCAGCGCCAACCTCGACGTCCGCAGGACGGTACGGGCTTCCCTGACCGATGAGAGCATGAAGCTCACCGCCGCGTTCGAGGCGAAGATGGCCAACCGGTTCGGGACCGCCCCGGCGCCGCCGCCCCGGGGACACCCCACGGTCAAGACCCTGCTCCTGCAGGCTGCGGAGAACGTGCAGTTCGGGCGTGCAACGCCTCGCGAGGCCGCCGCCGCCTTCATCAGCCAGGCGAACGCCGTGCTGACGAGCTGACACCTGGCGGCCTGGGCGCCCGTCGACGCCGCCCCGGGCTGGTCGTCCGGCTCGCCCGGCGGGTCCGTCGGTCGTTCAGCGCCGTCCGGAGCGGCGACCGCGCATGACGTACACCAGCCCGACGACGATCACCGCCAGTACGAGCAGGCAGCAGACGCAGGTGAAGAGGCTGAACCGTCCGCCGGAGCGCCGCCGGGCCGCCTCCAGCACGACGCCACCGGCCGGGGTCGCGGCCCAGGCCACCGCAGGCGTCAACACCGTCAGAACCGCCGCGCCGAGCACCCCGGTCAACCGGAACCACCAGCTCCTGAGAACCTCCATGTCCCCATCCTGAGGGGTCGGGACAAGTTTCGCCGCGCGCGGCGGAGAACGCGCCGGGTCGCCCGGGGGACCGGGGCGCTCGTGACCACCGCGGCCGCACCGGCGGCGCCGGTCCACACCCGGTCGGTGTGCGGAGCGGTCGGGGCTCTCGCGCTTCCTCACGTCGGCGGGACACCGACGATGCCCGCCGGCACACCAGCCACGCCCGCGTGAGATCACCACGATGAGCTGCTCGATCAACGACAGGAAGGGGCCGAAGAAGTAGAGATCCATCACCATAGTTACCCATGGGGGTACGGTGATGACTTCAAGTAGCCAGTGGGAGCCCGACGTCGACGTGTCGTCGCCGGATCGGTCGGTGCGCATTCTGGCCACGGTTGACGGTCAGATCGAGGTGGCGGTACGCGACCTGCACCGACATACGGACGACACGCTCGCCCGCCAGGTGAGAGCCGCCGCCCGGGTCGCACTCGCCGCCCTGCAGCGGATCGACCTGGGCGCACGCAACCGGCCGGGCTCAGGCGAGCCCGCCGGTGCGGCCCCACCCGGACGGGGGTGTCCGTGAACCGACGGCACCGACACGCCTGGATACTGGCGCTGGTCGGGATCGGGCTCCTGCTCAGCGGCGGGGCCTTCTCCGCGATCCGCTGGAAACTGCTCGCCGACGAGGACACCGGCGTACCCAACTGCGCGGCGTTGGTGGCCGACCTGCCGAACTCGGCGACGGGTGCGTGGGGAATCCGCGACCCGGAGCCCCGTCGGGTGACCGATTCGACGACCACGTGTGAACTCGCCTTCACCACAGCCGACGAGCGGTTCAGCGGCTCGGTGAGCGTGTTCATCCTCGGCTCCAGCGATCCGGATCGGCTACGTCGGGAGGTGAGTTCCGGGTTCTGCTACGGCGGCGCGAGGCCGGTCGACGACGCAGAGAAGTACCTGGCGGTCCGGCACTGCGTCGAACTTGTCGGTGAGGTGGCCCTGGCCGGCGTGTTCGCTGCCCGCGACCACCGGTTCGTGCACATGGTGGCAACCGTGCGCGGCGGGAGCGCCGACCGCGTCGAGCTCACCCGGATCGCCTCGGAGATCGCCCGTACGGTCGCCGACCGAGGGCTGTCGCTGCCGAGGAACGGCCAGCCATGAGTCGACTGGAGGACTACTGGGCCGCGGTGGCCCGGATTCGGGCCGTCGGCGAGTCGACACACCGTTGGGTCAGGGTGACCCGTGAGCCGTCCGGTGAGATCGACGTCCGAATTCGGCCGGGAAATGCTGCGCACCTGCGCCGCCGTCCAGGTCGCTGACGAGATCCGCAGCGCGCTGCTCGCCGCCGTTGCCGACCACCGTCGGCAGTATCGGCAACTCCGCATCGACTACTTCGGCTCGCCCCTCGGCGTGGGGGAGTTTCCGGAACCAGGTCGAAACTGGGAGCGGCGGTGAGCACGGAGCTGGAAGAGTTGCGGGCCGAGTCACGCGCACTGGTCACTTTCGGCGTCGCCCGGTACGAGGACAGCGTCGTGTTCAGCGCCGTCCGGCGTTATCTCGTGGATGTCGGGCAGATTCCCACCGGCGCATGGGGTACTTTACCTGGAATTTCCGACAAACTACGCCGTGACTGGGCCACGGCCCTGGAAAACCGCGTCTCGGAGGCTGTCACGATCCGTGACGAGATGACGCGCATCTCGGACGGGATACTGCAAATCGCCGCAAACTATGACGCCACGGACCTGCGAGTCGCAACCAGCTTCGACCTGGCCAACCAGGACCTGCGCCCGTTCCTGGCCGCCGCCGACGGTTATGCGAACGAGATTCGCGTGCGCCCCGGCGGGGTGGGGGTTCTGCCGCAGCAGAGGTATCCGAAGCTGGCCGACGGCCCGCCCGCGGTGGTCATTCCACCCGACAACGAGAGGCTCTCCGCGATTCGCCAGGAGCGTTTGCCGCACGTCCGGCACGGCGAGGAACCACTCCGCATCGGGTTCACGAACGGGGTGATGACCATTGCCGGTGGACCGACCGTGCACTACGAGAACGGGGAGAAGGACCGCCTCGACCAGTTCGTCCAGGAGCATCGCGATACCCTGTTGCAGCTCGAGGCGTTGCTGATCGAACTCGGCACCGGCCGCCGATTGCCGCTCAACGATCTGATCGTGCATGCCTGGCGTAGTTCACCCAGCATCATCCGCAACCGAGCCGATCTCGTCCATTCCGCGGCGAACACCTACCAAGAGTTGCGCACGGCCATGGACGGCGAGCTCAGCCGGCTGAATCTCTACTGGGAGGGGAGTGCCGCGAAGGCCTTCACGCAGCACGTCCAGTCGGTCAGCAGCTACCTCTCCCAGCTCGAGATTCAGGCGCGGTGGCTCGCCGAGGAAGGCAAGAAGGCCGCATCCAGCCTCGAAGGACTACGCAACGCATACGCCACGACGGGCTACGAACGGATCGGTTCCCTCATCACCGCGCTGACCGAGTACCACGAGCGGATTTCGAAACCCTTCCACTCGTGCGGCAACCTCGAACAGGCTCTGATCGATGCCGCCGCGGCCTTCACAGATCATCTGCTGAGCTCGGAGCGACGGTACACCGAGGAGCTGACGCTGTTGCTCCAGATCGACGAGCAGGAGCGCAGGGAACGCCCTGATATCGGCACCCGTGGCCACGACGCCATCCCGTTCCCGAAGGTGGAGACCGGCGCCGAGGCGTGGTACGACGACGGCGGCTGGCGCCCCAGCCCGCACCGGCCGGCGGTCTAGCTGGTTCGAGGCGTGGCGCGGCTCCAGACGGATGGCTGACGTCATCAGCGGTCCGAGGGCGCGTTCCTCGACCGTGACCACCCCGACCGGGTTTCCACCGGGACGAACCGACTCTCCAGCCGTTGTGGCCTACCACACATTCGTCTGCACGACCTGCGACGCGGTCATACCGCGGCGGTACTCGGGGGCGGGCGTACGCCTCGGGATCGCCGGTACCCGGCGGTCACGCTCCGGCAGCGTCCGGGTCCGCCGGCACACGCCGCCCGGCACGGACCGCGAGGCGGGCACGGTCGCGGCCCCGCCATAGGGTCCGGAGGCGGGCACCGTCAGCGAACCCGTCGACACGGGGAACGACAACGGCCCCCGGATGATCTCCGGGGGCCGTTCCTCGCAGTAGCGGGGACAGGATTTGAACCTGCGACCTCTGGGTTATGAGCCCAGCGAGCTACCGAGCTGCTCCACCCCGCGTCGGCGTTGCTAACACTAGCGCATCCGGCCCGCCGTCTGCAAAACGGGGCGGAAACTGGCCGGCGACCGCCTGAGGCGGTCGCCGGCCAGTAGGGAAGGTGCTGGTCAGGCCCCGGGTGATGGGGACGGGCTCGCCGTGCCGCCGCCGGCGGCCGGTGAGGTGGTCGGGGCCGGCGAACCGCCCGGGGCCGGCGCGCCGGGGTTCACCCGCTGAGCCACCGCCTGGAACTCGTTCATCGCGTCGTCCAGGGCCTTCAGGGCCTGGCCGTACCGTGCGAAGTCACCCGACGCCTGGGCGGCCTTCACCTCGGCGATGGCGTTCTGGACCCTGGCGGCCGCGGCGGCCAGCTCCGGCGTGGGCGAGGGTGTGCCGTCCGAGGGCGGCGCCGTCGGCGGCGGGTTGTTGTTGCCGTCTCCCGTCGGCGGTGGGTTCTGGGTGCCGGTGCCCGCCTCCTTGCCCTGCCGGACGAGCTCCTTGACCCCCTCCTCCAGGCTGTTCGCCAGCGTGACGTACTGGCCGCCGTCGCCGTACGCGATCAGCACCCGCTGCAGCAGCGGATAGGCGTTCTGCTGGTTGCTCTTCACGTACACCGGCTCGACGTAGAGCATCCCGTCGGCGAACGGCAGTGAGAGCAGGTTGCCGTACTGCACCTGTGCCTGGTTCGAGGTGAGCAGGTTGAGCTGCTGCCGGATGGTCGCGTTGTTGGTCATGTTCTGGTGGATCTGCACCGGACCGGAGATCGCCGTCTGGTCGGGCAGCTCCAGGACCTCCAGCCGAGGCTGGCCGTCGACGTACGACCCGGTGATCAGCGCGGCCAGGTTCTGCCGGCCGACCGGGGTGACCGCCGAGGTGAGCTGGAAACGCGGCGCCTCCTGCTCCGGGAACTGGGTGTAGAGGTAGTACGGCGGCTGCTTCTTTCCGGTGTCCGGCGCGTCCGGGGCGTTCGGAACCTCCCAGAAGTCCTCACCCGAGAAGAACGACAGCGGGTCCGTGACGTGGAACTTCGCCAGCAGGTTGCGCTGCACCTTGAACAGGTCGGCCGGGTAGCGGAAGTGCGCGGCCAGCTCGGCCGGGATCTCCGACCTGGGGACCACCAGGTCGCCGCCGAAGGCCTTGTTCCAGGCCTTCAGCACCGGGTCCCGGTCGTCCACCTCGTAGAGCCGGACCGTGCCGTCGTACGCGTCGACGGTGGCCTTGACCGAGTTACGGATGTAGTTGATGTTCTCCCGGGCCAGCTCGAAGGTGCCGAGGCCGGTCAGCTCGTCGGTCGTCTCCTCCCGCAGGTTGACCTGCTGCGAGTACGGATAGGTGGCCGAGGTGGTGTAACCGTCGAGGATCCAGACGATCCGTCCGTTGACCACCGCCGGGTACGGGTCGCCGTCCAGGGTCAGGAACGGCGCGACCTTCTCCACCCGGTCGCGCGGGTTACGCACGTAGAGGAGCTTGGAGTTCTCGTTGACCGCCTCCGAGAGGAGGAAGTTCGGCTCCTGCTCCTTGATCGCGTAGAGCAGTCGACGCCAGTACGAGCCGATGTGAACCCCGCCGGAGCCGGTGTAGGTGTAGCCGCCCTGGCCCTCCTGGCCGGTCGGCCGGTCGAACTCGACGTGGCGGTTCGGGTCGGTCTGCCCGACGATCGCGTAGTCGCCGTCGCCCATCTGCTCGCCGTAGTAGATGCGCGGCTGCTCGACCACGATCTGCTCGGTCGCCGCGGAGCATCCCTCCTGGCGCTGTTCGCCGAGGAAGCCGGAGACGAAGTACGGCAGACCACCGCAGACCACCCGGTTGGCCGGCGCGCTGACCATGCCGTAGCCGTGGGTGTAGACGGTGTGCCGGTTGATCCAGTTGCTCTGCTGGGCGGTCAGTTTCAGGTAGTTGATCTCCCGCATGCCGACGACGACGTCCTGGGTCTTTCCGCCGATCTGGTAGCGGTCGATGTCCAGCTTCTCGCCGAAGTCGTAGAAACTGCGCACCTGTTGTGCCAGGGTGTACGTCTCGGAGACCAGCTGCGGGTCGAGCAGCCGGATGTTCGGCACGACGTTGGTGTCGGTGGCCAGGCTCTCCGGCGGCGTCAGGTTCGACGCGCTGTACGGAATGACCTTGGTGTCGGCCAGCCCGAAGGCGGCGCGGGTGGCGTCGATGCTGCGTTGGATGTAGGTGGCCTCCTTGTCCCGCACGCTCGGCCGGACCTCGAAGGTCTGCACCGCCCACGGGTAGATGCCGCCGATCGCCACCGCCGAGATGCCGAGCAGGGCCAGCGAGATACCGGGCCAGACCAGGTTCCGCATCACCGCGTTGGAGAAGATGATGATCGCGATCGCGACCACCACGGAGATGTACGCCAGGATCTCCTTGGCCGGCAGCAGCGCGTTGACGTCGGCGTAGCCCGCGCCGTAGAGGTTGACCCCCTCGTTGAGCTCCAACAGCATGGCCCGACGGTCGAGGACGTACGCGACCGCCTTGAGCAGCACGAAGACCGCCACCAGCGTGGTGAGGTGGGCGCGGGCCGCGGCGGTCATCCGTTCGCCGACGCCCTGCAGCCGTACCCCGCCGAAGATGTAGTGCATCGCGAGCGAGCCGATGACCGCCAGCACCACCACGGTGAAGCCGACCCCGAGCAGGTAGCGCAGGAACGGGAACTGGAAGACGTAGAAGCCGACGTCAATGCCGAACTCGGGATCCCGCACCCCGAAGTCCTGCGAGTTGCGGAACAGCATCCACTGGGCCCACCGGCTCTGCGCCGAGAGCCCGGCGAAGAGCCCGACGGCCACGCCGACCGCGGCGAGCCAGACGCCGATCCGCGGTGCCAGGACCGACCGGTAACGCTCCAGCGTCACCTGCTCGGGTGAGTGCGGCCGCAGGAACGGTCGCAGCCGGTAGGCCAGCCACATGTTGCCGACGACCAGAAGTGCCACGGCCAGCCCGGTCACGACGAAGAGCAGGATCCGGGTGACCAGCACGCCGGTGAAGACCTGCGTGTAGTCGACCTCCTGGAACCAGAGCCAGTCGGTCCAGGCCTGGACGCCCCAGCCGAGCAGGGTGAGAAGCAAGAACACCCCGAGGAGGACGCCCGCCGTGGCGCGGCCGCGCCGACTCATTCTTGGTAGAGGGCTGCTACGCATGACCACTGTTGGCTCCGCACGTTCGGAAGTGACCGGCTCTGATCAGAGCACCTAGACTACGGGGTAATCCGGGGTCCGATCCGTTCCCGGTCGAGCAGGCGGCACATCGGGCACGGCGCGCTGCCGGTCGGACCGGCCCGCGAAACGGCGTCAGCCGGCCCGCGAACACGGCGTCCGGGTGCTCCGGCACGACGGCGTCGGGCGGGTCGGGGCGTCCGGCCGGGTACGCGGCGCGCAGGGTCAGCAGCTCGGCGGCTGGCCTCCGGCGCGGATCGTCGCCAGGGCGGCGAGCGCGTCCCTGAGGGAGGTGACCCGGACCAGCGGCAGCCCGGGCTGGGCGTTGCGGACGGCCTCGGCACAGTTGTCGGCCGGCACGAGGAAGTACGTCGCCCCGGCGGCCTTCGCCCCGACGAGCTTCTGCGGGATGCCCCCGATCGGGCCGACCTCGCCCTCGTCGTTGATGGTGCCGGTACCGGCGATGACCTTCCCGCCGGTGAGATCCTCCGGGGTGAGCTTGTCGACGATCCCGAGGGCGAACATCAGACCGGCGCTGGGCCCGCCGATGTTGTCCAGGTCGATGCTCAGCTCGAACGGGTGCGGCTGCCGCTGCTCGACCTCCACGCCGATGCGGGGCGGACCGTTGTCGGTGGAGCGGGACACGATGGTCGCGGTGGCCGGTGTGTCGTCGCGGGTGTAGCCGACGGTGAGCGCCGTGCCGGCCGGTCGGGCCTGCACCATCCTGGTGAGGCCCCCCGCGGTCAGCACCGGCTCGTCGTCGACCGAGGTGATGATGTCGCCGGCCTTCAGGATCCCCTCCGACGCGCCACCGGGGACGACGTTCTTGACCACGACCTGCACCGGGAAGCCGAGTTCGCGCAGGGCCGCCGTCTCCGCGCTGGTCTGGGAGGCGGCGAAGTCCTCGGCGTTGCGCCGCTCCACCTCCTGCTGCGTCTCACCCGGCGGGTAGATCAGCTCGTACGGCACCACGGCCTCGTGTGGGGAGAACCAGCCGGCGATCGCGGTGAGCAGTCTGACGTCGCTCTGCACCCCGACCGTGGTCAGCCGCAGTTCCCCCGCCGAGGTGGAGGTCTCGCGGCCGGACACCTGGATCACTTCCTTGTCGTCCTGCCGGCCCAGCGTGTCGACGGTCGGGCCCGGCCTGAGCACGACGTACGGGATGGGTGCGGCGAGCACACCGATGCTGAGCAGGGCGGTGATCACCGCGCCGAGCAGAACAGTGACACCGCGACGTCTCATAGGACGAAGCGTACCCATCGGCGGCAGACCTCCCGCCGGCCGAACCCCGATCACCGCGGTGGCGTCCCGCCACCCCGCCCCCGCGGCTCCTCCGGGGTGGCCCGTTCCGCCCCGAATCCCCCACGGCGCGAACCTGGACGGGCGCCGCGGTGCCCGGCGCGCGTACCGTTGACGGGTGCCTGATTTTCCGTTCGGCTTCGCCCTGCCGGGCGGCCAACCGCCCGACCCCAACGACCCGCGGCAGATACAGCAGTTCCTGGCCCAGCTGCAACACCTGTTCGCCGCGCCGGGCAGCGGCCCGGTCAACTGGGACCTGGCCCGTCAGGTCGCGGCCAGCCAGCTCGCCGCCAACGGCGATCCGGCCGTGACGCCGTACGAACGCAACGCGGTCGAGGAGGCTCTCCGCCTGGCCGACCTGTGGCTCGAACCGGTCTCGGCGCACCCCTCCGGTATCCGCGTCGCCGTCGCGTGGAACCGCAACGAGTGGATCTACCGCACGCTCGACGTCTGGCGGAAGCTCTGCGACCCGGTGGCGGGCCGGATGGTGGGCGCGATGGGCGACCTGGTGCCGCCGGAGGCGCGGGCACAGCTCGGGCCGATGCAGGCGATGCTCACCACCCTCGGTGGGGCGCTCTTCGGCGGTCAGCTCGGGCAGGCGCTCGGGTCGCTCGCCGCCGAGGTGCTCTCGGCCGGCGACATCGGCCTCCCGCTCGGCCCGGCCGGCACGGCCGCACTCATCCCGTCCAACATCAAGAAGTACGGCGAGGGCCTCGAACTGCCCGAGGACGAGGTGCGGATCTACGTCGCGCTGCGTGAGGCGGCCCACCAGCGGCTCTTCCAGCACGTGCCGTGGCTGCGGGGGCACGTGCTCAGTGCCGTCGAGACGTACGCGGCCGGCATCACGGTCAACCGTGAGGCGATCGAGGAGGCGATGGGCCGGCTCGATCCGATGAACCCGGAGTCGTTGCAGGCGCTGGTGCTGGAGGGGATCTTCACCCCGGAGGACACCCCGGCGCAGAAGGCCTCACTGGCTCGGCTGGAGACCACGCTGGCCCTGGTCGAGGGCTGGGTCTGCCACGTCGTCGACGCCGCCGCCTCGGGCCGGTTGCCGAACGTCAACCGACTCGGCGAGGCGTTCCGGCGGCGCCGGGCCGCCGGCGGCCCGGCGGAGCAGACGTTCGCGGCCCTGGTCGGGCTGGAGTTGCGTCCCCGTCGGCTGCGTGAGGCGGCGACGCTGTGGACGGCGCTGACCCGGCACCGGGGCATCGCCGGTCGGGACGCCCTCTGGGGTCACCCGGATCTGCTCCCCGCCGAGGCGGACTTCGCCGACCCGGAGGCCTTCGCCCGGTCCCAGCTGGACCTCGGGGACCTGGAGGGCTTCGACTTCGGAGCCGCCGAGCGGCCGGAGGAGCCCGGACCGGACCGGTCCGACGAGCCGGGCGAGTCCGACCAGGGGCGGGCGGGGTAACCGAACGGCCGGGCGGTCCGGTCAGCCGCCGAGCAGCGCGCGGGTGCTGTCCCAGCCGTCGACGGCCGGGTCCAGGGTGGCAAGATCGGCAGCGGCCCGGATCCGCCGCCAGCCCGGGGTGATGGCGACCTCCGCCGGACGCGGCGCGGCGCGGCGGAGCGGACCGGCGGCGTCGGTGTCGAGGTTCACCTCCGGCAGCCAGGCCGGCGCCGGCAGCCGGGCCGCCACCCCGAGCAGCCCCGGCCCGGACCCGAGCGCGGGAGCGACCGCGACCGACCGGGTGGTCAGCGGGCGCAGCAGCTTGCCCAGCAGCAGCCCCGGGACGTCCGGCGCGTCGCCGGCGACGACCGCCGCGTGGTCGTACCCGTCGGCGACGGCGGCGGCGAACACCGCGCCGACCCGGGGCGCGGGCACCTCGTAGACCCGCATGCCGGGCCAGACGATCGCCTCGGCCAGCGGCCGGTCGGCGGTGGTGGCGGCGACCGCGGCGTCGACCCCGTTCAGGGTGGCGACCCGGTCGACCACGTCCTCGGCGAGCGCGGCACGCCATCGGTCCGGGCTGAGTCCCGGTGGCGCCCAGGGCACGGGTCCGAGCATCACGACGATCAGACGGCGGGACACCGCCCGACCCTAGTACGCGGGTCGGCGTCCGCTCATGCGGTGTGGGCGGTCCCGGCGGCAGCCGCGACGCCCTCCAGGTAGCCCCGGGCGCGCTCCGCCTTCGGGTAGCGCCCGACCAGGGCCCAGAACCGCGCGTTGTGGCTGGGCACCACGAGGTGGGCCAACTCGTGCAGCAACACGTAATCGATCACCCAGTCCGGCATCTCCTGCAGCCGGTGGGAGATCCGAATGGTGCGGTCGGCGGGCGTACACGAACCCCAACGGCCATTCTGATTCGTCACCCACCGAACGCTGGTCGGCACGGCGATTTCCGCGTGCTCGCTCAGATAGCGGTCGACCAGGCGACGGGACCGCAGCAGCAGCTCCTCGTCGGATCGGCCGACCCGCTCCTCGCGGGCGGCGAGCCGGGCGAGCATCCGGTCCACCCACTCGCTCTCCTCGGCCCGGGAGAACTGATCAGGAATGAGGACCACGACCCGCTCGCCATCCCGATACGCCGACACCGTCCGGCGCCGGCGCTGACTGCGCCGCACCTCGACGACCGGCTTGCGCGACGGCGCCATTAGCGGCCCACGTGGCCCGGGGTTCCGTTCACGATGGAAAACTAATGCTTACCAGCCGGGGGACCGCAAGAGTCAACACGGAGATTGCTGCCGGAAAAATACTGGTTAGGCCCGAACAGTCCGGAAAAAATTTATTGCGATGATCGCCGGTTAGCCTCCGGAGCCGGACGGACGGACGCGCAATCGAACTCGCGAGCGCGCAGGCGACAACGGTAAAGGATCATGCCCGGGCTCCATGCCGCGACCCCCGACCACGCCTGTTCGGCAGGGTTCACCCGGCGTGTCCCTGCGAAACTGACTTATCCGACCTATTCCGGCATGCACACTCTGGTCGTCAGCTTCCTCACAGTGTCGACAGATCGCTGACATGGACCTGCCCTGACCTGGGTAGGGTCCGCGGACCGGCGGTCACAGCGGTGACCGCGGAGAAACCCCAGCGCTGGCGCCTACGTGGCCCGCCGCCAGGCGCGCGCCAGGCCCGGGAGGGCCGGTGGAGAAGACGAGGAGGGCACCGTGGCCGACAAGGCCCAGACCTACAACGGATATTGCGTGAAGTGCAAGGAGAAGCGTGACTTCGAAGGCAACGTCGAGGTGTCCAAGACGGGCATGAACATGGCCAAGGGCAGGTGCCCGGTCTGCGGCACGACCGTCAACCGGATCCTGGGCAAGGCCAAGGTCTGACCCGGAAGCACATGCGCCGCGGGGAGGGGTGGCCCGGGCCACCCCTCCCCGCTTGTCGCGAAAGACTGTCGTGGTACGGACACCGGCCGTGATGTCAGTGCCGCGACACAAGCTACCTTCCGGTTGTGGATAACCACCAAGATCCTGTGGATAGGGCAGTGAACAACGGCGCCGGGCTGTGGACAACCGCCAGCGCCGCCCACGTGACCGGTGACAACGTGTCGCCCCATGACCAGAAGCGTCCTGCCCCGCCCCACCCTGCTACCCGGCCTTCCCCGCCTCTGGCGTGACCGTCACACCCTCCAACTCGGCCTCGACCCACGCCGTGCGGTCCTGCTCGAGGTGGCCAATCCCGCAGCCGCCCGGCTCCTCGACCTGCTCGACGGCACGCGTAGCGAGCGCGAGATCCTGGACCACGCCGCCACCGTCGACGTCACCCGGGACGACGCCCGCGCGCTGATCGACGCGCTCCACTCGGCCGGTCTGGTCGTCGCCGCGCACACCCTCCTCCCCACCGACCTGCCCGAGCCGACCCGGCGGCGCCTCGCCGGCGAGGCCGCGGCGCTGGCCAGGCAGGGGCCGGACAACCCGGGCACCCCGGCGCAACTGCTCCGCCGGCGCGCCGCCGCCCGGGTCGTGGTGACCGGACGGGGACGGCTCGCCGCCCCGGTGGCGATCGCCCTGGCCCAGTCCGGGGTGGGACACGTCCACCCCGACCTGGCCGGTCAGGTCGTCCCCACCGACACGGTCGGCAGCGGGCTGCTCGCCACCGACCTGCGCCGGCCGCAGGCCGTCGCCGTCGCCGAGGCCATCGCCCGCTGCGCGCCCGGCACCGACACCAGACCCGTCCGGCGCGGCCGGGTCGATCTGGTCGTCCAGGTCGGGGTGGACCGCCCCGCGGGACTGCTCGCCGCCGGGTACGCGCAACGCCGGCAGCCGCACCTGCTGCTGGAGCTGCGTGACGGCACACCCGTGATCGGCCCCCTGGTGCCGGCGCACGGCTCGCCCTGCCTGCACTGCGTCGACCTGCACCGGCAGGACCGCGATCCCGGCTGGCCCGGCCTGGCCGCCCAGCTGGCCGCCGGTACCGCCCCGGAGCCCTGCCTGGTCACCACCCTGATCACCGCCGTCGGGTACGCCGTGTCCGAGGTGCTCGCGTTCCTCGAGGGGGGCACCGCCGAGACGGTGGGCGGGGCGGTGGAGGTCTGCGGGCCCGGCCGGGTACGCCGTCGCACCTGGCCACCACACCCGGCCTGCGGCTGTGCCCGGCGCCCGGGGCGCCGGGCGGGACCGGGTACCGGCGGCCCGCCGCCCCGCTGCCTGCCGGGGACGGAGCCGGCGTGACCCCGTCCGGGCGGCGACGGCCGGCCGTCCCGGTTGGCGGGCGACCCGGGCCCCGGGACGGAACGGTTCTGTCGGGCAGACCGACCGCCAAACCGGGCACGGCCCGACGACGACGTGGTCGGAGCCACCCGCCGACACCGGCCGCAACCCCCGCGAGTCGGTAACAATGATCTGGTGACCGACATCCCGCGCCGCGCCGTCTCCCGGACCGCCAAGCTCGCCGCACTGCCGCTCGGCTTCGCGGGCCGGACCGTGCTGGGCGTGGGCAAGCGGGTGACCGGACTGGCCTCCGAGGTCATCTCCAGCGAGATCCAGCAGCGCACCGCCGAGCAGCTGTTCAGCGTCCTGGGGCAGCTCAAGGGCGGTGCGATGAAGTTCGGTCAGGCGCTGTCGGTCTTCGAGGCCGCCCTGCCCGACGAGATCGCCGCCCCGTACCGGCAGGCGTTGACGAGGCTGCAGGAGGCGGCGCCACCGCTGCCCGCGGCCACGGTGCACAGGGTGCTCGCCGACCAGCTCGGCCCCGACTGGCGGTCGTACTTCGTCGAGTTCGACGACACGCCGGCGGCGGCGGCGAGCATCGGCCAGGTGCACCGGGCGATCTGGAAGACCGCGCCCGCGGCCGCGGCGAACGGACGGCGCCGAGGGAGCCGGTCGTCGCCGGCCCGGTCTGCCGCGGGCCGGGACGCACCCGGACGCCCGGTGGCGGTCAAGGTGCAGTACCCGGGCGCCGGCCCGGCCCTGCTCTCCGACCTGAAGCAGCTGTCCCGGCTCGGCGGGATGTTCCGGGCCATCCAGCCCGGTCTGGACATCAAGCCACTGCTCGCCGAGCTCCGGGACCGAATCAGCGAGGAACTCGACTACGAGCTGGAGGCGGAGTCGCAACGCGCCTTCGCCGCGGCGTATGCCGACGATCCGGAGATCTTCGTTCCCGACGTGGTGGCGGCGGCGCCCCAGGTGCTGGTGACGGACTGGGTGGAGGGCAAGCCGCTGTCCCAGATCATCGACTCCGGCACCGAGGCCGAACGCGACCGGGCCGGACGGCTGATGGCCACCCTGCACTTCTCCGCGCCGATGCGGGCCGGCCTGCTGCACGCCGATCCGCACCCCGGCAACTTCCGTCTGCTTCCCGACGGCCGGCTCGGGGTGCTCGACTTCGGCGGGGTGGCACGGCTTCCCGGCGGACACCCGGAGCCGATCGGTCGGCTGGTCCGGCTCGCCCTGGAGGGCGACGCCGAGGCCGTGGTGGCCGGTCTCCGCCAGGAGGGCTTCATCCGGGCCGACCACCAGATCGACGCGCAGGCTGTGCTCGACTTCCTGATGCCGATCCTGCAGCCCCTCTCGGTGGAGGAGTTCCGCTTCACCCGGGCCTGGCTGCGGGTCGAGGCGGCCCGGATCGCCAACCCCCGGTCGCCGGGCTACCAGCTCGGCCGGCAGCTGAACCTGCCGCCGTCGTACCTGTTGATCCACCGCGTGACCCTCGGGTCGATCGGGGTGCTCTGCCAGCTGGAGGCGAAGGCTCCCTACCGCGGCATCGTGGAGCGCTGGCTGCCCGGTTTCGCACCGGAGGCGCGGTAGGCGCGCCCGAGCGGCAGACGCGGAACCACACACGCCGCAGGGGCCCGGCGCGGCGGACGTCCGCCGCGCCGGGCCCCTGCGCGCCGCCGACCCCCGAACGCCGGGTCGACACCCGGCCCGGCGGCGGTCACTCGACGCGGGTCTGAACCGGGTACCTACAGGACGCCCAGCTCGCGCGCGGCCCGGCGGCGAGCCAGCATGGCGACGGTACGGGCGGGACGGGATGCCTCAGTGCTCGTGGTGCGACCGGCCTGAGGCGTTCGCATTCGGGCCCGGGACAACGCTTCATGGATGAGATACAACCTGGTCACTCCATTCGGGACGGGTAGGACGGTGTTCGACTTCGTGACCGCCGCCAGCGCGGCGGACCGCGGTGCCGGTACGAGTCCGGCGAGGATCTGGCTCGGGTTCATGTCAGGCCGCCAACCGGACCGTTCCACGCGACTCGGTGAGCCCGCTGGCCGCCAGTCGCGCCTGCGTCTCGACCCGCAGCGCCGCGTCGCGGGCGACGTCCTCCTTGCGCGGGCGACCCCGGGGCCGCTTGCGCGG
>Ga0310834_100810_pt1 | contig 26213 bp, 19 predicted proteins | sample SM_ome_2_FD_201314 | JGI IMG/M metagenome (GOLD analysis project Ga0310834, IMG submission 201314) | Sorghum-adapted microbial communities enriched on stacked mutant (SM) sorghum from Joint BioEnergy Institute, Emeryville, California... ... | reverse complement strand
CGTGGAGAAGGTCGAGGACTTCCTCAACGTCGGCGACAAGCTCGAGGTGGAGATCTCCGAGATCGACAGCCGCGGCAAGATCTACCTGGACAAGGTGCGGGCGGAACCGGTCGCCGTGGTCGAGAGCGAGCGCCCGGCCGGCCGGGACAAGGGCGACCGCGGCCCCCGCGACCGGGGTGACCGTTCCGGTGGCGAGGGCGGCGGGGAGCAGCGCCGCCGGCGGGTCCGCGAGCGCTGACCCGCCCGGCCTGCCACCATGACCCGACTCTCCTCCGCGCCGGGGCCTCGCTCGGGCTCGCGCGTGCCCCGCAGCCGTACGGCCACCCTCGCCAACGACCCGTTGGGCGGCACCATCCGGCGGACGGTGCTGCCCAACGGCCTGCGGGTGATCACCGAAGCGGTGCCGGCGATGCGCAGCGTCTCGTTCGGCATCTGGGTCGCGGTCGGGTCGCGCGACGAGAGCGCGCCGCTGGCCGGCGTGTCCCACTTCCTGGAGCACCTGCTGTTCAAGGGGACGCGGCGGCGCGGCGCGCTGGAGATCTCGTCGGCCATCGAGGCGGTGGGTGGTGAGACCAACGCCTTCACCACCAAGGAGTACACCTGCTACTACGCGCGGGTGCTCGACACCGACCTGCCGCTGGCCATCGACGTCATGTGCGACCTCGTGGTCGACTCCGTGCTGGCACCGTCCGATGTGGAGACCGAGCGCGGGGTCATCCTCGAAGAGATCGCCATGCACGACGACGAGCCGGGCGAAGAGGTGCACGACCTGTTCGCGCAGACCCTCTACGGCGACCACCCGCTCGGCCGGCTCATCTCGGGCACCGTCGACACGATCTCGGCGATGACCCGCCGGCAGATCCTGTCGTTCTACCAGCGCCGGTACGTCCCCGAGGCCATGGTGGTGGCGGCGGCCGGGAACCTCGAGCACCAGGCGGTGGTGCGGCTGGTCCGGGAGGCGTTCGCCGGCCGGAACACCCCGGCCGTGCCGCTGCCGCGACGGGGCGTCGGGTCACGCTCGGTGCCCCGCCCGCGCCACGGTCGGCTGACCGTACAGGACAAGGACACCGAGCAGGCGCACCTGGTGCTCGGCGGGGCGGCCTACGCCCGCAACGACCCGCGCCGGTTCGCCCTCGGCGTGCTGAACAACGCGGTCGGCGGCGGCATGTCGTCGCGCCTGTTCCAGGAGATCCGGGAACGCCGAGGACTGGCCTACTCGGTCTACTCCTACACCAACCAGTACGCCGACACCGGCATGTACGGGGTGTACGCCGGCTGCGCCCCCGGCAAGGCCGACGAGGTGCTGGCGCTGATCCGCGAGGAGCTGGCCCGGGTGGCCGAGCACGGCATCACAGACGAGGAGATCGCGCGCGGCAAGGGCATGCTCAAGGGCTCACTCGTGCTCGGCCTGGAGGACACCGGCTCGCGGATGTCCCGGCTCGGCAAGGGCGAGCTGCTCTACGACGAGCTGCTCACCGTGGACCAGGTCCTCGCCGCCGTCGACGCGGTCACCCCCGACGAGGTGCGGGCCGTGGCCCGTGAGGTCTACGGCCAGCAACCCTCGCTCGCCGTGGTCGGCCCCTTCGCCGACCACGACTTCTCGGAGCACGTCCAGGCCTGACCTTCCCCGGGCACGTCGGCGCCGGATTTCTCCGAACGTTCGGGTTTGACGGCGGTACCCGGTGCGCGGGCGCGAACGGCGTACCGCAAGATGTTCCGACGTGACCGACATCAACGTCGAACTGGCCGTGGCCGTGGTGTCCGCCGTGTTCTCCCTGGGCGCGGGCATCTTCAGCGCTCGGGCCAACCGCAAGGCCCGCGAGTTCGAGCACGAGCTGGAGCGGCGCCGCAAGGCCGAGGACGAGGTGGCCGCCGCGCTGCGCATCCTGCGCCAGTACCGTGACCCGCTGCTCGACGCGGCCCACACGCTGCAGAGCCGCATCTACAACATCGTGCGGCAGAGCTACCTGAACATCTGGCTGCGCTGCGGGGACCCGGAGCAGGAGCGCTACGCGCGGGACTACACGGTGTACGCGCTGGCCGAGTACCTGACCTGGGTCGAGATCGTCCGCCGGGAGCTGCGCTTCCTCGACGTCGGCGACGAGGACCACAACCGGCAGCTCATGGCCCTGCTCATGAACGCCCAGCGCACGATCCAGTCGAGCGCGCTGAGGGGCCCGTTCCTGGTCTTCCGCGGCCACCAGCGGGCCATCGCCGAGGTGATGATGGTGCCGACCGGCGCGCCGGACGGGCCCCGCCACGAGTGCATGGGGTACGCGGCGTTCTGCCGCCGGCTCGACGAGGACGAGGACTTCCGGGTCTGGTTCGACCGGCTCCGGCGGGAGGTCGACGAGCTCGTCGAGCGCGATCGCGACGACCGGCTGGTGCGCCTGCAGAACGATCTGGTGGACCTCATCGACCACCTCGACCCCAAGGCCCTGCGCATTCCCGCGCAGTACCGCGCCCGCATTCCCCTCCCGGCCGGTATCCCGGCCCAGGTGACCCACTGACCTACCGCAGTTCGAAGGTCGAGGCGTCGTAGAACGCGACGGGAAGATCGGGGACGCCGCAGAACGAAAGCATCGTGTCGACCAGACCCGGGATGGTCGGATCGGCGCTGAACGGGGCCGGGTTGTCGTCGATGATGCCATCGGCGACGAACCGGTCCCCGGTCTGCCGATTGACCTTGAGCTCGATGCCGTTGTCCAGACGGACCGTGTAGTTGCCCGGCGCTTGGCGGCTGTCGGTCACCCTCGTGCCGCTCGGCCAGAACGGCACCCGCTCGACGCCGTCGATGACCACGGTCACGCAGCCCTTCCCATCCACCTCGAGCTGCGCCTCCAGCCGCTGGGTCGGCCCGGTGAAGTGTCCCGTGGACCCGTCCAGGTAGTCCACCAGCAATCCGCCGGTGCCCGCGGGTGACTCCCGACAACTGGTCAGCAGCGCCGCGCACGCAACCAATGCGACCGCCACCGACGCCCCACGCCGACACTTCCGGCGCGGTCGTCCGCCTTTGGTCGATGGCTCGATCAGAGGCTCCTGGTCAGCGTGAGCGGTCGAGCGGTCAACTCAAACCTCGGAGATGATCGATAAAGCCAGTATCGATGGCGTCGGCGCCCGCGTCAACCACCGGCTGAGCAACCGACGGCAGTCGAACAGCCGGCGAGGGGATCCTCAGGCGAGCGGGCCGACCGCGTCCTCGATGCGGGCGAGCAGGCCGGGCCCGGCGACCAGGGTCCGCGCCGCCTCCAGGACCGGGGCGAGGAAGCGGTCCGGGCCCGGGTCGCCCAGGTATGGCGCCAGCATCTCGATGGCGATGCGGCCGGCCGGTGACGGCATCAGGGGCGCCCGCAGCTGCAGGGCGCGGACCGCGCAGACCAGCTCCACCGCGAGCAGGCTGGTGAGGTTGTCGAGCACCCGGCGCAGCTTCACCGTGGCCGCCCAGCCCATCGACACGTGGTCCTCCTGCATGCCCGACGTCGGCACCGAGTCGACCGAGGCCGGCCCGGCGAGCCGGCGGTTCTCGGCCACGATGCCGGCCGCGGTGTACTGAGCGATCATCAGGCCGGAATTGACGCCGGGATCGGGGGTCAGGAAGGCCGGCAGGTCACGGGACCGGTGCACGTCGAGCAGCCGGTCGACCCGCCGCTCGCTGATCGCCCCGACCTCGGCCGCGGCGATGGCGAGGAAGTCCGCGGCGAAGCCCAGCGGCGCGCCGTGGAAGTTGCCGGTGGACAGGACCCGGCCGTCGGGCAGCACCACCGGGTTGTCCACAATGGAGCGAAGCTCGCGCTCGGCCACGGCCGTCGCGAACTCCAGCGTGTCGCGGGCCGCGCCGGCCACCTGGGGCGCGCAGCGCAGCGAGTAGGCGTCCTGCACGGCGTGCGTCATGTCGTCCCGGTGGGAGTCCATGATGGCCGATCGCTGGAGCAGCGCGTACAGGTTCGCCGCCGAGGCGGCCTGGCCGGGATGGGGCCGCAGCTCGTGCAGCTCGGGCAGGAAGGGCCGGTCCGAGCCGAGCATCGCTTCGACCGACAGGGCGGCCGTGACATCGGCCATCGTGAACAGGTGCCGGGCGTCGGCCAGGGCCAGCAGCAGCATCCCCAGCATGCCGTCGGTGCCGTTGATGAGCGCCAGCCCCTCCTTGGCGGCCAGCTCGATCGGTTCCAGCCCGTTGTCCCGCAACGCCTCCGCGGCCGGGCACCGGGAGCCGTCCCGGCCCAGCACCCAGCCCTCACCGAGCAGCACGAGCGCGCAGTGCGCGAGCGGGGCCAGGTCCCCGGACGCGCCGAGCGAGCCGTGCTCGGGCACCCACGGGGTGATGTCGTGGTTGAGCAGGTCCACCAGGGCCTGGGCCACCACCGGCCGCACCCCGGAGCGCCCCATGGCCAGGGACCGGACCCGCAGCAGCATCATGGCCCGCACCACCTCGCGGGGCATCGGGGCACCGACGCCGGCCGCGTGGGAGCGGATCAGCGCGTGCTGCAGCTCGGCCCGGCGCTCGGGCGCGACCAGGGTCGAGGCCAGTGCCCCGAAGCCGGTGGAGACACCGTAGACCGGGCGCTCCTCCGCCTCGATGCGCTCCACCAGGGCCCGGCTGGCGGCCATCGCCGCGATCGCCTCGTCGGTGAGCTCCACCCGGGCGTCGTCGCGGGCCACGGCGATGACCTCGGCCGGGGTGACCGGAGTGGGCGTGATCGAGACGAGGAGGTTCTTCACAGGGGTTCGCCTCCGATCAGGACGGTCCGGACCAGGGGTACGCCCGGCCGGTAGGCGAGGTGGCGGTACGAGGGCGCGTCCAACACGGCGAGGTCGGCCCGGGCGCCCGGCGACAGCCGGCCCACGTCGTCGCGGCGCAGCGCGGCGGCGCCGCCCGCCGTGGCCGCCCACAGGGCCTCGGCCGGGGTCATCCGCATCTCCCGCACGGCCAGGGCGAGACAGAACGGCATCGACGTCGTGTAGGAGGAGCCGGGGTTGGCGTCGGAGGCGAGCGCCACCGTCACGCCGGCGTCGAGCAGGCGGCGGGCGTCGGGGTAGGGCGACCGGGTGGAGAACTCCGCGCCCGGCAGCAGGGTGGCGACCGTCTCCGACCCGGCCAGGGCATCGATGTCCTGCGCGGACAGGTGGGTGCAGTGGTCGGCGCTGGCCGCCCCCACCTCGACGGCCAGGGCCACGCCCGGTCCGGGTCCGAGCTGGTTGGCGTGGACCCGCGGGATCAGCCCGGCCGCCATCCCGGCCCGCAGCACCGTGCGCGCGGCGTCGACGTCGAAGGCCCCGCGCTCGCAGAAGACGTCCACCCAGCGGGCGTGCGGGGCGGCCTCGGCGAGCATCGGACCTGTGACGAGCGCGACGTACTCCTCGGTCCGCCCGGCGTACTCGGGCGGCACTACGTGGGCGCCCAGGAACGTGGTCTCGGGCGTGGCCTCGCGCGCCAGCCGCAGCGACCGGGCCTCGTCGGCGACGGTGAGGCCGTAGCCGCTCTTGATCTCGATGGTCGTCGTGCCCTGGCGGCGGGCCTCGATGACCAGGCGGGCCAGGTTCGCCCGCAGGGTGGCGTCGTCGGCCGCACGGGTGGCCGCGACCGTGGTCGCGATGCCGCCCCCGGTATACGGGGTGCCCCCCATCCGGGCCTCGAACTCGTCCACGCGGTCGCCGGCGAAGACCAAGTGGGTGTGGCTGTCCACGAAGCCGGGGATCACCGCGGCGCCGGCGACGTCCAGCCCGTAGTCGGCGGCCGGGGCGCGGGTGGCCGGGCCGACCCAGACGATGTGGCCCTCCTGCGCCACGAGGGCGGCGTCGGTCAGGATGCCGAGCGGACCCTCGCCCAGCGCCGGGTCGTTGGTGACCAGCTCACCGATGTTGGTGACGAGAACGCTCACGACCACACCGCCTCGATCGCCGACGCCAATGCCCGGGGAACGTCCTCGACCAGCCAGTGCTGTCCGTTGTGGACGATCGGCCGGCCGTCCACCACCACGTCGGTCACGTCGGCCGCGGTGGCGGCGAAGACGGCCGCGGTCGCCGGGTCGTCGTATCCGGCGGTGCGCACGGTGTCGAGCCGTACGGTCACCAGGTCGGCCCGCGCGCCCACCGCGATGGACCCGGCGTCGGTCCACCCCAGGGCCGCGTGACCGTGGCGGGTCGCCGCGTCGATGAGGTCGGCGACGGCGAAGTGACCGCGCCGCTGGGAGCGCAGGCGCTCGTGGAGCTCCACCGCGCGGGCCTCCTCGAGCAGGTCGACGATCGCGTGGCTGTCCGACCCGAGGCTCAGCGGACTGCCGGCGTCGGCCAGCGCCCGGGCCGGCCCGAGGCCGTCGCCCAGGTCGCGCTCGGTGGTGGGGCACAGGCACACCGCGGTGCGCGAGCCGCCGAGCAGGGCTATGTCCACATCGGAGAGGTGGGTGGCGTGGACGGCGGTGGTGGCCGGCCCCAGCGCCCCGGCCTCGGCGAGCACCTGCGTGGGGGTGCGGCCGTACCGGGCCAGGCACGCCTCGTTCTCGGCCGGCTGCTCGGAGAGGTGCACGTGCAGCGGTCGACCGGCCGCGACCGCCACCACCTCCGGCAGCAGGTCGGCCGGCACCGCCCGCACCGAGTGGGCCGCGACACCCGTGCGCATGTGCGGCGGGAAGGGTAGGAGGGCGACCCGGCGGGCCCAGGCGTCGACCGACGCGTCGCCGAAGCGCCGCTGGGGACCCACCAGGGGGTCACCGTCCACTGTGGACGTCAGGTAGAGCGTGTCGAGCAGGGTGATGCGGATGCCCGCCTCGGCGGCCGCGACCACGAGCGAATGCGCCATCTCGTTCGGATCGTCGTAGGACTCGCCGTCGGGCGGGTGGTGCAGGTAGTGGAACTCCCCCACGCAGGTGACGCCGGCCAGGGCCATCTCGGCGTAGGTCGCCCGGGCCAGCGCGTAGTACCGGTCGGGGTCGAGCCGGCCGGCGAGCCAGTACATGCGCTCCCGCCAGGACCAGAACGTGCCGGGGCCGGGCACGCGGCCGCGCAGCGCCCGGTGGAACGCGTGCGAATGGGTGTTGGCGAAGCCGGGCAGCGTCAGCCCGGCCAGCCGGGTCGCGCCGGGCGGCGGGGGAGACCCGGGCGCGACGGCGGTGATGCGGCCGTCGGTCACGTCGATGCGGACGTCCCGCACGACCTCCCGGTCCACCCACGCGTACTCGGCGTGGTAGCTCTGCGTCGCCCCGCCGCTCAGCACGCCAGCTCCTCCAGGACCCGGGCCAGGGCGGCGACGCCGGCCACGCAGTCGTCGTCGGTGGCGTGCTCGGCGGGGGAGTGGGAGACGCCGGTCGGGTTGCGCACGAACAGCATCGCCGCCGGCACCCCGGCGGTGGCGAGGACGCCCGCGTCGTGCCCGGCCGCCGTGCCCAGGACCGGCGTGTCCGGGCCGAGCGCGGCGACCAGACGGTCGCGCAGGGCCGCGTCGAAGTCCACCGCGGGGGAGACCGACTCGGCGACCAGCTCGACGGTCGTGCCGTCCCGCTCGGCCCGTTCCGCGACGCGTCGCCGCACGTTGGCGACGAGCAGATCCAGTGTGGACTGTTCGGCGGCCCGGGCGTCGACCCAGGCGGTCACCGTCTCTGGCACGGCGTTGGTGGCGTTGGGGTGCACGACGAGGCGCCCGACCGTGGCGTGGGCCCCGAGCAGCCGGGCCTCCTTGTTCACCGCGAGGACCGCGAAGGCCGCGGTGAGCATCGGGTCGCGGCGGTCGGCCATGAGCGTGGTGCCCGCGTGGTTGCCTTCGCCGGCGACGTGCAGCCGCCACCGCCCGTGCGGCCAGATGCCGCTCGCCACGCCGACCGGCCGGGACAGCTGGCGTCCCTGCTCGATGTGCAGCTCGACGAAGGCCCCGATGCGGGCGAGCCGGTCCGGCTCGGGGCCGATCCCGGCCGGGTCCAGCCCGGCCTCGGCCAGGGCCTGCGCCAGCGTGGTGCCGGAGGCGTCGGTGAGGGCGCGCGCCCGGGCCGGGTCCACCGCCCCGGCCAGCAGCCGCGACCCCAGACAGGCCACGCCGAACCGGGACCCCTCCTCCTCGGTGAAGACCACGATCCCGATGGGGCGCCGCGGGGAGGCGTTCCGCGCCCGCAGCGCATCCACGGCGAGCAGCGCCGACGCGACCCCGAGCGCCCCGTCGAACCCGCCGCCGTGGGGCACCGAGTCGAGATGGCTGCCGGTGACCACGGCGTCCCCGGCGGCCGGGTCACCCCACCAGGCCCAGAGGTTGCCGTTGCGGTCGGTCTCCACGGCCAGGCCTCGGGCCCGGGCCTCGGTCACGAACCACTTCCGGGCGGCCAGGTCGGCCGGCGACCAGGACAGGCGCAGGTAACCGCCGGATGCCGGGTCCCGCCCGATCGGCGCCAGCGACGACCACACCGACCGCCAGGCGTCCCGGGACGCGTCGCGCCCCGCATCCACAGTGGACATCGGCGGTCAGCCCTCGCGCATCGGGATGCGTACGCCGTGCTCGCGGGCGACCCGCTCGGCGGCCTCGTAGCCGGCGTCGACGTGGCGGATCACGCCCAGCGCCGGATCGTTGGTGAGCACCCGTTCCAGCTTCTGCGCGGCCAGCGGCGTGCCGTCGGCCACCGACACCTGGCCCGCGTGGATGGACCGGCCGATGCCCACGCCGCCGCCGTGGTGGATGGAGACCCACGACGCCCCGCTGGCCGTGTTGACCAAAGCGTTGAGCAGCGGCCAGTCGGCGATCGCGTCGGAGCCGTCGAGCATCCCCTCGGTCTCCCGGTAGGGCGAGGCGACCGAGCCGCAGTCGAGGTGGTCACGGCCGATGACGATCGGGGCCTTCAACTCCCCGGAGGCCACCATCTCGTTGAAGCGCAGTCCGGCCCGGTCCCGCTCGCCGTAGCCGAGCCAGCAGATGCGCGCCGGCAGGCCCTGGAACGCCACCTTCTCGCCGGCCAGCCGGATCCACCGGGTCAGCGACTCGTTCTCGGGGAACAGCTCCAGCACCGCCCGGTCGGTGGCCGCGATGTCGGCCGGGTCGCCCGACAGCGCCGCCCACCGGAACGGCCCCTTGCCTTCGCAGAACAGCGGCCGGATGTACGCCGGGACGAAGCCGGGGAAGGCGAATGCCCGGTCGTACCCGCCGAGCGCGGCCTCGCTGCGGATCGAGTTGCCGTAGTCGAAGACCTCGGCCCCGGCGTCGAGGAACCCCACCATCGCCGCGACGTGCTTGACCATCGACGCCCGGGCCCGGCGCGTGTACTCCTCCGGCTCGGCCGCGGCGAACGCCCGGGCGTCCGCGACGGACATTCCCTCGGGGACGTACGAGAGCGGGTCGTGGGCGCTGGTCTGGTCGGTCACGATGTCGGCCGGCACGCCGCGGCGCAGCAGCTCCGGCAGCACGGTGGCCGCGTTGCCCACCACGCCCACGGAGTACGCCCGGCGCTCGGCCCGGGCCCGGACGGCCTTCTCGACGGCGTCGTCCAGGTCGTCGGCGATCTCGTCGAGGTACCGGGTGGCGACGCGCCGCTGCAGCCGAGTCGGGTCGACGTCGACGATCAGGCACGCGCCCCCGTTCATGGTCACCGCCAGCGGCTGCGCCCCGCCCATGCCCCCGCACCCGGCGGTGACGGTGAGGGTCCCGGCCAGCGTGTTGCCGAACCGCTTGGCGGCGATGGCGGCGAAGGTCTCGTAGGTTCCCTGCAGGATGCCCTGGGTGCCGATGTAGATCCACGAGCCGGCGGTCATCTGGCCGTACATGGTCAGGCCCAGCGCCTCGAGCCGCCGGAACTCCGGCCAGGTGGCCCAGTCACCGACCAGGTTGGCGTTGGCGATCAGCACCCGGGGCGCCCACTCGTGGGTGCGGACGACCCCGACCGGGCGGCCGGACTGCACCAGCAGCGTCTCGTCGTCGCCGAGCGTGGTCAGCGTCCGGACCAGCGCGTGGAAGGAGGGCCAGTCCCGGGCCGCCTTGCCCGTGCCGCCGTAGACCACGAGGTCCTCGGGGCGCTCGGCCACGTCGGGGTCGAGGTTGTTCATCAACATGCGCAGGGCGGCCTCCTGGGGCCACCCCCGCGCGGTCAGCGTCCGGCCGGTCGGGGCCCGGACCCCTCCGGCGCGCGTGCGTCCACCGCCCCGGTCGTCCGCGACCGTGGGGCTCGGTGTGTCCTGCCCGCGTTCGTCCCGCGGGGCGTGCTCCGGTGCTCCCGGCGCCGGGCTGATCGTCGACACCTGGCCGTCTCCTTTGACCGCCTGCCCTCCCGCCGAGGGTATCCGGCCACGACCGCCCCCATAAGCCCGGGGCGCCTCCGGCGCGGTGTCGTCCGGGGCGCCACGGCGCCAGGACGCCCGGGCGCTACCGACCCCGCCGCCGGCCGGGCCGTCACCGGTCCGCCCCCGGGGCATCGCCGGTCCACCCCGGTGTCGCCGGTCCACTCCGGGGCGTCGCCGGTCCAGCCGGGCCTCGCCGTTTGCGCCAATCCGGGGCGTCCCGGAGCGTCGCCCGCCATCCGTCCGGGCGTCATCGGCGCGCATCCCACGATTCGGGTGGTCCGGTCAGTACTGTCGTGTAACAGACGCTAAGGTGTCCCGGGCTCTACTGGGGGGCTGGGTGGCAACGTGACCATCGATGAGCTGACGTTCGGTTGGGTCGGCTGGACCGACCTGAACCGGTCGCCGCGTGTGCTCGACCTCTCCTGGGGACGGATGGAGGTCGAGGGCCTCGGTGTGGGCAAGGACTTCAAGCTCTACCCGGGCGGCGGCCGGCTGTGGGATTGGAGCCTGTCGGGCACCCAGCACGAGCCAGGTATCCAGTGCCGCGACGTCGACGATCTGCTCAACAACGGCGCCACCGTGGTCGTGCTCTCCCAGGGCATGGAGATGATGCTGCAGGTTCCCCGCACCACGATCGAGTACCTCGAGCAACGGTCGATCGTGGTGCACGTCGCCCCGACCCGCGAGGCGGTGCGTATCTACAACGAGCTGGCCGAGACCACCACGGTCGGCGGGCTGTTCCACTCCAGTTGCTGAGGCGGTCGTTTCCCGGTGCTGAGGTGGTCGTTCCCGTTGCCGAGCGGTAGCTGCTGACCGGTGGAGGCGATTCCGCCCGTCCTGGCCCGCAACGTGGTCGCTGCCTGGGGAGCCGACGGACGGCGATTCCTCGATGAGCTGCCGGCGCTGCTCGCCTCGGTGACCCGGGACTGGGGGCTGACGGTCGTCGCCCCGCTGCCCGGGACCTACCACTGGGTGGGTCGGGTGCGTCGCGCCGACGGGAGCGAGGCCGTGCTGAAGCTCGGTCCGCCGTCGGCGGTCGAGGTGGGCCACGAGGCGGCGGCCCTGCGCCATTACGACGGGGTGGGAGCCGTACGGCTGCTGGCGGCCGATCCCGCCCGCGGTGCCCTGCTGTTGGAGCTGGCCTCCCCCGGCGCGTCGGCCCGCTCCCTCGTCCCGGGCAAGGACCTCATCGCCACCGCCGCGATCATCACGGTCATAAGGCGCCTGCACCGCCCGCTGCCGGCGTCATCGCCGTCCTCCTCGCCGCCGCCGTCGTCCGGCGTGCCGTTGTCGTCCTCCGGGGCGCCGCCGACGTCGCCCGGTGGGCCGCCGTCGGCCTCTGACGTGCCGTTGTCCTCGTCGGCCGGACCGGCCGCCCGGCCACCCTCGCCCACGTCGCTCTCGTCGCTACCGGACCTCGGTGCCCGCAACCGGCGAACCTTCGTGGCGCACCTTGAGCGCCATCCCGGCGACTCACCGCTCCCGCGCCGGCTGGTGACGCGGGCGTTGGGGCTCTCCGACGAGCTGTGCGCCAGCGCGGCATCGCGGGTCGTGCTCCACGGCGACCTGCACCACGACAACGTGCTGCGGGCCTCCCGCGACCCGTGGCTGGCGATCGACCCGCATGGCGTGGTGGGGGACCCGGGCGCCGAGGTGGGCCCCATGCTGTACAACCCGGACCCGGCCAACCGCGACCCGTCCCTGGTCGCGTTGGTACCGGCGCGGTGCGAACAACTCGCCGACGGCCTCGGGATGGACGTGGATCGCGTGGTCGCCTGGGGTTTCGTGACCGCCGTCCTCTCCGGGGTCTGGACCGCCGAGGATCCCTCGGCCCCGACCACGCGCGCCCTCGATGTCGCCCTGCTCCTCGAGCAGCGCATCTAGTCCATCGCGCACGGTCCGTTCGCGCGCGCGCGTGCATCCACGTAGGCAGGCCTGTCGAGAAGGGTGGGTCGCCGAGGGGTGCTGGCGGCGGGGGTGGGGTGGCGGTGGTGGGATAGTGATTTTGCAGGTTTCGGTGCCCGTGTAGCGGAGGTCGCCGTTGACCCAGACGATGACCGGGTCTTCGCAGTGGCGCACGGGCCGGGCCATGGGAGCGAGGGTGTCGGCGGGTCCGGGCGGCGGGTTGCGCTGATAGTGGTGGCCGAGCGGGCTGGTCCAGGTGAACTGGCCGGGCTGGGGTTGGTGGATGCGCCAGCCGTGGTCGTGGCGTAGCTGGTGGTCGGGGCGGCACAGGAAGCCGATGTTGGTGTGGGTGGTCAGGCCGCCACGGGCGTAGTCGATGGTGTGGTCGGCGTCGGTGCGGTGCGGGGCGATGTGGCAGCCGGGGACCACGCAGCGAATGATCGGCAGAGTCAGGAGTTTCGAGATCTCGTGCTCAGGTCTGGTCACGACTCGGACCGCGGCCGGGTGGCTTCGTCACGTCGTCGTCGCGTAGCCTTCCCGGCGGAGTCGAGAAAGGGAAGTCGCGTGAGCGAAGCGGAGCGGTGGGCCACGCCGGAGGAGATCGCGGCGGCGCGGGAGCGGTTCGAGGCGGCGATGCCGGGGTACCAGCCGCCGGCCACGTTCGCGGTGGGCCGGCGGGTCGGCGATGGCGTGGAGTTCGCGCGGATCAGCTCGCCGCCGCATCGGCTTCCCGCCGCCATCCTGGCCACGGTCTGCGGGTATCGCCAGGGTTCGGCGTCGTACCGGCTGGCCCCCGGCGACCTGGACCGCGCGATCGCGCTGATCGCCCCGGCCGAGGCGGACACGAGCCAGCCGCACCCGAACCTGTGGGCCTGGCGTGACCTGCGGGCCCGGCTCTCCGACGACGATGAGGTGATCGTGGTCTTCGACGCCGACCCGGCGCAGCCGAGCACCGACCCGTACGTGCTGGCGATGCGAGCCCAGGCCGGGGCCTGAGCCAGCCCACGGCGGACGCTTCGTCGACCCGTGGAGGGACAGGCTCCGGTGGGCGCAGGCCCAGGCCCGAGGCTCGGCCGAGGCTAGTCGGCGCGCTCCAGCACGAACACGGGGATGCGCCGTGTGGTCTTCTTCTGGTACTCCGCGTAGTCCGGGTAGGCGGCGACAGCGCGTTCCCACCACAGGTCACGCTCGGCGCCCTCCACCTCGCGGGCCACGTACGTGTGAACCTCGGTGCCGTCCTGCAGTTCGACCGTCGGGTTGGCCTTGAGGTTGTAGTACCACAACGGGTGCTGGGGGGCACCGCCCTTGGAGGCCACGACCGCGTACGCCCCGTCGTGCTCGACCCGCATGACCGGAACCTTGCGCACCTTGCCGCTGCGGGCGCCCCGCATGGTCAGGAGGACCACCGGGCGGCCCTGGATGGTGGCGACAGCGGTCGTTCCGCTCTGGGTGATCTGTTCGACGTGTTGACGAACCCATTCGGTCGGGCTCGGCTCGTACTCTCCCTCGATCGCCATGTTCGTGACGATACCGCCCGGCGGGCCCGGCCGGCGGTGGACGAGGCGGCCCCGCGGACGGGTGAGGCCGGCGGCCATGGTGGCGAATCGGCTGCCTATATGTAGAGGTATCGTCGGAAGGCTCAAGCTGGGCAAGGGTGTGGCCATCGAGGGCCTTTGGACGAGGACGGCGACCCGGGCGCGGGGCCGGGCCGACGCGGCGGATCACGAGCAGGCGAGAGTCCACTGTGGGCGGTCGTAGGAACGCGGACCGGGGCAGCGGCATGCCCTCGGACAGCAGCCAGGTCCGCCGCCACCGGTCCGGTCCACGTCCGTGCGCGAAGGCCCGCACCGCGCCTTGCTGCAGCACGAGATCCGCCGCCACCAGCGCGGAGTCCCGGGCGAGCAGGCGGCGCAGCAGCTCGGCGGTCAGGTGGTACGGCGGGTTGGCCACCACCCGGAACGGTCGGCGGGGCAGGGGGACCTGACGCAGGTCCCCCTCCACGACCCGTACGGGCATCCCGGCGAAGCGCGAGCGCAGCACCGCGCAGCGGCCAGGATGCAACTCGACGGCGATGACCCGGGCCCCGGCGCGGACCAGGTGGCGGGTCAGCGCCCCGTGCCCGGCGCCGAGGTCGAGCACGAGCTCGCCCGGTCGTACGCCCGCAGCGTCAACGATGCGCGCCGCCCACCCGTCGGCGAGTGGGTACCAGCCCCACTGCGCCGCGGACACGGCGCACCATCACGAAGACGGTCATGCCGCGACGGTACGGACGCGCGCGGCAGGGAGGCAATCGCTTTTGCCGGCCGGGCTCAGCTCTCGGGCGGCTCCTCGTCCTGCGGGCAGGTGAGCAGGTAGGCGAGCACCTCGGAGAGGCGGGCCGTGGCGACCGCGATGCTGGTGTCGGCCGCCCCGTAGTAGAGCCGCAGCTCGTCGGTGGCGGGGTCGTGCACCAGGCCGCTGGGGAAGACCACGTTCGGCACGTCGCCCTGGCGCTCGTAGTCCGCCGTCGGCGAGAGGATCCACTCCGGGCTGCGGTGCTTGACCACCGACGGGTCGGCCAGGTCGAGCAGCACCAGACCGGCGCGGTAGGCGGGCCCGGCCACGGTGTTGCGCACGCCGTGGTAGATCCCGAGCCAGCCGTGCTCGGTCTCCAGCGGCGGCGGGCCCATCCCGATCCGCACGGAGTCCCACCACGTGCCGGCGCGCGCGGCGAGCACGGGCTCCGGGTTGGACCACGCGCGCAGGTCGCTCGACCGGGACAGCCAGACGTCCGCACGGTGGGAGCTCGACGACGTCGGCCGATGGAAAAGAATGAAGTTCCCGTCGACCTTCCGCGGCAGCAGGCACGCGTTCTTGTCCTCGGGCGGCATGACCACGCCGAGGTGCTCCACCGTCTCGAAGTCCCGGGTCAACGCGAGGGCCACGCAGGGTCCGGCCGGACCGTACGCCGTGTAGGCGATGATCCATCCGTCCATGGCATCGACCCGGGTGACCCGTGGGTCCTCGACACCCCAACGGTTGGTGGGATCGCTCTCCTCCCCCTCGAGGAGCGGCTTGGGATCCACGCGCCAGTCGCTCACCCCGTCGTGGCTCCGGGCGACAGTCAGGTGCGACACCCCCCGCCGATCCTCCACCCGGCACACCAGGACCGTCTCCCCGTCGGGGGTCATGGTGGCGCCCGGGTTGAACACGGTGTTGACGGCGTAGGGCCAGGAGTCGGCGGTGAGGATGGGATTCGCGGGATGGCGTACGAAGAGGTTTGCAGCGCCGACGGGCGCGGGCGGGTCGGCAGCCATGGTGTCCTTTCGCTGGCGTCCTCTCGCTAGGTGTTGGCGACGATCTTCTCGTACAGGAGGAGGTATTCGTCAACCATCCGCGCGGCAGAGAAACGTTTCTCTGCGATCGCGCGAACCTGTTCCCGGTCCAGGCGGGCCGCGTCCGCCACGGCGTCCGCGGCCGCCTCGACCGAGTCAACGAGCAGGCCGGTCCGTCCGGGCTCGATCAGCTCAGGCATAGCACCCTTCGGGTAGGCCACGACCGGGGTCCCGCACATCATCGCCTCGACGACCGACAACCCGAACGGTTCGGCGAAGCCGATGGGGTGCAGGAGGGCCACCGCCCCACCCAGCACCTCGGCCCGCTTGTCCGGCCCCACGTTGCCGAGGTAGCGCACCTGGTCGCCGTCGATGTGCGGCTCGACCCGCTCGGCGTAGTAGTCCCGGTCGTGCACCGGGCCGCAGATGACCAGCGGGCGGCCCGCCCGGCGAGCGATCTCGATCGCGTCGGCCGTGCCCTTGTCGGGGTGGATGCGGCCGAACGCGACGAGGTGCTCGCCCGGGCGAGCCTGGAATGGGAACTGGCTGACGTCGATGCCGTGGTAGATCGTGGCGACGTAGGGCAACCCCTCGGCCCGATCGGCGTTCGAGATCGACACGAACCGGGCCCCGGCCTCGGCGGCGGCCCGGTAGGCCGGCAGGATTCCCGGCGACGAGAACCCGTGCACCGTCGTGAGCAGGGGGGCCTTCCAGAGCCGGGCCATGGCCAGCGGCAGCCAGTCGAGATGGTTGTGGACCAGGTCGAACTCGCCGCTGCGCGCCAGGCAGTGCCCGATGTGCAGCGCCTCCCAGACGCGCCCGTCGAGCGAGGGGTCCTCCCCGTACGGCCGCGGACACACGCCATCGACCGCGGCGGGGGTCACCGAGTCGAGGGTCGCGAAGAGCGTGACGTCCACGCCCCGCGCGGCCAGCCCGTCCGCGAGCAGGGAGACCACCTGCTCCCACGGACCGTACGCCCGGGGCGGGGTGCGCCACGTGATCGGACCCAGCAGCGCGATCCTCATGATGCCGAGCTTGACACGGCCCCACGCCGGGCGCCCGACGCCCGGGCCCCCGGCGTCATGGCCGAGGCGTACGACGGAAGGGCGTCGATGGACCGGGCGCGCGGGGCCCGCACCAGCCCGGCCCGCACGAGCGCCAGGTGCGCCTGGTGGAAGGCCAGGGTCGACTCCGCGCCCATGTTCGGGTTGACGTCGTGCGCGGTCAGCCCGTCGTGGCAGCCGCCGCTCGCGGGGTCGTACAGCGGCCGGCCGGCCCGGTTGAGCCCGTGGAACCACGCCTTGGCCCGGTGCGCGAGCCGGGCGTAGCGCGGCGTCCGGGTGACCAGCCAGGCCTCGGCCAGCGCCTCGACGACCGCGGCCGCGTCGAGCGGCTGCTCGTCGCCCTCCTCGGGCAGGACCGGCTTGTCGCTGCGACGCCACAGGTTGCCCACGCACCGCAGCACCGGGTGGGGTCCGGTCAGGCCGACCTGGCCGAGGTACCACTCGAGCCGGGCCACCGCCCGGCGCGTCATCGCCTGGTCCCCGAGGGCGGCGCCGGCCGCGATCAGGCTCTGCGGCAGCCGGGCGTTGTCGTAGGTCAGCTCGTCCTCGTACCAGTTCCACCCCGGCGCGACCGCGTTCATCGCGTCCAGGCGCGCGGCCGTGGCGGCCAGCACGTCCCGGTGCTCCCGGCTCGGTCGGGCGACCCGGGCCAGGCCCAGCAGGACGTACGCGAGCGACCGCGGGAAGGTCAGGGAAGGCACGAACACCAGCAGCTCCCGCAGGAGCTGGCCGGCCCGCGCGGCCTGGGGCACGGGCGACGCGCTGATCACCCCGAGGCCCCAGATCGCCCGGCCGACGTGGTCGCCCAGGTGCGGCTCATCGAGCCACGTGCCATCGAGGCTGCGCATGTTGCGCAGGCCGCCGGGGCCGACCGCGTCGCCGAGGAAGTCCACCGTGAGGTCGAGCCAGCGGTGCGCCAGCTCGGCCTGCGGCACGAGCCCGGCCGCGACGATCCCGAGGCGGGCCACGTCGTCGACACAGGTGCCCGAGGCCCGGTCGGGGACGTCGCCGTTGGCGAACTGGACGATCCCGCCCGGCTCGACCAGCCGAGCGAGGTGGTCCAGCCGGACGGCCTGCTCGGCCCGGCTCGCCCGACCGGCCTTGGTCGTCTCGAGGATCTCGGCCAGCTTGGCCGCGACGGCGGGCCAGGTGAGCTGGCGGCCGAGGGCGTCGGCGGCCCGCTGGGCCCGCTCGCGGCGCTCGGGGTCGTCGAGGAGCTGCACGATCGCGTCGGCGAGCGCGGCGTCGTCGTCGCACTCGACGATGAGCCCGGGCGCGTCCTGGCCGGGGGCGGCCGACAGCAGGTCGCACGCGTAGCGGTAGGCGGTGGAGACCACCGGACGCCCGGCGGCGACCGCGAAGGTCAACGCGCCGGAGCAGATCTGCTCCGGGCCCCGGTACGGCGTGACGTAGATGTCGGTGGCGGCCAGCAGGGCGGCCAGCTCCGTCTCGGTGAGGAAGGCGTCGACGAACTCCACGTGCGCGCCCACCCCGAGCTGCTCGGCGAGCTCGACCAGGCTCCGCCGGTACCGCTCGCCGTGCTGGCGGACCTCCTCGGGGTGGGTGGCGCCGGCGATGAGGTAGCGAACCTTGGGGTGCCGCTCCACGACCCGCGGCAGCGCACGCAGCATGACCTCGAGGCCCTTGCCCGGGCCGATCAGCCCGAACGTGGACAGCGTCGTGGTGTCGCGCCCCGCCTCGATCGCGGCGGCCACGTCGGGCCGAAGCTGCGTCGGGTCGACGGCGGCGCGCAGCACCTCGGGGGCGCCGTGGGGCACCACCACGACCCGGTTGGCGGGGGCCAGGCCGGCGTCGATAACCATCCGGCGGGCCGTTTCGGTGAAGACGGTGACGAGGGCCGCGTTCGTGCACAGCGGCCGGAGCGCGGCCGACTGCTCCGGCGAGTACTCGGCCAGGATGGTGTGCAGCGTGACGGCGTACGGGATGCCGTGCTCACCCAGGCGGTCGGCCAGGCCGAGCACGTAGGCCCCCTGGGGACCGCCGAAGATGCCGAACTCGTGCTGGATGAGCACCAGGTCCGCGCCGCGGCCGGCGATCGCGTCGGCGGCTCGGAGGTAGTCGCGCGGCTCGTCCTGGCGGATGCGGATGACCTCGTCCGGGTACGCCAGGCCGTCGCGATCAATGGCACACACGTCGACCTGCCAGTGCGGCACCACCCGGCGCAGCGCACTGCTCAGGTCGGAGGTATAGGAGGCCAGCCCACATCGACGGGGCGGGAAGGTCGACACCACGACCAGGTGGAGCCCCGATCCCCCCGTGCCCCCCGTCACGGTGCGCGCCGAACGGTGCGGAGCCGTCAGACGCGAGTGCTCACGCGAGCGCGGAAGTAGACCCATCTCGCCACCTCACCGTCATCGTGACCGCACGGCGCGGGCACGACGCGCACTCGGCGTGTGGCGCCGCGCGGTCGAGTTGCCGGTAGATCTCCAGAAAAGTGATTAGCACTCTCATCTGACGAGTGCCAAGCCTCCGCGCCCGGAACCGGCCTGTGTCATCGACCGCAACCACCCCCTGGTCATGGGCGCGAGCGCGACCGGCAGTTACCGCCCACGGTGGTGCGGGCGCGGAAAGCCGGCCGGGTGGTGGCGGGACCCGGCGGGGGTCACCGCGGACCGGGTACGCCCCGAGGTGGGCGGCCGGGGCGACCGCGGGGGCGTCGGGCGGCGATCGGGGCGACGCCGGGTGCGGTACGGTCGTGCCCCGTGGAGGGGTTTCCGGCGCAGTTCGTGTGGGGCGTGGCGACGTCGGCCTACCAGATCGAGGGAGCGGTGGCCGAGGACGGGCGGGGACCCTCCATCTGGGACACGTTCAGCCACACACCGGGTCGGGTCGCCAAGGGGGAGACCGGTGACGTGGCCTGCGACCACTACCACCGGTGGCGGGAGGACCTCGACCTGATCGCCGACCTCGGGGTCGACGCCTACCGACTCTCCGTCGCCTGGCCGCGGATCCGGCCCACCGGCTCGGGTCCGGTCGAGCAGCGCGGGCTGGACTTCTACCGGCGGCTGCTGGACGGCCTGCGGAGCCGGAACATCACGCCGTACGTGACGCTGTACCACTGGGACCTGCCGCAGGCGCTGGAGGACGCCGGCGGCTGGCGGGTGCGGGACACGGCGGAGCGGTTCGCCGAGTACGCCGAGGTGGTGGGGTCGGCGCTGGCCGAGTTCGAACCCCGCTGGATCACGCTGAACGAGCCGTACTGCTCGGCGATCGTGGGGTACGCCCAGGGCCGGCACGCACCCGGGGCCCGCGAGGGGCACGGCGCGCTGGCCGCGGCCCACCACCTGCTGCTCGCGCACGGGCTGGCCGTCGGCGTGCTGCGGTCGTACGGTCCCGCGGTGGGCGTGACGCTCAACTACTCGCCCATCGTGCCGCTGTCCGCCGCGGCGGAGGACCGGGTCGCCGCCCGCCGCCTGGACCTCGTCCACAACCGGATCTTCCTCGACCCGCTGCTCCGCGGCGCCTACCCGGACGACTACGACGAGGTGCTCGGCTCGCTCACCGACCGGTCGTTCGTCCGCGACGGCGACCTGGCCATCATATCGACGCCGATTGACTTTCTGGGCATCAACTACTACTTCCGCATCCACGTGCGGGCCGGGACCCTGACCACCGGCGACACGCCCCACGACATCGGCGTCGAGTACGGGCTGCCGGACGGGCCCGCGCGGACCATGCTGGACTGGCCGATCGAGCCGGACGGCCTCTACGAGACGTTGGTCGGCCTGCGGGACGCGTACCCGACGCTGCCGCCGATCTACATCACCGAGAACGGCTACGCCGGCCCGGACCGGCCGGGCGAGCCGGACGACGCCCGGATCGCCTACGTGGCCGACCACCTGGCGGCGCTGCGGCGGGCCATGGCCGCGGGTGTCGACGTACGCGGATACTTCTACTGGTCGCTGCTGGACAACTTCGAGTGGGCCCGCGGCTACGACCCGCGGTTCGGGCTGGTGCACGTGGACTACCAGACCCAGGTCCGCACCCCGAAGGCGAGCTACCACTGGCTGCGCGAGCGGCTGGCCTCCTGACGTTCCGCGCGATTATTCGCGTACTCGTCGCTCGCCTGGTTCGTCGCGCCCGCGGCTCGCGAAATTGTGCGGATGCCGTTTTTCGTAAGCCGGGAAAACAATCGCATTGCACCTGCCGGCCACCTCATGTCAATGGGGCAATCGTGCTTGTCCGCTGGGCTGGACGGACCGGCTACCTGCGAAAATGTCGTCTCGACATCGATGACTCTACCGCTTACACTGTTGCCCGGTCGGTCGCTGGACGATAATTCGGGCTCGGCGGAGGCGTCGTGAAGAGGCGATTGAGGTATCTGGTCGAGCGTGTCGTCACCCGCCCCGGAATGCTGATGCTGCTGTTCGCGGTGGCGTGCGTGATTTTCATCGCCGTCGTGGCCGCTTTCACCTACTTCCTCACGCCCGCCGACGCCCGGGACGTCGCCCAGATCGTGTGGCAGAGCATGCGGCACGTGATCGATCCGGGGGCGACCGAGGAGGATGACGAGTACGGCTGGCCGTACCGGCTGGTCATGCTGTCGACCGCCATCGGGGGCATCTTCGTCATCGGTGCCGTGGTGACCGTGCTCACCTCGGCGCTGTACAACCGGATCGAGGCGGTGCGTCGGGGTCGGACGCCGGTCACCTTCTCGGGCCACACGGTCGTGCTCGGGTGGTCGAGCCAGATCTACACGATTCTCGATGAGATTGCCCGGGCTCCCGGCCGGCGCCCCCGGGTGGTCATCCTCGCCAACGAAATGTCCAAAGAGGACATGGAGGACGCGGTCCGGCGCCGGCCCCGGCGGGAGCGCGGTCCCAAGGACGGGAAGATCAGGAACGTCAAGGTGGTCTGCCGGCACGGCGACCCGACAAAAATCGAGGATCTGGAGATCGCCAATATTGCGAGGGCCGAGGAGATCCTCGTTCCCCGGCCGCTCGGCCGGCACCCCGACATCCGCGTGCTGATGACCCTGCTCGCGCTCAGCCACTGGCCCTGGCCCGAGGGCGAACGCCGGCCCGTGGCCGCGGTCATCTCGTCGGACGCCAACTACGAGGCGGCCAAGCGGGCCCTGCACCGCTGGCCGGCCGACCGGTGCCACGTGGCCAACGCCGGCGAGCTGACCGCCCGCCTGATCGTGCAGTCGCGCCGGTACCCGGGGCTCACCGTGGTCTGCAGCGAGCTGGTGAGCTTCGTGGGCGCCGAGATCTATCCGGCCAACCCGCTCCGCCGCGAGATGACCTACGGGGAGGCGCTGCTGTGGTTCGAGTCGTCGCTCATCGGCTTCCGTGAGGCCGGCGCCGAGCAACCGACGATCAATCCGCCCCCGACGACGCCGATCCCGCCCGATGCCACCCCCTTGGTGGTGGCCGCCGACGCGGCCGGCGTCCAGCTCCTGAGGCGGCCAGCGGCGGTCCAGGCGGACCTGATCGTCCCGGCCCCGCCCCCACGTCCGCCGCGGGTCGAGAAGACGCTGATCCTGGGGTGGAATGAGCGGATTGCGGCGATCGTGCAGGTTCTCGACGGCTACGTGGCGACCGGTTCGGAGCTCGTCATCATCGGCAAGGGCTACAACCCGGCGGTGCTGCCGAAGACGCGGCACCTGCGCGAGCCGGACGGCTTCGACGCCGACCCGACCGACCCGGGCATCCTGGTGCCGGCCGACCCCGAGGAGGAGTACGAGCGTTCCGTTCCCGACCCCGAGGCGCACGGGCTGATTCCCGTCGACCCGACGAAGTTCGACTCGGTCATCGTCCTGGCCGGGGACGAGGACGACGCCCACGTCGACGCCAAGGCGCTCACCACGCTGCTGCTCCTGCAGGCCATCAAGGACGAGCGTCGGGCCTCGTTCTCGATCATCTGTGAGCTCGAGGAGGAGGCGAGCCGCCACCTGGCCTGGGGCATCCAGGCCGACGACCTCGTGCTCGGCCAGCAGGTGGTCAGCACGCTCGCCGTCCACTACGCCAAGAACCCGGGCCGGCTCGAGATGATCACCGTCGTCGAGGAGTGGCTCGATGCCCGGGACACGGACCTGTACTTCGAGCCCGCGGGCGACTACGTCCGGCTCGGCGTCCCGGTGACCTGGGCCACGGTCGTGGCGGCCGCGTCCCGGCGTCACCAGACGGCCATCGGGTACGTCGTGCACGCCCAGCGCCTCTCCGAGAAGGACGGCTACGGCGTGTACCTCAATCCGGCCAAGTCCTCCCAGCGGACGTACCAGGAGGGGGACCAGATCGTCGTCATCGCCACCCGGCCGGAGCCGGAGGCCGCCTCGGCGTAGCCACGCCCCCGTTCGGCGCCGCCCGGTCACCGTTGGGCGCCCGACCTCCGAGATCACGTTCTTGGGATGATCAGCCCACCGGTAGGCTGACTCGCCGACGGACGGCGGGGTCCGCCGGGCCCCGTGAGGTACGGACGCGTTGCGGTCCCCGGACATGGCGGGAGGCAGGGTGGTTGGGCGTGCGCTGATCGCGACGACCGGACGACTCGTCGGGCCGGCGATCGGGCAGGTGCCCACGCTCGTCCCCGTGGTGGCCGCATGAGCGGGCTCGGCCTCGGCGCGTGGGCGTCGATCGTCGTCTTCGTGGCGGCCTACGTCCTCATCGCGACCGAGTGGGTGCACCGGGTCAAGGCCGCGCTCGGCGGGGCCGTGCTGCTGCTCGTCATCCGGGTCGTCGAGGGCAAGGACGCCTTCTACTCCAAGGAGACGGGCATCGACTGGGACGTCATCGTCCTGCTCATCGGCATGATGCTCATCGTCGCCGTACTACGTCGTACGGGAATATTCGAGTATCTTGCCATCTGGGCGGCCAAGCGGGCCCGCGGTCGGCCGTTCCGGCTCATGGTGCTGCTGGTCGTGGTGACGGCCGCGGCGTCCGCCCTGCTGGACAACGTCACCACGGTGCTGCTCATCGCCCCGGTCACGTTCCTCGTGTGCGACCGCCTCGGCGTGAACCCGCTGCCGTTCCTGCTCGCGGAGGTGATGGCCTCCAACATCGGGGGCACCGCGACCCTCGTCGGGGACCCCCCGAACATCATCATCGCCAGCCGGGCCGCCCTGTCGTTCAACGACTTCCTGGTGCACCTCGCCCCGCTGGTCGTGGTCCTCCTCGTCGTCTTCATCGGGCTGTGCCGGGTGCTGTTCCGGTCGGCCTTCGTCTACGACGAGCAGCGCGCGGCCGAGGTCATGGCGCTGCGGGAGCGCGACGCCATCCGCGACCAGCGCCTGCTGGTCGTGTCGCTGGCCGTGCTCGGCGTCGTGCTCGTCGCCTTCGTCCTGCACACCGTGCTGCGCCTGGAGCCCGCCGTGGTGGCGGTCGCCGGCGGTCTGCTCCTGCTCGCCCTCTCCCGGCAGAACGCCGAGGAGGTCGCCAAGGACGTCGAGTGGCCCACGCTGCTCTTCTTCGCCGGGCTGTTCATCATGGTCGGCTCGCTGGTCGCCACCGGGGTCATCGAGCGGGTGGCCCAGGCGGCGACCGACGCCGTGGGCGACCGCCTGCTGGTCGCCTCGATGGTGTTGCTGTGGGCCTCGGCGGTGCTGTCGGCCATCGTGGACAACATCCCGTACGTGGCCACCATGGTCCCGGTCGTCTCCGAGCTGACGGCGGCGACGGGGGAGGCGTCCGGGGCCCAGGTGCTGTGGTGGTCGCTCGCCCTCGGCGCCGACCTCGGCGGCAACGCGACCGCGATCGGCGCCTCGGCCAACGTGGTCATGCTCGGCCTGGCCGAGCGGGCCGGCCGCCGGATCACGTTCTGGCAGTTCACCCGGTACGGCCTCGTGGTGGCCTTCGTGACCGTGGCCTGCTGCGCGCCGTACCTGTGGTTGCGCTACTTCGTGCTCGCCTAGCCACTTCTGTTTTCGCCCAGCCACTTCTGGGTTCGCCTGAACCGGCGGGGTCCGGGTCAGCGGGGTCCGGGTCAGCGGGGATCGTCGTTGACCAGCTCGGGGTGGCGGGTGAGGAACTCGCCGACCGTGTCGTTGCGGACCGCCTCGAAGTACTCGGCCTGGATCGGGGCGAGGGACTCCCCGATGTAGTTGCCCCCGCTGAACACGGAGCCGCCGGGCAGGCCGACGAGCGTGATCGCCTCCGGCCGGAGGTTGCGCAGCGCGTAGACGTACTCGGACAGCTCGCGACCCCGCAGGTCGAGCGTGACCGCGTCGCCGAGGGCGGCGAGCACGAACGGCGCGATGTGCGGGTAGCGCACCAGGTCGAAGCTGACCAGCTTGGTGACGATCGCCTTGATCACCTGCCGGATGTGGCGGTCGCGGTCGTACGCCCCGTTGGGCAGGCCGTAGCGCTGCCGGCTGTAGTCCAGGGCCTGCCAGCCCTCCATGTGCTGCAGGCCCACCGGGTAGTGCTGGAACGGCCCGCCGCGCTCCTCGGCGCTGGTGCCGTCCGGGCCCATGTGCCGCGAGGTGACCGGCGTGTCCACGTAGACGTCGATGCCCCCGATGGCGTCGACGAGCCGGGCCAGACCGCTGAAGCTCAACACCGCGCCGCCGTCGAAGTGCTCGATGCCGGTGTACCCGCTCACGGTCCGGGCCAGCAGGGCGAACCCCTGGGCCAGGTCGCGTTCCGAGGAGCCCGGCACACGGGAGCCGTACGTCATGGCGTGGGTGAGCTTGGTGTAGTCCGCGCCGGTGCCCGAGGCCGGGTTCGCCGGCACCTCGACCAGCAGGTCGCGCGGCAGCGAGGTCAGGTAGGCCTGGGTCAGGGTGGCGTCGACGTGCAGGATCAGCACCGCGTCGGCGTGCGGGGCGAGGCGGTCCGGGTTGCCCGGCACCATGTCGTGACCGGCCAGCAGGAAGTTGAGGGGACCGGTGATGTCCGAGCCGGGCGGTGGCGGCGTCGGGCTGGGGTCGGACGTGGGCTCGGCCGACGCGTCGGGCGACGGCGTCGGCGTACCCGAGCCGAAGAGATCGGTCTGGGGGATGGCCCGGTCGAGGCGGTTGAGGGCGAACGAGACGCCGACGACCGCCCCGGCGGCGAGCAGCAGGATGACGACGCTGATCGTGATGATCACCCGCACCCGGGCCGCGCCGGCCGTCCGGTCGACCGGGATCGGGACGTCGGTCGTCGTGGCGCGCGCCTTGCCTACTGCGTTTCTGCTTACTGCGTTTCTGCTCACTGCGGTTACGGCAGGCTTGGCGGTCGTTCCGTGGTCGGCGATCATCCCGTGGCTGGCGGTTGTCCGGTCGTCGTTCATCGCCGCGTCGTTCACCCCGTGCTCGGTCACCCCGTGTTCCTAGCACCTCCGGGCGACGCGCACATCTCTACCGCGGTCGATGAGATGGCCACCGGGGTCGATGGGGTGGCCACCGGGGCCACCGGGGTAGAAGAAAAATCGTCTCGCCGTGTCGATCGGTGGCCGGGCCGTTCGACCTAGGAGTGAGCGGGTCGGAACGCGACCCACCAGGAACGCGGGTCGGAACGACCCACGAGGAGCAAGGAGTGCCGACGATGGCGAAGTACATGCTGATCATGCGGGCCACCGACGAGGGCATGGCGAAGATGGCCGAGATCCCCTTCGAGCAGATGCTCGAGCGGGTCGGTCGTTTCAACGACGAGCTGATCCGGGCGGGCGTGCTCGTCGCGGCCGAGGGCCTGGACGACGCGTCGCAGGGCGTGGTCGTCGACTACAGCTGCGAGCCGCCGGTGGT
>Ga0310834_100806_pt1 | contig 26405 bp, 19 predicted proteins | sample SM_ome_2_FD_201314 | JGI IMG/M metagenome (GOLD analysis project Ga0310834, IMG submission 201314) | Sorghum-adapted microbial communities enriched on stacked mutant (SM) sorghum from Joint BioEnergy Institute, Emeryville, California... ... | reverse complement strand
CCGCGGCCCGTTGGTGCGACGACCCCGACTTCTGGCCCGCGATCATCCACCCCGACGACCGCGACGAGGTGCTCGCCCACGTCCGGGACCGCACCGCGGCCGGCGTCGACCACGACCTCACCTACCGCGCCGTCGCGGTCGACGGGCGGGTGCTGTGGCTGCACCAGGTGGTGCACGTGGTCATCGGGCCCGACGGCGTCCCGGTGGCCGCGCAGGGCCTCACCGTCGACGTCACCGAGCAGAAGCGCGCCGAGCGGGCCGCGGCCCTGCTGGCCGACACGGGCCAGCTCGTCACCCAGGAGGGAAGCGTCGAGGAGCGGCTGCGCGCCCTCGCCCGGCTCGTCGTGCACGAGCTGGGCGACACGGCCGTGGTGGCGCTCGTCGGCCCGGACGGCCTGCTGCACCGGGCCGCGGTGGAGCACGACCACCCGAGCGTCGCCGAGGTGCTGCGCACGTTCCCGGCGACGCGGCTGCCGCCGTCGCTCGCCGAGGCGCTCGCGGGGGGCAAGCCGGTCGTCGTTCCGGTCACCGAGGAGCTCATCCGCTCCGCCGTCGACGGCGACGCCTCGGCGGCCACCCGGCTCGCGCTGCGCGCGAGCAACGCCCTGGTCGTCCCGCTCATGGTCGGCGACGACCTGGCGGGGGTGCTCGCGTTCGTGAACTTCGGCGCGAACCGCTACTACCACCACTCCGAGCTCGACCTCGCCGCCGAGCTGGGCAGGCGGGCGTCGATGATGCTCGCCGCCGACCGCAGGCGGACGCGGGAACGGCGGTTGCAGCAGGTCAGCGGCGACCTCGCGTCGGCGGCCAGCGTGCTGGAGGCGGCCCGGCTGCTCGTCGCGCGGTTGCCCGGCTTCCTCGGCGCCGCCGCGGTGAGCGTCTACCTCGCCGACCCCGAGCGCGGCCTGCAGCTCGTGCACGCCGCGGGGTACGCCGAGCCCGTGCTCGGCTCGTACTCGCCGATGCGGCTCGACGACCCGGTACCGATCGCCGCCGCCGCGCGCTCCGGGGAACCGGTGTGGATCCGCAACCGGGAGGACTGGGCCCGCGACTGGCCGACGCTCCTGGACAAGGCCGAGTCGGCCGGCAGGCACGCGGCCGCCGCGCTGCCGCTCGCGGCCGTCGGGCGGGTCGTCGGTGCGATCGGCCTGTCGTTCCCCACCGAGCGCACCTTCCCCGCCGACGAGCGCGAGTTCGTGCTCGCCCTCGTCGCGCAGGCCGCGCCCGCGTTCGAGCGGGCGGCCGCCGCCGACGAGCGCCGCGTCGTCGCCGAGACGCTGCAGAAGAGCCTGCTCCCCCCGACGCTGCCCCGGCTCGAGCGGCTGCCGCTGGCCTCGCGCTACCTGCCGGGGGCGCGCGGCAGCCAGGCGGGCGGCGACTGGTACGACGTGCTGCCGCTGGACGAGGGCCGGGTGGCGATCGCGGTCGGCGACGTCGTCGGCCAGGGCGCGCAGGCCGCGGCCATCATGGGCCAGCTGCGCAGCGCGCTCTCGGGGTACCTGCTGGAGGGCCACGACCCGGAGCAGGCCCTCGAGCGGCTCGACCGCTTCGCCTGCCGCGTGCCCGGCGCGACCGGCAGCACGGTGGCGTGCCTCGTGCTCGACCCCGAGACCGGGGAGCTCGTGTGGGCGCGGGCGGGCCACCCGCCGCCGCTCGTGGCCGGGCCGCACGGCTGCAGGCGCCTGGAGGACGCCACCGGCACGGTGATGGGCGTGCGCGCGCGACCGCCCTACACGGCGGGCACCGCGACGATCGAGCCGGGCGAGAGCATCCTGCTCTACACCGACGGCCTGGTCGAGCGCCGCGGCGAGCTCGTCGACGACGGGATCGACCGGCTCGCCGAGATCGCCGCCCGCCACCACGCCCTGTCCCCCGACGCCCTCACCGACGAGCTGCTCGCCGGCGCCCTCGACGGCAACCACGCGAACACCTCCGCGGGCGGCGCCCCCGACCCGGTCGACGACGTCGCCCTGATCGTGGCGCGGCTCGTGCCCGCCCCGCTGCGGCTGGTGCTGCCCGCCCGGGCCACGGTGCTGCGGGAGCTGCGGGCCGCGGTCCTGGCGTGGGCGAGTTCGGTCGGCATCGCCGACGACGACCTCTACGACCTGCAGCTCGCGGTCGGCGAGGCGGCGGCCAACGCCGTCGAGCACGCCTACCGCGGGCGGGAGCCGGGCCCGATGTCGGTCGAGCTGGTCCGCGACGCCGACGGCGGGATCGAGGCGCACGTGCGCGACGAGGGCACCTGGCGGCCCGTCCCGGAGGACAAGGGCTACCGGGGCCGGGGGCTGGAGCTGATCCGCGACGTCAGCAGCCGGATGCGGCTGCACCACGGGCCCGAGGGCACCGAGGTGCGCTTCCGGCTGCCCCCGTCCGGGGAGCCGGCGCCCCCGACGCCGCCCGCTCCCGCCCCGCGCCTGACACCGGTGCCGGTGGGCCCGGCGTCCCTGCGGGTCCGCCGCGGTGGCGACGGCGGTCCGGACACGGTGGAGGTCCGCGGTGAGCTGGACCTCGCCGGGGTGCGCGGCGTCGGGGAGGACCTGCTGGCGTGCGCGGACGAGGGCCGCGACCTCATGGTGGACCTGCGCGCCACCACCTACCTCGCGAGCGCGGGCGTCGCGCTGCTCGTGGAGGCCGACCGCCGCGCGCGGGCCGCGGGCGGGCGGATGCGGGTGCTGGTGGCCCCCGGCGACGTGGTGCGCAGGGCGCTCACCCTGAGCGGGGTGGACGAGCTGCTGGAGCTGGTGGGTCCCGACACCCGCGGCTGAGCGCGCCCGACGCGCCCGCGATCAGGCGTCCAGCTCCTGCAGGGCCGCGTCGACCGACTCGCGGTGCTGCAGGACGGGCCCGAGCTGGGTGATCTCGAGGACCCGGCGCACGATCGGCGGCCCACCGGCCGTCCCGAACCGCACCCCCGCCGCCTCGGCGGCCTGCTGCGCGCCCATGAGCACGACCAGCCCGGTGGACCCGCAGAACGTGAGCCGGGACAGGTCGATCACGAGGCACCGCGGCGCAGCGGCCACCGCCTCGTCCGCCGCGTGGCGCAGCACGTCGGCCGTGGAGACATCCACCTCTCCGACGGGCGCGAGCACCGTGACCCCCGGCCGGGACTCCGCCACCTCGATGCGCAGCAGTCCGGCCGGTGGCCGCAGGCACCCGCCCTCGCCCTCGATGCGCTCGGTCCGCTGGCTCATCGGTGTCCCGCCCTCGTCGGCCGCCGAACGGGCGCGTGCCCGCGCGTTCACCCTGCACCTGGGCCCCGCCGGCCGCAAGGGGGACCGAGCCACCCGGACGGGTCGACCGGGCGCTGCGCGGCCGCCGCTCGGCCCACCTCGAGCGGCTGGAGAATCGGCTGTGATGGGATCACCAACACCGGTTCGGCGCTGGGCGCCGCTGGTCGTGCTCACCGCGGCGGCCACCGCCGCGCTCGCCCCGCTCGGGGTACCGTCGCCCGCCCTGTTCGCCGGTCTGCTCGTCGCCGCGGCGCTGGCGCTCGCCGGGCTCGGGGTGGACGTGCCCGGACCGCCGAACACCGCGGCACAGGCCGTGATCGGCGTGGTGATCGGCGTGCTCGCCCAGCCGGGCACGCTCGCGGGCCTCGCCGGCCAGTGGGTGCCCGTGCTGCTCGTGTCCGTCGCGACGCTCGCGGTCAGCATGGGCGCCGGCCTGCTGCTGGGCCTGCGCCGCGGCGTGTCGCCGCTGACCGGCATGCTCGCGCTCACCGCGGGTGGCGCCTCGGGGCTGGTGGCGGTGAGCCGCGAGCTCGGCGGCGACGACCGCACGGTCGCCGTGGTCCAGTACCTGCGGGTCGGGCTGGTCACCGCCACGATGCCGGTGGTGGCGGCGGTCGGGTTCGGCGCGCGGGCGGGGTCCGGGCCGGGCCCGTCCGGTGCGGCGCCGCTCGTCGTCGACCTCGCCCACCTCGTTCTGTGCGCCGTGGTCGGCACGACGCTGGCGCGCCTCGCGCGGGTGCCCGCCGGCGCGCTGCTGGGGCCGATGTGCGTGGCCATCGCGCTCAACCTCACCGGCCTGTCCTTCGGCGCCGCGCCGCCGGACGCGCTGGTCGAGCTCGCCTACGCCGTGATCGGGTGGCAGGCGGGGTCCCGGTTCACCCGCGAGAGCCTGCGCACGGTCCTCGGCGCGCTGCTGCCGGCCACCGCGCTCATCGCCGGCGTCATCCTCGCCTGCGCCGGCCTGGGCCTGGTGCTGTCGGCGCTCACCGGCACGACCGCCCTCGACGGCTACCTCGCCACCACCCCGGGCGGGGTCTACGCCGTGCTCGCCACGGCGGTGTCCGCGGGCTCCGACGTCACGTTCGTCATGGCCGTGCAGGTGCTCCGCGTGGTGGTGATGCTGCTGGTCACCCCGGCGGTCGCCCGGCTCGCCGCCCGCGCCCTCCCCTGACGCCCGTCACCCGTTCGGCGGATGGGATGGGTGGGCGGTGCGAAGGCGGGTAGTCCCGGGCCGACCGAGGATCGGAGGACCCCGATGGGCCGCCACGACAAGAAGATCGACCACAAGCTCGAGGAGGTCGGAGGCAAGGCCAAGCAGGCCGTCGGCCGCGCCGTCGACGACGAGGAGCTCGCGGCGCAGGGCGAGCGCGACCAGACCACGAGCAACCTCAAGCAGGCGGGCGACAAGGTCAAGGACGCCTTCCGGAGCTGACCGGTAGCTGCTGACCGAGCCCCCACACCGGGCCCCGGCCGACCCCCGACCGGCCGGGGCCCACCCCTGTCCGCGCCCTGTGTGCAGCCGCCGTTTCGCCCCCGCCCTCGGCAGGTACTCGCCACGCGTGAACGAGGACGTCACAGGGGCCCAGCCCACGTGCCGCATCGCGTTCGTGGGCGCGGGAGGGGTGGCGCACCGCCACGCCCGCACGCTCGGCCGGATTCCCGGGGTGCGGCTCGTCGCCGCCACCGACGTCAACCCCCGGTGCGCCGCGGTGTTCGCCGAGGCGCACCACGTGCGCGCGGTCCCCGACCTCGACGCCCTGCTCGGCGAGGAGCCCGACGCGGTCTACGAGACGGCGAGGGCGCGCACCGCGCCGAGTTCAGCGCCGCCGCGCCCCGGTCGGCGGTGGACGCAGCGTTCGTCGCCGCGCTGCGGGGAACGCCGAGCCCACCCGAACGCGACGCGCCCGACCACGCCGAGGCGTGCGCAGCCACCGCCTCGCCTGCGCCCTCGCCCGCTCCGCCGCCGCCGGGCGGCCGGAGATGGTGCGCTGAGGGGCGTCAGCTGGTCCCGAGCCGCGCGCCGCGCACGGCCGCCAACCGGGCCCGCGCCCGCGCCACGTCGGCCGGGTCGGCGCTCTCCAGCAGCTCGAGGGCCTCGTCGATCGCGCTCCGCAGCACGGTGACCTCGCTCGCGCGGTCGGCGAGCTGGGTGTGGGTGGTCCACAGGTCGACGAACACCGCCACCTTCGACCGCAGCACCCACGGGTCGAACGGCTTGGTGATGTAGTCGACCGCCCCGGCCTGGTATCCGCGGAACGCCAGGTGCGGGTCGTAGTCGACCGCGGTGAGGAACAGGATCGGGATGTGGCGGGTGCGCTCGCGCTGCTTGACGTGCCCCGCGGTCTCGAACCCGTCCATGCCGGGCATGTGGGCGTCGAGCAGGATCACCGCGTAGTCCTCGACGAGCAGGCGTTTGAGCGCGTCCTCGCCGCTGGTCACCGCGACCAGCTCGATCGGCAGCCCCTCCAGGATGGCCTGCAGGGCGAGCAGGTTCTCCCGCCGGTCGTCGACCGCGAGCACGCGCGCGGTCTGGCGGATCACTTCCCACCGCCCGCGGCCCGGACCCCACCGTTGCCCGACCGCCCGCGCCGCGGCGCGACCCACGAGGCCATCAGCGCGAGCAGCTCGTCGAGGTCCACCGGCTTGGTGACGTAGTCGGTGGCGCCCGCGGCGAGGCTCGACTCCCGGTCACCCGGCATCGCCTTCGCGGTGAGGAACACGATCGGCAGGTCGTGCCCCTGCGGCAGCTGCCGCATGCGCCGCGTGGTCTCGTTGCCGTCCAGGTCGGGCATCATCGCGTCCATCAGCACCACGTCCACCTCCGGGTGCTCGGTGAGCAGCCGGATCCCCTCGGTGCCGTTGTCGGCGTAGAGCACCGTGAGCCCGTGCAGCTCCAGCGCGCTGGTCAGCGCGAACACGTTGCGCACGTCGTCGTCGACGATGAGGACGGTGACGCCGTTCAGCTCCGGGGTGGGCTTGACCCCGGCGGGCCCGCCCGGCCCGGTGCGCAGGATCGGGTTCGGCGACGCCGCCGGGCGCGGTGGCTCCAGCGTCGGCTCGGGCAGCGCGAGGGCCGGGATCGGCGGGCGCGGGGTCATGCGCGCGGCCGCCGCCGTGACCGGGGGCAGCTCGTCGGGGAGCAGCAGGGTGAACACCGAGCCCTCCCCCGGCTCGGAGGTGACCTCGATCTTGCCGCCCAGCATGCGGGCGAGCTCCTTGGAGATCGACAGCCCCAGGCCGGTGCCGCCGTACTTGCGGCTGGTGGTTCCGTCGGCCTGCTGGAACGCCTCGAAGATCATCTCCAGCTTGTCGTGCGGGATGCCGATCCCGGTGTCGCCCACGGTGAACGCGATGACGGTGCGGGCGGAGTCCAGCGCGGGCACGCCGTGCAGGGTGCCGGACGGCACGACCGAGATGTCGAGGCTGACGTAGCCCGCGTCGGTGAACTTCACGGCGTTCGCGAGCAGGTTGCGCAGCACCTGCTGCAGCCGCTGCTCGTCGGTCACGATGGTCGCGGGCAGGTCGGGGCCCATCTCGACCCGCATCTCGAGGCCCTTCTCCTCGGCCTGCGGGCGGAACGCCTGCTCGACCGACGAGCAGACCTGGGCGAGGTTCACCGGCGCGGGGTCGACGTCGACCCGGCCGGACTCGATCTTGGACAGGTCGAGGATGTCGTCGATCAGCCGCAGCAGGTCCGATCCCGCGCTGTGGATCGTGCTGGCGAACTCGATCTGCTTCTCGGTGAGGTTGTTGTCCGGGTTGTCGGCGAGCAGCCGCGCGAGCAGCAGCAGCGAGTTGAGCGGCGTGCGCAGCTCGTGGCTCATGTTGGCCAGGAACTCCGACTTGTACTGGCTCGCCAGCGCCAGCTGCTGCGCCTTCTCCTCCACGCCCCGGCGCGCCGCGTCGATCTCCATGTTCTTGATCTCGACGTTGCGGTTCTGCTGGGACAGCTGCTCGGCCTTCTCCTCCAGCTCGGCGTTGGCGCGCTGCAGCTCGGCCGACTGGTCCTGCAGCTCCATCGCCAGCACCTGCGACTGCGACAGCAGCTCCTCGGTGCGCCGGTTGGCCCGGATCGTGGTGATCGTGACGCCGATCGTGGCGACGAGCCGCTCCAGGAACGTCAGGTGCAGCGGCGAGAACGGCGACACCGAGCCCAGCTCCATCACGCCGAGGCACTCGCCCTCGAACACGATCGGCAGCACCACGACCGACCGCGGGGACGCCGCGCCGACCGCGGAGCGGATCGGCAGGTAGCCCTGGGGCACGTCCTCGACGACCACCACCCGGCGGGTCGAGGCCGCCTGGCCGACGAGCCCCTCTCCCGGCCCGAACGACAGCGGCGGATCGCCCGCCGTCATCGCATACCCGCCGCACATCACGAAGCGGTCCGGGTCGGCGCCCGAGATGATCGACGGCTCGGCCGCCAGGAAGAACGCCCCCACCTGGGCGTTCACCAGCGGCGCGACCTCGTTCATGATCATCTGGCAGACCTCGTTGAGGTCGCGCTGCCCCTGCAGCAGCCCGCCGATGCGCACCAGGTTGGAGTCGAGCCAGCTCTGCTCGGCGTTCTGCCGGGTGGTCTCGCGGAGCGTGGCGATCATCTGGTTGATCGTGTCCTTGAGGTCGGCGATCTCGCCGCGCGCCGCCACCGTGATCTGCTGGGTCAGGTCGCCCTGGGCCACCGCCGTGGAGACCGCCGAGATCGCCCGCAGCTGCGTGGTGAGCGTGGCCGCGAGCTGGTTGACGTTCTCGGTCAGGTCGCGCCACGTGCCCGAGACGCCGCGCACCTGGGCGAGCACGCCGAGCTTGCCCTCCGTGCCGACCTCGCGCGCCACCCGCGAGACCTCGTCGGCGAAGCTGGAGAGCTGGTCGACCATCGTGTTGACGGTCAGCTTCAGGTCGAGGATCTCGCCCTTGGCGTCGACGGTGATCTTCTGCGACAGGTCGCCGCGGGCGACCGCCGTGGTCACCTGCGCGATGTTGCGCACCTGCGCCGTCAGGTTCCCGGCCAGCTGGTTGACGTTCTCGGTGAGGTCGCGCCACGTCCCCGCGACGCCCTTCACCTCCGCCTGACCACCCAGCTTCCCCTCGGTACCCACCTCGCGCGCCACGCGCGTGACCTCGTCGGCGAAGCTCGACAGCTGGTCGACCATCGTGTTCACCGTCGACTTGAGCTCGAGGATCTCGCCCTTGGCGTCGACGGTGATCTTCTGCGACAGGTCGCCCTGCGCCACCGCGGTGGTGACCTGGGCGATGTTGCGGACCTGGTCGGTCAGGTTCCGCGCCATGTAGTTGACGTTGTCGGTGAGGTCGCGCCAGGTGCCCGCAACCCCCTGCACCTCGGCCTGGCCGCCCAGCTTGCCCTCGGTGCCCACCTCGCGCGCGACGCGCGTGACCTCGTCGGCGAAGCTGGAGAGCTGGTCCACCATCGTGTTGACGGTGTCCTTCAGCTCGAGGATCTCGCCCTTCGCGTCGACCGTGATCTTCTGCGACAGGTCACCGCGGGCCACCGCCGTGGTCACCTGCGCGATGTTGCGCACCTGCGCCGTCAGGTTCCCGGCCAGCTGGTTGACGTTCTCGGTGAGGTCGCGCCACGTGCCCGACACCGTCGGCACGGCGGCCTGACCGCCCAGCTTGCCCTCCGTGCCGACCTCGCGCGCCACGCGCGTGACCTCGTCGGCGAAGCTCGACAGCTGGTCGACCATCGTGTTCACCGTCATCTTGAGGTCGTGGATCTCGCCACGCGCGTCGACGGTGATCTTCTGCGACAGGTCGCCGCTCTTCACGGCGGAGGCGACCTGCGCGATGTTGCGCACCTGGTTGGTCAGGTTGGCCGCCATCAGGTTCACCGCGTCGGTGAGGTTCTTCCACGTGCCGGCCACGTTGGGCACCGTGGCCTGCCCGCCGAGGCGGCCCTCGGTGCCCACCTCGACCGCGACGCGGGTGACCTCGTCGGCGAACGTGCGCAGCGTGTCGGTGAGCGAGTTGATCGTCTCGGCGAGCTCGGCCACCTCGCCGCGGGCGTTCACCGTGATCTTGCGGGACAGGTCGCCCTGCGCGATGGCCGTGGCCGCCGTGGAGATCGAGCGCACCTGGTTGGTCAGGTTGCTCGCCATGGTGTTCACCGAGTCGGTGAGCGCCCGCCAGGTGCCCGCGACGCCGCGCACGTCGGCCTGGCCGCCGAGCATGCCCTCGGTGCCGACCTCGCGCGCCACGCGGGTGACCTCGTCGGCGAAGCTCGACAGCTGGTCGACCATCGTGTTGACGGTGCGACCGATCCGGCGGAACTCGCCGCGCAGCGGCCTGCCCTCGATCTCCAGCGCCATGTGCTGGGACAGGTCGCCCTCGGCGACCGCCTCGATCACGCGGGCGATCTCGGCGGTCGGGGCGGCGAGGTCGTCGATCAGCGCGTTGACCGCCTGCACGCCGTGGGCCCACGCGCCGTCGTAGGCCTCCTCGTTGAGCCGCTCGGACATCCGACCCTCGCGGCCGACCGTGCGGCTGATCCGCAGGAAGTCGCGGTTGCGCCGCTCCAGCAGCGCCACGAGGTCGTTGACCTGGTCGACCAGGTCGCCGGGCGCGCCGGCCCGGCGCGGCAGCCGGACGTCGAACCGTCCGCGCCGCACCTGGTGCAGGAAGTCGCCGAGCTCCTGCAGGAACATCGACTCCCGGGCCTGCTCCGAGCCCGCCTCCGGGGCCGCCACCTGCACACCGGAGGACGGGCTCGCGCCCGTCGATTCGGTGCTCTGGCGCGGGGTCGTGGTCATTCGGGCCGTCCCTCCACTGCTCGGACCGGCGACCGGTTCCGGGCGCGCGCCGTACCCGGCAGGGTCGGGGCACCGGCGCGGCCGCCGCAGGGATCGACCCTAGTGGATCCGTCCCCGGTTCGACCCCGCGCCGGGGCGGTCGACCAGCCCGGGGCGACGGGGGTGAGCGCCGCGCAGCCGAGGGGTGCAGACTGCACTGCGTGCCCGTTCTGCTCGAGCGGCGGACCAGGCTGCCGCCGGACCCGCGATCGGCCGGTCGAGCCCGACGGATGCTCCAGGAAGCGCTACGCGAGCTGGAGGGGCTCGACGGCGCGTCCGGCGCCGGTTGCGACGGCAGCGCCGCCGGCGCCATCGACCCCGACCTCGTCGACACCGCGATCCTGCTCGCCAGCGAGCTGTGCGAGAACGCGGTCCTGCACGCGGGCACCGAGTTCGAGGTGGCCCTCACCGTCACCGACACCGAGCTCACCGTCGCCGTCACCGACCGCGGCCCCGGGCCGCTGGAGCTGCACCTCGCCCAGCCGCGCCAGCGCTACGGCCGCGCGGCGAGCCACGGCCGCGGGCTCGCGCTCGTGCAGCGGCTCGCCACCACGTGGGGCACCCGCCACGAGGCCGACGGGCGCCACGTCATCTGGTTCTCCCTCGCCCGCGCCGAACCGTCCGCGGCGACCCCGGCCCCGCCCGCCCCGCCGGACGCGGAACGGGTGTGGACCACCGCCGAACAGGCCCGCTGGCTGCTGCACGTGCCACCGGGCCTGGTCGACCGGCTCGAGCCCTCCGAGCTCGTCGCCGAGCTGGTGCGCAGGCTGCGCGAGCTGCTCGACGCCGAGTCGGTGAGCGTGGAGGTCGACGAGGGCGACGGCACCGGTGCGCGGGAGATCACCCGCGACGGCAGCCCCGACCCGGCGCTGTCGACCGGCGGCGAGATCGTCAGCGGCGTCGGCGTGGACCCGGCGCGCCGGGTCGAGGTGCGACTGCCCACCACCGCGCCGCTGCGCGGGGTGCTGCGCGTGACCCACCGCCCCGGCGGCGCGGCCGCCGCCGACACCGAGCGCACCCGCGACCTCACCGAGCTGATCGCCTACCGGGTGGCCATGGCGGTGGAGTCGCAGTGGCTGCGCGCGGTCGACCAGCGCAGGCGCTCGTGGATGACCTACCTCGCCGAGACCAGCGAGCTGCTCGGGCAGTCCCTCGACGTCGACCTCGCCGTCGCGGTGGTGCCGCAGGTCGTCGTGCCCCGGCTCGGCCGCTGGTGCGCCGTGCACCTGGTCGAGCCCGCCGGCCAGATGCGGCTCGCCGCGCTCACCCACGCCGACGAGGACGCCCTGCCCGAGCTGCGCGCCGTCCTCGACCCCGACGGCCACCCCGGCCTGCCCACCGAGCTGCGCAACCGGCTCGCCGAGGTGGTGCGCGACGGATCGTCGGCCGTCCGGTTCGCGGTGCCCACCGACGGCATCGCGCTACCGCTGCGGGCCCGCGGGCGGGCGCTGGGCACCCTGCTCGTCGGCAGGCCGGCGAACCGGCCGCACAGCCCCGAGGACGTCGTGCTCGCAGGCGACGTCGCCCGCCGCGCCGCGCTCGCGATCCACAACGCCCAGAGCACCGCGGCGCACGTCGCGGTCTCCCAGGCGCTGCAGCAGGCCCTGCTGCCCCGGGCCCTGCCGATGGTGCCCGGCCTGGACTTCGCGGCCGAGTACCTGCCCGCGAGCACCGGCAGCGACGTCGGCGGCGACTTCTACGACGTGCTCACGGTCGACCCGTCCAGCTGGCTGGTCTCGATCGGCGACGTCTGCGGCAAGGGCGCGCGGGCCGCCGCCCGCACCGGGCTGGTCCGCGACGTGCTGCGGGTGCTCGTCCGCGACGACCGCTCGCTGCCGCGCGCCATCGAGCGGCTCAACGAGGTCATGATCGAGGCCGACGACCCGCTGCAGTTCTGCACGCTCGCCGCGGCGATGGTGAGCAGGCGCCGCCGCGCGTCGGGCGGCGGGCCGAACCACTCGCACGGCTCGTCGCGCGGCGGGCTCGACGTCGAGCTCGTGCTCGCCGGACACGTCCAGCCGGTGCTCGTGCGCGCCGACGGCACGGCCGAGCTGATCGGCACCTTCGGCACCGCGGTGGGCCTGGTGCCCTCCGTCCGGCTCACCTGCACCCGCCACCGGCTCGACCCCGGCGACACCCTGCTCGTCTACACCGACGGCGTCACCGAGCGGCGCAGGGGGCGCGAGCAGTTCGGCGCGGAGCGGCTGCTGCGGGTGGCCGCCCGGGCGGCCGGACGCCCCGCCGTCCAGGTCGTCGGGGCGGTGCGCGAAGCCGTCGAGCGCTTCTCCACCGAGCCCCTCGACGACGACGTGGCGCTGCTGGCGGTGCGGGCCGCGCCCTGACACCCCCGACGAGGCCGACTCCGCATTGTGGCGAGGGAGACACGTAACGTGGGCACACGCCCGCCCGAAGCCACGCCCGGATAGCCCGGACGGTCGTACCCTCGACCTCCGGGGCGACGCATAGTGGGTGTGGTCCGAGGTCGGCTCCCGAACGCACGGAGGTGGAGCACTGGACGCGAAGCGCAGCCGGCGGACAGTACTCGGGGAGCTGCGTTCGTGGCCGACGATCCTGCTGGTCTCGTTCTGCCTCTGCGTGGGCATCCCGGTCACGGTCGCGGTCACCCCCGCCCAGGAGCTCGTCGTCTTCGGCCAGCACATCGCGGTCGGCGCCCGGCCGCCCGACCTGTCCATCGCCGGACCCGCGCGGCTGGTCCAGGTCGGCAACACCGCCCTCGACATCGACCAGCTGCACATCTACGGCCCGCTGCGCCCCGAGCTCACGATGGGACCGGTGATCCGCAACGCGGCCGCGGCCGAGGTGTTCGACCCGGTCGCGGGGCCGCGGGCGCAGGAGGAGGCGATCTCCACCGTCACGCGCGGCTTCGCCACCTGGTACGTCCTCGGCGGGCTGGGCCTGCTCGCCTTCACCCTGTGCGCGGCGGGCGCCGCGGCCGGCATCCGCACGCTCGTCGTGCTGCACCGCCAGAGCCGCGCGCACGGCGGCGAGCACGCCCCGCTTTCGGAGATCTTCAGCTACTGCGTGCGGGCCGCCCGCCGGATGACCGTCATCGCGCTGGTCAGCGCGGTGATCGCGTGGCTCGCCTCCGGGGCGCTCGCGGTCACCGGGTCGCTGCAGGGCCTGCGCGGGGTCACCTCCCTCGCCCAGCTGGTCGGCGCCTACCACCTCACGCCCGACCCCGTCGGCCCGCCGATCACCGGCTACGACGGCGCGGTCATCGGCGACTCCCGGGCCGCCCGGCTCGGCGGCCCGCCCGTGCCCGACGGCAGCCCCGACGACGTGGCCTGCCAGCGCAGCACCGACTCGCTCGCCGCCGAGATCGGCAGGCTCCTGCCGGCGCGGGTGCTGAACCTGGCCTGCCCCGGCGCCACCATCACGAGCGGCCTGCGCGGGCCGCAGGACGCCGGGGGACGCTCCGTGCCCGCCCAGGTCGGCGTGCTCAAGCAGGTGCAGGACCTGCGGTTCGTCGTCGTCGCGATCGGCCCGAACGACGTCGGGTGGATCGACTTCCTGCGCTATTGCTACGGCGTCCCCGACTGCTCGGACCGGCTCACCCAGGGCGAGTTCGACTACCGCCTCGCCGCGTTCGACCGCGTGTACGGCGACCTGCTCATCGACCTCAACGAGCTGCCCGGCAGCCCGCAGGTGATCATCATGACCTCCTACGGGGCGTTCCCGCCGGGCGCCGACTGCGCCGACACCCGCGCCGAGGGCTACCCCGGCCTCGACCCGGTCAAGATCGAGCTTCTGAACGACCGGAACAAGCAGCTCAACGACGTCCTGATCGCGGGCGCGCAGAAGTACGGGTTCGACGTGGCCGACCCGCAGCTCGCGATGCTGTGCGAGAAGGGCACCGACGGCCTGGGCCCGGACCTGCAGGGCATGGCCGACCCGCACCCGTTCCACCCGACCGGGATCGGCTCGCTGCGCATGGCGTCGTCGGTCGTGCGCCACATCGACCCGCTGCCGACGGCCGGCTAGCGCGCAGAGCGCGCTCAGCGGGCGGCGACGGAGAGCGCGGCGACCGCGTCGACGATGCCGTTGCCGTAGTAGCCGTTGAAGCCGGGCGAACCCTCGCAGGGCGCCGACGGCGCCGGGGTGGCCGGGCAGGCGGTCTCGTGGGCGGAGGCGACGAGCGCCCGCTCCACCTCGGCGGGCGCCATGGTCAACCCGCCGGGGTGCTGCGGATCGGGCACCCCGTGCCGGCTCACCACGAGCGCCGCCACGCCGCTCACGTGCGGCGCCGCCATCGAGGTGCCCTGCAGGTAGGCGTAGTAGCCGCAGGTCCCGTCCGGCGTGCAGGCCTTCTGCACGCCGCTCGCCGCGCCGAGCTGGGTGATCTCGCCCGCGGCGTCCACGTCGCCCTCCTGCTGCAGGATCTCCTTCGGGTAGGTCGACAGGATCAGGTCCTCGGGGCCGCCGGGGCCGCCGTTGCCGCCGGGGGCGGCGAGCGAGACCTGCTCGAGGCCGTAGTTGGAGTAGTCCGCCTTCTCCCCCTGCGGCCCCACGGCGGACACGCCGATCACGTGCGGTCCCTCGACCGGCAGGTCGAAGCAGGTGGCGTTGTCGATCTCGCGCGGGTAGGCCGCGCCCGGCGGGTGGTTCGGGCTGCTGGTGTCCCGCCGCGGGTGGCCGAGGTCCTCGTTCTCGTTGCCGAGCGAGCCGACGAGCGTGACGCCCTTGGCGTGCGCGTACTCCAGCGCGCGGTTCATCGCCTCGATCGTGGTGCGCTGCTCGATGCGCGCCTCGGGCGGGTCGGCCGGGTTGTCGAGGCAGTTGTAGCGCCAGGGGTCGACGTAGAAGGACATGTTGATCACGTCGAGGCCGATGTCGGCGCCGTAGGTGAGCGCGTCGATCACCGGCTGCAGGAAGAACAGCCCGGAGTCCTGCCCGGCGCGGATGTTCACGAGCGTCACCCCCGGCGCGACGCCGGACACCCCCGACCCGTTCGCGACCGCCGCCACGGTGCCCGCGACGTGGGTGCCGTGGCCGCCGCCGTCGTGGTCGGGCGGGTCGACGCACCCGGGGAACTCGCACGGGCCGTCCAGCACCGCCCCGGTGGGGTCGGTCGGGATGTCGGTGACGAAGTTGCGCGAGAGCCCCACGTCGAGGTTCGGGGCGATGTCGGGGTGGCTGCCGTCGACGCCGGTGTCGAGGATCCCGACCAGCACCCGCCGGTCACCCGGCTGGATGGCCCGGGCGGCGTCGGCCCGCACCATCGACAGGCCCCACAGCCGGGTGTCGAGCGGGTCGAGGCCGGCGGGGCCCTGCGGGCCTCGCGGGCCTTGCGCCCGGCCGGCGGGGGGCCGGCCCCGCACCGCCTGCGTGGTCCCGACCACGTGGGCGCGGGCCGCGCCGAAGACGCCGTCGATCGCCGCCACCCGCTCGACGAACCCGTCCGGCGGGGCGGTGACCACCAACGCGCTCACGGCGGCGTTCTCCCGCAGCACGCGGCCGCCCGCGGCCTCGATCGCGGGCACCGCCGCGTCGCGGGCGGCGGGGCCGTCGAGCAGCACGGTGAACGTGGCGTGCCCCGCGGGCACCGCGTCCGGCGGGGTGGCCTGCGGCGCCGCCGCGGGGGCCGCCACCGGTGGCGCGGGAGCGGGCACCAGCGAGGTCGCGCCCGCGGTCGCGACGGCCGCGGCGACGGCCGCGGCGACCCACCCGATGGCGCGAGGGCTCTTCACGCGCGACCTCCCGGTTCCCCCGACCCCCGGGACCCGGGGTCGGTCGATCACTTTAGGTCATCCGGCGCAGCCGGCCGGTCACGGCACACTGGTGGCGTGGCCTACTGGGTGCTGCACGTCGACCTGGACCAGTTCCTGGCCGCGGTCGAGGTCCTGCGGCGCCCCGAGCTCGCCGGCAAGCCGGTCGTCGTCGGTGGGAAGGGCGACCCGACGCAGCGGGCGGTGGTGGCCACCGCCTCCTACGAGGCCCGCCGGTTCGGCGTGCGGTCCGGCATGCCGATGCGCACGGCGGCGAAGCGATGCCCGGACGCGATCTTCCTGCCCGCCGACAACGCCCACTACGAGGAGGTGTCCGCCGACGTCATGGCCACCCTGCGGGACCGGCCGGGCGTCGTCGTCGAGGTGATGGGCTGGGACGAGGCGTTCGTCGGCGCCGAGACCGACGACCCGGAGGCCCTCGCGGAACAGATCCGCCGCGACGTCCTCGAGCGCACCCGGCTGCACTGCTCGATCGGCATCGGCGACAACATGCTGCGCGCCAAGCTCGCCACCGGGTTCGCCAAGCCGCCCGCGGGCGCGGGCGTGTACCGGCTCACCGTGCGGAACTGGGCCGAGGTGATGTTCGACCGCCCCACCGAGGCGCTGTGGGGCATCGGCGCGAAGACCGCCCGCAAGCTCGCCGAGCGGGGCATCACCACCGTCGGCGAGCTCGCCGCCGCCGACCCGGAGCGGCTCGCGGCCGAGCTGGGCCCGGCCCTGGGCCCCTGGTACGTGCAGCTGGGCCGCGGCATCGGCCGGGCGGTGGTGGAGGCCACCCCGTGGGTGCCGCGGTCGCGCAGCCACGAGACGACGTTCCAGGAGAACATCACCGACTGGGACGAGGTCCGCAGCGAGGTGGCCGCCCTGGCCCGCCGCGTGGCCACCGAGATCGGAAAGGCGGGCCGGCCCGCCGCGCGGGTGGCGGTGAAGGTCCGGTTCGCACCGTTCTCCACCTACACCCGCAGCGCCACCCTCGACGCACCCACCACCGACCCCGACGCGTTCGCCGCGTCCGCCCTCGAGGTGCTGGAGCGGTTCGGCTCCCGGCGCCCGGTCCGCCTGCTCGGCGTCCGGGCGGAGTTCCCGCCCGCCGCGAACTGACCCGCGAGCCGAGCCGAACTGAGAACGGGCTCAGCCGAGCCCCGACATCGTCGATGTCGTGGACCACAGTGCTGCGGTGGGGGCGGTGCGCAAGCTGTTGGACCGGCACGCCGTCGGGCTGGGCGAACGGGGACGCCGCTGCCCGCGGGCCGACGCCGCCGAGCGCGTCAGCCGCGAGATCCACCGCCGCTTCCTGCGCCGGTTCGTCGACCGGGGCGACCGGGTGTTGGAGATCGGCGCGGGCGTCGACCGGTTCACCACCGAGCTCGCGGCCCGGGGCTGCCGGGTCGTGGTCACCGACTCGTCGTCGGCGCGGCTCGCCGCCCACGAGCGCCGGGTCCGCGCGACCCCGGCCGAGCGCGCCGTGCTGCGGCGCGAGGTCCTCGACGGCACGGACGTGAGCCGCTACGCCGACGGCGAGTTCGACGCCGTGCTCGCCTACGGCGGCCCGCTGGCGGCCGCGCACCGCGGCGCCGCCACCGTGCTGCGCGGGCTGCTGCGCGTCGTCGCCCCGGACGGCGTCGTCGTCGCGTCGGTGCCCTCCCAGCTCGGCGCGTGGCGGCACGGGCCGCACCTCGACGGGGACGGGCGGCCGGGGGAACGGCGCTACCGGTGGTCGGACGTGGTCGCGCTCGTCGAGGAGGCGGGCGGGCGGCTCGTCGACGGCAGCGCGAGCAACTGGGCCTCGGCGGGCGAGCCGGAGTGGCTCGCCGACGTGGCCGCCGACCGCGACCGCTGGCGGCGCTTCCTCGAGCGCGAGGTCGCCGCGTGCGCCGAACCGGGAGCCCGCGACGGCGGCCCCCGGATCCTGTTCGCCGCGCGCAACTAGCGTGCGGGGGCGTGTACCCGCCCATCGAGCCGTACGACCACGGGATGCTCGACGTCGATGGCCCCGGTCGACCCGGCAACCGGATCTACTGGGAGGTGTGCGGGAACCCGGACGGCAAGCCGGCGCTCGTCCTGCACGGGGCCCCGGCTCCGGCTGCACGCCCGGCCACCGGCGGGCGTTCGACCCGCGGCGCTACCGCGTGGTGCTGTTCGACCAGCGCGGCTGCGGGCGCAGCACGCCGCACGCCAGCGACCCGGCCACCGACCTGTCGGTCGACACCACCGAGCACCTGATCGCCGACATCGAGCGGCTGCGCGCGCACCTCGGCATCGACCGGTGGTTGCTGCACGGCGGCTCGTGGCGCGCCACGCTGGCGCTGGCCTACGCGCAGCGCCACCCGCAGCGGGTCTCGGAGATCGTGCTCGTGAGCGTCACCACCTCCCGGCGCTCGGAGATCGACTGGCTCTACCGCGGCGTCGGGCGCTTCTACCCGGAGGCGTGGGAGCGCTTCCGCGACGGCGTCCCGCCCGCCGAGCGCGACGGCGACCTCGTCGCGGCGTACGCGCGGCTGGTGAACGACCCCGACCCGGCCGTGCGGGAGCGGGCCACCCGCGACTGGCTCGCGTGGGAGGACGCGGTCATCTCCGCCGAGCCGAACGCCCGCACCGGCGCCTCCGGCGACCGCCCGCGCGCCGCTCAGCTGGCGTTCGTGCGCATCTGCACCCACTACTTCGCCCACGGCACGTGGCTGGAGGAGGGCGCGCTGCTGCGCGACGCGGGACGGCTCGCCGGCATCCCCGGCTTCCTCGTGCACGGGCAGCTGGACATGGGCGGGCCGCCGCACACGGCGTGGGAGCTGGCGCGCGCGTGGCCGGACGCCGAGCTCGTGATCGTCGAGGACGCGGGCCACACCGGAAGCGACGCCGCCCGCGCGCACCTCGTGGCCGCGCTCGACCGCTTCGCGGCCCGCTGACCGGTCAGCGGCGAGCCGCGAGCGTCGCGGCGAGCCACTCCAGCGCCTCCGGAACGCTGGTGACGGAGGGGGCGGGCGGCGCGGGTGGGCGGTCGATCAGCACGACGGGCAGACCCAGCTCGCGGGCGGCCACCAGCTTCGCGGCGGTCAGCTCGCCGCCGCTGTCGCGGGCGACGAGCGCCTCGATGCGGTGCTCTCGCAGCAGCGCGCGCTCGCCGTCCGTCGTGAAGGGGCCGCGCGCGAGCACCAGGTGGTGGCGTCGCGGCAGCGGCGGGGGTGGCGGGTCGACCGCGCGCAGCAGGCACCAGGCATCGACCCCGGCGAACGCGGGCAGGTCGCCGCTTCCGGTGGCGAGGAACAGCCGGTCCCCCAGCTCGGGCGCGACCGAGGCGGCGGTGGCGGCGTCCGGCACGCGGTGCCAGCGGTCCCCCGGCCCCTCGGTCCAGCCCGGCCGGCGCAGCACCAGCAGCGGCACGCCCGCGGCGGTCGTCGCGGCCACGGCGTTGGCGCTGATGCGGGCGGCGAAGGGGTGGGTGGCGTCGACGACGGCGTCGGTGCCGTGCCCGCGCAGCCACGCGGCGAGCCCGTCGGCGCCGCCGAACCCCCCGATGCGGACCTCGCCGCACGGCAGGCGCGGCACCGCCACCCGGCCGGCGAGCGACGTGGTGACGGTGAACCCGGGGTCGCGGTGGAGCGCGGCGGCGAGGCGGCGCGCCTCCGCGGTGCCGCCGAGCACGAGCACGCCGGCCGGGCTCACCGGCGCCGCCGCAACAGGTAGGTGTCCATGATCCAGCCCTTGCGCGCGCGCAGCTCGCCGCGCCGACGCACGATCTCGCCCTTCGCGTCCTCGACCGGCCCGTGCACGAGCACCTCGTCCGGCGTGCCGAGGTAGGCGCCCCAGTAGATGTCCCACTCCCCGTCGGGCAGCGCCGCGAAGGCGTCCACCGCGTCGAGCATGACGACGACGTCGTCGACGCCGGGCGGTGGGCCCTCGTCGGCGAGCCTGCGCCCGGTCGTCACGGTGAACGGGCCCCCGACCCGGTTGAGCGGGATCCGGTGGGCGGCGGCGAGGGCCTGCACCGCGCTGATGCCCGGGATCGACTCCACCGCGAACGCGACGCCCGCGGATCCGGTCGAGGATCCGCAGCGTCCCGTCGTAGAGGGCGGGGTCGCCCCACACCAGGAACGCCCCGCGCCCGTCCGCCCCGAGCTCGTCGGCGATCATCCGCTCGTACAGCGCCGCCCTGCGCTCCTGCCAGTCCGCCACCGCGCCCGCGTAGCGGCCGCTCGGCGCGCTGCGGTCCCGCTGCGGGTCGGGGGCGGTCACGACGCGGTGGGGGCGGGTCACGTGGCGGGCGATCATCGCCTCGCGCAGCCCGGCGAGCTCGGCCTTGCCCTCGCCCTTGTCGATCATGAAGAAGACGTCGGTGCGGTTCATCGCGGCGATCGCCTGGAGCGTGAGGTGCTCGGGGTTGCCCGCGCCGATGCCGATCACGTAGATCGTGCGCACGCCCTACCCCCTACCCGCGTCCGGCGCGTCGGGCGGGGCGGTGTCCGGCACCCGCAGCACGAGCGTGTGCGGGTCGACGCGGATCGACAGCTCCTGCGCGGTGCGCACGGGGTCGCCGTCGATCTGGCACGGCTGCGGGGTCTCGGCCTTGATCACGATCGAGCGGGCCTGCCAGTGCTCGACGCGCTCGTCGCCGCGGGGCCGCCGGGTGATCACGCGCAGCGCCACCGCGATCCAGCCGGCGACCGTGCCCGGCGCGAGGCTCACCACGTCGAGCACGCCGTCGTCGATCGTCGCGCGCGGCATGAGGACGAGCCCGCCGAGCAGCGTGCCGCTGTTGCCGACGAGCACGGTGCGGGTGCGGCGCCGCATCGGGGGCCCGTCGTCGAGGGTCAGGGTCACGCGCATCCGCCTGCCCCGCATCGCGCGCAGGCCCGAGATCACGTAGGCGAGCGGGCCGACCTTGACCTTCAGCGCCTCCGGCGTGCTCTCCATGATCCGCGCGTCGAAGCCGGTGCCCGCCATCACGAGGAACACCCGCTCGTCCTCGGCGCCGTCGATGCGGATGCGGCCGACGTCGATGATCCGGTCGTCGCCGGTGAGGGCCACCCGGGTCGCGGCGGCGATGCTGTCGGGCGTGCCGACGGTGCGGGCGAGCAGGTTCCCGGTGCCGACGGGCACCAGACCCATGGCCACCCCCGTGCCGGCGAGCGCCTCGGCGACCGAGCGGACCGTGCCGTCACCGCCACAGGCGAGCACGACGTCGGCGCCCTTCTCGATCGCGAGCTTCGCCTGCCCGGTGCCGGGGTCCTCGACGGTGGTCTCCAGCCACAGCGGCTCGGCCCAGCCCAGGCCCGTGCAGACGGACTCGATGCGGTGCCGGTCCCCCGGTTCGATCTTCGTGGGGTTGACCACCACCGCGGGGAGGGGCCGGTCCTCCGGATCGGCCGCGAGCGTGTCGGGATCGACGCGGTGGCGGCGGCCCCGGACCAGCACGAGCGCGAGCAGCCCCAGCACGGGCAGCATCGCGAGCGCGAGGACCCACCACTCGTTCACGGCGGAACCCTATGCGGCGTCGTGGCCCCGGGCGGCGCGGTGTCCGCCACACGCCCGGGCGGCGCACCCCTCCGCGTGACGGGCGCGTTTCAGGCCGCGACCAGGTGGTGCGGGTCGGCGTAGGGCAGGCCGAGGTCGCGGGCGACCTGGGCGTTGGTCAGCGCGCCCTGGTGGGTCGACAGGCCCGCGGCGAGCGCCGGGTCGGCGGCGAGCGCGTCGGCCCAGCCCTGGTTGGCCAGCCGCAGCACGTACGGCAGCGTGGCGTTGGTCAGCGCGAAGGTCGAGGTGTGCGGAACCGCGCCGGGCATGTTGGCCACGCAGTAGAAGACCGAGCCGTGCACGGTGTAGGTGGGGTCGGCGTGCGTGGTGGGCCGGGAGTCGGCGAAGCAGCCGCCCTGGTCGATCGCGACGTCGACGAGCACCGAGCCGGGCTTCATCCGCCGCACGAGGTCGTTGCTCACCAGCCGCGGCGCTCGGGCCCCCGGCACGAGCACGGCGCCGATCACGAGGTCGGCCTCGAGGCAGGCCCGCTCCAGCTCGTGGTTGGTCGACGCCAACGTGCGGACCCGGCCTGCGTAGCGCTCGTCGATGCGGCGCAGCTTGGCGATGTCGACGTCGAGCACGGTGACCTCGGCGCCCAGCCCGACGGCCATGGCCACCGCGTTCTGGCCCGCGACGCCCGCGCCGATCACCACGACGTCGGCCGGCCGCACCCCCGGCACCCCACCGAGCAGGACGCCGCGCCCGCCGGCCGCCTTCAGAAGGGCGTTCGCCCCCGCCTGCGGTGCGAGCCGGCCCGCGACCTCGCTCATGGGCGCGAGCAGCGGCAGCGAGCCGTCCGGCAGGCGCACGGTCTCGTAGGCGATCGCCGTGGTGCCCGCGGCGAGCAGGGCCTGGGTGCACTCCCTCGAGGCGGCCAGGTGCAGGTAGGTGAACAGCACCTGGTCGCGGCGCAGCCGGTGGTACTCCTCCTCGATCGGCTCCTTCACCTTGAGCACCAGGTCCGCGGCGCCCCACACGTCGTCGGCCGTGGGGACGATGCGCGCGCCCGCCGCCTCGAAGTCCTCGTCGCCGATCGAGCTGCCGACGCCCGCACCGCGCTCGACGAGCACGTGGTGCCCGGCGCGGGTGAGCTCCTGCGCCCCTGCCGGGGTGAGCGCCACCCGGTACTCGTGGTTCTTGACCTCGCGGGGAACACCGATCCTCATGGAGGGAGGATGAAGATGCTGCCGGTCGAGGGCAACTTCACCCGCAGGAGATTCGGTATCCTCCCCAGATGCCGTTGCCACCTGCAGGAGCGCGTCCCGAACGGGCGATCCGGCCGCACGACGTTCGGCTCGACGCCACGGACCGCGCGATCCTGCGGGTCCTCGCCGACGACGCCCGCATCTCCAACAAGGAGCTGGCCGACCGGGTCGGCATCGCCCAGTCCACCTGCCTCGCCCGCGTGCGCGCGCTGCGCGCGGGCGGCGTCATCCGCGGCTTCCACGCCGACATCGACCCGCGCGCCCTCGGCCACGACCTCGAGGCGATGATCGCCATCCGGCTCCAGCCGACCGCCCGCGGCAGCCTCACCGAGCACGTCGCCGCGCTGTCGCGGCGGCCGGAGGTGCTCGACGTCTACTTCGTCGCGGGCGCCAACGACTTCCTGCTGCACGTCGCCACCCCCAGCACCGACGCCCTGCGCGCGTTCGTGGCCGACCACCTCAACCGCGACCCGGCCATCGCGGGCACCGAGACCAGCCTGATCTTCGAGCACACCCGCGCGGCGGGACGGCGGGGAATCTGATCCGCCGATCGGCGCTGCAGCCTCGTACGATGAGAGCTCAATTGACTCCGGGGGGCAGCGTGGACGTCGATCCTGTCGAGGAATTCCCGGTTCTCGCGCGCCTGCTGCAGGCCGCCGCCGACCGCGGCGAGGGCACCGTGCTCGGCCTCGCGCCGCCCGGCCGCTCGCGCATCGGCCGCGTGTCGCGCGTCGACCCGAAGGTGTTCGCCGAGCGGCTCGCCGCCGCCTACCGCGAGCGCTCGCCCGCGATGATCCGCTACGCCACCCGCAAGGTCGGTGACCCGAGCCGCGCCGAGGACGTCGTCCAGCGCGCGTTCGAGAAGATCCTGCGCCGCCAGCAGGGCGACCCTCCCGAGATCACCAACATCCAGGCCTACGTCCACACCGCCGTCTGCAACGAGATCAACCGCGAGCTGCGCGAGGTGATCCCCGCCCGGGCCACCGTCAGCATCGACGACCCGGACCGCGCCGACGACACCCCCAGCTCCCCGGTCGACGTCTCCACCCAGGTCACCGACGCCGCGCTGCTGCGCGACGCGCTCGCCTCGCTCTCCCCGCGCGAGCGCGAGGCCGTCGTGATGCGGATGCAGTGGCAGCTGTCCGTCGCCGAGGCGGCGGAGATCATGCAGCTGTCCACGGGGGCGGTGAAGCGGTACACGTCCGACGGGTTGCGGCGGCTGCGGGAGCGGCTGGATCCGGCGATCGTGGCGTAGGCGGGTTCCGCGGGACCTGCTGTGGTGTCCTGGGTGGCCTCCTGGCGGCGCTGCGGCCGGGTTGTGCGCGCCGCTTCTCACAGGTCAAGGGCGCTGCGCGTCTTGCGGGATCGCTGTCGCGACCCTCGCTGCGATCAAGGAGCGAGGCTATGGGGGTACTGGGCCGCGGACACCCTGGCCGAGATGGGCGCGCACGTGCACCTGGCGGTGAGCCGGGCAGCACCCGTGGTGGGCGCCGGTCGCGCAGGTCATGACCGCCGTCCCGTGCCGGGAACCACGGCGTGGTCACCCCTGTGATCGACCGCTCCCACCGCGGAAACACCCGAAGAAAGATCAGCAGCCGCAAACCTGGAGTTGACCGGCCCCACTCCTTCAGGCGTTCCACGTTTCAGGTTCCGCGGAACCTCTCTCGTGCCCCGAAATTGTCAGCTCCGGGTGGGATCCTCACCTCACACACCCGGTGAGGAGGAATCCCCGATGCCCGGCGCCGTCGCCCCGTTCCCCACTTCGATCGATGCCCTGAGCGATCACCAGGTCGAAACCGCGCTGCTCGGGATCGCCGGTCACATCGCCGCCGCCCAGTGCCGGTTCCTGCAATACCTGGCCGAGTTCGACGCACGCAAGCTGTGGGCGGCGTGCGACGGGGTCACATCCTGTGCGCACTGGGTGTCGTGGAAGATCGGCATGAACATCCGCACCGCCAACGAACACCTGCGCATCGCCCGGGCGCTGCGCAAGCTCCCGGTGGTCACCGCCGCGTTCGCGGCCGGTGAGTTGACCTATTCGAAGGTGCGGGCGATCAGCCGGGTCATCGGCGACGACACCTCCACCCTGGTGCGGATCGCCCAACAGCTCGCCGACGGCACCTCGAACCTACCGAACACCAGGGTCGCTGACCCGGAGGCCGCCGAGCGGGTCCTGCTCGCCATCGCCCGCTACGGCACCGCCGCCCACCTCGAACGCCTCATCCACGCCACCCGCCAACTCATCACCCCACCCCAGAACCAGGCGGCGCGACGGTCGCTCAGCTGGCGGTGGGCCGACGACGGCACCCTGGAACTGCGGGCCCGCCTCACCCCCGAGGAGGGGGCGAGGCTGATCGCCGAGATCGAGGCCCGCACCCCGAAACGCACACCGACCGCCCCCGACCTCGCACCCCAGCCGGCGGACCTGGTGGAGCGGGCCCGCGAACAGGAACCGGGGCTGGTAGCGGATGGCATCGCCGCCCGCCGGGCCGACGCGCTCATGGCGTTGGTGACCGGCCGCACCGAGGACGGGAAGGTGGTGGAGCGGGGCAACGCCGAGGTGATCGTCCACGTGGATGCCTCCACCGGCACGGCCCGCCTCGACGGCGGGCCGGCGCTTGCCCCCGCCACCGCGCGACGGCTCGCGTGTGATGCCAAGGTGCAGCTCCTGCTCGACGACCGGGCCGGCAACCGCATGTACCTCGGCCGCTCCCGCCGCCTCGCCACCGACACCCAGATCCGGGCACTGAGCCTTTTCCAACCTGCGGTCAGCCCGCGATGATCAGCGTCTGAACCGCCTTGACCAGCGTGGTCGCCCGGCTGGGGCTGGCGCGGATCTTGCGGAGGATCTTCCAGTTCTTGATCTCGGCGTTAGCCCGCTCACCCGGCCCGCGCTGGCGGGCGTGCGCGGTGTTCACCTCCTGCTGGTTGGCCGACAGCGGGCGGTAGCGGCCGGTGTCGGGATCGAGCCGGCGGCGCCGGTACGGGACCCGGATCGCCGGGCCGCCGCCCTGGTAGGCGGTGTCGGCCAGGGCTTGCACCTCGGCGTGATTGATCGCGTCGATGATGCCGTGCTCGCGGGCGGCGCCCATGTCGTGCCGGGCCCCGGGCAACGCGGGCGAGGCCCAGATCAACCTGCCGGCGGGGTCGGCGATGACCTGCACGTTCACCCCATGACACTTGTGCTTGCCCGAGTAGTACTGGCGGTCCCGACCGCCGGTCATGCCGACCCGGTCGATGCGCAGCAGCGTGCCGTCGATGACCACGTAGGCCTTGCCGCGGGCGATGTCGATCGCCTGGGCGAGTGTGGGCGCCTGCGCCGCGAGCAGGTCGAGCGCCTCGCGGACGTAGCGATAGACCGTCGTGGTGCCGATCGCGAACCCGCCGGCCAGGTCGGCGTAGGTCTCGCCCTTGCGCAGGTAGGCCACGACCAGCAGGGCTTGCCGGCCGGCATCCAGCCGCCGCCACCGCGTCCCGAGCGTGGTGCGGCGCTCGCGGAGAAGGTCCGCGAGCATGATCAGCGCACGGTTGGACACGGTCATCCCCGAAGGGTAGGAAAGCACCCGAAGCTCCTGGTCTGGGCGAGTTGATCTAGGCAATCACCCGTCTACCAGGAGCTTCACCCATCCCTGGCGCTGACACGCCGGACGTCCTCAAGCCCGTCCACCAGGTTGGAAAGGGCTCAATGTCTCCGACTACGGTCGGGAACAGATCGCGAACGCCGCCACTATCGTCGCCGTCGGGAAACGGATGCAGATCCCCGAACACGGCCTCGTGACAGCGGTCGCTGCCGCCTTGCAGGAGTCCGGGCTGCGCAACCTCGGCCACGGTGACCGCGACAGCCTCGGGGTGTTCCAGCAGCGTCCCTCCCAAGGCTGGGGCACACCGGCCCAGATCATGAACCCC
>Ga0310834_100805_pt1 | contig 26430 bp, 28 predicted proteins | sample SM_ome_2_FD_201314 | JGI IMG/M metagenome (GOLD analysis project Ga0310834, IMG submission 201314) | Sorghum-adapted microbial communities enriched on stacked mutant (SM) sorghum from Joint BioEnergy Institute, Emeryville, California... ... | reverse complement strand
TAGGTGACGCCTCGTTTTTGCATTTCATAAATCAACGTCGTCAATATGCGGGCACCACTCGCCCCAAGCGGATGGCCAAGGGCAATCGCTCCGCCGTTGACGTTGACTTTCTCTCGGTCAAGCTCAAGCTGACGAATGCACTCGAGCGCTTGCGAAGCGAACGCTTCGTTCAGCTCGACAAGCCCGATATCATCAACGGACAGGCCGGCGCGGCGCAGCGCTTTGCGCGTCGCAAAAATCGGACCGATTCCCATTACGGCTGGTTCAACGCCGGCGACGGCTGACGTCACATATTTGGCTAACGGCTTCAAGCCGAGCGCTTTCGCTTTATCGGCACTCATCAACAACAGCGCCGCCGCCCCGTCGTTCACTCCAGAAGCATTGCCGGCTGTCACCGTGCCGTTTTCAAACAGCGGCGGCAGTTTTGCCAGCTTCTCAAGCGTCGTATCCGGGCGCGGATGCTCATCCTTGTCGACAACAATCTGGTTGCCTTTCCGATCATAGTACACAACTGGCACCAATTCATCCGCAAACCGGTTCGTTTCCATCGCCCGTTTCGCTTTCATTTGGCTCTCATAGGCAAACTCGTCCTGCGCCTCGCGCGTAATGCCAAACCGCTTCGCTACGTTTTCCGCCGTTTGTGGCATGCTGTCGGTGCCGTACATTTCCTGCATTTTCGGATTGATAAAGCGCCAGCCGATCGTTGTATCATACATTTCGATATTGCCGCGTGGAAAATCACTTGACGGCTTCGCCATCACAAACGGAGCGCGCGTCATGCTTTCCACGCCGCCGGCGATCATAATATCCGCCTCATCGGCGAAAATGGCCCGCGCTGCATAATTAACAGCATCGAGCCCGGAACCGCACAACCGATTGATCGTTACCCCCGCTACTTCCTTCGGCAATCCGGCTAAAAGTGCGGCCATGCGGGCAACGTTCCGGTTGTCTTCACCGGCTTGATTCGCATTACCGAAGACGACGTCATCAATTTGTTCCACCGGCAAGTTCGGATTCCGCTCGATCAGCGCGCGAATAACGACGGCGGCCAAATCGTCCGGCCGCACCTCTTTTAATGCCCCTTTGTAGCGGCCGATCGGTGTGCGCACAGCATCAACAATGACAACCTCTCTTCCCATCTTTTCTCCCCCTTGCCAACCGTAGCCGAGCGATCGGCTTGTCAGTCGTTTTCTCGATTCGTATAATCATAGACACCACGGCCAGTTTTGCGGCCAAGACGGCCGGCCTTCACGTATTGTTCAAGCAGCGGCGCTGGGCGATACTTTTCACCTAATTTTTCATGCAAATATTTTAAGTTGTTCAACCGTGTATCAAGCCCGACTAAATCAGCCAGCTCAAACGGGCCCATTGGAAAATTCAGGCCAAGTTTAATGGCTTTATCGATTTCTTCCGGCGTACCCACTCCTTCTTGAAGCATATAGAACGCTTCATTACCGACAAGCGCGCTGATTCGGCTTGTCACAAACCCCGGAAACTCATTGACAACAACGGTCTCTTTCCCCATTCGCTCAGCGACTTCTTTCACGACTTGCGCCGTCTCATCACTCGTCTCCAAGCCGCGGATAATTTCAACGAGCTTCATTTTATGCACCGGGTTGAAAAAGTGCATGGCGATCACTCGATCCGGCCGCTTCGTAAACGAGCCGATCTCCGTCGGGCTCATCGTGGACGTATTGGTGGCCAAATAACAAGATGCCGGCGCATGAGCATCGATTGTCTCAAATACTTGTTTTTTCAACTCTAGCTTTTCCGGTACTGCCTCAATAACCAAATCAGCTCCCTGTACCGCAGCAACTAGATCAAGCGAATACGAAAGACGCGTCTCCGCTTCTTGGCGCGCGCCAGGCGTCAATTTTCCTCGAGCGACCGCTTGTTCAAAAATGGAAGTGATTTCGTTCCGAGCACTGTCTAGTTGTTCTTGCTTCACATCAACCAACGTCGTCTGAAACCCTCCGACAGCGCCAACGTAAGCAATTCCTCTCCCCATCACGCCGCTGCCGACAACAACAAGACGTTCGATCATCGTCTTCCCCCTCTCCTATTTCACGTGTATAGCGGTGAACACTGCAAGTCGTCGGATGCTCGTCGCCAAACGGCGGAACCGTTTCCAACAACAACGATGGGGCACGGCCAACGGCCAAACACACCCCATCGCCGGTTGTCGCACACTCTATAAACTAAGACGTCATCCAAATGACAGTGTTGGCAGTCGTCTTAGACGCCAAACGGGTTGAGCGGACGCGGCCCGTAATACGACAGCACGCTCTTCGTCTCAGTATACAAATCAAGCGCTTCGACAGACAGCTCACGCCCAAATCCGGACTGTTTGTAACCGCCAAATGGCGTACCCGGGAAAGCGGAGAACGGACTGTTCACCATCACAATGCCGGAGCGCAGCTGTTTGGCGACGCGAACAGCACGCCCATGATCCTTTGTCCAGATAGCGGCAGCGAGCCCATAATCGCTGTCATTCGCCAGTTCAACCGCCTCGGCCTCATCGCGAAACTTCATCACAACAACAACTGGCCCAAAAATTTCTTCGCGAACCGCTTTCATTTGGTGATTTACGTTCGTCAAAATTGTCGGCTCATACCAATAACCATTTTCAAAGCCGGCGACCACCGCTTCTTTCCCACCGGCAGCGATCGTCGCTCCGTCGGCAACCGCCGATTGTACATATTCGTCAATCACCTCAAGCTGTCCACGGCTGATAATCGCCCCCACATGCGTGCTGGCATCAAACGGATTGCCGAGTTTCAACTGCTTCGTTTTAGCGACAAACGCTTCCATAAATTCATCATAGATGTCTTCGTGCACATACAAGCGGGACCGCGCCTCACAAGACTGACCGCTGTTATAGAAAATTCCGAACAACGAACCAGCGACAGCAGCCTCCAAATCAGCGTCCGCAAACACTAGGCTTGGCGACTTACCGCCCAACTCGAGTGTCACCCGTTTTAGGGTTTTCGACGCCTTCTCCATAATTTCCTTCCCAACCGGCGTCGATCCGGTAAACGCTACTTTGTCGACAAGCGGATGTTCAACTAAATAGTCTCCAACTTCCGCCCCAGCGCCAGTCACCACATTGACGACACCTTCCGGCACCCCAGCTTCATAACAAATTTCCGCCAGCACAAGGCAAGTGAGTGGCGTCAACGAAGCTGGTTTGACGACGACAGAACATCCGGCAGCAAGCGCTGGAGCAATTTTCCATGCTGCCATCATAAGCGGATAGTTCCATGGAATAATTTGCGCGCATACGCCAACCGGCTCTTTTTCCGTATAGTTGTGAAACGCCCCAGGCATCGGATTGACCGCTCCGCGATGGCCGATGATCGCCCCTGCGAAAAACTCGAAGTCTTCAATCGCTTGCATCACTTGACCTTGGGCAGCCGACAACGCTTTTCCCGTATTTAAAATCTCCAACTCTACTAATTCATTGAATCGTTCACGCATGAGCGCAGCGATTTGATATAAAATGCGCGCCCGTTTTTGTACCGGGAAATGGCGCCATTTCCCGCGGTCAAACGCTTGCCGCGCTGCCTGTACCGCCCGCTCAGCATCCTCACGCGTTCCTTTAGCGACGCGGGCAACCGGTTCGCCCGTCGCCGGATTGGTGACGACAAACGTTTCTCCTGAAACACTTTCCACCCGCTCGCCGTTAATAATCAGCTGATAAACATCGCGTTTCGTCGGCATTCGCTCCATTTTCTTTTGTTTGACAGTTGCCATCATTTCTTCCCCCTTGCTTAGTTTCCCTGGAATATTGGTTTCCGTTTCTCAAAAAACGCCTTGACGCCTTCGCGGTGGTCTGCCGTCAATCCAGCAATGCGTTGGCATTCTGCTTCTCGTTCGAGGTAACGGTCAAACGTCGCTTCTTGACTTTCGTGAAGCAACCGTTTCACAAGTCCAATCGCCTTCGTCGGCATAGCAGCCAATCGCTCGGCAAACTGCCTCACTTCCTCTTCCCAACGATCTTGCGGAATGACGGTTGTCGCTAGTCCGAGCGCGACGGCTTCCGTAGCCGCTACTTTTTCCCCAAGCACAGCAAGTTCAAGCGCCTTTGCCGTCCCAATGAGGCGCGGCAAATAATACAGGTGACCAGCATCCGGCACAAGTCCCACATGGATAAATGCCGGGGCGAAACTCGCTTTTTCCGAGAGAAGACGGAAATCACACGCGAGCGCTAAGCTCATGCCCGCACCGGCCGCTACCCCATTCACCGCGGCGACAACCGGTTTTTCTAGGCTGTGGAGCGCTTTCATCATCGGTGCGTATCGAGTGCGCAGCACTTCCCCATGATCCATCTCTTCCGTTACGCCGCTCAAATCTTCCCCAGCACAAAACGCCCGTCCTGCGCCTGTGATGACCACACAACGGACATCACGATCTGCTCCGGCCTGTTTTAGCGCCTTTGTCATTTCCTTGTTCATTTGTTCCGTAAAAGAGTTGAGCTGCTCCGGGCGGTTGAGCGTCAGCCAAGCAACTTGGCCATCCACTTCATATCGAATTGTCTCGTACATGAGGCGCCCCCCTTATTTCCCACGGAATTGCGGTTTTCGTTTTTCAAGAAACGCCGCCATTCCTTCTTTTTGGTCTTCTGAAGCAAACAAAAGGTAGAAGTTTTTCCGCTCAAACTGCATGCCTTCATAGAGCGGATAGTCTACTGCTTTTTGCACTGCTTCTTTGATAAGGCGAAGGGCTAGCGGCGGCTGTTCGGCAAGGCGCCGGGCAAGCCGCATCGTCTCTTCCATTAACAGTTCCGGACTCACAACGCGGGTGACGACACCCAATGCATGCGCCTCTTTCGCCGATAAGCGCTCCCCCGTCCATAACCACGCGAGCGCCTGTTTCGGTCCGATGAGCTTCGTCAACCGCTGCGTACCTCCCGCCCCTGGCATAACGCCAAGGTTAACCTCTGGAAAACCGAATTCCGCCGCGGCGGAGGCGATGATCAAATCACAGGACAACGCCAGCTCGAATCCGCCGCCGAGCGCTAAGCCGTTGACGGCAGCGATCATCGGCGTTTTTACAAGCGAAAGGCGATCCCAATCCGCAAATTGGTTCAACCACTCGAGCCGAACCGGATCATCGTTGGCCATCTCTTGAATATCCGCCCCAGCAGCGAACGCCCGCCCACGCCCGGTGAGCACGATGACGCGCACTTCTTCATCCCGATCGAACGATTCGACCGCCGCAACAATTTCTGACACCATTTGGCGACTGAGCGCATTCAATACATTCGGACGGGCGAGTTCAATGACGCCAACCGGCCCCTCTTGGCGCACAGCGATCGAAACGAACTCACTCATGTTCCACTTCCTCACCAACCATAAAGGTGACAAGATCCCCGGCAAATGACATGACATCTTTTGCTGATGCTTTCGCTTCTTTTGTTTTCATCGCCTCTTGGAACGCCTCTTGGTTGTCGTAATACATTTCGCATAACAAATAATAGTCACTTTCCGTCCCCATCGGCGTCCCTGTAATTTTCGTGACCTTGATTTTTCGAAGGCCAGGGATTTTTTCCGTCAGCGGCACATGCGTGTTGTAATAATGAGCATCAAACTGCTCTTTATCTTTCGGCTGTTTGTACAAGGCGATCATTTTAAACAACGTCACCATCCCCTTTCTATTCCATTGCTAAAGGCAGTACAGGCTTCATGGCTTCAAACGGATTTTTGCATTGCCTACAGTAGAAAATGCTGCGGCAAGCTGTCGGACCAAATAGATTTTCCATGACAGTCCGTTCCGCCCCACAATACGGGCATTCCACTTGCCAAGCTCCCGGCTCCATTTGCCGCGGCGGCGGAGCAATGCCAAACTGCTTTAACCGCTCCCGTCCCACTTCGCTAATTCGGTCGGACGTCCAGGGCGGATGGCGCAGAAATTCGACCGTCACCGCTTGTGCCCCCGCCTGCTTCACCGCTTCCTCCACCCGTGAGCGAATGATGTCAAGCGCCGGGCATCCAAGAAACGTCGGCAGCAAATGAATCGAGACCATGTCATCACGAATCTCAACTTGTTCCACCATGCCGAGGTCAACAATGCTGACAGAATCGATTTCCGGATCTTTCACCGTTTCTAACGCTCTCCAAACCTCTTCGTTTGTCATGGTTCTCCCTCTCACGTTTCGGTTGCCTATATGCTTCCCGCCCCTTGCCAAGGGCGGCATTGTGCGCCGTTTCGCCTTTCATGCAGCCGGCTGTGCTTGCTGCCAACCCGAGGGGGGCAGGAAAGCGGCGGCACCGTCTTTTGCGAAACAGAGTGCAACTGCTTACCATATAGCTTGCGGAACGGAGCGATAAACTTCTGACAGCGTCGCCAACGCGTCATCCAAATCCGGCGTATGCTCACCGTTGCGGCCGTTACCGTGCTTCATACCAAACGGCATCGGCCACTCCAGACCTACTTCGGCAAACGCTGGCGCCAGCGCTGCGATCGTTTTTTCCGTTAATACGTCTTCCCCTTCGATCAGTCCCCATCGCTCCATCTCCGCCCCTCTTGCCCCAAGCGTCAACACACCGGCAAAATCGGCGGCTACGTCTTGAATGGCTTTTATCATTCGCGTCCGCGCTTCACCAGGGGCATTTGTCAACTGGACGAACCACGTATGCCAATGAAGCAAATGATAGTGAAGCTCGACTTGGACTTTCGCCGCCACTTCCGCGAGCGGCTTGTACGCACTTTTTCTCAGTGACTCGAGACGGATGTGCTTCGCTTGCGTGTAAAAATATTGGCGGACGACAGTGAACGCCCAGTCATAGCGGGGTTCGCGCAAATAATGTCCCGGACCGTTCGGCAGTTCAAGGAGCACGGCGTTACGCCGCTCCGTGGCCGGCCGGGCATGTGCTAGTTCATCAGCCGTCCCAAGGCCAAACTCCTCGAGCAGCTGATAATACATGGCGGCATGGCCCATCGTATCTTGATTGATCGAAGAAAACGCAATATCTTCCTCAATATGCGGTGCCAATCCAAGCCATTCTGAACCGCGATACGCAAGTAAAAAATCATCATCTGCAAGCTGGAACAACAATTCAACAAGCGCTTCCTGACCATCGGGATGAAAATACATCGATTTTTCGCTCATCGCCGAATCTCGCCTTTCCATGATAAAATTTCTTTCTCATCGAACACGTTTTGCTCGTATTTGCGCCACCGCTTTTTCAAATCCCCATATCCCCTCGTTAACCGATAATCTTTGTTGTCAAGCCGCTTAAGCGCAACTTTTTCCTCTTCATTGATCCGCCGGATATAATCCCGCTTCACCACCCAAAGGTCGGCAACTGGCTCGCGGCGCATAAAGTTTTCTTGCGCCATCACGAGGGCGAGCTCCTCGTTCGGGGCGAGCAGACTGAACTGGTGTTGAAGCGGGGCCTCTGGTGTTCTGCGGCTGAACACTTCGAACACTTGGTAAAAGCCTTGTTCTTTCCCCATCACGGTCATCCCCCTTTCACCCAACTGTCCGTACAGCGCTGAGCGCTTCACGCACCCACGCGTTCTGTTTATGCGCAATCCTTCGCAGCTCGAGCCGTTCTTGCGATTTCGGTCCGTTGTTGCGGATGATCTCTTTAAATTTCTCCCAATCCGGTTGCCGGTAAATCCACTTCCCTTGCGTTTTGTCAAAATGCATCGTCTCGTCAGGAAGCTTCAATCCGAGCGCCCAAATGCGCGGCACGTATTTCGTAAAGTAGTCTTGGCGCAATTGTTCATTCGTTTTTGTACGGATGCGGTATTTGATCGTAATATCCTGCTTGGATGTTCCCGTCGTTTCTGCCGTCGGTGGACCGAAAAACATGAGAAGTGCCTCCCACCAACGGTTGAGCGCTTCTTGAAGCATGTCTTTTTGCTCCTTCGTTCCTTCAGCTAGCGCCAAAATGATCGATTCTCCGTGTTGGGCATGAAACACTTCCTCAGCACAAATGCGCTTCAACGCCCGTGCGTACGGCCCATATGATGCATCAAGCATGTTCGTCTGCGTCATAATCGCCGCTCCATCAACAAGCCAGCCAATCAACCCGGCATCCGCCCATGTCGGCGCTGGCATATGGAAGACGTTATGGAACTTCAGCCGCTCGTTCAATAAATCTTGGATAATGTCTTCCCGCGTTTTGCCAAGCGGCGCCATCAAATCTTCCGCCACCCGAATCAGCAGCTGGCCGTGCCCCATTTCGTCCTGCACTTTAGCCATAATGCCTAGCTTTCGCCGCAATGTCGGCGCTTTCGGCACCCATTCCTTTTCCGGAAGCGCTCCCATAATTTCGCTAACCGCATGCATCGCAACGAGTTTAATGAGCGTCATCCGATATTCATCCGGCATCCAATCGTCCGCTTCGATTTTCTCCCCCGCTTCGATGCGGCGCATGAACAGTTCATGTTTCTCGTCCTCAGACAGACGAGTGAACGTCATGATCGTCCCCATCATTCATCCCCCTATTAAATATAATTAAAAATCATATAACGTTTATCTAACGTTATTATATTTTAATGTTATATAATTTTGCAATCTTTTTTTTCTACTTTTCTTTCAATTCAAACGGATTGTTTCGCTTCGAACTTACGTCGGTCGATGACACGCACCGCTTTCCCTTCTGAACGAGGGAGGGTTTTCGGAGGATGGAGACGAACACCAATCGAAACGAGACAGTGTGTTTTCAACAGCGATTGAACTCGCCGAGCAAGCGCAACGGCCTGCTCACTTTGTAAATCGCCGCCGATCTGGCTGTAAAAATCATCTGTCACTTCCGCGTGCAACTCCACCGCTTCCAAATGACCGTGGCGGAACCGGTGTAGCTGATAGTGCGGAGCCAGTTCCGAAACACGAAGCAGATGGTGTTCAATTTCTGATGGGAACACATTGACGCCACGAATGATAATCATATCGTCAACACGTCCCTTCACCCGTGACATGCGCACCGTTGTTCGCCCGCAAGCACATCGCTCCCTTGTCACCGAAGCAATATCGCCCGTCCGATAGCGGATGACTGGAAACGCCTCTTTCGTCAAACTCGTAAAGACAAGCTCTCCTTCTTCCCCTTCCCCTACCGGTTCAAGTGTGTTCGGATTAATGACCTCGACAAAGAAATGGTCTTCGGCGATATGAAGCCCATCTTGCGCTTCATGACATTCCATAGCCACCCCAGGGCCAATCACTTCACTTAACCCATAAATGTCGCACGCTTTGATGTCAAATGTCTCTTCAAGCGTGCGCCGCATCTCTTCCGACCACGGCTCCGCTCCAAAAATCCCGTATTTCAGCGATGTTTGCCGCGGATCTTTGCCCAACTCTTTCATCCGCTCAGCAATGTTCAACACATAGGACGGTGTCCCGCAAATGATGGTCGGGCGGAAATCTTCAATAATCATTATTTGCCGTTCCGTATTGCCGCCAGAAACAGGAACAGTGACCGCTCCGAGCCGCTCACTGCCGTAATGAAGCCCGAGCCCGCCGGTAAATAACCCGTATCCGTACGCATTGTGAACGACATCTCCCGGCTTTCCACCGGCTATCGCCAACGCCCGCGCTACAATATCGGCCCAATGATCAATGTCACGCTTTGTATAGGCGACAACGGTCGGTTTTCCACTCGTGCCGCTTGACGCATGCAAACGGACGCATTGAGTGAGATCAACTGCTAGCAAACCGAACGGATAATGCGCGCGCAAATCGCTTTTTGTCGTAAACGGCAGCCTGCGCACATCATCCAATGTCCGGATATCCTCAGGTTTCACTCCTGCTTCGTCAAATCGCTCACGATAAAATGGCACCCGCTCATACACGCGTTCCGCCGTTGCCCGGAGCCGGCTGAGCTGGAGCCCTTCAAGCTCACTGCGCTCGGCCCTCTCAATGTCATGCAAAATCATCCTTCCTGACTCCCCCTTAATATAAAGCGTTTTCAAAGATACAAAAATATATAACGTTATATTAACGTTATATAAATTACATATCACACCTAACTTTAAAATAGTATGAATATTATAAAATGTCAATATGATTTTTCTTGTATGAACGGGGAATGGGATCAGATAGCTGTCCCTCCGAGGCAAAACAAGATCGATTGGTGATGTAGGTCGAATGAGAAAAAGCGCCCCGTTTTTCTTTCGGGACGCCCGTTTTTTACCAAGTCGCAGCCATGGCTATATTTCCTCTCACTCTTCATGGAATATTTACCTAAATAAGCGCGCATCAGACAAGACATCGAACAGAAGTGTTTGCTTCCTCGTGAGGATTTGACGACAAAAACGGTTTTTCGCTCGCTTCACAATGGTGGATACACCACATTGCGAAGCAAATTGTGCAGGCTCACGGCGGAACCATCGAAGTCAAAAGCCAACGGGGAAAAGGAACCTCGTTTACTCTTTTTCTTCCCATCCAACCAAACGAGGGCGATATATCATGATGAAAAAGCCTGCCTGTTTTCACTCGTCCAGGCAGGCTTTCTCTTTTACGGCAGGGCGCTCATTCATCGGAAGCCGCTGCTGCCTTAAAGCTTCATAACCCCCCCTGTGCTCGCTGAAGTGACGTGCTTCGAGTAGCGGGCGAGATACCCGGTTTTTACTTTCGGCTCAAAGCCTTTCCAGTTCGCTTTGCGCCGTTCAAGCTCTTCGTCAGACAATTTGACATTGATCGTCCGCTTGACCGTGTCGATTTCGATTATATCGCCGTCTTCGATGAACGCGATCGGTCCGCCTTCTGCTGCCTCCGGAGAGACGTGCCCGATCGACAAGCCGCGCGAAGCACCGGAGAACCGCCCGTCAGTGACAAGCGCCACTTTTGTGCCGAGCCCCATGCCGACAATTTGTGAGGTTGGCGCGAGCATTTCCGGCATGCCTGGGCCACCTTTTGGCCCTTCGTAACGGATGACGACGACATGGCCTGGCTTGATTTTGCCGCTGGCGATGCCTTCAAGAGCTTCTTCCTGCGAATCGAAGACGATGGCTGGCCCTTCATGGCGCGTGATGCCGCCTTGAACCGCGCCGGTTTTAATGACCGCTCCGTCCGGTGCTAAGTTGCCGAACAAAATGGTGAGCCCGCCCGTTTCCGAATACGGGTTATCGATTGGCCGGATGACATCATAGTTTTTCACTTCACAGCCGGCAATGTTTTCGCCAAGCGTTTTACCGGTGACAGTGAGCGTGTCTAAATGGAGTGCGCCTTCTTTTTTCGACAATTCATTGAGCACCGCCGAGACGCCGCCCGCTTCGTGCAAGTCTTCAATATAATGGACATCCGATGCCGGAGCGAGCTTCGCTAAATGCGGCACGCGTGACGCCACTTCGTTAATCCGCTCGAGCGAATAGTCAATGCCGGCTTCGTTGGCGATGGCCAACGTATGTAGTACCGTATTCGTCGAGCCGCCAAGCGCCATATCGAGCGCGAACGCGTTATCGATTGCTTTTTCCGTGACAATGTCGCGCGGTTTAATATCATGTTCGATCAAATACATAAGCTGTTTCGCCGATTCGCGGACAAGCTCTTTACGCGCCGGGTCAACCGCTAAAATCGTCCCGTTGCCTGGTAAGGCGAGCCCGAGCGCTTCGGCCAAACAGTTCATTGAATTGGCCGTGAACATGCCCGAACACGACCCGCACGTCGGACAGCCGTACTGTTCGAGTTCCATCAGTCCTTTCTCATCGAGCGAGCCGCCTAAATACGCCCCGACTCCTTCAAATACGGACGAGAGTGAAATTTTCCGCCCATCTTTCGTTACGCCGGCTTTCATCGGCCCGCCGCTGACAAAAATCGTCGGGATGTTGAGCCGCATCGCTGCCATCATCATTCCTGGCGTAATTTTGTCGCAGTTCGGAATGCACACCATACCGTCAAACCAATGCGCGGAAACAACCGTTTCAATCGAGTCGGCGATAATTTCCCGGCTCGGAAGCGAATAGCGCATCCCGATATGCCCCATCGCGATGCCATCATCAACGCCGATCGTATTCATTTCAAACGGCACGCCACCCGCTTCACGGATCGCTTCCTTGACGATTTTTCCAAACTCTTGTAAATGGACGTGTCCAGGGATAATGTCAATATATGAGTTGACCACCGCAATAAACGGTTTGTCAAAATCTTCTTCTTTCACGCCAGCCGCCCGCAATAAACTTCGGTGCGGAGCGCGGTCGAATCCTTTTTTAATCATGTCGCTGCGCCGTGTTTTCATGAAGAGTCCCTCCATCGTTCAGATTAATAGGTTGCTAGTATTGTACCACTTTTTTTAATAAATTGACAATTACCTTTATTCTGAATGCGTTTTCATTGTTTTGTCTAGAGCAAGGCAACGTAAAAATAGGCTGCTCCCCTTGACATCAACAACGTTTAGGGGCATAATTTCTTACAAACTATAAAATTGTTGAGCCTATCCTTGACAATCGACGAATGAGAACGGCACGGGACTAGTAAACCGAGGGAACGCGCCAGAGAGTGGAACCCATAGGCTGGAAGGTTCCTCGCGGGAAGCCGGTTGAACCTGCCCTAGACGGCCGCTTATGCAAACATAAGCCGCATGCCTGCGTTACAGGCTAGAGGTGGGCGCTTTGTGCGCCAAAAAAGGTGGTACCGCGGAACGCTTTTCCGTCCTTTTCAAAGAGGAGGAAAAGCGTTTTTTTATTGTCCTCTTCCCAGTTGTGGTCAAGAGACAGTGGAATAGACGACAGAAAAAATCCAAAGGAGGGAATGCGATGAAACGGCAGCGCGTCGTTGTGAAAATCGGGAGCAGCTCACTCACCGATCCAAAAGGCGGCCTTTGCCATGATAAACTGCTTGATCATGTTCAAGCGATCGCTTATATGAAACAGCTCGGCCATGACATCATTCTCATCACATCCGGTGCAGTTGCGGCCGGCTTCGGGCCGTTAGGCTACCCAACGCGGCCGACGACGATCGCCGGCAAACAGGCGGCTGCTGCCGTCGGACAAAGCTTATTGATGCAGGCGTACAGCGCACAGTTCGCCCAATTCGGCTTCACCGCCGCCCAGTTGTTGTTGACGCGCAGCGATTTTTACAGCCGTGAGCGATTTCGCAACTTGTTTGCCACGATCACCACATTACTCGAACACGGCGCCGTGCCGATCATTAACGAAAACGACTCCGTTTCCGTCGAAGAGTTGACGTTCGGCGACAATGATATGTTGTCAGCGCTTGTGGCAGGCTTCTTGCATGCCGATGCGCTCGTTTTGCTCACTGACATTAACGGGCTGTACGACGCCAATCCGAAAACGAACCCGCAGGCGAAAAAATACGCCTTTTTGCCAGAGATTACGAGCGAGATGCTCGCCTCAGCCGGCGGCAGCGGCTCGACTGTCGGCACCGGCGGCATGCGCTCAAAGCTGTTAGCTGCGCAAAAAGCTCTCTCCTTCGGCGTCAGCGTCTTCATCGGCACGGGAAGCGGCAAAGAAAAACTGGCTGATATTTTAGCTGGAAAAGGTGACGGTACATACATCGGTGTTCCTTTTCCGAAACAGATGCAAATGCGCAAGCAATGGATCGCCTATCACGCCCCCGTTTCCGGCACAATCACTGTGGACAGCGGCGCCGAGGAAGCGCTGCTTGACCGCGGGAAAAGTTTGCTGCCGGCCGGCGTCACGGCGGTTTCCGGCGACTTTCATGCGATGGATGTCGTCGATGTCATCAACGAAAAAGGTGTTACCATCGGCCGCGGTCAAGTATATTACGCCGCCGCCGATTTGAAAAAAGTGAAAGGGCGGCCGAGCGAAGAAGCGCGGCAATACTCTTACCTTCACCGCCCGGAAGTCATCCACCGCGACAATTGGGTTACTTTGCGAAAGGAGCGTGTCAAAAGATGAACGAATTGCTCGAAAAAGCCGAACGGTTGAAAACGGCGTCACAAACGTTGGCCATGCTGTCGACAGAAGAAAAAAACGCGGCATTAGAACAGATCGCCAAAGCCATCGACCGCAAACGCGCCGTCATTTTAGCGGAAAACGAAAAGGATATGGCCGCCGGCCGCGCGCAAGGGCTGTCACCGGCTTTGCTTGATCGGCTGCAGCTCACGAATGAACGGATCGATCAAATCATCAGCGGTGTCCGCCAAGTCGCCTCATTGCCGGATCCGGTTGGAGAAATCATCGAGGAGTGGACGCGGCCAAACGGCCTTCGCATCCAAACAGTGCGCGTGCCGCTTGGGGTGATCGGCATGGTATATGAAGCGCGCCCGAACGTGACAGTTGACGCCGCCAGCCTTTGTCTGAAAACAGGCAACGCCGTCCTGCTCCGCGGCAGCTCATCGGCGCTTCATTCCAACAAAGCACTTGTCAGCGTCATGAAAGAGGCGCTTCGCACAACGGCCATCCCGGAAACAGCCATTGAGCTGCTCGAAGACACGAGCCGGGAAACAGCCCAGCGCATGTTCCGCCTAAACGATTATCTCGATGTCCTCATTCCGCGCGGCGGAGCGGGGCTCATTCGCTCGGTCGTCGAAAACGCCACCGTACCGGTGCTTGAGACCGGTGTCGGCAACTGCCATATTTTCGTTGATGAATCGGCCGAACGATCGATGGCGATCGATATCGTCTTAAACGCTAAATTGCAGCGTCCATCTGTCTGCAACGCCATCGAAACCGTGCTCATTCATGAGCGGTGGCCGTACGTCGGCGAACTGCTTGAGGCACTTCATGCTCGCGGTGTTGAGCTTCGCGGCGACCGACGCCTTGCCGCCGCCTATCCGTTCGTCACCGAAGCGACGGAAGAAGACTGGCATACAGAATATTTGGCGCCGATTTTAGCGATCAAACTCGTCACTGATGTCGATGAAGCGATTCAACATATCCACCGCTACGGAACGAAACATTCCGAAGCGATCATCACGGAAAACGAAGCGCATGTCCGCCGCTTTTTCCAAGCGGTCGACGCGGCGGTGTTATACCATAACGCATCCACCCGCTTCACCGATGGTGAACAGTTCGGCTACGGGGCGGAAATCGGAATCAGCACGCAAAAGCTGCACGCGCGCGGACCGATGGGGCTTATTGCCATCACCACAACGAAATCGCTCGTATACGGGACGGGGCAAATCCGAACGGTTTGACCGGGACGGGGAAGCGGAACAATCCGCTTCCCCGTCCTTTTGATGTATACCATCGCGAAAAGATCCAACATGCCGTTGATGGATTTTCGCAGCAATGAACAGCGTTTTTCCTACAAAAAACGTCCGGGCCGCACATGGCTTCCGGATTGTTTTTATCGTTTGCTCCGTTTTCCGTCAACGTTCGCTTGTCGATTCCACAAACACCCAACAGCGACTGCCAATGAAATTGACCGCCATACCAGCCATCGTGGCCGCACCTTTCGCGAACCAAAGCGGCCCGAACGGTTCGGCCACCAACAAGACAACGAGCGACACACCAAGTGATAGGCCGTTGACAACAAGAAACCGGAACAACTCCCCGATATTCACCTTTTGCCGCATTTGAAACGTCCAACGCCGATTCCAAATGTAGCTGTTTATCACCCCAGCGCCATAAGAAACGACTTGCGCAGCGGCCGCTGGAACACCTGCAGCAGTGAGCAGAAAAAAGACAACAAAGTCAACGATCGTATTGCTTGCCCCAACAACGGCAAAACGCCATGCTGTTTGTTTTTCTTTACGGAATGTACGAAGCATTTCGTTCATGTTTCGTTCCGACTCCCCATGTTTCGTTGATGACATAAAGTGGCCGCTCTTTCCCCTCTTCATTCATTCGCCCCATCTATTTTCTAATGATGCCAAGTATCATCATCACCCCATTGCAAAGAGGCATCACGACCAACAATGACGCCCAACCGGCAACCGTTGAATGCGTAAACCATTATAGGACAACCATCATGCCGACGGCACTTCCCACCGACTGCCAAAACACAAATACGTTCGCCAGCTTGAGCGGTTTGTGCGAAAACGACGTGATCCATTGAGCGAAAAGCGAATCATTTTTTTGAGCGGATCCTTTGTCTCACCAGCCGCGGCTCTCTCATATTCGACCGCCGTCTGCCGGAGGCCGAGCCAACTTGCCGCGAACAAACCGGCTGCGCTCTTTCATATAGACTAACTGATCGCACACCTTTCGGTCAATCAAGCGAAAATCGTCGGTATCTACGAGAATGTCAATTTCAGTCACTGAGCGCAATACGCGATAAAACATATAGGCGAGGCGGTCCATTGTTTGAATCGTGTCTCTCCTTTTCACTTCACGCGTCGAGCATAAACGACATCATATCCTTCTTTCCAACGGGCGATCATTTCGAAAACCAATTCAGGAGGAATCCGAACAACAGCTTCGTCAAGCGAGGCACGATCCTAAAAAGCGGGAGACAAGCGGTTCGAATGCATCGAACCAACACGCGGCTGCTTGCGTCCCAAATCGTCAAAGCTGACTTCCTCGCTCGCCCCTCCAAACGAATGACAACGCCGCGTTTGGGCTGACCAAAAATGAACTCCCCCATAAAAGCCATCGGCCGCCAAGCTGTAAGTCTATGGCGGCCGATCGTGCTTCTTCTTTATTTAATGACCTGGGCGTTCGAAATTATACTTACACTGGAGGATAGATCATTTTGAAGCGAGAAGCTGATCAGAATATAATAAAAAAACGAGTTAGTCAACTCGTTTTTCATCATAAGAAATTCAGCTCGCTCTTTTGTCCTCTCTTATTGCTTTTGAATAGTACTGAGCGAAATTTATTGAAACTCTCATAGGATATAATAATACCGATTAAGGAATGACAAAGTGAAAATATACGCAGCCTTAATAAAAGACAAAACTAAGGAGAGCTCATAAGTTGAGATGGATTTTTGCTATAATATTGATTCTAATTAGGGCTTTTTTATCTTCCTTGACCATTGATCAAATGAACAATATAGGTCATATCATTATGAGAATTATAGGATTTGGAAGTATTTTTGTTGCTGGTTTCGTTGTTAGAGGGAAGAAAGAAGAATAATAAAGTAGTCAACCTTCTTATTAAATATTGTCTCTGTTAAAAGAGATTATCGATAGTGGATACGTTTCCTCATATCATTTTTCCTAAGAACAAGTATTCGAAAGACCTTGTCGCAAGAGACCGTACAAAACCAACGATCCCCAAAGTTTCTTGTATAGGGTATGGTGAAAAATCATTGGCTCTAAACGATCTTCTGCCAACGTGCGTGTAGCTTTCATATAGTGTGGAAAGGTAGTGAACAAGAGTGAAACTCCCTAATGGAATAACCGGCTTTTATCATGCAAACGTCGATCCCCCTCCTCCTCAAGTAGATGGGAAACCATTCAAGCAATTATGTTTTGATGTTGCCATTCGCAGCGGTGGAAAGATCATTGATTTTAAAAGCCCGCAATATCCAGCCAATTTTTATTATGCGCAAGTTCAGATGGTCGATGATCCATTGTATATATTGCTTAATGCCCATTATCCTTACCTTGCTGTTGCATCGACAGTTGAATGTGGAAACATCCAATTTATCGACCATCCTGTTATTGATGAGCAGTTTTCTCCGTTTTATCAAGTATTGCAATCAGCCGAACTAAACGCTCCGATTCACCCCAATTTGATATCGGGATTGAACAGTGCAGAATTGGAGCAAATTTCCTACTGGAAACCGAAAACCATCGGAGAAATCATCTTTAACTACTGGGATTAAACCATCCAGGAACCCCCATAAAAAAGGAGTTCCTGTCTTCTTTTCAAAAGCCAACATAAACATTGAACAGAGCAAACACACCACTTCATCGGTTTGGTTCGTACACATCCCACATCCATTTGATCGACTCAACGATTTGATCGGCCGCTTGTTCGGCTTCAAGCTCATTGATGACCACGCGGGAATGATGGAGAGCGTAAGCCGACTGCCGCTGGAAAAACAGCTGCTCCACCTCTTCCAACGTTTTGTTTTTCAACACCGGGCGGCTGTCGACAATGAGCGGCAGCCGTTCCTCTTTCCAATAATCCCATGACAAGTCAAGAAAAAAGACGATGCCATGAGCGAGGCACGCGCGTCGCACCTCCTCCTGCAAATACGCACCGCCGCCGAGCGACAAAATTTTCAGCCTCGTATTCGTGCATAAATCGACGATGAGTTCCCGTTCCACTTTTCGAAAGTACGCTTCTCCTTTTTGCGCAAATATCTCAGGAATCGACATCCCTTGTCGCCGCTCAATTTCCGCATCGACATCGATAAAATCGCGATACAGCTTTTTCGCGACCAGCTGCCCGATCGTCGTTTTTCCCGCTCCCATAAAGCCGATTAAAATGATGTTTCGCTCACGGAACGGGATGGTGGTTTGCCTATTCATGGTGCACTCCCCTTTCTCCTTCAACCAACAACTCATTGTCTTTCCGTATGTAACCCAACGAATCAACGGCTATATTTTTGCAATACCGACAGCACCGCCCGTACGTCCTCCATCGGAATTTGCCCCGGAGCAGAGCTTTGTTTCCCAACGGCGAACGTAACCGCCGAGCCAAACAGCCATCCGACGAGCCGCGTCATCGCGCCTAACCCACCCATCGACATCGTAATAAGCGGAATGGAAAGCTCGCGCCGCGCCTGTTGCGTCGCCTCTAGCAACACCAGCACATCTTCCGGAGACGTCGGCATGACGGCCACTTTCGCAATGTCAGCGCCGCCCTGCTCGGCCCGACGCATGATGTCCACCAACATCTCTTTCGACGGCGTACCGTCAAAATGATGGCTTGAAATGATAAGCCGCACCCCGCATTCATGGGCAGTACGGCGCACATCGGCGATACGCTCCCCGTAAGCCAGCTCGCAGTCAATGAGATCCACGGCTCCGCTTTCACACACCACTTTCATTACTTGCTGCTTTTCCTCTTCATCAAGCGGAATCGGCTGTCCTCCTTCCCGCTCCGAACGGATAGTAAACAAAATCGGGATGTCCCCCGCCACACGCCGCAGCTCGTTTGCTACCTCCAGCACACGCTCCTGATCGCCGATGTGGCGAAAAAAATCGGCCCGCCATTCAATCAAATCTGGCTTCTTTCGGCAAACCTCCTCCGCTTCGCGCAGCACTTGCCCAGCATCCTCCCCGACCACCGGGGCGCAAAGGCATGGCTCATCGCCGCCGATGACCGCATTTCGAACTTTGATGATGTTCGCTGAAATATCCATCCATCGTTCCCCCATTCATGACTTTGCCAAATCAAACACGGCGGCTAGCCGTCTAAAAGACAGAGCCACACAAATCAAACCGTCCGCCTTCCGGTGAACAGCTGGAAGGCAACATCCATCTCCTTTGATCCAATCTAATATTCTTGCTTCTCTTTCATTCAATGATTTTCATGCTTTGTGATCATCGCAAAAATCATTTCGTCGGCCGCCCACCTCTTAGTAGAAATATAACTGAAAAATCATTCCTAAGCAATGTTCGAATAGTCGAAATGTTCCTGTGAGCCTTCGGTTTATCCGTCATCGACGCCTCTTTTACGACCAATCCGAACATCGCCCTTCTTTACATTTCGATGTCTCTCGACACTTTAGCTATCATATCATCACTCGCTTACAACCTCCCAACGTTTATCGCTTCTAAAGGGACTGTCGAAACATGGATCGGTCTTTTGACGTTTGGCAACCATTCCATGGACACTGTCGTGCCGATCACCGAAGTGACCGCTTCGTTTATGTACACGTTTCTCGTCGCTGCGATCATTTTGCTCACCGATATCTTCAGCGATATTTTCCTGCTCACCGATTTAGAGACGATTGAGCCGATGGACGAGCCGGCAAATAAGGCAGACATTTCACGATCAAACGGACACTAACAAAAAAGCGTCCTCCTCCCGGCGTAAAAACCGAGCAAGGACGCCTTTTTCTTTCTCATCATCAGCTAGCCTCTATCTCCCTAAAAGACAAACATTTCCTCATGTGACTACAACAACTTTTTCATCGTTCTAGGCCAAAAACCCAGGAACACAGCAACCATTCCTCTTCCCGAGTTTTCATACCACCCACAAAACGCTTTCTCCCAACATACATCCACCCGTTTCGAAGAAACATGGCGAGACGGATGGTTCTGATCCTCTAAACGAGGCCTATCTCTTTCAACAGCTCCTTCATTTTACCATTGATTTTCTAAGGCGGTAAGGGGCCATTTTGCACACCCCTTTCACCCCCCCAAAAAATAAAATGTGATTATGTTAACTTGTGCAACTGACCAAGATCGTCAACCGTCCAAAGCATGGATCTATCAACGAAATATTTCGAAAGACGAAAGAAAAAGAGGCTTGCACACCCCTGCCGTTTTTCCGGCCATTTTGGGGTGTGCAAAACGGAAAGAAGCCGCCCGCTACACGATCAAGTTGTTCCACGGGAGATGATCGAAAGGTGTGCCAATGACGTACTTGTTTTCGTAGCTTTCCACCGTTAGCTCATATACGCGCAAGGAATCCCCTTCCCCGATCCACGGCCGGGCTCCTTCCACCATTTCCTTTGCCTCTTTCGCAGTCAAATACGCTTCGAATACGCTTTTTTGCACCCGAATGCCGGCGTTCAGCAACCACTTGGCAAGTTTATTTCTCTTTTTTATGTCTTCCATTTTTCCAAAATTTTCGCCTAGATCTCTTTAACCAATTCATCTGGAGAGGAAATGTCATCCATAAGAATCTCATCGATGCCAGCATCTCTGTTGTTTTTGCCCATCGTTCCTACACCTTCTGATACAGTGAATTCTCAAAAAAGACAGTTGGCTGCCCCCATCATTCTCCTTAACCAAAATATTCAAGATTCGATCAGTCCCTTCTATTTTCATACACTTCGTCTAGCAGTAATGATTTTTACACAAAAAATCCTGCCAGCATTGGCTAGCAGGAAAGCAGAAAACGCACCTGAACGATGCTTGTCATACCTTGATGGTTCAACAATCAAGAACACCACCCATTGTTAAGTTCGTGGCAATATCAAGGGTGATTCCTCCCTCGTTATACGAATAGCGTACGCTGAACGAAACGATGCGCCCTCCTTCCCCGATTTCACGAGCTCGTTTCGCTACTTTCTCACAACGTTCCAACACAACCGTTAACATTTCATTTTCCCGCCAGGAATTGCGCAGTACATGAAGGGATTGACCAAGTCAAACAAGTATTGATTAATATAGAGTGAAGACTAGAAGAAATGAGGGAGAACGTTGGCACGAGTTTTATACATAGAAGATGAACAGGAAATCGGCCGTTGGGTGACGATGAACCTTACGGAACGTGGGCATCATGTGACTTGGCTTCAGTCCGGAGAAGAGATCGAAGAACACTTGGCCCATTGCGACCTTGTCATTTTGGATGTGATGCTGCCGGGGCTGGACGGCTTTTCCATCGGCAAACGGATAAAAAAGGAGCAGCCAGATCTGCCGATTTTGATGCTTTCGGCGCGGACTGCCATTGAGGACAAAGTGGAAGGATTGAGTTTCGCTGATGATTATCTGACCAAGCCGTTCCACCCCGATGAGTTGGCCGCCCGCGTGGAGGTTTTGCTCCGGCGCTTCAACAAAAACGATGAAATCCTGAAACTGAAGCATTTGACCATCCATACAAAAGATATGCGCATCGTCAATCATGAAACGGGAGAAGAAATTCTACTGACAGGAAAACAATATCAAATTTTCCAATACTTCCTTCGCCATCTCAATCAAATTTTGACAAAAGAGCAGTTATACGAGGGTGTTTGGGGTGAGCCTTATATTGAAGGAGATAAAACATTGATGGTGCACATCCGTTATCTTCGTGAAAAACTGGAAAAAGATCCAAAAAACCCAGAAATCATTGAAACGATCCGGGGAATCGGTTATCGGGTGAGAAAATGAAAAGCGTAAAACGATTGCGGTCGCTGACGGCAAAATATATGGCCATTATTTTAACCGCTCTGTTTCTCATCTATCTTCTTATCATCGGAACTAGCCTTTTGGTCTTCAATGTCTATGACCATAAAGACCCAGAAACGTTGCAGATCGAAAAAGCCTGGCACCAGGATGCCCGTAGTCTCAAAAACCCCGGAAGCGAAGATATCAACCGGATGTTTGAAAAATGGCAAAACCGTTATCCGAAAGCGCGCTTGTTTTGGGTGGACAGCAACGGCCGGCTCGCCGCCGGGAGGAACCTTGCTGCGGATATTCCGAAACATTGGAATGCCGCCTATACCGCCAACTTCATCAAAGCGCGTTATGACAACGACCCTTTTACGGTCATTGCCTTTCCAAACAATGATGCATCCTATGGATTCGTCGTTTTTGAAATCGAGCGGAAGCTGCTTCAACCCGCATTTACTGAAGCCAATGCCGACTTTATGTATTTTATTGTTCCCGGGGGAATTGTGTTATTTGTGACCGTCTCGTATTTGTTTTTCTTGGGGATCCGCAAACGTCTCCTTTATTTGCAACAGGCCATGGAGATACGGGACGTGGACGGATTGCCAGTAGCCATCACGGTGAGAAAACAGGATGAAATCGGCCAACTGGAGATGGCCTTCAATCAAATGGTGGATGAGCTCCGAGAAAGCCGGAAACGGGAAGAAGCGGAAGAGCAGCTGCGGAAAGAACTGATCGCCAATTTATCCCATGATTTGCGTACGCCGCTGACCAAAATCCGGGCGCATGCCTATACGTTGGAGAAAGAGGCTTTGACTCCAGTAGCAAGACAAGCTGTCAACATGATCGAACAGTCGGTTTCGAAAATGGACCGATTGATCGAGAATTTGATATCGTATACGCTTTTAAACGCCAAAAAATTGAAATATGAACCGACTCCGACGGATGTGGTCCGGCTTGCCCGTTCCTTCATCGCCGCCTGGTATCCAGCTTTTGAAAAAGAAGGTTTTTTTATAGATGTCCAGCTGGATGATTTGGAACAAAAACATTGGAACGTCGATCCGCTTTGGATGGAACGGATTTTTGACAATTTGTTTCAAAATATCATCCGCCACGCCAAGGACGGAAAATATATCGGGTTGAAAACGAAAAAAACCGATTCTTATGACGCGTTGGTCGTGCTTGACCGTGGCAAAGGATTCCGGCACAAAAGTTCCGAAAAAGGGGCGGGAATCGGGCTTGCCATTGTGGATTTGATGGTGAAGAAGATGGAGTTGGACTGGAAAATCGAATCATCGGAAACCGGGACAATCATAACAATCATTCATTATCGATCATGCTAGGAAAGGAATCCATTTCCTTTCCTTTTTTATTTTTAAACAAATTTTAAACTGTCTCGACACCTCATTTTAACCTTCGATTCCTATGATGGTATAGCGAGGTGATGGAAGGATGGAATATATCGTCGAAACTCATCATTTGACGAAACGGTTTGGAAAGGAGATCGCCGTAAACGCCCTGAACCTGAAAATTCCCAGAGGGGAAGTATACGGGTTTTTAGGTCCGAACGGAGCGGGGAAATCGACAACTCTCCGGATGCTTCTAGGCCTCATGAGACCGACGGCTGGATCGATCCGGATTTTTGGCAAAGACTTAAAAAAAGAGCGGATTTCCATTCTTCGGAATGTTGGGTCATTGGTGGAAAGCCCGTCTTATTACTCCCACTTGACCGCCTATGAAAATTTGGAAGCCATGCGAAAAATCTTGGGCTCCCCCAAAGAAAAAATTGATGAAGTTCTGGACCTTGTCCGCCTGAGTAACGCTGCCGATAAAAAGGTAAAAGGCTTTTCTCTTGGGATGAAACAACGATTGGGGATTGCGATGGCATTGTTGAACGATCCAAAATTGCTGATTCTGGATGAACCGACAAACGGCCTCGACCCTTCAGGAATCATTGAAATGCGGAATTTAATCAAGCGTTTACCGAAAGAAAAAGACATCACCGTGCTGATTTCAAGCCACTTACTTTCTGAAATCGATCAAGTCGCTACCTACGTCGGTGTCATTTCGAAAGGAAAGCTGATTTTCCAAGATTCCATTAAAGCCATGCGCAATAAAGCCCAGCTGAAAATCCGATTAAAAGTGAGCGACGCCAACAATGCCTACCGTTCTTTGCTGGCAAAAGGAATAAAAACACACTATCAGGATCACATCATTTATTTGTATGAACAGTCGGATGAAGCGGTTGCCGCAGTGGTCGAAACCCTCGTCGATGAAGGATACTCGGTTTACCGGGTGGAAGAAGAGCATCAATCACTGGAAGACATTTTCCTAAAAATGACCGCAGGTGGTGACGACAGATGATCATGAAACTGCTTGCGACCGATTTTTTGAAAATCAAACGGAAAGGATTATGGTTTTTGACCATTCTAGGTCCACTTGGTGTCGTCTTGCTGCAGTGGGTCAATTACGAGCTCGTCCCCGGCAGGAGAGAATGGCTCCTTCAAAGAAGCGATGATGATTGGCTGTTTTATTTGCAAAATGTCAACAGCTTCACACCGCTTGCACTGGTACTCGGGATCACTATTTTGACATCCCTTGCAGCCAGTATCGAAAATGAGACGAACGCCTGGAAACAACTTATCGCTTTACCGATATCGAAAATGGGGGTGTTTTTGTCCAAATTCACGGTATTGGCATTCTTGTTGGCTATCGCTTCAGTTCTATTATTCTTTTTCACATGGCTTTTAGGTATTTATTTGGATCTCGGTGCTGTCATACCGTACGCGCAAATCGCCACATTCAGCTTCTACCCATATTTTGCATCACTTCCTTTGTTGGCTTTGCATCTTTGGGTAGCAACCGTAAGCAATAACCAAGGGATTCCGATCTCCCTCGGAGTGATTGGATTTTTGTTTACCTCCTACAGTTTTAAGCTGCCGGATTGGCTGCCATGGAAGTGGCCGTCGTTGCAAAACCAATGGGATGAACCGCTCGTCAATGTCGTTTTGGGCATTTGTGTCGGTATCATCCTTTATATCATCGGGATGCTGGATTTTGCACGAAGGGATGTGAAATGAATGATTTCTCTTTTACAGTCGGAGTGGTTTAAGTTAAGAAAATCCAAATTCGTCTTCACCGCCATTTTGCTTGGTCCACTCATTACGTTTTTCTATGCACTGATGCTCCAACCGGACACATTCGGATTGGAAAAAAGATTTTTGTGGGAATTTTTGATCGCGTTTACCACGCTTCTTTACGCCTTGCGTTTTTTGCCACTCACGACCGGCATCTTGGCTGGCCTCATCTGCCGGTATGAGCATCAAAACGGAGGGTGGAAGCAACTGTTGGCCCTGCCGGTGACAAGGAGCCGGGTATTTCTCGCCAAATATACGATCCTCATGCTCATCACCTTGACCATTCAATTGCTCTATTTGCTTGCTATTTGGACTTCCGGAGTGCTAAAGGGGGCGGAGGAGCCGTTTCCTATGATGCTCCTTTGGAAAAGCATTTTTGGCGGCTGGATCGCGACGTTGCCTCTTCTTGCTTTGCAATTGTGGATGTCGATGCTTTTTAAAAGTTTCGCCGCGCCCTTTGCCGTGAACGTCGTTTTCACTTTGCCCGCCATTCTGGCAGTAAACTCAGAAAAATTTGGACCATTATACCCTTGGGCACAGCCATTTTTGATGATGTATGTATCCGGAGATGCGGAAAATGATATATTCTTTGTCCCATGGGAACAAGTCTTAACAGTGATCGGCGGCAGTTTTCTCATTTTCTTCTTTGGCGGCCTGTTATATTTCCGGCGAAAAGAAAATATCTAAAAACAGCTAGTTTCCTTAATATTGTGGAGGCTCTTGTCCATAGCCAGAAAGCCAAAAGAAAATAATAATGTAGATGAGTACATGGAGTTCAAAATCGATCGCTTTGTTTCTAGAACATTCATGTTTTCCATTTTATTGGTCATTTTACTACTATCAAACTTTCTCCACCTATTTTGCCTTTACGGGTGCAGGAAATATGATAAGAAAAAATCAATGAAGAAGACCGGAGGTGTAAAAACCTTTGGTCTTCTTTGTTGCTTTCTATACTAAAGCACAAATTGCCTTTGCTCCAAAATAGCAACCAACAGATACTAAGACTACACAGATAGGCTCACAAGTAGAAAATCGCACAACAAACTTGATTAGAACTTCGATAACGCCTCCACCGCATCCGCCAAATCACTGTAGCTGTCCTTTACGTACCGCGATGTGGTGGCGATATGACTGTGACCGACCAGTCGGCGCACCTTTTCGATATCATTGTTCATCGCTTTTAACATCCACTTGCAGAAGGTGTGGCGAAACATATGCGGCGTCAGTTTCTTGCCCGGCGGGCTGTAGCTCTCGACCATGCGCTGAATCCCACGCACAGAGAACTTAGGAGATCGTTGGCTATAAAAAACATAGGGAGAGGCTTCGACATGCGGTTTCTTTTTCGCCATTTCCGCCCGAAACGCCAGCCAATCCTGAAGCTCCGCCAACAAGATGTTTGAAATCGGCACCGTCCGTACCTTCATCCCTTTGCCCACGATGCGAAGACGCCTCATCTCGAGATCAATGTCCGTCAGTTT
>Ga0310834_100803_pt1 | contig 26509 bp, 25 predicted proteins | sample SM_ome_2_FD_201314 | JGI IMG/M metagenome (GOLD analysis project Ga0310834, IMG submission 201314) | Sorghum-adapted microbial communities enriched on stacked mutant (SM) sorghum from Joint BioEnergy Institute, Emeryville, California... ... | reverse complement strand
CCATCGATCCATTTTTCAAGAACCATAACGCGTTTCAGTTCACTCTTCGTCAAGGTGATCTGCTCCTTGCTCATACTGACATTTTCTCGGATCAGTTACACCCTGACAATATCACAGAACAACAACATTCGGCGGCGGACATGGGTTGTAACGATCCGGACGATATGGTACAATACGAATACTGTGTTTACGTACCCTCTGTTCGGGAGGTGGAAGCGTGGAAGTCTTCTTCAAAATTTTGCTCATCATTTTCTCGCTCGGATTGATCGGTGTCGTCCTGCTCCAGAAGGGGAAAAGCGCCGGGCTGTCCGGGGCGATCACGGGCGGCGCGGAGCATCTGTTCGGCAAGCAGAAGGCGCGCGGTCTGGATCTGTTCCTGCAACGCGTCACGGTCGGCCTTGCGGTCGGTTTCTTCCTGCTGGCGCTGGCGGTTGCATATTTCGTGGAATAAGCGACGAGGGAAACGGGCAAACTGCCCGTTTTTTTGTTTAAACACAGGAATGAAAGCCGGGTCTTGCGGTGTCGGCCGGACGGATGCGCGGGTGGATTTTCGTATATACTATATGCGATATGGGAATCTATCACAGTTCTGCACGGCGGATTCATAGAGGTCCGGCCAGACATGAGGTGAACCGCAATTGGTAACGGAAGAACAGCTGCTTGATTTCATGCGGGAACTGGCGTACAAGCCGATGACCGTACAGGAATTGGAGCAATCGTTCGGGCTGGAGGGCGCGGAGGAATTCAAGACGTTCCTCAAGCTGCTGAACGAACTGGAAGAAGAAGGGAAAATCTACCGGACCAGCAACAACCGCTACGGCGTGCCGGAGCGGATGAATCTGCTGCGCGGGCGGGTGCAGGCGCATCCGAAAGGGTTCGCGTTCCTGATCCCGGACGAGCCGGATCATCCGGACGTCTACATTCACGCGAACGATCTGAAAAGCGCGATGAACGGCGACATCGTGCTGGCGCGCGTGACGTCGAAGAGCAGCGCGGGGAGCAGCGCGGGCGGCCGCCTGGAAGGCGAAGTCGTGCGCGTCGTGCAGCGGGCGATCACGCAGATCGTCGGCACGTTCGAGCATCACGAATCGTTCGGCTTCGTCATCCCGGATGACAAAAGGATCAACCGCGACCTGTTCATCCCGCAGGAAGGGTTCAACGGCGCGGTGACGGGGCAGAAGGTCGTCGCCCGCATCGTGACGTATCCCGAAGGACGCTCGGCGGCGACGGGCGAGATCATCGAAATTCTCGGCCACAAGGACGATCCCGGCGTCGATATTCTGTCGATCATCCGCAAGCATCAGCTTCCGGAAGGGTTCCCGGACGAGGTGATGGCCGAGGCCGAGGCGGTGCCGGACCGGATCTCCGAGGAAGAGATTGCCGCGCAGGGCCGGCGCGATCTGAGACCAAAGACGATCGTCACGATCGACGGCGAGGACGCGAAGGACCTGGACGACGCGGTGTGCGTCGAGCGACTGCCGAACGGCAATTATCTGCTCGGGGTCCATATCGCGGATGTCGGGTATTATGTGAAGGAAAATTCGGCGCTCGACCAGGAGGCCTACCGCCGCGGCACCAGCGTCTATCTCGTCGACCGGGTCATTCCGATGCTGCCGCACCGGCTGTCGAACGGAATCTGTTCGCTCAACCCGCAGGTCGACCGGCTGACGCTGTCGTGCGAGATGGAGTTCGATGAAGAGACGCTGCGGGTGGTGCGGCATGATATTTTCCCGAGCGTCATTCGGACGACGGAGCGGATGACCTACACGAATGTGCGCAAAATATTGGTCGACGACGATCCCGAGCTGAAGGAGCGGTACGCGGGCCTCATCGACATGTTCAAGCTGATGGAGGAGCTGGCGCTGAAGCTGCGCGACAAGCGGATGAAGCGCGGCGCCATCGACTTCGACTTCCAGGAGTCGAAGATCATCGTCGACGAGAACGGCAAGCCGGTCGATATCGTGAAGCGCGAGCGCTCGATCGCCGAGATGATCATCGAGGAGTTCATGCTGGCGGCGAACGAGACGGTGGCGGAGCATTTCTATTGGCTGAAGGTGCCGTTCCTGTACCGGATCCACGAAGATCCGGACGCGGAGAAGCTGCTGAACTTCGTCCGGTTCGTGGCGAATTTCGGCTATATCGTGAAGGGCAAAGGGAACAAGGTGCATCCGCGCGCGCTGCAGGATCTGCTCGAAGCGATCCGCGGCACGAAGGAAGAGACGGTCATCTCGACGATGATGCTGCGCTCGATGAAGCAGGCGCGGTACGAGGCGGACAGCCTCGGGCACTTCGGGCTGGCGGCAGAGTTCTATACGCACTTCACGTCGCCGATCCGGCGCTATCCGGACCTCGTCATTCACCGGATCATCCGCGAGGTGCTGACCAGCGGCGGGACGCTCTCCGCGAAGCGGATCGACGAGCTGGCGGCGAAGCTGCCGGACATCGCCCGGCAGTCGTCCGAGCGCGAGCGCGTCGCGGTCGAGGCGGAGCGGGACACGGAGCAGCTCAAGAAATGCGAGTTCATGCTCGACAAGATCGGCGAGGAGTTCGACGGCATCATCAGCAGCGTCACGAGCTTCGGCATGTTCGTCGAGCTCGGGAACACGGTGGAAGGCTTGATCCGGCTCAGCGAGCTGACGGATGACTATTATCATTTCCATGAGGAGCATATGGCGCTGATCGGCGAGCGGACGTCGAAGATTTACCGGATCGGCGACGAGGTGCGCGTCCGCGTCGAGCGCGTCAACATGGAGGAGCATCAGATCGACTTCGCGATGGTCGACATGAAGCCGCGCGCGGCGGCGCCGCGCCGGAGCGAGGGCGGCCGCAAGGCGGAGCGCGGCAGACGCCGCGGCGAGGAAGGCGGCCGCGGAGGGCGCGGCCGCAGGGCCGGGCGCGGCGAAGACGCGGAGCCGGGCGCGATCCGCGTGGACATGTGGGGGCTGCCGGTGACCGGCAGCGTCGGCGGCGCCGCGGGCGAAGCGGGCGCCGGCGGGGCGCGCAGGCAGCGCGCGGCGAAGCGCGCCGCTTCGGGGAACGGCGGCCCGGGCGGCAAGGGCCGCAAGAAGAAAGCTTCCGCGGGTACGACGCGGAAGCGGAAACGGTAGGGGTTTGCGGTTTTGTGAGCCCCGGCCGCCAAGGGCGGTCGGGGCGTCGCATTTTGGCGGGAAAGCCGGGGTGCGGCGGGTGATTTTTCTGACAGGGGATCGGCTTGAACTGCGGAGCGGATCTTGCTATAATAGTCGTCTGATCGAGTGGCGCGGCATGCGGGAGGTGGGTGAACATGGCGAAGTCGAAACACGATGAGAAGCCGCTGGCGCAGAACAAGAAGGCGTCGCACGACTATTTCATCGAGGAGACGTATGAAGCGGGCATCGTGCTGACCGGCACGGAGATCAAGTCGATCCGGCAGGGCAAGGTCAACATCAACGATGCGTTCGCGACGATCCGAAACGGCGAGATGTTCGTCCACAACATGCATGTCAGCCCGTTCGAGCAGGGCAACCGGTTCAACCCGAGCGACCCGACCCGGGCGCGGAAGCTGCTGCTGCACAAGGCGCAGATTCACAAGCTGTTCGGGCTCGTGAAGCAGGAAGGGTACACGCTGGTGCCGCTGAAGATCTACACGCGCAACGGCTTTGCGAAGCTGCTGATCGGCCTGGCGAAGGGCAAGAAGCAGTACGACAAGCGCGAGGCCGCGGCGAAGCGCGACGCCCAGCGGGATATCCAGCGGGCGCTGCGGGAGAAGCAGAAGATCGCGCGGTGAGGCCGTGCGGGCGGCCGTGGGTGCGGTGATCCTGGCAATTCGGGAATTCGGCAGTCCGGTTCCCAGCCGTTCCTTGCAACCTTCGGGGCGCGCGTGCGGTATAATGGTATCAGGAACGAACGATCCGTGTTCAGCCGAACCGGTCGGATCGTGCCTTCCGATTTTGATTTTGGGGGCGTTTTTGGATTCGACGGGGATAGTTCGAGCATGGGTTGCGGGTAGCGGGGACGCGTCCGCTTCATCAACGCTAAGGCCAATTAAATGGCAACCAACGTACTTCCTACGCTGTAGCAGCCTAAAAAACTGCTCGCGTGCTCTTACCCTCCATCGCCCATGTGGCGGGATAAGGGCTCAACCTTAGTGGGCTACGCCGTCTAGTCTCCGCCTGGGGCTAGCGGAAGAAGACAATCAGGCTGACCCTTGCGAAAGCCGGTTACGGGGCGGTCGCTCGGGTGACAACAATACCGTGACTACACCCGTAGAAGCCTGTGTGGCGTTATCTTCGGACAGGGGTTCGAATCCCCTCGCCTCCACCATACCCATCAGAAAAGACACCGCGTTAGGTGTGAGTTAAAGCATATTTTTGCCGTTGTGGCAAGTATATGCTTTAAAAAACTCCGGCAAACAAATGCTTTAATGGCAGACGAGACTACGCCACATACAAAGAAGTCCTCATTTTGAGGGCTTCTTTGTATATTCCAGCAAGCATTTTAAAGAGGGGACATGTAAATGGATGATATTGGGCAGAGAATCAAACATATCCGCAAAATCAATGACATGACGCAGATTGAATTTTCAAGTAAAAATCGCTTTCAAATTGACTACGCTGGTACTACTATCATCAGATTATCAGGCGGGTTAAAGTTCCGCTGTGACTCGGACTAGGGGGCTCATATCCAAACTTTGGGGTGATGCCACGTGGATCGGTCAAATCACCTACCCAAGAGGACGTGGATTTTAGACCTAAAACAAAAGAGAGCCCTTTGGCTCCCTCGTTTTGAAAAAAAACGGTTATTTTAACGACAGCAAATATTTGATTAAGGCTTCCTGTTCCTTCTCCGTAAATCCGGTGGAGGAATCCACCCAAAATTCATGCCCAATTCCTTGAACGTGAACGGATTGTAAATCTTTTGATGAGCGATTGGCGTTTACCACTTGTTCCCTCAGTTTTTTGTCCACGAGTGCCCGGATGCTGTTCGTTGGGTCCGGTTGAATGCCCTTCATTAGGGTTGCCGTTACTCCAAGTTGGGTTTTGGCGTCCTTACCAACGGCTACACCCCCATCATGCAGGTAAGGGGCAGTCCAATAAAGACCGATAAGGCTTGGCACCTTGTATCCTCCCTCGGAATCCCCGTGGGCAAAAGCAAGTTTGATTTGCTCTTTGTCGAATAGATCCGTAGGAACCTTCAGCGCACGTGCTCCTTTAGGAAGGGGTACAGGAGTGTTTGGCGAATACATGTAGGATTCTCCAAAAATTTTCTCCGTTTTCTTTAATGCTTTAGCCCTTGAAGGTTCGGTTCCGATGTCTTTTACTGATATGATGCGGTTATTGGTAAAAGCGTCCCCTGCATGACAACGAATACACCCTGCACGCTGAAATACGGTTTTGCCCAATGCAAGTGTCCGGGAATCGATTTGTTCTTCAGGCTTTGGTGGTACAATCGTATTTTGCCATGCCGATATTCCGTTGATCTGTTCCCATACCCTATACCCCGGAGAACTTGCCAATAAACCGTCGGGGGCAATCAACGATACTTTGGGGAATGTCGGAGACGGAATCAGTTCATTGACCCCGGGGGAACCGGGTGTCGGGTCAACGGTTGCGAAAAATTCCGAGGGTTTTTGCCCTTTTTTTGGGTCAAAACGGTATTTGGGATTTGCAGCATTTTGTAATATCGTCCCGAGATATACTTCTTTATCCATCCCAAAAAGCTCTTTGCTGACGTCTGCCTGGGATAGGGAATCCGAATTTTGGGCATGGACGTTTTGACTGAACGTACTTAATCCCTTGAACGGTCCAGCCATTGCAAAGCCACTCCAACCATACGGATGGTCGCCCAGCGTGAATGAATCGGGAATCTGTGAAGGATTGCTTTTCATATCGATGGTGGAATCAAAATTCCCCTGCGGCCATTTGACAAATGTTTCGTCAACGGCTTTTTCGATGGCTTCGGGATCGGGCAGCGGTTCCGTATTACCATCAGAGGTAACGACGGTTCTGTCCAAATTCTTGATGTATTGGGTTAACCCCTCAATTTGAGCATGAGTGAAGTATGCGGCCGAATTGGTTGCAAGAGCCATAATAAGCCCAACGTTAAGATCTGCGTTGGGAGCCCCCTCAATAACCCGTTTGGTTTCCCGGTCTACCGTGGCATGGCATGCGGCACAACTAATGCCTACTTTCATCCTTCCTTCAGAAAGTTTAACTGGCATTCCTAAAGGAGCATAGGCTCCCTTGGGCACATCAATGCCTGTATCAATTTTCATACCTTTTTTGAAAAATTTGTTGCCAATCGTTACATCCTTCGCCAATTCCACTTGCAAATTGGTGGTACCTTGCCCTTTGAGCTGAAGAATGGCTTTCATCATATTGGGAATGGTCAGTGCCCCGTCGACGATTCCCATAATGTCGGTCAAGAAAACTTCATTGCCGAAAGTTTCTTGGTAAAAGGCTTTACGACCTAATTGCAATAAGGATTGATTTACTTCTATTGCACCGTGATCGGGCGATAAGAGTTCACGCCCGTTTTGAGTTTGCCTCAGTTGATCCGCTTCTTGTTGTGTTATGGTTTTTCCCCAAACATCAAATCCGGAAGCGTTATTTTTTTGTGCTATGCTAATCGCTGAATCACTTTTTAACTTCTTTTCCGGAGGAACATAAGCGTATTCGGGTTCAATGACATAAACGGTTATCAAGATAATTACAGCCAAAGCAAAAATCGAAAAAAATAACCATCTGGCCATTTTCATTAGATATACGGCTTTTTTCATTAGTATTTCCCTCTTTCCATAACCAAAAGTATCAATCATGGGGTATTTTGATTACTACAGCGCTTCTTTATTCAAAGAGTTCAAGGAACCATAACGGACTAACTGATGTAACTCGGGCAATGTCTAGTCATGGAAGCTGTACTACGTCGCGATGGAGAGTACGGGCCATCTGGAAGCTCTGGAAGCTTCAACCTGGACTTTCTGCTGGCCAATAGACTCCATATTAAAAATCTTCCGTTTGGGCTGTTTGGGCTGAGCCATACCATGTCCATTTGTTAAATGTTAAAACAAATATTTGAACAATCTCTTGACAATTGCAATAAACCGGAATACACTAATATTCAAATAAATATAAGAATAACGTCGACTTGAGGTGAATCCATGAAACGAGAAGATGCATGCGAAATATTTTGCTTTGACGAGGATAAAGTCAACCGGGTCAAGGAAAAACTATGTAAAAATAACTTTCAAGACATGGCTAAAGTATTCAAATCGCTTGCTGACGAAACGCGGCTAAAAATTGCATTCGCCTTGAGTGGCGAGGACGAATTATGTGTATGTGATGTTGCCAACATTATCGGTTCTACCGTCGCTACTGCTTCACATCATTTGCGTCTACTTGGCAATATGGGATTGGCTAAATATCGGAAAGAAGGAAAACTGGTTTTCTATTCACTGGAAGACGAGAACGTCAAACAGTTAATTTTATTGGCGGTAACCCATCAGAAAGAAGGTGTTTCACTTGGAAAATAGCGTGAATAAAAAAAGCGTCTATCGTGTTCAGGGCTTTACCTGTACGAACTGTGCGGCCAAGTTCGAACAAAACGTGAAGGCTTTGCCCAAAGTGGTTGATGCGAAAGTCAATTTTGGGGCTTCCAAAATTACGGTATATGGGGAAGTCAGCGTTCAGGAATTGGAGGAAGCCGGTTCTTTCGAAGGATTAAAAGTATATCCTGAAAGTGAAAAACGAGCGATCGAACGCGTACCTTTTTGGAAGCGGAAATCCACGATAACCGCCGCTGTTTCCGCCATTTTTCTGCTTGCAGGTTACCTTGCCGGTGAAGGACAAACCGTATCGACCTTGTTCTACGGTTTATCCATCCTTATTGGCGGTTATGAATTATTTATAAAGGGCATCAAAGGTCTCGTGCGCCTCAACTTTAACATGAACACATTGATGACCGTGGCTATTTTGGGAGCGGTAGCCATCGGGGAGTGGGGCGAAGGCGCAACAGTTGTTTTGTTATTCGCCATCAGTGAAGCGTTGGAGTCGTTTTCGATGGAGAAAGCCCGTCAATCCATTCGCTCGCTCATGGACGTAGCGCCGAAAGAAGCGACGGTTCGCAGAGGAAATCAGGAGATGCAGATCGCCGTCGATGACATTCAGATCGGTGACATCATGATTGTAAAACCGGGTCAAAAGATCGCCATGGACGGCAAAGTCATCAAAGGGAATTCAGCGGTAAATCAGGCGGCCATTACGGGCGAATCCGTCCCGGTATCTAAAACGCCGGGCGATGAAGTGTTCGCAGGGACTTTAAACGAAGAGGGCTTGCTTGAAGTCGAAGTCACCAAGCGAGTGGAAGACACCACTATCGCCAAGATCATTCACCTTGTGGAAGAAGCGCAGGCGGAAAAAGCGCCTTCTCAAGCATTTGTAGATAAGTTCGCCAAGTATTACACTCCCGCCATTATGTTTACAGCACTTGTCATTGCGGTCGTTCCACCACTTTTATTCGATGGTGTTTGGAGCGATTGGATTTATAGGGGATTGGCTTTGCTTGTAGTAGGGTGTCCGTGCGCCTTGGTCATCTCGACCCCGGTTTCCATCGTTACAGCAATTGGGAATGCGGCTAAAAACGGTGTACTAATTAAAGGTGGTATCCACCTGGAAGAAACGGGTAAACTCTCCGTGATCGCATTTGATAAAACCGGCACATTGACCCGAGGAGTCCCTGTCGTAACCGATCTGATCCGTCTGAAAGGTCCTGAAGAGGGCGACCTGTTGGGAATCGCCGCGGCGATTGAAAAATGGTCCCAGCATCCGCTCGCTTCCGCGATTGTGCGTAAAGCGGATAAAGAGAACATTTCTTCGGAAAAATGGACCGCGGATGATTTTTCATCCATTACCGGTAAAGGCGCGAAAGCCGTTGTCAACGGAACGTTATATTACATCGGAAGTCCGAAATTGTTTGAAGAAATGATGGGACTGAATAACGAAGTTAAGGAACAGATCCATCACCTGCAAGGGGAAGGCAAAACGGTGATGGTGCTTGGAACCGAAAGCGAGGCGCTTGCCCTCATTGCAGTCGCTGACGAAATTCGTGAAAGCAGCCGCGAAGTCGTACGGAAACTTCACGAACTGGGCGTGCAAAAAACGGTTATGCTAACCGGCGATAACCGAGCCACGGCGGAAGCAATCGGGAAGCAAGTTGGCATTCGCGAGGTTCAAGCGGAGCTTATGCCGCAGGATAAACTGGAGGCCATCAAGAAGTTAAAAACAACTGGACGCGTCGGGATGGTAGGTGACGGCGTCAATGATGCTCCCGCCTTGGCCAGCGCCAACGTAGGCATCGCGATGGGTGGGGCCGGTACGGATACAGCACTTGAAACAGCCGATATTGCCCTCATGGCGGATGACCTAACCAAACTTCCGTTTACGATTAAGCTTAGCCGTAAAGCGTTGCAAATCATTAAGCAAAATATTACATTCTCTTTGCTCATCAAGGCATTGGCGCTGCTTCTCATCATCCCCGGCATGCTTACGTTATGGATGGCAATTTTCGCCGATATGGGGGCGACGCTGATTGTAACGTTGAACGGACTGCGTTTAATGCGAGTTAGGGGGTAATCCCCTAACTCCTTCTATATAGGGGTGATAAATTGCTTCGTTATTATATACTTGCCATCTTCGTTCTAACGGTCGATCAATTAACCAAGCGGGCTGTCGCTACGTACATGAACATGGGACAAACGATTCCTCTCATTCCAGGCGTTTTTCATCTGACCTCTCATCGAAACCGGGGAGCAGCTTTTGGGATTTTGCAAAACCAACGAGTGTTTTTGATCGTCATCACGATCATTGTCATCATCGGAATCATCGTTTATTTACGTAAAGTTTACCGCGAGAAAAAGTTCTTTTCTTACGGATTATCTTTTGTTTTAGGCGGAACCCTTGGAAATTTTGTTGACCGAGCCATCAAAGGGGAAGTCGTTGATATGCTTGATTTTCGCTTGATTGACTATCCCATTTTTAACATGGCGGATTGCTTTATCGTTATTGGTGTGGCCATCATTTTCCTCCATACATTCTTGGAGGCGAGAATGGAAAAAAAGCGCACCACAGAATGATAGCGTACAAAGCTCAAGCCATGAATTGAAGAGATTATCACGGCACTGTCGCACGAATAATGGAGTGGTGGAATGAATTGGAGCATTTTTCTGTTTGTTATGCTGACTGCCTGCGCCAATGTGGTGGGCGGGCTGATGTTTGTGATGAAACAAAGCTGGTCGAGAAGGGGAATCCATGCTTTGATGGCATTGAGCGCGGGTCTCTTGATGGCGATCGCTATTTTGGATTTCATTCCCGACGCTTTGGAGCACGAATCATCAAGTCCGGTATTTATACTCTTGGGCGTGATTGCCGTTTATTTTTTTCAACAGTATGTAGCCGGGCATTTTCATTTTGGCGAGGAAACTCATGTTCATGACCACGTCAAAAGTACTACCGTGGGAGCTATGACGGGAATGCTCATCCATACCTTTTTTGACGGGTTATCGATCGCGGCCAGCTTTGAGGTTGATTTTAGCTTGGGAATTACGGTGTTTATTGCTGTACTTCTTCATAAAATTCCCGACGGATTAACCATTTCGTCCATCATTTTTACCCTTCTTCAAGACCGAAAAAAGGCAATAGGAGCCGCTCTCTTATTAGGGATATCCACTCTTACGGGAGCCGTTGCTGCATTTGTTCTATCGGATTTTTATTTGCCGGGCGAACAGATAGCCGCTGTCTCCATTGCATTCTCTTCGGGGATCTTCCTGTATGTTGCGGCGACGGATTTACTTCCGGTAGTGAATACTGCCGGGGACCGTCGATCGGCCCTATATTTTTTCGTTGGTATTCTTTTATACTATCTGCTTCAATGGGGTTCAAACTGGCTTGCCCCTTCTCTACATTAACCATGCTGTCAAAACTGGAAAAAGGGTCACCTTATCGGAAAACATATCGACTTAGTTACTTTATGCTGCTGTACCTTTTGTGCCGCTACGTACTGATAAAGCCGAGATTCGGGTTCCCCCAGTAAGCGATGTTCCCGTGCTCGTCGACTGAATGAGCGTAGGGTCTGTTTTTTTTCTCTTTTAGTTGCCAGAAAGGGGTTTATTATGAACACTACCGACATCATATAGTTTAAACCATAATTTTGCCAACTACTTAACCATAGCTTTACCGGATAATCTTAATAATAAGGCCTCTAGTTGACACTAAACAAATTAATCGTTCAAGCATATCTTTGCCGAAACTTCACTATTCAATCATTGATTTGCCAAAAGTGTTCATAAGGAAGATAAATAGCCTATTGGTCGTGGCACAGTTCAAATTTAATAATTTCCTAATGCCATATGTAATCTTACTGTCAACGCCGGGTTTAAATTGACTCACTAGCGCCGACTTAAATTGACCTACCCACGGTCTCACGTTTCTTTGTTGGCATGTTGCAGACGGTCTTCAGGCGGTAGCTGTTGCCGCGAATGTTCAGGATGTGCGCATGTAATATGTACACGAATATAAGCGTAAGCTACACCAATGTTAAAGGGATCATACCTAACAGGAACCTCCAACGAAGTATCGAATCATAAAATGTAAGCCAATGAAATCGTAGAGCAGGAATATAATCGGTTCCTATCTTCCCCTTTTTCATCCCAGAACCCCTCTTAATCCGGTCTTTAGGTCAGAACTCCAATTAAAATCCCGTAAACCCTCCGTATAGTTGGATGAGCCAGATGGTTATCTTGGTCATCTTATCTGTGTACAAAAGAACACCCGTCAAAACCATTAGCCCCCCGCCCAATTTCATCATCAAACGGGAATATTTTATCATCCACTTCATGCTTCCTATAAAGAAAGCCATGATAAAAAAAGGAATGCTGAAGCCGAAAGTATAAGCGAACACATACCATAATGCTTTATCCGGATTTGTAACCCCTAATGCAAATATGGCGGATAATATCGGTCCAACGCATGGAGTCCACCCTGCTGCATAGATAATCCCTACCAAAACCGAACCCAAATACCCCGTTGGCTTGCTCTTCAAATCTAGTCGGATCTCTTTCATCAAAAAATGCGGTTGAAAGATTCCTAGCATCACAAGTCCCATAACGATGACAACAACAGCGCCCAGTTGGCGTATCAAATTCCGGTTATTCGAAAACATCTCACCCACTAAGCTGGCTGACAGTCCCAAGGCAAGAAAGATCACTGAAAAGCCAAGGACGAAAAATAACGTATGTGATAAGGCCTGGCGTTGAAGCATGCCTTTTTGTTCGGTTAAATCTTTCACCGATACGCCTGTAATATAGGATAGAAATGATGGATACAGCGGCAGACAGCATGGAGATATGAATGATAAGAATCCTGCACCGAAAGCCAGCCATATCGTGATGTGAGAGTTAAACCATATCTTTGCCGCCGCGGCAAACATTTGCTTTAATAAACTCGCGGCAAACATTTGCTTTAATTATTCAGTTCCGGGTATGTGGACTATTCCCGGGTCTGTATTTGGAGTGCATATTTTTGTCTTTTGACAGACAAGAGTAAGCTTTTGTTTTATAAACATCAATTCACCAAAGCCAGGTGGAAAATGTTGAACAGTATTACTTCAGTTGGAGAAAAAATAAAGTCAATAAGAAGACAAAATAAGATGACCCAAATCGAATTTGCTCAAAGCTTAGAAATATCCCAAGCTACGCTTAGTGAGATTGAATCTGGGAAAACCAAGCCTTCATTTGATGTACTTGTCCTCTTAGCTGACAAGTACATGGTCGATATGAATTGGCTCATAATAAATCGAAAGGTAGAACTGCATTTCGGGTTGCAAGAAGATGAGCTTAAATTATTACAAAACTATAGGAATCTACAAGATATTGCTCAGGAAGAGTTACTGGATTATTCAATGTTAAAATTGCAGCGATACCAAAGAAATAAATGATTCATAAACCACTGGTTCAAAAAAATCCAGAATACTGCGAACTTCTTCATGATTAGCAATACAGTACAATACGAAAAAAGCTGGCTCATTAGAGCCAGCCTTTTAACATTTGATACGATTATGCAGACATTCTGCGGCATTCGTCAGCACATTTTCGGCAAGCATCTGCACAATCTTTGCAATGCGCGTCTTGGAATTTCGCACACTCCGTTGCACAAGCATCACAGATGGTTGCACATACCTGGCATAGTTGTTTGGCATACATGCTTCCGCGAGACATCCATTGGGAAGCCAACGCACAAATATCCGCACAATCACGCAGCATATTGATGCAATGAACTCTTGCTTGAACATCAGCTTCCTTTAAACAAGAAGTTAGACATTCTTCACAAGCCTGCATACATTTGTTGCAAGCATCAATGCAGGTTTGAAATTGAGTTACAGACGAGTCTACAACCGTCGGCATAGTTATTCCCCCCTTTCTTAAGTTGAATCCTAAAATAATTTTTGCTGAGTTTCGATTTTGTATACATGGAATTTTTTAACACCAAGATTAAGAACTGCGGCGCAATCTAAACAAAAAGGACCACAGATAATTAACTGTGATCCTTTTGTTTTTTACAAATTACTCTGGCTTATTTCCCGCGTTCGGGTCCACTGTGAAATCCGGTTTGAACCCTTCATAGTTGACTTGTGTCACCATGCCTGAGGAAGCGTGGCCCAAGTCATGGCAATGGAACATCCAGTTTCCGGTGTTGTCCGCCTTAAAAGCAATTTCGTACTCCTCGCCGGGCAGTATATTCAGAGTATCCTTAATCAATGGAGAACCTGAGATCGGTTGACCATTTTTGCTTAACACTTGGAAGAAATGTCCGTGCAAATGCATCGGATGCAAGTCTTCAGGGGAGTTATTGATCAATTTCACTTTAATCAGGTCCCCCTCTTTCACCTTGATCGGATCTGTATCAGGGAACGTTTTGCCGTTAATGGTGTAGATGAAGTGACCATCGGCAGTGGCCGTATTTAAATCCATTGTATATTCAAGGTCGAATTTATCATTTAGAGAAAATTGAGCTTTGGCAGCTTCGCCGTACCGGGTCATATTGATAACAGGCCGTTGCTCATTGTCTGGGGTATAGTTACCTTTCGCTCCTTCATAAACGATCGGTATCGTAAGGGTGGAAGCCCCTGGATTTTTGCTTTGCTCTCCCAACAGCCATACCCCTGGATTATCTGCGACAAATTCAATATCGTAACGTTCGCCCGGAGCGATGTTTAACAATTGGCCGCTGACCAACGGAGGATTGTTAATAGGTTGTCCGTCTGAAGAAATGATTTTAAACTCATGTCCTTGCAGATAGAGCGGGTGAGACAAAAATCCTGCGTTGATCAATCGGATGCGTACCGTTTCGCCTTCTTTAACCGTCAACGGCTCGATGGAAGAACCGGATTTCCCGTTTGCGGTAAAGATGGTGTACATCATTGGCATCATTTCCGCATCGCTCATCATTCTGCCTGTACCTGTTGAACCCATATTCATTTTGCTGTGATTCATGGAACCCATATTGCTATGATCCATAGATCCCATGTCCATCGTACTCATGTTCACTGAACTGTGATCCATCTCTCCGTCTTCCATCCACTCATCCAAAACAATTGTGTAGTCACGGTCCGCCTTCTTCTCTTTCGGATCCTCCACAATGAAAGAGCCGTAAAGACCTTTATCGACCTGCACCACGCCTTCTTGATGGGAATGATACCAATAGGTGCCGGGAACAGTCGCTTTAAATTTATAAGTAAAGCTTTTGCCAGGTTGAACGGCATTCATCGTGACACCCGGAATCCCGTCCATGTTGTTAGGTACCGGCAATCCGTGCCAATGAATCGTTGTCGGTTCATCTAATTCGTTCTTCAGGGTTATCTCAACTTCATCTCCGAGTTTTACTCTGATTTGCGGACCGGGAACGGTACCATTAAAGGTCATAGCGGTACGCATATTGGTTTCGTTGACCATCAGATGGCTTTCTTTTGCAGTCAAGGTGAATTTTGTACCGGTAAGAACTTGAGGAGATCCTGCTGGCTCATCCATATTCTGAACCTTATTCATCCCGGGCATATTGCTATGATCCATGTGATTCATTTGATTAGGATCGCTTTTACTTGTGTCGCTCTGGCCCATTTGCATATTGCTGTGATCCATACCTTCCATGTTGTCCGTATTGTCCGTGCAGCCGGCAACGATCAAAAGGGAAGCTGCTATTGCTCCTATTGTTAACATTTTTCGATTCCATCGCTTCATCGCTGCAACCCTCCATCATTTGTTTAATAACGTCTGTATCTGTATGATAAAAGGTAAATGTGCAGAAACTGTGCAGATTATGAACAAAATGAAATAAGCGGTCATCAACGGAGGTGGAATTCATGCATACCATCCTGATTGTGGATGATGAGGAACCGATGCGCGAACTGCTAAAGGTGCATCTTCTCGGTGCTGGATATCAAGTAGATGAGGCCAAAGACGGAATGGAAGCATTGGATAAATTAAAGAAATCCTCCAACTACAGCGCACTGATTGTCGATTGGATGATGCCGTTTATGGATGGAATAGAGTTGACCAGAAGGATTCGCGAAATCAGCTCCGTTCCAATCCTGATGCTGACAGCCCGTAGCGAAACTTCGGATAAAGTGAAAGGATTTTCATACGGAGCCGATGATTATGTGACAAAACCTTTTGAAAGCGCCGAGTTACTTGCACGCATTCAAGCGTTATTGAGGCGCAGCCCGACTCTAAATCAAGAATCATACGATGTTTTGTTATATAATGGCATGACTTTAAATCCGAACGATCGTACGGTCTCACTTCAGGGAAGTTCGGTTGTACTCACGCAGCATGAGTTTGAGATTTTATGGAATATGGCAAAACACCCCAAGCAAATATTCAGCCGTTCGCATCTTATCGAGCTCATCTGGGGTGAAGATTTCCAAGGGGATGAACGAACCGTTGACTCGCATATTCGCAATCTTCGCGGCAAGTTGAAAAGTATTGGGGCGAGCGATTTCATCAAAACGGTTTGGGGGGCAGGGTACAAATTACAATGAAACCATGGAAACGCATGAGAATTCATCATAAATTAGGTCTATCGATCTTCGCCTTCATCATGATTTTAGTCTTCGTATTGGAAATCATTGTATATAACGTGTTTACCCGGTTTTATGTTCAGCAGCTCGCAGACGATATGATCCACCGTGGGCACAGTCATGCAACGGCCCTTCAAGAACATTGGTCAGAAGAGACATTGCGGCACGTCGCGGAAATGGAATCGTATTCCCGCTATGTGGTCGCTGTCATTGACAGCCGCGGTGAGATTCTGATTTCCTCTCAACCCCTTCAACCAACGCAGATGGAGTATGTAAAGAATTTTGATACGGTTTCGGAATATGAATGGGTGGTAAGAGATTGGCGACGTCAACCCTATTTGATTTCACAATCTTCCGTCTTGGACGGTAATGGTAAATTAATCGGGTATGTCGTGATGTATGCTTCCACAACGCCAATCCGCGAAGCCATTTACTCATTACGAACTTTAATGTTCTTATTTTCCGTGGTCTCGTTAATCATCATCTTCGTCTTGGTTTTCCTATTTTCGAATTGGATTTCCAAACCGCTTGTTGCGATGAGAAATGCTGTTCGGAAGTTAACACGAAACGATTACAACTTCTCACTTCCGATATCCGCCAGAGACGAGATTGGTGAACTGAATCAGTCCATTATGGAGCTTTCCGGTGAACTGAAACATTACCGAACTGAGCGGGAAGAATTTTTGGCTGAAATTTCACATGAGCTTCGTACCCCCATCACCTATATTCGGGGCTATGCCGATGTTTTGCAACAAACATCGGTAAAAGATGAGGATCGGCGTAAATATTTGCGGTTTATTCGCGAAGCTGCAGATCGGTTGCATCGGTTAATCGGTGACTTGTATGATATGTCGAAACTGGACCAAGTGAAGGTACAAATCGATAAACAGGAAATGGATCTTGTGCCGTTTATTCGCCAAATGAGAGAAGAACAGATGGAGAGGTTTATGGAAAAAGGGATTGATCTTCAAGATGATCTTCCATCCACGCCGGTGCGGGTTCAGGCGGATCGGAATAGGCTGGCACAAGTGATCATGAACTTGCTGGAGAACGCGAGGAAATACACGCCCGAAGGAGGCAGTGTTCGCATTCGACTGAGCAAAGAACAAAGAGAAGCGCTCATTCGGATTCAGGATACCGGGATTGGCATTCCGGATAGTGAATTGCCGCATATTTGGCGGCGGTTTTACCGGGTCGAAAAATCAAGATCGCGTGATTATGGCGGAGCCGGTCTTGGTTTATCCATTGCCAAGAGAATCATTGAGCTGCATGATGGAACTATAACGGTGAACAGCAAGGAAGGGATCGGAACAACTTTTCTTATTCGACTGCCATTGGAATGAGAAATAAAGGATTATTGACATACCTAAGGGGGGTATGGTACATTTGCGTTGTGAGGTGATACACCGATGAATCAGGACGAATTGTTAGAAGAAACGGGTGAAACTCATTGTTCCTCATGCCATGAACGGAAAAGCCATCATTCAGTGAAGACCAAGAACAATCTAATCTCCCGTCTGAACCGAATTGAAGGCCAAATCCGCGGCGTCAAAGGAATGATCGAAAAAGACACGTACTGCGATGATGTGCTAAACCAGATCGCGGCGATCCAGTCCGCCCTGAATAGCGTAGGTAAGCTTTTGCTTGAAGGACATATGAAGAGCTGCATCATCGAACGCATTCAGGCGGGGGAATACGACGTCATTGACGAATTGTTGGTTACTATGAACAAATTAATGAAATAATAATTCCTACGGAGGGATTTCGAATGAAACAAGTAACGTTGCAAGTGAAAGGTATGTCTTGTCAACATTGTGTAAACTCCATTGAGAACGCATTGAAACAAGTCGGAGCAAACGGCAAAGTCGATTTAAAGAGCAATTCGGTAACGGTCGAATATGATGAAAACAAACTCACCCTTGACGCGGTGAAGGAAGCCATCGAAGAACAAGGGTACGATGTTGCGTAATGATTAGTGGGGCCGCTCACTGGTGGCCTTTCTTTGTACAACAAGATATACCTCACATGGGTATAGTATCGGGAGTGAGTGGATATGGAATCCATCGAGGCGAAAGATACCAAGCAAACAACACTTCAAATTACCGGCATGACATGCGCTGCGTGCGCAAACCGGATCGAGAAAGGGTTAAGCAAGCTGGAAGGCGTCTCTTCTGCAAATGTCAATTTTGCGATGGAAAAAGCCAGCGTTACCTATGATCCGTCCATTATTGATATCCCCCAATTGGAACAAACCATTCAACAATTGGGTTATGACACCGTGAAAGAAGTTGCCCAATTCCAGCTTGAAGGCATGACGTGCGCAGCATGCGCCAACCGGATCGAAAAAGGACTTAACAAGCTTCCGGGTGTCACTAACGCAACCGTCAACTTTGCAATGGAAACGGCACGTGTTGAATATAGGCCTGGCGAAGTCTCTGTCGCCGAAATGCAGAACAAAGTCAAACAACTTGGCTATAAAGCGATTGTCAAACAAGAAGAAGCGGATGCAGGCGATCACCGCCAGAAAGAAATCCAGCGTCAGAAGCGGAAACTGATCGTTTCGGCGATCCTTTCGCTCCCGCTCTTATGGAGCATGGTCGGGCATTTTGCGTTTACATCCTGGATCTATGTGCCGGACTTGTTCATGAATCCCTGGTTTCAACTTGTATTGGCTACCCCGGTGCAATTTATCATCGGCCGGCATTTTTATATTGGGGCCTATAAGGCTCTGCGAAACGGCAGCGCCAACATGGATGTGCTGATCGCGCTTGGAACGTCAGCCGCGTACTTTTACAGTGTGTATCTGACGCTAAATTGGTACTTTGCGGGCGGAGACGTTCATCACGGGCCGGCTCTGTACTATGAAACAAGCGCGATTTTGATTACGCTGGTCATTATGGGTAAATTGTTCGAGTCGTTAGCAAAAGGTCGGACCTCGGAAGCCATCAAATCGCTGATTGGATTGCAGGCAAAGACGGCTTTGGTTGTTCGGGATGGTCAGGAAATTACGGTTCCGGTGGAAGAAGTGTTGAAGGGAGATATCGTACTGGTCCGCCCCGGAGATAAAGTTCCGGTAGACGGTGTGGTGCTGGAAGGAGTATCGTCCGTAGATGAATCGATGTTAACCGGTGAAAGCATTCCTGTGGAAAAGAAAGCCGGGGATACCGTCATCGGGGCAACGATCAATAAAAACGGTATGCTGCGAATTCAAGCAACAAAAGTCGGGAAAGAAACCGCGCTCGCCCAAATCATCAAGGTTGTTGAAGAAGCGCAAGGCTCAAAAGCGCCTATTCAGCGGGTAGCGGACCGCATTTCCGGCATCTTCGTTCCGATTGTGGTTGCAATTGCGGTAGTTACTTTCTTCGTTTGGTATTTTCTCGCAGCTCCGGGGAATGTGTCGGAAGCTTTGGAAAACGCCATTGCCGTTCTCGTCATTGCCTGCCCATGCGCGCTGGGGCTCGCCACTCCAACTTCCATCATGGCGGGGTCCGGACGCGCGGCCGAATACGGCATCTTGTTTAAAGGCGGAGAGCATCTGGAACAAACGCATCAAATCGATACGATCATTTTGGATAAAACGGGCACCGTGACGAAAGGGAAGCCTGAATTGACGGATGTGTTGGCGGAAGACGACGAAACAGAGTTTCTCAAGCTTGTCGGCGCGGCGGAGAAAAATTCGGAACACCCGCTGGCTGAAGCGATTGTGAGCGGCATCCGCGACAAACAGATCGAACTGCCCGAGCCTCAGTCTTTCGAAGCGATCCCGGGCTACGGGATTAAGGCTGAAGTGAACGGGAAAGAAATCTTAATCGGGACACGCCGCTTGATGAATCAATATCATGTTGACGCTGAACAGGCTTATGAAACGATGGCCCGGCTGGAGGAGTCGGGTAAAACGGCTATGCTGGTCGCGGTTGACCGCCGTTATGCGGGAATGGTTGCTGTGGCGGATACGATTAAAGATACGTCGAAAGCGGCTGTCAGCCGGCTGAAAGACATGGGGATTCAAGTGATCATGATCACCGGCGACAACGAACGTACAGCGAAAGCAATTGCCGCCCAGGTCGGCATCGACCATGTGCGTGCGGAAGTGCTGCCGGAAGGCAAGGCGGAAGAAGTAAAGAAACTGCAAGCCGAGGGCAGAAAAGTTGCGATGGTTGGTGACGGGATTAACGATGCGCCCGCGCTTGCGACAGCCGACATCGGAATGGCCATCGGAACGGGTACGGACGTCGCGATGGAAGCGGCTGATGTGACCCTGATGCGCGGGGATCTTTCCAGCATCCCGGACGCGATTTTAATGAGCCGCAAGACGATGAGCAACATCAAGCAAAATTTGTTCTGGGCGCTTGGGTATAACACGCTGGGCATCCCGATTGCGGCTGTCGGATTGTTAGCGCCATGGGTAGCAGGTGCGGCGATGGCGTTAAGCTCCGTTTCGGTCGTTCTGAATGCGCTGAGGTTGCAGCGCGTTAAGATCCACCAGTAATAAAACGAGGGGAGAAGAATCATGGGGGACACAACAAAATTGCAGTGGCCCCCCCGGTGCAGGTTGGGGGAAGCCTATTTACACCGGAGCAGTTGGCTAAGATCGGTTCGATTGTCGGTTCCAATGCGAAAATTGAAATGACGCCTTTTAAACAACTCTATGTGGAGGTGCCTTTCGATCGGCGTGACTTGATCCAGGAGGAGCTGGAGCGTGCAGGACTCGAGGTGTACCCGGCCGGATTTCTCACGAAAAGCCTGATTGCTTGCAATTTTTGCAAGGGTGCGGAGGACGCGGGTCTGGAAACGGCTCGAAAGCTCAATCAAGCGATTGCCGGCATTGAAACGCCAACTCCCCTTAAAATTGGCTATGCCGGCTGCGCGCTCGGCACCAGCGAGCCTTTGCTGAAAGATATCGGGGTCGTCAAAATGAAGGATATGTTTGATATTTATATAGGCGGGGAACCGAAAGGGCTCAAAACGGCAATAGCCCAAAAGCTCGTCTCCGGATTGACGGAAGATCGGCTGGTTCCGGTCATTAGGAAGATCATCGATTTTTATATAGCTAATGCTAAAGGGAAAGAGAAATTCAGGAAATTCGTCGAGCGGGTTTCACTTGAGCAGCTGCAACAAATCACATAAAGTTGATCTGCACAAAATCTGCATATTTACGATATACCATGATATCAAATCGAAGGAGAGGAGATCTTCATATGGATTGGACTTGGCTGTTGCTACTGTTGTGCCCATTGATGATGATCTTCATGATGAAAGGGATGCATGGTACGCATGGGAAGCATGAACACCAAACAGAAAAGGAAATTTTGGAGTTAAAGAAAGAAAATCAAAGGTTGTCTCAAGAACTGGAACATCTTAGGAAAAACACAGGGTAAAATTAAAAAAACGGCGGTAAAACAGAAATTAAAGAGCTGAAAGAGGCAGAAATGGAGCACGTTCACGGTTTGGGCTGCTCATCGACGGCAACAAGCTTCTCTTTGGATATTACAACAGCGGTCATCCTGCTCCAGGCTCCAGGAAGATCCAGAGCTTAAAGGTATGGTGAAGCGGCATGTACAGTGTTTTTAGCGAGATCAGTTCGTGGATGAGCGGCCCCTTTGCCAATGTAGCCATTAGTTCGAAAATATCGTTTTTGGCGGCTTTGTTCTTTGGGTTTGCAGGATCAGTCGCGCCTTGTCAATTAACCGCCAACTTAGGCAGCATCACTTATTTTGGCAATAAATATATAAATGAAAAGTTGGCCGGCATCGAATTTCTTCTTTACTTATTGGGAAAGATCAGCGTTTATTCATTGTTTGGATGGCTGTTTTGGATATTCGGGCAGAGTGTTTCAGTTGAATCGATTCCCATATTCGTTTATGCCCGAAAGTTGATAGGTCCTTTGTTCATCCTTATGGGATTGTTCTTTCTTGGATGGATAAAGTTTAGATTCTCTTTCGGATTCAAAATGTCTTCAGGACTTGCTAAGATATCCGAGCGAGTAGGGGGAAAAGCTGGTGCATTCTTGATGGGTGTAGCATTCTCTTTAGGCTTTTGTCCCACGATGGTGCTGCTTTTCTTTGGTTGGATGATGCCAGTTGCTTTGCAGTCACCATACGGAATCATTTTACCATCCGTGTTTGCGGTTGGGACCTCTTTTCCCTTGCTAATATTTTTTGGCATTATCATTGGATTCGGCATAGATAGGACTATCGTTAAAAAAGCAAGACAATGGGGGCGCTATATTTACAAAGCGTCCGGCGTTTTTCTGATCTTGTTGGGTATTAGTGACACGATTACTTATTGGGGCATATAGAGACCTGCGTTGGGGTACATTTTGATGAGTTATTTCACAGGATAATATTAAGAGGGGCTCTGGCAGGAGCCCTTTTCTTCAGGTCAGTTTATAACCGATGATTAAAGGAGGAATGTAACTTGAAAAAAATCTTAACCTATGGCATCCTCATCGCATTTTCGATATTTGCTGCGGCATGCACGGATCAAAAAACCGATGGACAAAACAATACGGAAGGGACCTTCTCACATATTCACGGCCTGGGTTACACCGGTGATGGCAAACGCCTGTTTGTCCCTGTGCATGACGGGATCAAAATTTACTCCGATGGCAAATGGACAGATGCCCCTGGCGACAAACATGATTATATGGGGTTTTCGATGGTAAACAACGGATTTTACAGCAGCGGCCACCCGACTCCAGGTACAACTTATAAAAATCCGCTCGGTCTTGTCAAAAGTACGGATGATGGTAATTCAATCACAGTTCTGGCTTTAGAGGGAGAAACTGATTTTCATGGCATGAGTGTAAGTTATTTGACACATACTATTTACGTGTTTAATCCTGAGCCCAATTCGATGATGCGGCAGGCCGGGATGTTTTACAGTGAGAATGAGGGTAAAAGTTGGAAAAAAAGCCGGATGTCCGGAGTCCGGGGGCAAATCGCTGCGGTAGCCGCACATCCTTTACAAGCATCGGTTGTTGCTTTAGGTGCGGAAACCGGAGCTTATCTTTCGGATGATTTCGGACAAACCTTCAAACCCGTCTATCCGGACAAACCGGTTTCTGCAATTACTTTTACACATGCGGGTGATTTACTCGTTGCAACGGTGGGATCTAATTCCGATTTCGTTAAGGTAAATATGAAGACGATGCAGGTTTCTGAATTAAAGACACCGGTTGATACAGGAGATGTAATCACCTACATTTCAGAAAACCCGGTCAATGCAATGGAACTGGCCATTGCAACAGATAAGAACGATATTTACATTTCACCGGATGCAGGCACCTCATGGCGGCAGATCGCAAAACAAGGAAAACTGATCAATGAACCGTAGGGGGCAAAAAAGTTGAGAAAGTTCATCAAAGCAGGGATCGTTTCTATAGCAACAGTATTGGCTTTGTCAGGTTGCTTGAATAACTCAAATAATTCCTCTGAAGACGGTATGGGAAGCCAGGGGATGGATCATCAGACAGGGCAGGCACCCGGTTCAGCTCAAAATCAGCTTGTTACGAATACGCCTTGGATCGCCTCGAAAAATACGACACGCATCAATACAAGTGACCCGGTGGAAGCGGCGATTTTGGTATCACGAACGCTATGGATGGCAACCAGTGACGACAACCGCCCGGGCAGTGTGATTCTGGCAAACCCGGAAGAGTGGCAAACCGCTCTAGCTGCCGCGGATTTAATCCATCATCCAAGCAATGGCCCGGTTCTGTTTGTGAATCAAGAACGGATAGCCGACAGTACGCTTAACGAGCTGAAGAGGCTGAATCCAAAAGGCGTTGAGATGAATAACGGTATCCAGGTCATTTTAGTGGGTAATTTGGACCCTAAAGTGGAGGAGCAGGTAAAAAGGCTTGGATTCAAGACGGATAAGATCGAAGGCAGCAATCCCGCAGCCGTTGCGAAAGAGTTCGATGCTTATTATGCCAAGGTTGCCCAAGAAATACCTTCATCCGTGATCGTAGGCTCAATGGACAGCATGGAATATACCATGCCGGCGGTAAACTGGATCTCCCACATGCCCGAGCCGCTGTTGTATGTGAAAAAGGACGAGATCCCGCAAGAAACTGCAGGAGCATTACAGACAAGGGAAGGCAAAGCAAACATCTATATCCTTGGCCCTGAGTCGGTTATCTCTGCCCAAGTGGAAGAACAACTGAAGCAATATGGAAGAGTTGTCCGGATTGCTGGCAATGACCCATTTGAAAATGCCATTGCTTTTGCAAAGTATAAAGACAAGGGTACCGATTTTGGCTGGGGGATTACCACCCCGGGACACAATTTTTCCTTCGTGAGCCTCGATTCACCGGTTTTGGCTCTTGCGGCAGCACCGTTTTCCCATCTGGGCAAACATGCGCCGCTGCTCTGGACAAGTAAAGACCGCATGCCGGATTCTGTAATGTCCTACGTCATGTCAGTCCGACCCAAATATAAAGATTCACCGACTGAAGGGCCATATAATCACGCTTGGCTGACAGGAAGCGAAGATGTGATTTCCCTTGCAGCACAAGGAGAAATCGACTCGATGCTGGAGATCGTATCGGAATCGGGAGAAGGTCATGGCGGGCACGGAACTGCGAGTGAAACCCCGCGACCTGCAAATCCAGATGGGGGAACTGGCGGCCATGACTCGCACAATATGCCGGGGATGGAGCACTAAATTCCATGGGCAAGTGGAAACTTATATTTTAACGTGTTTCAAAGGCCACCCCTTCGGGATGGCCTCTCAAACTATTTTGATGCCGTTAGCCTATTTGTTCACATCTCCAAACGCCCTGCCAAGTGCAGCCGTTTGGAGTCCCCTTTAAACTGCATTTGCAACAAATGACCGTTACCTTTTTCTTTTACCTGATATTGAACCACTTCCTGTTTTATTCAACTCGGCATCCAGCCTAAACATCGTTCCAAATTTAGGGCATGCATCCACTTGCTTAATCAGGCCCTTGAGTAGCGAATAGTTCCGGTTGCGGCTGTCCCCCCTTTTCGACCGGCAATCCTTTTTAATAATTATCTTGTATCTGCTGACGAAACAAATCAGCCCCTGCCCGGCGTACCCATTCTGGAAGTTCTGGAGCTTGGAACCGAATCTGGCCGTGCTTTTTTTCCAGCTTGATCGTATATACATCGGTGTTGTCGATCAAATAAACGTTATCAGATAGCTGCATCGCTTTAGGAAGGTTTTCAAGCGAAGTCTTGTAGCGCTGATGAATCAAGTCTTCCGGAATGTCATGTCCACCTGTGGCCACGCGCTGTGCTACCCGTTCAATGTGAAGATAAACGGAATCCAAACCCAAAAAATACAAATTAATGTGAAATCCTTGTTCTCTGGCCGCTTTCATCTGCCGGAGTGCATTCCCGCCGCTAAGCGTCGTCTCGATTGTAAAATTTTTGCCCTTTGTAATGCAGTCATTAACCAACCGAATCGTCTGGCGGCCGGCAGCCACGTTCGCTTTAGCAGGATCGGAAGGATTCAAACGCCTCGCGATCGCGTCAGCGTCTATAATCAAAAAATCCTTGTTGTTGTGGGCTAATATTTTCGTAAGCGTTGATTTGCCTGCTCCATTGACACCGGCAAACACTGTCATCGTAGGCCTATCTTCCTGCGATATCAATCTCTTTTCGAATTCCTGATGCATCATAAATGACCTCTGTTATTCTGCCGTCTGGATACTCGCGAAACAATTTACCATTCCGCCCATAACAAATGAACGTACCCGCAGCGAAAGCCTCTTCTCTGGCTGCAGCTGCAGCACGCTTCCCCGCCTCTTCAAGTTCTTTTCGCCCTAGGTCTTTCATCGGAATGATATCCTCTCTGACTGATTCTAATATGTCTTATTATATCATACGGCATCTAGTGGAGGAGGCTCGGGTTCAAAACGAATACTTGCGCGAATTGCAGGTAATGATCCATATGAAAATGCTGTAACATGCTTCGTTGCTCTGGACAGATAAAGACCGCATGCCGGAATCTGTAATGTCCTACTAGGCCGATTGAAGGGCCATATAACCACGCTTGGCTGACAGGAAGCGAAGATGTATTTCCGTCGCGGCACAAGGTGGGGGGGATTATAACCCGGGACATATTTTCTCTTTCGTGAACCTCAATTCGCCGGCTTTCGCACTCGCGGCGGCCCCACTAATTCACCCACAAGTGGTCCTTTCCGTAGGGCGGTTTAGCCATTTCCGGTGATTTTCCACTTGCCCCTAAACCTTTCATGGCATATTCCCAAAAAATACGGTTACCTTGAATAATACATTTGTAAAAGATAATCCTAAATTTCGAAAGTACCGTTCATTGAAAACATAAAAAAGTGCCCAAATCTTTGGTAGAATGGTGTTTGTCGAGAACACTACACCCAAAGAGAGGAGCACCTTTTAGGTGAAGTCTACCACACCCA
>Ga0310834_100799_pt1 | contig 26602 bp, 23 predicted proteins | sample SM_ome_2_FD_201314 | JGI IMG/M metagenome (GOLD analysis project Ga0310834, IMG submission 201314) | Sorghum-adapted microbial communities enriched on stacked mutant (SM) sorghum from Joint BioEnergy Institute, Emeryville, California... ... | reverse complement strand
CGCCGCGGCGTACGGTCAGGCAACAACGGCTCCAACCGAGCCCACTCCGCATCCGTCAAATCATGACGACCAACCACAAAAGTGGTCTATCCCACCCGCCGTCAAAGATCCAGGAGACACGCCCTAAAGCACGGGCCTGAGTTGCCGTCACACAGGGTGTCTCGCTGGACGCGGGCAACCGGCAGACCGCGCCGCGCAACGCTCCGAGCATGGCGAACCACATCGCCAGCTCGCCACCCACTCACGTACAGCTACTGACGCGGCAATCGTCTTATCGCTACACCCGCGTCGGGGAAGACGGCGCCAGCGCGGAATTGCGGCCTCCAGTTTGATTTCTATGCCCGCCAAGGTGGGCTGTGGAGGTTGTCCTTCCTGTTTTCCGGGGCAGTCTACCTGGGAGTATGAAGATCATCGCGCGCACCGGTGGCCGCAGAACCGGTATCCGGCTTCGTGCCAGGACCGGGGAGGCACTGTGCCGCTCTGGGCTGGGCTGATGCGACGCGCGCACCGGACGTCACTGATCACCGAAGGAGTAGCAGTCCGGATTCGGATGATTTGTGTGTGTAAGAGACTTTTTGGGAGTGACACTCCGCCAGAAATGTTGATCGTCGGTATTGGCGCCCTGGGCTGCTATGAATGGTCTGCTATGCCGACGCAGTGGACTTTTCGCTTCGGGACGAAGGTTGACCTCACCGGGCTGTCCCGGTTTGACGTCCTGCATGCGGTCGCGTGCGGCTTTTTCGGTGAGACCGATGAGCAGCACGACGCGGCGTGGAAGCCCTTCGCGGTTCGGCAAATCGGCCCGGCCGAGGCGTGCGAGGGGGTGCGGCTGACCTGGCTGTGTGACTCTTCCGGCCCGGAACCGGTGGTTCCACGTGAGCTGCAGCTTCGGGCGACGACGATGGAGGTGGCCGAGGCGACGATCACCCGACCATCGCTGGCCGGGTCCGCCGTGAGTCATGGGCGTTGGGTCCGGATGAACTTCACCGAGCCGACGGTGTTCCGGTTCCACGGGCGGGACCTGCCGCTGCCGGATCCGTACCTGGTGTACTCGAGCCCCGCGTGGCGGCTGTCGCGGTGTTGTGGGGTGGCCGTCGACGAGGACGCGGCGTGGGCGCTGGGCCGGGCGGTTGTGCTGTACGACCATGACATTCGTACGCAGGGGTTCAGCTGGCATGGCACCACCGGCGCGGGGTTTGTGGGCACGGTGACGTTCGGGCTGCCGAGCACCGCGAGCGAGGCGATGCGCGGGCTGTTCGCCGCGCTCAACGGGCTAGCCGTTCTCGCCGGTGTCGGCCACGGCACCACGCATGGTCTGGGTGCGGTCGAGCCGGCTGCGGTGGTGTCCCGGTGAGCGGCGTAGTGGTGAGCGGCCAGGCCGCGACCGGTACTGCCGCTGAGTCGGGGGACCTGGTGGTGGTGATGGTGCCCGGTGTCCAGCAGTTCGTGGCCGAGTCGCGCACGACGGGGGACGTCCGGGCATCGAGTGAGATCATCGCATCCCTGGTGGGCCGAGCGATCGATGTCCTGCCCGGCGACGTCCAGGTCGTCTTTCCCACCTCCGGCGCGACGACCGAGCTGACCAATCGCATCGTCCTCGTGGCGCCGCCGGGCCGCGGGGCGGAGGTCGCGCGGGGCGTCGGCGCGGCGATCGCCGACCAGTGGCGGGCGCTGTGCACCGAGGTCAGCCAGGGTCGAGGTGGCCAGCCGCTGGCCGAGCGGCTTGTCGCGGAATCGGTGGGGTTCCCGTCCCTCCGGTGGGTGGTCGTCGGGCCCGAGGCGGGTGACTACGCCGCGCAGTGGCGGGTGGCGGCCACGGCGGTCGACGGACGAAAGCGAATCCAGGACTTCCCCGCCTACCACCGGGCGGCTGCCGGCGGCCAGCGGTTTGCAGTGTGCAGCATCAGCGGCCGGCGGGCGGCGGTTGACGCGGGTGCGGCGGTTCGGCTCCTCGTGCGGGGCAGCGAGTCACTGTCGGCACCGGCACTGGTGAAGCGTATCTATGCCCGCGAGCAGGCACCGAAGGGCGGTTATCCCTCGACCTGGTCGATCGCGTCGGCCGCCTTTCGCGGCGCGGTCGGCGAGGCCATCCGGAACGGATCTGGCCATAGTGGACAGTTGCGGCCGGCGGTCCGTGCCTTGGTGGACGCCGTCGCCGCATTGTCGCGGGCCGGGGTCTACACCGGGGACGGCCGGCTGCCGGGCCTGGACGTGGGCGGGGACGCGGAGCTGGCAGCGTTCGCCCGGCTGGAGGGTGGTTGGGTCTACCCGGACAACTGGGAGCCGCGGTCGGTCGCTCGCGAGAACGGGCTCGACGTGACGGCGGTCGCCGAGGTGTGCCGTCAGGGGCGCTCCGCCGCCCAGGAGCTGCTCGCCGTGGCGAGCTCGGCCGGGATCCCGGCGCCGAGCCCGTACCTGGCGGTGATCGTCCAGGACGGTGACCACATGGGCCGACGGCTGTCGAAGGGCGCGGCGGGTACGCCGCTACGGGAGTGGCACGCCCGGGTGTCGGCGGCGTTGGTGGCGGCGGCGCGGGCCCAGCGCGAGCGTCTGGAACAGCCCGACCTGGTGGGCTGGACCGTCTACACCGGCGGGGACGATCTGCTCGGCTTCGCGCCCGTACGGTCCGCGTTGGCGGCCACGCGCGAACTCAACGGCGTCTTCGTGGCGGGCATGGCCGGGTTGATGTCTCCCGTGAGCGCCAGTTCCGCCCTCGTCTTCTTCCACGCGTCCTCGCCCCTGCAGTCGGTGCTGGGTGAGGCGCGCAGCCTGTTGCAGACGGCCAAGCAGCACCACCGGCCTGGCTTGGGCGTGGCGGTCTTTCTCCGCGGCGGCGAGCGCGTCCGGCTGGTGCTGCCGTGGGAGGCCGATCCGCCGGCGGCCCTGGGCACGCCCCGGATCGCCTGCCTGGAGGCGCTCATGGCTGCGGTGCGTACCGGCCTGTCCCCGCGCCTGGCCAGCGAGCTCGAGCGGGACCGCGACCAGCTCGCCACGTTGAGCGAGACGTGGCTGGAGGCGGAGCTGCGGCGCCTGGTGCGTCGACACAGCAGTATGGGCGCGGACAGCGCAGCGGCGGCGGTGTCGGCGTTGCTCGGCGCAGGCGGCCGGGTGCGGGGCAGGGCCGAAGACGAGTCGGCCTGGCAGCTGCCGCAGGCGGCGGTGCTGGCCCGGTTCATCGCGAGCGAAGGGCGTTGACGTGGACCGGTGGATCGTCCTGGAGCCCTTCGACACCGTCGCCGTACGCGACGGGCGCAACTTCGACGCGGGCGCATCGTCGCTGGCCCACAGCGTGGTCCCGTCGCCGGCCACCATCGCCGGCGCCATCGGGGCGGCGTTCGGTGCCCCGCCGGGGGCGGGTACCCACCCGGCCCGTCGGGGTATCGATGTGCCGGAGCAGATCCGCGGCCCGCTGGTGGTGCGGGCCAGCATCGATGGGCGCTGGATCCCGCTGTTCCCCGCGCCCCGGGACATGGTCACCCAGGACGGACGAACCTTCCAGCGTCTCCGGCTGGACCGGTCGGCCCGGGTCCGTCACGACCTGGGCGACCTGTGCCTGCTGGAGGGCCACGGAGACGCGGGCGAACACTGGTGGGCCGGCCCGACGATGGAGCGCTACCTGCGCGGCGAGACGGACGGGTTGAGCCCGACCGACCCGCCGTGGCGCGCCGAACGCCGGGTCGGCCTGGCCCGCGACGGCCGGGTCGCCCGGGAGGGCCTGCTCTACAGCAGCGAGCACCTGCGGCCGGCGGGACGCGTGGGATTTGCCGCGTGGTGCGTCAACGCCCCGGACCGGCCCCTGGCGCAGTCGGTGCGGCTGGGCGGTGAACGCCGCCGGGCGTGGGTGCACGGGGATCTGCCGAAGGAGGCCACGCCAGCGTGGCCGACCGCGCCGGACACCTTTCCCGACGGCCACCTGCTGCTCTACCTGGCGACGCCCGCGTTCTTCGCCGAGGGCTGGCGGCCGGCTGAGGCCGACCTGTTGGGCGGGCGGCTGGTAGCGGCGGCCGTCTGTGGGCCCCGGCCGGTGGCGATGGCCAGCCCGGATCCCCGCTCCGGCGCCCAACGCGACAAGAGTCTGCTGTGGACGGTCGAGGCGGGCAGCGTCTACTACCTCGACTTCGGCGCGCCGGAGGCGGCCGCCCGGGCGGCGGCTCAGTGGCACGGGAGGGCGTTGCCGCAAGCGTCAGAGAACCTTCGGACGGCCGGCTTCGGGCTGGCCCTGGTCGGGAGTTGGTAGATGCCCACGACACTGCTGTTCCTCTACGCCGAGTCACCGGTGCATGCCGGGGCTGACTCCGGCGTAGGCGCGCTGGACCTGCCGATCCAGCGAGACGGGCACACCGGGCTGCCGGTGATCTGGGGACAGAGCCTCAAGGGCGCGCTGCGGGAGACCTGCGCACCGCGATGGGGTGTGGGCGATCCGATCGAGGCCTTCGGGTCGCCGCCGCCGGGTGGCGGGACCGGCGACGGTCTCAAGCCGGGCAGCCTGTCCATCGGAGACGCTGAGCTGGTCGCGTTCCCGGTGCCCATGCTGGTCAACACGTTCGCGTGGGCGACCAGCCCGCTCGCCCTGGGCCGTCTGGCCCGCAAGGCGGCCTGGTCGGGTGTGCCGGTGGCGGCGGCCAGCCCGGTCGAGCCGGACCCGAAGACCGCCCTGACCACCGACAACACCTTCGCCGGGGAGCAGGCCGTGGGACCGTACGTCGTGAAGGGACGGCCCGACGAGGCCGCCGCCCGGTGGGCCACCTGGCTCGCCGAGACAGCGCTGCCCGGGACGGGCAGCGCCCACGGTCCCGCGTTCGACTTCTTCCGCCGCAAGCTGGCGCGGGACCTGGTGATCGTGGCCGATGACCTGCTCACGCAGCTGTCGGTCGAGTGCGCCGACGTGGCCCCGCGCGTGCAACTGGGCGCCACCAAGACCGTCCAGAATGGACCGTTCTACACCGAGTACCTGCCGACCGAGTCCCTGCTGTGCGCGGTCATCCACAGCGACAACGCCGAGCACCTCGCCGAACTCGCCCGGCTGCTCGACGGCCAGATCCTGCGCCTCGGCGGCGACGAGACCATCGGCAAGGGCCTGACCTGGTGCCGGTTCGTCACCGGGAGCACGTCATGACCGCCCCCCGGCTGGATCTGCGGGTCGCGCAGCGGGCGGAGGCGACGCTGCAGCGGGTGCTGGACGCCAACAACCAGCGCATCCCCCCGGAGGTACTCACCCGGCTGCGGGGCCTGGCGGTGATGCTGCGCACCCTCGGCGTCCCAGCGACGCTGGCCTTCTTTGCCGGCAAGGCCGACCGCGGCAAGCCCCTGGGTCGGGCCTACCAGGCTGTGCTGGACGCCCTGCTCACCGAGCTCGCCCACGACGGCCCGGCTCTTCAGGTCAAGGACCTGTTCACCCGGCTGGAGCGCATGCCCGCACCGGAGCTGATGCTCGCCTTCGCCCGCCTCAACGCGTACGCGGGCTGGCTGCGGCGGCTGGCCGAGGCCTGGCAGCACGACATGGGCGGTGCCCGTGGCTGACATCGTCGGCCCGCTCGCCCGGGTGCTCCAGCCGGACCAGCCCCGCCCGTCCGCCAACGCGCTGCTCACCCTGCGCCGCTGTGCTCTGGTGAAGAGGGCGGGCAGCTGGGAGATCGACAAGGAGCGGCTGCTGGCCGCCGCCGTTCGGGACGGGCTCGGCCAGGGCGACGGCGGGGACGACACGCTGCTGGCCGCCGTCCGCCAGCGGCGGATCGCGGCCCTGGCCTCGCTGACGACGTCCGGGGTCGCCGTGACCGCCCTGCGCCTGGTGCCCGAGCCGTTCGTCGTGACCGGTGTGGGCGAAGAAAGCCTGACCGAGGTCGGCCTGACCCTGCACGGCACCTACGGCTGGCCGGCGGTACGCGGCAGCACACTCAAGGGCGTCGCCCACGCGTACGCCCGCCAGACGGACGCGCCCGACCGTACGGAGATCTTCGGGACCGCCGGCGGTGACGATCAGGGCGATGCCCACCGGGACGACCCGGGTAAGCAGGGCGGGGTGCTGTTCCTCGACGCGGTGCCGTACCGGCCGCTGCCGGTACGGCAGCATGTGATGACCCCACACCTGCGCGAGTACTACGAGCCAGGCTCGGCTGACCGGGCCGTGCCGGCCGAGTACCACAACCCCGCGCCGGTGCCGTTCCTCGCGATCGAGGGCGATGACGACGGTGGTCTCCTGGTGACGCTCGCGGGTCCGGCCGAGCTGGTGGCCCGGGCCGCGACCCTGCTCCGCGCGGCCGTCCAGGAGATCGGCCTGGGCGCCAAGACCAGCGCCGGCTACGGCTACCTGCGCGCCGAGGAGGTACCGCTGTGACCGTTTTCCTGATCCCGTGCGGACTCTCGATACGCGACGGGCTGCTCGTCAAGCGGGGGGCGCCGACCGACGCCGAATTCGGGCATCAGCGGTTCAACCGAGTCCTGACCTGGGCGGCCCACGCCCGGGCAGGTCGGCCCAACGACGTCGCCGCCTCCTGGCGGCAGGAGATCGGTCCGCTGCTCGGGCCGGACGAGGGTGTGTATCTGACCGACTGGAATCCGGAAGTCAGCGCCGAGACCAACACCATCGCCCACCGGCTGAGCTCACCCTCCAGACTCCTCGATGATGGCCACCGGGCGGTGCTGCTCGCCTCGGACACCGACGCAGGCCTCGCCTCGGCCATGCTGGTCGCCACCCACCTCGCTCAGGGCGTCGAGCGGATCGTCCATCTGGCCGTGCCCGAATTCCCCGGCCAGAACGAGTGGACCGACGAGTTCCCTCGGGGGACGGTGACGGTGGTGTCGGTCAAGGGCATGGACGAGACGGCCGATCGCCTGCGCCGGTCGGTCGCCGGGCTGGGCCGTGTGCTGCGCGTCGTCGCGGACCAGGCGCACGCGAACGAGCGGATCGAAGTCCACGTCACCGGCGGATACAAGGCCACGGTCCTCTATCTCATGACGATGACCGAGGTGCTCGCCTCGACGCGAGACCCGGGCCTGGTCGAGGCCTGGTACCTGCACGAGGACGGCGACCAGGCGGTTCGCATCGAACTTCGTCGCTTGAGTGAGGAACACGTCAGCCGTCTCCGGCAGGCGCTCACCGAGGTCCACAACCGCCAACCGCTCTCCCCCGACCTGGAGGTCTTCCGGACCGCCGGCCTCACCCATGGCGACCGCCTGACGCCCTTCGGGGCCGGGTTCCTCGCCGTGCTGGGCGAGAGGGTGAGCTACGTTGACATCTGATCCGCGGCAGGCCTGGCTGGACGACCGAGAAGCACGGGATCGCTTCGCCCTGCGCGACGAGGGGTCCCTGCGCGACGCGACCGTCGTCCGGGCCGCCATCACAGCGCTGCACGAGCACGGAATCCTCTTGGCACTGCGCCAGGGAGGCCGAACGCAGCGACGACAGGCTATCCGGGAGGTTCTCGACCGGCCCGAAGGTCGGCTGGTCGCCATCGCTCTCGCCTACCATCCCGGCCGGGTGTGGGACGAGGTGCCTCGAGGCCTCAACCTGGCCATGCCGTGGTCCGCGTTGCTGGACCTCTACGAGGAGCTGCTGGTGGTGGTCCGCACCAGCGAGCGCCTGGGCCTGTCCGCCGGCGGGTGGCGCTCGATCCAGGCCTACCTGCGGCGGCAGCGGTGGCTGCTCTACGCGGCCGCCTTCGCCGACCCGGCCCCGGCCTGGCTCGATCCGGAACAGCGGGAACGGCAAGGCGATCCGCGCCAGCTCGCCGCCAGCGCCCAGCAGGCACGACTGGAGTGGCTGGAGATCCTGGACGACCTGGACTCCTACCCGCTGCTGCAGGCCCAGATCGACCCCGTGGCCGAAGCGACGCTGGTGACCGAACGGCAACTCGACCCGTCCGTCCTCAGTGGAGGCTCAGCCCCGGTGAGCGCCGCCGACCGGGACGCGTGGAGCCAGGTCGTCCGGGAGCAGCTGCTGCCGCGCTTCGTGCTCGGCACCACCTGGCGGGTCACCTGGCGGCTGGCCGACTGGCCCGCCCGGGCGGCGACCATCACCGCCGCAATCGCCGCCACGCTCGCGGTGCTCGTGATCGTCGCCCAGGCCGTGTGCCCCCGACCGTACGGTCTGCAAATTGGGGCCGGCCTGGCCGGCCTGGCCTACCTTGCCATCGTGATATCGGTCTGCTTCGACCGGACCGCCTCCTGGCCCTGGCTGCTCCGTCAACCGGCCAGCGCAGCCATCGGGCTGATCGTCCTCGTCGGGCTGGGCGGCGACTGGTGGTCCCGATCATCGGCGCGCGCGATGGGGTTCGCGGCGGTCGGTGGGGCCGCGCTGCTGCTCGCGGCCGCCGGCTACCTCATCATCGAGGCCGCCAATCACGGCGTACAGCACCGGCTGCGTCGAGTCGGCGCCGTCGTCGCCATGGGATTGATGCACGCCATTCTCGTCGCCGGGGTCGGCGTGGGCGTGCTGCTCCCGGCCTTCACGTCCGGCGGGGACACGCTCGCCCAGTGCTGGACGGGCGGCCCGTGCGAGGATGTCGGCCCGGCCTGGATGCTGATCTCGACCACCGCCGCCTGGTCGTTCGCCGCCGGCGTCTTCGGCCAGGTGCTGTGGGACGACCAGCCGTTCACCGCACCACTGTCGCACCTGCGCTGGCGCCGAGGAGCCCGGTCATGACCTGGACCACCCTGCGCCTGCGCGTCGCCACCCCACTGTTCAACGACTCAGCCGGCGGGCGGGCCGGTGTGTGGGTGCCCTCGATCCGGGGCGCCATGCGCTTCTGGTTCCGCGCCCTCGTCGGCGCGGTCATCGGCCCCGACCTCGACGGCCTGCACCGGGTGGAGGCGCGGGTCTTCGGCAGCACCGAGCAGTCGTCTCCGGTGCGACTGCGCATCCCCGAGATCCTGACACCCGCGGCCCACGCCTGGCCCGGTTGGCTGAACGGGCACCAGGCCCAGTGGATCGGCTACCTCCTGGGCCAGGGCCTGTACCATCCGCACCGCGGGCTTCGCCGGCGCTACATCGACGTCGGAGCAGAATTTGATCTGTTGGTGCGGCTGCCCGACGAGGAAGAGGTCGCGGCGGGCGCCCTGGCGGCGCTGTGGCTGACCTGCACCTACGGGGGCATCGGCGCACGGGTCCGCCGTGGATTCGGCGGCGTCCGCATTGTCGGGGTCGACGGTGACCTTCCGCAGCCGTGGACCGCCGAGACGATCGTTACCCCTGGCATCGAGAGATACGCGAACATCGCGCGGCTCTGGCCGGGCGATCCGGTACTCGGGCGCTGCATGTCGCACCTCGTGGCGATGGCCAGGGCGGCCGGCGTCAGCGTCTCCGCCGACCCGTGGGGCGACCGACCGCCCACCTATCCGGTGTTCAGCCGGAGGTACACCGCCGCCGCGCTGGCTCCCGACGACGGCACCTGGACCACCATTCTCGCTCGTGCCGGCGAGGACCTGCGCCACTTCCGCGCCTCGCAGGACTACCCCGACGCTGGCTACCACCCGCCCATCAAGACGCCCGAGTGGGAGAGCGTCATCCACGGCGACAGCGACCACTTCGCGCTAGGGGCCCTGGGCCTGCCGATCGGATACCAACACGGCTTTTTCGTCCACGCCGACCGCGGCGCCAGTCATCAGGCGGAGAAGCTGCGGCGCGCCTCGCCACTGTGGCTGCGCGTCGTCGGCGACGGTAACCGCTGCCGGCTGCTCTCATTCGCCTTCCAGGGTGAATTCCTGCCCGATGGCGTCGGCGTCCACGTCTGGCATCACGGCCAGCAGCGAAAGAACGTCACGGTGAAGCAGGACGACGTGGTTACCCTGACGAAACGGTGGATCGAGGCGATGCGAACCGGCGAGGCGCCAGACCGCACGTAGCGCGCATCCGTCGCATCACGACCCGGCACGACAACCACGTGCCGCGCCCGACTCGCAGCGACACACAGCAACCGGCCTGCCGACCCCAGACGAGCGTCCACCTCATTCCGAAAGAGCGGCTACCCGTCCAACAGTCCCAGCTTCTATGCCCGCTGAGGTGGGCTGTGGAGGTTGTCCTTCGTGTTTTCCTGGGGCAGTCTCCTGGGAGTTTGGAGATCATCGCGCGCACCGGTGGCTGCGGGACCGGTATCCGGCTTCGGACCAGGCCCGTCGAGGCACCATACTGGCCTTGACCTGGGCTGTTGCAACGCGCGCACCGAGGACTTGATCCCGCCCGAAGCGCAGTCCGGGTTCGACTGTTTTGTTGCCTTTCACGAGTGTTTGTCCGGTAGCCATCACATGGGCAGCGTATTCGGGCTGACAGGGCTTTCCTGCGTCGTCCCATCCCCTGAGTTGCTCGGCCCGTGGTCCTGCCTCACCGTGACGAATAGGTATACCGGCGGCTCGGGCGAGGCGGGATGTGTGATGAAACAGGGGATGATCTTCAAGCGGTGTGGGTGTCGGGACGGGTCGGGGCGCCGGTTGGAGCGGTCGTGCCCGCGCCTGCGGGAGCGGGGGCATGGCTCGTGGTACTTCCAGTGCTCGGCGCGCAACCTGCTCGGCGTGCCGGAGCGTGCTCGCCGGGGTGGGTTCGCGTCGAGGGCGGCCGCGATGAGGGCGCGGGATGAGTGGCTGGCGGCGACGACGCAGGAGCGTACGGCGCGGTCGTGGACGGTGGCGCAGTGGCTGCGGTACTGGCTGTCGACTCGCACCAGCATCCGCGCGACGACGCGGCTGCACTACACCGGTGACGTGCAGCGGTTCCTCATCCCGCACCTGGGCGAGATCCGCCTGTCCGATCTGGACGCTCGCCGGTTGCGGGCGGCGTTCGCGGAGATCGCCGCGACCACGAATAGCAAAGGGGTGCCGCAGTCAGCGTCGTGCCTGCATCATCTGCGCAACACGCTGCGGGCGGCGTTGAACCTGGCCGTGCGGGAGGGGGTGCTCGCCAACAATCCGGTGCGCGGGCTGGAGCTGCCGTCCTACCGGCGCCCGCTGGCCCGGGTGTGGACGGACAACCGGGTCGCGCACTGGCAGCACACCGGCGAGCGCCCGGCGGTAGCGGTGTGGACCGCCGCGCAGCTGGCCGCGTTCCTGACCGCGGTGGCGGACGACTCGCTGTACGCGATGTGGTGGCTGATGGGCCTGCGGGGCCTGCGCCGCGGGGAGGCGTGCGGGCTGCGCTGGTCGGACCTGGACCTCGAGCATGGCGTGCTCTACGTAACCCGCAACCGGACCACCGCCGGGTACCAGGTGATCGAAGGCGACCCGAAAACCGAGGCGGGCATCCGGGCCGTCGCCCTGGACCGGCGCACCGTCGCCGTGCTGCGCTCCCACCGCGCCGCCCAGCAGGCCGCCCGGGCGCGGCGCCTGGCGGCCGGCACGGTGTGGGTCGACTCCGGGTACGTGTTCGTCCGCAAGGACGGCTCGCCGATCCACCCCTCCTACGCCTCGACCCGGTTCCGGCTGCTCATCGCCCGCACCGGGATGCCGCCGATCAGGCTGCACGACCTGCGCCATGTCGCCTTCACCCTGGCCCACGAAGCCGGCGCCGACCTCAAAGACGTGCAGGACCAGGCCGGGCACGCCAGCTGCGTGTGGACCGCCGACGTCTACATGAGCGTCACCCCGGCCGTCCAGCACCGCAACGCCGAAAACACCGCCAAGCTCGTCCTCGCCGCCGCCCGCCGCACCGGACAGAAAATCCAGGCCAACGCCCGAGGCAACCGGCCACCGGTCAAACCCGCGACAGGTACTCCCACCCGCAACCGGCCCGTCGGCGGGACGATCCCGCAGGCCAGCGCCCCGCAGGCCGATCACGACCAGGCCAGCCGCACGAAACCACAGAGGCCCCCACGAGGCCCCCATCGTCCCCAAAGGACAAAGAGACGTAATCGGCGCCGGTGAATAGTGCCAGGCCAGGCCCAGAAGATCTTGCGCGCCCGAAGGGACTCGAACCCCTAACCTTCTGATCCGTAGTCAGATGCTCTATCCGTTGAGCTACGGGCGCAGTTGCGCCGACCATCGTACACGGCCGGTCGTTCCGATCGCCTGGAGGTCCCCCCGTCTGCCCGTGGCAGCCGCGCGGCTCCTCCCCGGCGTCGTGTTGGCGTGCCGCTGCTCGCTGCTCGTCGCCTCGCAGCTGCGCGGCTCCACCGCGGAGGCTCCGGGATTCGAACCCGGGAGGGGCGATGAGCCCCAACCGCATTAGCAGTGCGGCGCCATAGACCGAACTAGGCGAAGCCTCCCACGCGGATCCGTCGGGACCCGCTGACGATCGAGGATACCTGCCGCAGCCGGTCGCGGTCACGCGGGTACTACCCCGTCCCGCCCGTTGATCTGGCACCACTCCGTTGATCTAGGGCTTGGAGTGGTGGTTGAAGATCAACTCACCACGCTACGCCCTAGATCAACAAGCAGGGGCGGCTAACAGCAGGGCGAGCGGGCAGGCCTCAGAGCCAGGAGACGCGGTCGCGGAGGAGGGTGTAGCCGAGGAAGGCGACCACGTCGAGCAGAGTGTGGGCGAGGACCAGCGGCCACAGGCGCTTCGTCCGGAGGAAGAAGACCGAGAAGATCACGCCCATGATCACATTCCCGACGAAGGCCCCGAACCCCTGGTAGAGGTGGTACGTCCCGCGCAGCAGGGAGCTGAACGCCACGGCGGCGGCCGCCCCCCAGCCCGTCTGGCGCAGCCGGGTGATGAGGTAGCCGACGACCACGACCTCCTCCAGCAGGCCGTTGCCGGCCGCGATGAGCACCAGCACGGGCCCGGCCCACCACTCGGTCAGGTTCGCCGCGGAGACGGTGGTGTTGAGACCCAACTCCCGAGCGGCCAGGTACAGCGCGAGCCCCGGTACCCCGATGAGCGCCGTGAGCCCGAGCCCGGTCGCGAGGTCGAACCGCCAACGCGCGAAGTCCAGGCCCAGCCGCCGGCCGACGCGCGGCATCGAGGGAGCCCAGTCGCGATCCCGGTTGAGCAGGAACACGGCGAGCAGGGACGGCACCACGTACCCGAAGGTGATGGACCGAAGCTCGATGAACAGCGCGAGCAGCGGCCGCCCCGGGGCCGGGGAGGTGTTCATCGTGGTGACCTGCTCGTTGAGCGGCAGCGGCGCCGTGAGCTTCGCGATGAGCGACATGACCGACACGATCGCCGAGTAGCCCAGCGTCAGGCCCAGCACGAGCAGGACCTCGCGGGTGAGAATGGCGGCTCGGTCGTCCCCGCGCACCCGCAGCCGTACGGCCCACGGCCTCACCTGTGCCTCGCCCGACGACGGAGCCACGGTCGACACTGCGGAGGATGCAGGGTCAGTCACCTGCGTGATCGTATCCGGGGGTCCGCTGGGCCGGCGGTGAGTAGTGCCACGGCTGCCCCTGACCCTGGTACTCCTCGACGGGAATCAACCGACCGTCGGGGGGCATCCGGTCGGGGTAGAGCAGCCCGTGCAGGTGGTCCACCTCGTGGGCAACCAGGCGGGCCAGGGCGTTGCGGAAGGTGGAGACCGTACGTTCCCCGTCGTAGTTGGCGTGCTCCACCTCGATCAGCAGCGGCCGGGACACCTTGCCGCGTACGTCGAAGAAGGACAGGCAGCCTTCGAACTGCTCGTCGTGGTCAACCGACTCGCCGACGATCTTGGGGTTGAGCAGCACCAGCGGCGGCACCTCGGGCCCCGGCGGGCAGACCACCGCGGCGGCCCAGTCGATGCCGAGCTGGGGCGCGGCCAGGCCCAGGCCCTTGTGGAACTCGTGCAGCGTCTTGATCCGGCTTACGGCGTCGAGCAGCCGGGACACCACCTCCGAGGCGAGCGAGGCCTGCCCGGGCAGGTCGAACCATCGAGCCACCCGTTCGAGCATGGGCGCACCCCGCTGCAGGATGCCGACCGAGCGCATCAGCTCGCTGGGCCGGCGGGCGGCGGTGGGCCGGGTGCCGCGCTGCACGGGTACGGCCTCGTGGCGCAGGCGCCACTCGAACCGGTAGCGGGCGCCCAACGCCGGCTCGTCGATCTGCCACTCGAAGCGGACCCGGTCGCCCTCCCGCGCCTCCCGGATCGGCGTCCGTAACGGGGCCGCCTCGGCGGTCAGCGAGCTCTCCAGGCCCCACATCACGGGACGCAGCCCGGCCGGCATGTCGATGCGGACGGTCAGCTGTCGGGTCGGCAGGCGGACCGCGCGCTGGAACCAGTGACCCCACTTGTCCTCGCCGACCGTGTAGCGGTACTCGATCGTGGTGCGCTCCCCTGGCGCCAGCGGAAACGGCCCTTCCTCGTCCTCGAAGAGGAGCCACACCTCCTTGAACATGTCGCGGTCCTGCTGCACCTGCCACGTCATCGTCCGGTCGCCGCAGCGGGCGACCAGATTCAGCTCGTCGAACGTCAGCGGGTGGTCGCGGTAGTGCCGGTTCGACCGCTGGGGTTCGCCGGGGTACCGGTCGACGGCGATCCGTACGGGATAGCGGGTGACCGGCTCCCGCCCGCCGTTGTGCAGCTCCCGCCGGACCACACACCGGTACTCCCCGTCGGCGTAGGTGAGCTCCGCCTGCTCGCGCTCGACCACGAGCGTGTTCAGCGGGACACGCCAGGTCACCGTGGACGGTTCGCTGCGGGCCCGCGGCGACGGCACCAGCGCCTGGCGGGCCTTCTCGAACTCCCGGAACAGCGAGACCAGCTCGCCTCCGGTGGCCAGCGCCTGGTCGGCCCGGCGGGCGAAGTCCTCGGTCGGCCGGTGCCGCCGGGCCTCCACGTGGCTGACGTACGACGGGTCAAACCCCATCACGGCCGCGAGCTGCTTCTTGGTCAGCCCACGGTCGGCGCGCCACCGGATGAGCGCGTCGGCGAACTGCGCCACCGCGCGATCGAGTGCCTGTGCCGGGTCGCTGGTCCTCTCCTCGCTCCGCCCGCTCACGACGCCCCCACGCTCGCCCGACCCGGTGGCCCGGTTTGCGTCAGTCATACCGACCCATCCCGCCCGTGTGCAAGACCACACCCCTCCGGCGTGCCTGGCGGGTGTCAGGAAGGACTCCCTCCTGACGCCTGATGCCCAATAAGGAGTCCTTCCTGACACCTGGGCGACTTAGGCAAGCCTTCCCGTAGTAAGGTTGCGCGAACCTAGGTAGTCCGGAAGGGGCGTGACGGGTGGCGACGGTACGGGTGCGGGGTGCAGACGCCCTGGCCGCTGACGCGCTCGCCCCGATCCGGGAGACCCTCCAGCACATGGCGGCCCGGCCCGACATCCCCCCGCTGAGCGGCATCGAGCCGGGACTCGTCGTCACCGACCCGACGGACTGGGTCCGAGCCACCGACCTCGTCTCGGGCGCGGCGCTCGACGATCTGCTGGAGACGGCCGCCCGCCGCTGGCACGCCGCCCCGCACGCCGCGGCCGCCCTGGCCTTCAAGTGCTACTCCTACTGGCTGGCTCTGCCGGCGGTCCTGGGCTACGCCACCGTCCGCCGGGTCCCGCTCCTGACGCCGGACGCGGTGCTCGTGCGCTGGTCGGCCGAGCGGCCGTTCGTGCGGGTCGGGCTGGCCCCGGCGCGCCGGTCGGCCACCGCGAGCGGACGGAGCGCGAGCGTCCCCGGGGTGACCGTGGCCGTCCTGCCCAACGACCCCGTGCTGCTCTACGGCCCGGGCCGAGGCATCCGCGTGGTGCCGGACGAGGCGGCCCTGCTGGCCCAGCTCCGAACGACGATCATGGACGAGCACCTCGGCCCGATCCTCGACCACATCCGGTCACGCCGGCACGTGGGGCGACGCACGCTGTGGGGTTCGCTCGCGGCCGGCGTGGCCCACGGCCTGTCCCGGGCCGCGGACGTCATCCCCGGCTCCACGCTGGAGGCGGCGCAGACCGTCCTGGCCAGCCTCGACCTCGTCGACCTCGTCGAGGTCACGCAAGGGTGCGACAGCGCGGCGCTGAGCGTCAGTCGCCGGACCTGCTGCCTCGCGTTCACGCTGCCGGAACCCCAACGCAAGGTCTGCACCGGCTGCTGCATTCGCGAGGCCCGGCGTACCCGGTGAGGACGGGCGGGCGGCCGGCCCACGCCTGATCACACGCGCCGCTCGGGGCACGGCGACTGATCAATCGCCTGCGCTCGTGGAGCTGCGGTCGAGCCAGGCAGCCAACGGAGCGTGGTCCACGGTGAAGGTGATCAGACACCACTGACCGCCGTGCTCCTCGACCAGCGCCTTGTAGGCGTCCCGCTGGTCCGCGGGAAGCTCCTCCTGATCGAGGAACACATCGCGCCCCGCCTGCAGGTGGGCGACCAGGGCCGACGCGACCTGACCCGGGGAACTCGCCGGCACCTCGACCACGCCGTGATCAGTCAGCGTCCGGGCATAGGCGGCCTTGGCGGGGCCGGCGGGACCAGCGAGCAGATAGACGGCGGGTGTGTCCTCACGCATGAAGCGCAGGTTAGCGAAACGGACATGACAACACGACGCCCCACGATTGCCGCTATGTTACAAAATACGGCAAATCCCCCAGTGGGGCTCGACAAATGGCAATCCGCCGCTGCGACAGCGTACCGCCATGCTCGTCGATTCGCCGCCCCGGCGAGACCGGACCGGCCGGGCCCTGACGGCAGCCGGCCGGCCCTCAACGCGCCGAGCGCCCACGGCACTCGTCATGACTGACGACGGCCCTGCCGGGATGCCATGACGTACAGCAACTGAACAATCACCGACAGGTGTATTTGGTCACAGATACTGGCCCGGGCGCCCGTCGCCACGGTCGTCGGGTCGGCCGCCGTGGGCCGCACCCCCCGGCATGCCGTGCGGACTCATGGGGAGCGCCCGCCCGGAGCGCATCTGCTCAAGCTGCAGTCGGGCCGCCATCTGCTGCGCTACGAGCGCCGCCTGGATGCCGTGAAAAAGGCCTTCGAGCCAACCGACCAACTGGGCCTGGGCCATGCGCAACTCGGCCTCGGTCGGGGTCTCGCCCTCCTTGAACGGCAGGGAGAGCCGATCCAGCTCGCTGACCAGCTCGGGTGCGAGACCGGTCTCAAGCTCCTCGATGGATCGGCGGTGGATCTCCGTCAGGCGGACCCGAGCCCTCTCATCGAGCGGCGCCGCCTTCACCTCCTCAAGGAGCTGCTTGATCATGCTGCCGATACGCATCACCTTGGCGGGCTGCCCGATCATGCGGGACAGGTCCTCTTCCTCACGGGAGGCGGCGTCCGCATCGACTTGGGCGGTGCCGAGGGGACGCCCATCGGGTCCCACGACGACGACAGTCTGCGGCTGCTGAGGTTCGGAGCTGGCAGGGGCCTGACTCATACAGCACACGATATCGGTGTGGCTGTCACTCTCGTGACAACACGGCAGGCTCACTATTCACAGACGGGAGAGATCTCCAGTTGTGCCCGTCCTGGGCGCTTGGAGTACGGTGACCACCGGCGACTCCGGACGGGAGCCGGGGCGCCTCCATACCTTCGTGAGGAGCCGAACGTGTCCCGTGGTTACTCGACACTCGACCGTCGCCAACTCCTGCGAATCTTCGGGGCGCTCACGGCCGCCGGAGTGACCGGCAGCCTGGCCGCGGCCTGCGGGGCCGACTCCGACGACGGGCTCCAGCTCTCCGGGCTGACCATCCGGATCGGTCTCGTGGTTCCGTCCTCGGGACCGTACGCCCGCATCGGGGCCGACATCGAGCGAGGCTTCCGGCTCTTCCTGGCCAGCAACGACAACCGGCTCGGCCCGCACAACGTCGACCTGCGGACCGCGGACGAGGGCGAGGACCCCGAATCGGCCCTCGCCGCCGTGACCAGCCTGGCCAACCAGGGCGCGGTGGCGATCGCCGGGGTCGCAAACCCGGACGCGCTGCCGATGATCGCCCTCGAGATGCAGAACCGGCAGCTGCCGCTGGTGAACCCGCACGCCGCCCCGGGCACGCTGACCAACGCCCTGTTCGTGTGGCGGGTCGGCGCGGTCCTCGGGGACGCCGGGCGGGCCATCGCCGACTTCGCCATCCGCCAGGGGTCGCGGGCGTACATCCTGTGGGACACCACGAGCGTCGGCGCGGCTGAGGCCGAGGTCTTCCGCATCGCGTTCACCGACCTGGGTGGCACCATCGTCAACGACCCCAACGCCGTCAGCAGCAACGCCGACTACCGCACCCCCGGCCTGGACAACCTCCAGGCCCGGCTGGCCGAGGCCGACGACCTCAACGCCCACACGATCTTCGCCGCGTTCGCCGGCGACGAGGCTCGCCAGGTGCTCGAGGCGTACCGGGCCTCCGGCCTGACCATCCCGCTGCTCGGCACCCCGAGCCTCACCGAGACCGTCGACCTCGCCGCGCTGGGCATTGAACTGCCCGAGCGGGTGTACACGTCGATGTACTACGCGCCGGACCTCGACAACGACGCCAACCGACGGTTCGTCACCGAGTACCACCGGACGCACGGCACCCAGCCCAGCGGGTACGCCATGGCGGCCTACGACTGCGGTTCGGTGCTGAGCCGGGCGCTGAGCCTGGTGCCGGGCGACCCCACGGGAGCCCAGGTCAACCGGGCGCTGAGCCAGCTCGGCCAGATCGAGAGCCCGCGCGGCACGTGGACCTTCAACATCAACCGCAGCCCGCAGCAGAAGTGGTACCTGCGGCGGCTGGGCTACGACGGAATGGTGCCGGCGAACCTGCTCGACACCGACCTGTTGGTGGTGGGCTGACCGGGAAGCCCTTGGTGCCCGGCATCGGCGCGCGCGGGCGTACGTCCAGGGTTTCGACCTCGGGCAGCTCCGTGGGTGCCGGCTTGCTCGCGCGGGTGGTCAGCGTACGCGGGCGACCGCGAACACCGACTGTCCAAAGGGGACCTTCTCGTGGTCGACCGCGCGAGCGATCGGTATCACCAGACGGTCGTACAGCCGCAGCAACCACCCGTCGTCCGGCCACACGCCGAGGCCCTTCACGGTGACGTACCAACTGACCAGGCCGACCGGGTTGACGTACCGGAGTAGCTCGATATCGAGCCCGGCGTCGGTCAGCGTCTGTCGCAACGTACGCCGGGTGTAGCGGCGGTGGTGTCCAATCGCGACGTCGAAGCGTGACATGGCCGACGGGAAGGCGGGCACCAGGATGACGACGGCTCCGCCCGGCCGCACCAGCCGGGCCATCGCCCGCACCGCCCCGACGTCGTCGGCGATGTGCTCCAGCACGTTGTACGCCACCGCAGCCGTGTGCTCCGGCTCCGCGCCGGCCGCACCCGTAGCCCCGGCCAGACCCGCGTCCCCGGTCGGCTCGTCGTGGCCCACCAGCAGGGGCCGGGTCCGGACGACCGGATGGCCGGCGAACCGCCGGGCCAGGGCGGCGGCGCGCTCCTGGTCCGCCTCGGTCGCCGTGAACGTGACGATCGGCGGCTGGCGGTCGGACGGCGTGACCCACTCCGCGGCGTAGTCCCCGTTGCCGGAACCGATCTCGATGGGGTGCGCACCGAGGTACGGACGCGCCAGGTCGGCCAGCCAACGCCGGTAGCGCACCGCGGTGGACAGGCTCTCCAGCACGGTGCTCTGCAGCCGCGTATCCCCCGCCACCTCGGTCATGCCTCCACTCTGCCCCACGGCGGTCACCCGGGACGCACCGGTCAGGGCGCAACCAGGAGAACCTTGCCGATGTGGGTCGACGCGTTGAGAATCTCGTGCGCCCGCGCGGCCTCCGCCATCGGCAACCGGGTGTGCACCACCGGGCGTACGCGTCCGGACGCGACCTGTGGCCAGACGTGCTCGCGGACCGCGGCGACGATCGCCGCCTTCTGCTCCACGGGTCGGTTGCGCAGGTTCGTGGCGATGATCGTGCCCCGCTTGGCCAGCAGCGTGGCCAGGTTGAGCTCGGCCGCGCGCCCGCCCTGCAGCCCGATCACCACGAGCCGGCCTTCGTCGGCAAGGGCCCGCACGTTGCGGTCCAAATAGGACGCTCCCATGATGTCGAGGATCACGTTGGCGCCCGCGTTGCCCGTGGCCTGCCGCGTCGCCGCCACGAAGTCCTCGCTCTGGTAATCGATCAGAACGTCGGCCCCCAGCGCCCGCAGTGCCTCGTGCTTGTCGGCCCGCGCCGTGGCGATGGTGCGGGCGCCGCGCGCGGCCGCGAGCTGAATCGCCATGGTGCCGATACCGCTGCCGCCGCCGTGCACCAGCAGGGCCTCGCCCGGCTGTAGACGCCCGGCCTCGAAGACGTTCGACCACACGGTGCAGGCCACCTCGGGTAGCGCTGCGGCATCGACGAGATCCACCCCCTCTGGAACCGGGAGAACCTGCCCGGCCGGCACCGCCACCCGCTGCGCGTACCCGCCGCCGGCCAGCAGCGCGCACACCCGGTCGCCGGGCTGCCATTCAACGACGCCGCTGCCAACCTCGGCGATGACGCCCGAGCACTCCAGCCCCGGGTACGGGGACGCGCCCGGCGGAGGCGGGTAGAACCCGGACCGCTGCAGCAGGTCCGCCCGGTTGACGCCGGCCGCCGTCACCTCGATGACGACCTCGCCCGGGCCCGGCCGGGGATCTTCCACCTCGGTCCACTGCAGCACCTCGGGACCACCGGGTCGCGTGATCGTGACCGCGTACATCGTCCTCCCTTCCTCGCCTGGCACCCTACGCGCCGACCGCTGGTCTGGTCGGCCGCACCGGCCGTCCTCCCGAACCGCGGTCCGGTGTCCGCCCCTGGCGGCTCGCCCGGTGCCCAGCACCGGCCCCGGTGGTGTCGGCCCTCGTCGGGGCCGTTTCGCGGTGCCGGAACGGCCGGCCGACTGTCGGGCGATCGGGACGACCGTCACGATAGGGGCCATGGACGGGAGCAGGGGCGCGGACGCCACCCGGGGCGACACGGCCAGGGACGGCGACGCCAGGGGCGGCGACGCCGCCAAAGGTGGTGCCAACGGCGGCGTCACCACAGGCGGCGGCGCCAACAAGGGCCTGGTGCTCGTCGTCGAGGACGATCGGGCCATCGCCGACCTGGTTCGGCGCTACCTGACCCGGGAGGGGTTCGGCGTCCACCTCGCGTACGACGGTGAAACCGGGCTGGCTGCGGCCCAGCGGCTGCGCCCGCGGGCGTGCGTCCTCGACATCGCCCTTCCCGGCCTCGACGGCATCGAGGTGTGTCGGCGACTGCGGGCCGGGAACGATCCGGTGCCCGTCATCTTCCTGACCGCCCGGGACGACGAGGTAGAGCGCATTCTCGGGCTCGAGATCGGCGCCGACGACTACGTCACCAAGCCGTTCAGCCCGCGGGAGCTGGTGGCTCGGCTCCGCGCCGTCCTGCGTCGGGTCGACGGTGGACCGTCCATGCCGGCCCGCCAGGTGGGACCGGTCACCCTCGATCCGCTCACCCGGAAGACCACTGTGGACGGAGTCCCGGTCACGCTCACCAGCACCGAATTCGACCTTTTGAGTTACTTGATGAGCCGGCCGGGACAGGTATTCACCCGCAACCAGTTGCTCTCCGCGGTCTGGGGTTACGCCGACGTGGCCGGCACCCGGACCGTGGATGTCCACATCGCGCAGTTGCGCGCCAAGCTCGGCCCGGGCGCCACGATCATCCGCACGGTGCGGGGCGTCGGGTACGCGGCCGATGCCTAGCCCCACGCCGCCGACCGCCGGCCCGCCCGGACACCCGACGGCGGGCCGGACCGGCCAGCTCGCCCACTCGCCCGGTCAGGCGGTCGCCGGTCCACCCGGCGCGCCTCCCCGCGGACCCGGTCACCGAGGGTTGCGGGGCACCCTCACCGGCCGGGCCATGCTCGCGGGCTGCCTGGTGGCGCTGGTGTCGGTGCTCGCCACGGCGGCCGTGGCCGTCCCGCTGGCCAACCGGGCCGCCCGGGCTCAGGCGGCTGCCGCGCTCGCCGCGGAGGCGGACCTGCTCGCCGCGGCCGTACGGACCCGACCCGACGCGCTCGCCGCGGCCCGCCAGGCCGAGCCCGTCCTGGCCCGGCAGTACATCGAGCTGTGGCTGATCGATGCCGGCGAGCCGGAGCGCTCCGGGCTACCGGAGGCGATCGTGGCCCAACTGCGCCTCGGCCAGCCGGTCACCGGCGAAACCGTGCGGGTTGGTGGTCGGCTGTCGCTGGTGGAGGGGCGCCCGCTGGGCGACGGCGACGCGCTGGTCCTCACCCGGCCCTTCGCCGTGGGCCTCGGGGCGGCGGTGCTGTCCCGACTGTGGCTGCCCCTGCTGGTCGGCCTGATCGCGGGGACGCTGATCGGGGGCCTGCTCGCCGACCGGCTCGCCCGACCAATCCGCCGCGCGGCCGAGGTGGCGGGTCGCCTGCGCGCCGGCGACCGCCGAGTCGCGGTGCCGGTCGGGCCGCCCGCCGAAGTCGCTGCCCTGGCGTCCGCCCTCAACGACCTGACCGCGGCGTTGGCGGTGAGCGAGGCCCGGCAGCGCGAGTTCCTGCTCTCCGTCTCCCACGAACTGCGGACCCCGCTCACGACGCTGAAGGGGTACGCCGAGGCGCTCACCGACCGGGTGGTGGAGGGGCCGGAGGCTGGACGGATCATGCTCGGCGAGGCCGACCAGCTCGACCGGCTGATCTCGGATCTGCTCGCGCTCGCCCGGCTGGAGGCCGACGACTTCCCGCTACGGTTCGCCCCCGTGGACGTCGCGGCCGTGGTTCACGCCGCCGCGGCTGCCTGGGAACCCCGGTTCACCGACGCCGGACTGGTCTGGCGGTGCGAGCTGCCGCCGTCCGGTCAGCCGGTCACGGTGAGCACCGACGGCGAGCGGGTCCGCCAGGTGATCGACGGCCTGCTGGGCAACGCGCTGCGGGTCGTGCCGGCCGGCGCCCCGGTCGTGCTCGCCCTGGCCCAGGTCGACGGCGCGGTCGAGATCGAGGTACGCGACGGCGGCCCCGGGCTGAGCGACGACGACCTGGCGGTGGCGTTCCACCGCGGCCGGCTGGCCGCCCGCTACCAGGGCGTACGCCCCGTCGGCAGCGGTCTCGGCCTGGCGCTGGCCGCCCGGTTGGTCGGCCGGCTGGGCGGCACGATCGCCGCCGGCCACGCGCCCGAAGGCGGGGCCCGGTTCACCGTCCGGCTGCCAGCGACTCCTCACCCGAAGGGTCCCTAACCCGGCAGGTCCTCACCCGGCGGGTCCTTACCCGGCGGGTCCTTACACAACCCGAACATTGGCCTGACGCTCGCTTCGCGTCTGTCCGCAAGCATCTCCGGCGGTGTGAGACCGGCTCGCGCGAGAGCCAATCGATCGACGCCGACAAACCGGTCGCGCCGCCGCCCGTCACGCGATCCCTCTTGGATCGCGTGGACCGCGATCGCGACCGCCGCCGACGAGGAGATGCCCATGAGACGAATCGTGATCACCGTGCTGGTGGCCGCCCTCGGGGCCGGACTGGTCGCCGGCTGCGGACGCCTCCGGGACCGCGCCGCCGAGTCCGACGAGGTGGTCGTCGCCGCCCTGACCCCGGAGGCCGCCGCCCTGGCCGCGCTCGGCTTCAGTCGCGAGGACGTGGCCACGGGTGATCCGGTCGCGGCCGACGAGCCGGACCCGGCGAGCGGGGAGCGGTGGCAGGCCTGGCGCGCCCGCCATGCCGTCCGCGTGGCCCTGCGCCACAACCTGCTGCACGGCGAGGTGGTGGTGCAGACTCCCACCGGCCCCCGGACCGTGCTCGTCCAGCGAGGCGAGGTGACCGCGCTCTCCGACACCGGGCTGACCGTTGTGTCGACCGACGGGTTCACCCAGAGCTGGACCTACGCGACGGACCTGCGGGTGATCGAAGCCCGCAGCACGATCACGCCGAGCGAGCTGGCGGTGGGGGCGACGGTCGGCGTGGCCGGGGTCGAGATCGACGGTCAACCGACCGCCCGGCTGATCGTGATTCCGCGTTCCTGACGGGCTGGTTCCGGGCCTGGCGGGAGGCCTCGGGGGGTCAGGCCGGGTCGGGCGGGTCGCCCGGCCCGGCGCCTGCTCAGGCGGTGCGAAGCGCCCCGCCGCCGCCTCTGGCACACTGGTACCCGCTCCGACCCACCCGCGGAGCGATGGAGGGTTCGCCTAGTGGCCGATGGCGGCGGTCTTGAAAACCGCTAGGGGCGCAAGCCTCTCGTGGGTTCGAATCCCACACCCTCCGCTGCCTGACCAGCGTCTTCCCAGGTCAGGCCCCCAAATTGGCGATCTTCTCCGCTGCGCCGTCGGCCGTCACCAGTCCAGCCATCACCCGCCCGAGCTGGCCCTTGACGGGTGTCCGCGGAGAATACGCGGAGAAGTTCCGGGCCCCATCAGACCTGCTCTCCGGCGCCATCCGGCCCCGCCCCGGGTTCTTCCAGGTCCTCGCCGAGCGCGTCCTCAATCCGCCGGCGCGCCGCCTGGTCCTGGCCCACGATGCACTTCGCATACGTCCGCAGCAGCACCGCCACACTGTGACCGGCCCACTCGGCCACCTGTGTTGCCGGAACGCCGGCGTTCAACCACGTCAAGGCGCGGCCCGGTCGGGGACAAGCCTGCGCGACGGGCAGACCCTGCGACTTGGGCTACAGCGAGCCGCCAAGTAGCAAGGCCCCGGAACCACCCTCACGGGCGGTCCCGGGGCCGCGCAACAGCAGCCAGATCCGTCGTCCCTCAAGTGCCGTAAGCGCCCGCCCAACGGATTCAGCCGCCTCTAGCTACTGAGTTCTTACTAAACGCTGAACGCTTCGCCACAGATAAGACAATAGAAACGCGAACCTGCATCCTCTGGAACCTTGACTGGTTCATACGAATGGCAAGGGGAAGCGACAATCATCATGTCGTCGGGCTCGGTCAGCGACTCTGGTAGGTCGACATCATCGCCGGAGCCCCGCTCGAAGGTGATGAACTTGTTGCCACGGAACGCGGCGGCCAATTCGTCCTGTACGGCACTCATAATGGTGGGTGTCGCCAGCCCGATAGCGTACTCGACCTGCTCTCTAGTGTTCCAGGAGTCCGGTCCGGCCGGCGTGCCGCAAAGGGGACAATGATAGGCCGGCGGAGCGACATGCGCCTCTGCCTCTTCGTTTGCAGGTCCGTCATGCCACTTAAATTGGCGACCGCAATTCGGACACTCCCGCCGCACAAAACCGTCAGCGTCCAAGGGAATAGGTACCGAAAATTCCATGATCACGCACTCACAAATATTTCTTGATTAATTGGAACACCGTCTTCAGTCTTCCCTGTAACGGTGACGTTGTAATACGACTTTGTGTGACCGTTTAGCGAGCGTCCATCGACGCGCAACAGTCGAACGGATTTTCCGGCAGGCAACCTTGGAACAGGAAATTCGTCGTTCGCACGCATCCTTAGTTCTACGCCGTCCTCGGCCTCCACGTCCAGGTCATAGACATCGCCCGGTCCATGGTTTATGATCTCAAGTTCCGGAAGTCGGTTGCCTCCTCGATCAAGCTGCCTCGCGTCCAGCCGCGGGAGACCCGAGGCCCGCGATGAAGGCAACCTCCTACCCAGCGGCAGACCACCTCCCGGCGGCGGGGGCGGAGTGAGGTCACCAGCGGTGTGCCAGTCCCGACCCGCAAGATTTACGTCGCACCCCGCCGAGGCCAGTCGGTCTGCAAGATCCTGTCGCTTGCCGATGCTGTTGTCTAGCCTGACCACGTGTCGACCATGGATATCGCTGAAGACTTTCACCTGGCCCAACTCCACTATGACCGTCCGGTTGGCATCGCGGCCCATCGCCATACCGGCCTCGAACAACACATTCGGTCGTGGTTGCGGCTGCGGATCACACTCCGGATCGCTGGGATACGTCAAGCTAGGATGCAGATACGCAATGTCATCGGGTGTCTCCAACACGATCACTGCCTGCGCCGCCTCAAACGCAGCATCCAAGACCTGACCGATGTACGGCGAAGCCTGGTTCGTCATACGTATCGCTTCCGACCACTCAATCGGATGAAGGCCAATCGATCGAAGAAATTCGAAAACTCCTCGCCTCGCGCCCTCGTTCCGACCGTGGATTACAAAGACACGACGTCGCTTTTCCGCCGAGTCCCCTGTCGCCCCTGCCATTCATACCTCCTCGTCACGCGCCACCAACTACGTATACCAACCGGTACCGACACTCCCTGCCAGCTACGGACCACCTGAACAGTCGTGTCGCACAGACGAAATGGCCGACGAGTCCCGGCAAGATCCGCACAACCGTGTGCTCTTTGCAAGATCAGCTGGGGTAAGCGTCGAGGGGGTGGATGGTGGTTTACAAGATCACCGCGACGATTGCCCGCCCGGGCGAACCGAATCGATGGTCAAAGCTTCCCCGGCGGATCCTCTAGCGCCTCGCGCGACCCTCGCCGCCGTCAACTCCGCGACGGCCGACACCCACACGGTGGGACCCCTTCCGTCCGCTAGAGGACCGGCTGGTCTCCGTGCCATCCACGTGCCACAACGCCAAGCCGCCCTGGCCACACCAGGCCACCCCGAGCACGTGAACCGCGCCCATTCCGACGCCACACACGTCTACGTCGACGATTCCCAAGCTGACCGTCCTCGCCCCGAGCTGCGATCACCTCCTTCTCTGTGCTGCGGAGAATGCGCGGAGAAGTCCAAGGACCACGACGCATCCGAGCAGGTGAACAGGCACCTTTCAGGCTCTACGCCACGAACCTGGGTCGGCGCCTCCTGATCCTTGGTGGGATCAGGGTAGGCCAGTCGATTCCGCAGTGCAGGAGTAGGCGGAGTCGGTAGTGGTCGAAGCGTCGGTAGCCGTGGCCGA
>Ga0310834_100794_pt1 | contig 26696 bp, 16 predicted proteins | sample SM_ome_2_FD_201314 | JGI IMG/M metagenome (GOLD analysis project Ga0310834, IMG submission 201314) | Sorghum-adapted microbial communities enriched on stacked mutant (SM) sorghum from Joint BioEnergy Institute, Emeryville, California... ... | reverse complement strand
ACGGTTTGACGTTTAAACTCGTCGTCAAAATGTTGACGGATATCCCCCATGACACACCTCGACCTTTTGGTTGGTTATATTGTACGGGCCGCTACTACGGCGTGTCCACTTTTTAGTCTACATGCAGAACGGATCGAATAAGTGCCTTAAAGGCAACTGCGTGGCAAAAAAGCGGCAGCCGGGCTCTCCAATTGCTTTTGAGGCAACTGGAGAAACGGCGATCCAAGCCCGGAGAAAGAGCCGAACCGCTCGCCTTCTGATACGGAGCGTTACCGTGCCGTTTCCGCTCGTTTTTCCGGCCCCGATCCCGGAGCGCGGGCGAGTCCGCCTTTTCCGGGATTTTATGAAAAAACGCCGTAAAACCTAAAGATTGAAGCGCCTTGTGCCGATAGATAGAAGTATCTTATGTTTTTATGGCGTCAGAAACGGTAAAAAGGAGAGATTGTCACATGCAACGCAGCAAGCGGGCACTCGTATGGCTTATGGTTGCCGCCCTCGTGGTAACGTTGTTCCCGTTCGGGGTTGCCCAGAAAGCCAGTGCGGCATCCACGTATTTTATTCCGGATATCGCATCTCTCAACAATACGGCGCAGTTGTCAACGGAAGGTCCCAATATCATTACGCGGGATAACGTGTATTTGACGACCACGGGTACGATTACCATTACCGGTACGTACTCTTACGTTACGTCGACCAGCATGACGGTCAAGGTCGAAATGCTGACGGCCGACACATCGTCGGGAACGACTCGGTATGTGACGGACCCGGCCCACGTTGTGACGAGCGCGGTGACGGCGGATGCCGGTACGACCAACCGCTTTACGGCTAGCAATCTCCCGCTTTTCGCCGGCTTCAATAAAATCACCTTCACCGGCATGCAAGGCAACGTAGAACGGTCCGACACCTTCTATGTGCTGTACGACGCCGTGCCTTACGTGCAAAACATCAAGGTTATGGGCAGCTCTGCGGGCACGATCGTGCTGAACGAGGGCACGCAGGTTGTCGTGGACAAAAAGAACGTTTCCATCCAAGGTTCGGTCAAAAATGCGACCAGCGTCACCTACAGCCTGAACGGCGGCACGTCGATCGTCACGTCCCTGCTGTCGGACGGAACGTTTTACACGCCGACGCTGGATCTCGCATCCGGCCTCAATACGCTGACGTTCAAGGTTTCCAACGGCGCGGACTCGATTATCGTGACGCGGACGCTCTACTATTTCGACAGGGATCAGCCCTTTACGAAACTGGGCATCGTGCAGGACGGGGGCTCGGGGACCGAATATTCGCTTCTGAACAACGTGCCGACCTTGACGGACGGCTCGACGACCCCTCCGCAAAGCGGCAAAATCAGGGCGCAAATCCTGGTGCCGTACAACGCAACCCCGTTTAAGGACAATGCGACTTACAGCATCAACGGGTCGGCGGCCCAGCCTATTCTGGCGAGCTATGTATCGGACGAAACGGAAATTCCCGGCGTGGACGGCGTGACGGCGGCGTACCGTCTCGTGACGTTCGAGCTCCCTTCTTTTGCGTTTAAAACGACGGGCTCTGTCGTAGACGCCAACCAAACGGTCGACCTGGTTGTCGTTTATAACGGAACTTCGTACGGGTATGAAGGGAAGTTCAAGTTTTTGCCGGGCGACATCGCCATTAAGGAAATGTATTATTTGCCGGATTATACGTCCGGGGCCGATCTGAAAACGGTAAGCAAAGTGCCTCTGAACGGAGCGGAAGTATCGGGATCGAGCTTTTATATTCTTGTTCGCACGGAAAAAAGCGCGGCGGGCAAGGATCTGAAGGGCGACTATCTGCCGCTCAGCAATACGTCCGTGAATCTGGCGGAAATTGTAGACAGCACTTACAACAGCAGCTTGGGTCTTTACGAAGAGGTTTTCCAGGTTACGGGCTTTGCCAGCGGCATCCAGCAGGTCAAGTTTTATTACGACGGCTCTACCGCCTCTTATAACGCAACGATCACTTACGCTTCGAAAAGCTATATTTATGTAGAAAATCTCTACGACGGACAGACGTATACGTTCAACTCCAAGAACAGCTCGAACACGTTGAACATCAAGGGGAAATTCATCGGGTTCGAGAACCTGGAAAGCGCGCAGTACTTCGTCAACGGCAACGATATGACGAACGACGGCGACGTCAACGGCCCGCAAACGGACCTGGGCATCGCTCCGGTTCCGGGAAAAAGCGAATACGCCTTTGATCTTACGCTCTTTATTCGCAACGAAGGGCCGCTTGTCTACGGCCAAAACACGATTTTGTTCAAAGGCGTTACGCTTGACGCGTCCGGCCACAAGCAGGAGATTACGAAGCAGCTTAAAATTTACATTATCGATACGAACGTCTCGACGATCGAAAGGTTCCATCCGACTTCGGTCGATAACCGGGAGCCGTTCCCGTCCACGGATACGTCGAACTTCAGCGATGAGGTTCTCTCGAAAATTTTTGCGCTGTCGACCGATTTCGTTTACACCGGCGGACAGTACGTCACGAGCGAGACGACGTATGACATCGTGCTGCGCGGCAGCGGCGCGACGAAGCTGAATCTGAATTTCGGGACGACCACGTTCCTGAGCCTGGATCTGGTGCCGCCTTCGCAGGTCACTTCCCAGATCCCGAGCCCGATCGACGGCGAGCCCATTTACTACGATTACGCCGGCGACGGGGACGATTTCATCGTGCGGGTCCGGGGGCTGAAGTTTACGGAACCGGGAACGCACACGTACAACCTCGAGCTGATTAATTCGACGGGCGCGCGCACGACGCAGAAGCTGCAGATCGTACGCGAAGCTTCGTCCTACCGTGTGCTGTCGCCGCAGCCGACCGTAGGCAACCAGATCGTCGTGAACAAAAACTTCATTCACTTCGACATCGAGGCCGAGGGCGCGTCGAAGGTGCTGATTAACGGCGCCGAAGCGAAGCGGCGTTCGGACTTCGAGGACCGTTTCATTTATGACTATATCGGTCTGAAAGAGAACAAGAACAACGCGATCAAAATCCAGATCGTGCGGGAAGGCTCGTCGATCAACGATACCATTAATGTCTATTACACCGGCACCGTGCAGGTCGACGCCCAGTATATGGAGCCGCTGTCGACCAAGCACTCCGTATTCAACAAGACGTTGTCCCTGACGTTCCCGAAGGGAACCGTCATGAAATCGGCCGCCCAGGACAGCAACGGCGTGACGAAGTATTACACGGATGCGAAGCTGCTGTTCGGCATTGCCGATCCGGCGGACGGAGTCGTGGAACGGCGCAATGACTACGGCAACATCATCAACCGGGATCCGGACGGACGTTCGGAGAACGGCAGCATTACGGTCAAAATTCCGGAATACCTGAAGACCCGGTTCCTGAGCACGACCAACACGAGCAATTTCACGCTGGTGTCCAAAATCTACTGGATCAACGGCGGCTTGGGCGAGGATGCGACTCACCCGGCGACCAACGGGCTGCCCCCGTATTCGCTGGTCGGCAACTTCCCCGACGATTTCCAGGGAACGCGCAAAATCGTGCCGTCCAACCGCGGCCAACTGACGCTCACTTACGACGCCAATGTCGTTGAAGACGCCGGCACCACGCTTACCGTGTTCAAGTATACGGACGGCGAGTGGAAAAATATCGGCGGCGAAGTCAATACGAAAAACCATACCATTACCGTGCCTTTCGACGACTTTGGCTACTACAAGGTCATGAAATTGAACAAAGGCTTCAGCGACGTGACGAACCACACGTGGGCCCGCAATATCTTGAACGCGCTGTATGCCAAAGGCATCATGACCAACCTGCGGGTGAGCGAATTCGGCGCCGACGACCTGACGACCCGCGGGGAGTTTGCGACGCTGATCGTCAAAGGGCTGAACATTCCGCTCAACTACGACGACAATCAGACGTTCTATGACGTCGTGCCGACCGCCGCTTCGGGCACATGGGATTACGCCAGCATCGAGACGGCGGCCAGGGCGGGGATCGTCAACGGGATTTCCGAGGGCTTCTTTGCTCCGGACCAGAGCCTGACCCGCGAACAGGCCGCGGTCATGATCGCCAGGGCGCTGGAGCTTAAACTGGCCGCGAACGACAGCAAGCTGGAGGCGGCCCTTTCCAAGGCGTTCCTGGATTCTTCGCAAATCCAGTACTACGCGAGACCGGCCGTCAGCGCCGTAAACAGCGCGAAAATCATGGTCGGGTCTCCGGTCACCGTGCCGGGCTCGAACAAAACCGCGTACAACTTCAACCCGAAAGCCACGATGACGCGCGCGGAGGCGGGCAAGATCGCGGTCGAGCTGTTCAAGAAGAGCACGAGCATGTTCCCGAAAAACCTGAGCTAGCAGGAAGGAGAGGCCGGCCTGGCTCGCCGGCCTTCTTTTTCTTCGTCGAACATGTTTCTCCATTGAACATGTTCTGCAACCGTCTTGCGGCAGGAAAAAGTTAGGCAATGACGAATCCGTCTGTACAAGCTATACTAGAAATCGGTCCCTATTTACGTATACATACTTTCGCGATTGGCACTGACGTTTTTTTCGAATGAGGACGAACTCGGAGAAAAATTTAGGTTTTTTAATAAAAGTCCGCAACTTTTTTGGCGGTCGGACGTCTAACATCATGTGATTACTTAGAGGGATCAAGGACCTACAATCTAGCGATTTCGGAGGAAAATTCTCTTTACGCTGGGGTATTGCCCATGTATAATGAGTAAAGTGGCATCTTTTACCTGCCTGTTTTGCGTTTGTATTTGCCAGATTACGAGTTTCTGCGACATGTCTCTACTACATAGTCATGCTTGCAGACATCAATTATAGACAATGCTCAACTCCGGAGAGGGGGTGAAACGCAGATGAGAGATTCGAGCTACCCATCTTTGAACAAAGCAACACAACAGAGTCCTTTTCAAGGAGGAGAAAAAAAGGTTATGAAGAAAAGTTTGTCTCTTCTTCTGGCCATCGCCTTGGTATTCGGCTTGTTCGCATCCATGGCGTCTGCGGCAGAAAATGATCTGACGACTGCTCAGAAGTACCAGCAGTTGAAAGACAAAGGCATTTTGAAAGGCACCACGACGGGCAGCGACATGCTGGATGACAACCTGACCCGCGCTCAATTCGCTACGATCGCTGTAGCGGTTCTGGGTCTGTCGGAAGACAACTCCGCTCCGTCTCCGTTCTCCGACATCAAAGCCGGACAATGGTGGTACGGCGCGATCAAAGCCGCTTCCACTGCCGGTCTTGTAAACGGCATTGGCAACGGCAAGTTCGGTCCGAAACAAACGGTTACGCTGCAAGAAGTGTACAAAGTTGCAGCTTCCGCGCTGAAACTGGCTCCGGTAACGGACGCTAAAGTTGACGGCGCAGCCGCTTGGGCCGCTCCGTACATCCAAGCCCTGATCGACGCTGGCTTCAAGCTTCCGTCGACGAACTACAAGGCCAACGCAACCCGCGGTCAAACGATCGAAGTTGCATACGATCTGTACCTGGCCGGCCAAGTTCAACCTCTGTCCGACGTTTCGGCCGTCGTTAACGCGGACGACACGATCACGGTAACGGGTAAGATCGATGGCGACGTTGACAGCGTTAAAGTAGCAATCGGTTCTGCTGCCGAAGCTGCCGCTACGCTGAAAGACGACAAGACCTTCACGTACACGTCCGGCAAGCAAGCTGCTGGCACTTATACGGTTAAAGTAACTGCTTATGCCGGTACGAAAGCTGTAAAGTCCGAAGAGAAATCCGTTACGGTAGACGGCTTCAAAGTCGAATCCGTTACGGTTCTGAACGGCAAACAGCTCGCTGTTAAGTTTAACAAAGCTGTTCAAGAAGGCGTTTCGGTAGGCGGCCATAACTATGGTATCGGAACCGCTGAAACTTCCTACTTCATCCTTGGCGGCGGCTCTACCACCGGTGAACCGAAGAGAGCTTCTTTGAGCGACGACAAAACGACGGTTACGCTGACGTTCGATCGGTTTACGCTGAATTCTTATGCGCAATTCTCGGTCAGCAGCAACCTGAAGTCCGCTTCCGGCAAGTCTCTGGCTGCTTATAAAGAAGCGATCTATCTGGCCGACACGACGGCTCCTACGGTTTCCAAAGTCGAATATTCGGCTAAGAAAGCGATCTTGACGTTCAGCGAGCCGCTTGTTGACGTAGGTACGCTGTCCATTAACGGCGCAACGATTTCGACTAGCGGTAACGTATACTACACGCTCAACAGAGACGCTGAAAATGACATCACTTCCGTTGAGATCGCTGGTCTTGATACCGACACGAACTACAGCTTCTACCTGATCAGCGGTAAAGACATCGCTGGCAACCGTTTTGACTACAACACGACGCTGAACGTACCGTCCGATACGGTCGCTCCGACGATCACTTCGGTGACGGTTGAGGGTGCGACGATCAAGGCTAAATTCAGCGAACAGCTGTCCACTGCTGGCGCAGTCTATAACACGACTTATGGTTCTGCTAACGGTGTTCTTGATTCCAATGACAAAACCGTTGCTACCTATAATGTCAGCAACTGGTTGACTGTGAGCGGCAATAGCTTCCTGACGCTGTCCGTTAAATTCAGCGGCTATAAGGATCTTGTACAAAACGTAGGCGCTGATTACACGCAAACGGTGACGATCTCCAAGGATACGACGGCTCCGAAGGTTGAATCGGTATTCTCGGACGGTAATAAGATCGTTCTGAAGTTTAGCGAAAGCATTGGCAATAAGCCTAGCACGATCAGCTACAAGTATACTTCCACGAGCAACGTTGTTTCTTACGGTTCGGCTACGCTGGTTGCTGGCGGATACGATGCCGATAACGACGGTACGGTCGAAGCAAACGAAGCAAATTATGTAGCTTACTCGGCTACTTCGTTGCCTGCCGGTAAGTATGAAATTACGATCGTTTCCGGGTCGTTCGAAGATCAAGCAACGCCTCCGAACGGAATTGCCGGTACGACTGTTACGCTGACGGTTTCCGGTTCTTCCACCAGCGGTATTGTAACGGTCCAAGTGTTTACGAACGGCGGAACGGTTGGTCACACCGATTCTACGTTGAAGAACAACCAAATCAAGTTTGTATTCAACAAGAAGCTGACGACCGCGGCTCTGGATGTCAGCAAGTTCCAAATCAACGGTACGGCATTGCCTAGCGGTACGAACCTGTACTTCTTTAACAACACCGATACCGTTATCGCTGAACTGCCTGCTGGTGCAATTCCTGTAAGCGGCGATCGTCTGATCAGCGTTGTCAACATTGTTGACGAAAATGGCAACACGCTGAACACGGATAACGAATCCAACTATCAACAAGTTGTATTCCTGAACGAAAACGTTGCTCCGGTTGCTCAATCCGTTGCTCTGGTTAGCGACACGCAGTTGGCTGTTACGTTCAGCGAAACGCTTGATCCCGCTGTAACGGCTAGCGGTATCGAAGTGTACATCAACGGCAACAAGTACACTGGTACTCTGTACCCGTCGGTCAGCAACAATGTTCTGACGATCGACACGCGCGTTTCGAACACCTTCAACGCATCGCAATCGATCACGGTTAAATTTGTTGGCGCGAATGTCAAAGACCTGAAAGGCAACACGGTCGCTGACAGCCAAGTCAGCAAATAATCACACTCATTAAACAAAAGAACAGGCCTTAGGCCTGTTCTTTTGTTTTAGTAGAAGCGGCTAACCGAATTCAATCGGTGAAGCCGCTTTTTTAGTGACCAAAATTTCTTCTCATCTCCAAAGAAACAACTAGAACGGTACAACTTTTTGCACCTTTCATTCGTATATAAAGGTAGAATTAACCATGATTTAGGTTCTATTCATTTTCTATTCATGTTTTCGTTTTATACTGAGGCAAAGGGATATTAGGGAGGATTTAGACTATGTCGCGTAAAAGCAAAACCAGCAAAGCATTATTGGGTGTTGCGGCCTTTATGCTGGCTTCGGCGCCAATATACACGGTTTCATCTCCTGCATTCGCCGCATCAACCCAATCGCTTCCCAAAGCTACGAGCGTAACAAACGTGGTCAAACCGGTATACATATCCGCCAAAAGTTATATCAATTTAGTCGATGTGGCATTGAAGCCAACGGACGGCGGTCAGATCGCTTCTTTTACATTAAGCATTTATAATGGCGATGCCAAAGAGTTGGACTTGACCAATTATTGGTTTCGATTGGCCGGTAAAGCCGGGAGCACATATCCGCTAAAGTTATCTGCAGCAGACGCGAAAACGACCAAGATCGCTCCCTACTCCAAAAATTATATAACGCTGTATGCGAATGTCGGACAATCCATAAAGCTTGCCGATCTTATATTCAAACTTGTCAAGTTTGATTTCAGCACGACGAACTATGAAAAGACGATCGGAACGTTTACATTTCCTACAAACTTCACGAACGTGGTTGGAACAGGCTCTTATAAAGTGCTGTATTTTAACAATACGCAAGTGAATACGAAAATTTTATCTTCTACTATTGGCGCTTCAGGTGACAATAATCTCGCCACAATCAACTTCGTTTACAACAATGTCGGCAAGAATACGGTGACCCTAAGCAAATATAAGTATTATATTCAAACGGCTGAAGGCATTATGTACGAAGCGACGCCATCGGAGACGGAAGATTTGGTCATTGCGCCATTGAATCGGAAAGAAGTGAGGCTGACGGCGAGTGTTCCTTCTTCCTTGAAAACCTCGGGCTGGAAGCTTGTCGTGACCAGGGACAATGGGGGAGATACCGCTATCGAATTGCCGGTAGGCGCTTATCAAATTACGTTTGGCCAGACGGCGAGTCCGGCGGCCAGCGATCAATTTTCGTACACGAACGCAGAAGGGACTTATCAAATTAGCCTGCTGCAAATCGTAAGACAACCGTGGGAAACCCAGGATATATTGACGGCGCGTATCCGAATTTCGAATAAAGGCAAAGAAGCGGCGAAATTGCCCAATCTTGCAGGTTATTTTTATCTCGACAATAAAGTTCAGCTGGATTTTAAAACCATCGCTCTGGGCAATCAGATTGGCCTAAATGCGAACGGTTATGTGGATGTAGACGTGTATGCAAAACTGCCGGCTAATTATACCTTCCAATCGGTTAAGCTTATCATCAACAATAAGGTAGACGATAAGACATCAACGAAGATTGGCGAATTGACCAAGTCTTCGTCGCTTGCGCAAATTCCGGTTTATGCTGCGGACCAATCGTATACGATTGCCAGAGACGGCAGCAAGATGACGGGCTTCGTGAACATGGTCAATATTTATAAGAGTACGACTTCGAAAATTTACACGGCACAGGTAACCTTAACGAACGAAGAATCGCGCACGATTAACCCTGTGAAATTGGTAGGTTTCTTTAAAAATGACAACGGAGAGATTTTCCCGGCAACCGTATCTGTAGGCACGGGCCAAGTAAATCCGAAGAACAAAGCATTGATCAATTTTAGTACCAACGTTCCTCTGGATTATAACACGAGCAACCTGCGGTTGATTATAGGCGAGGCTGTAACCGATACGAATTACACGACCGGAACAGATGCAGCCGATGCTTATGTGAATGCTGTGGCGTTTAACTTACCTCAAGATTATGGGGTAAATACGAGCTACAAAGATGTCATTCTTACACCGTACAAATTTACAATTAACAAAATTACGCCGCAGGTGTTTGCCCAAGCTTCGGGTCAAGAAGTCCAGCTTGTTCTGAATTATAACCTGATTAAGGACACGAGTTACAATGTTTTCGCTACCGATCGCAAGCTTTTGATGACGGTCGAAGGGACCGATCCGGATGACGGCGCAGTGTACACCTATTTCTCCAAGGAAATAACGTTGGAAGGCGAAAACGATGCTCTGGTAGTCGGAACGAATAAATTCATCACATTGAAATCGACTTCCGAGTACAACGGTATAGACGGTTCGCTCAAATATAATGTCCGTCTGTACGAGATTGTTCAAGGCGCGAAAAAGCTGATTGCGGAGCGTCCTCTGGATGCTTGGTTTACGGAACTGACATGGAATACGGATACGGCAAATTCTTGATCGGATCGGACTATCCACTGGCTGCCAAGGCGCCGATGCCTTGGCAGTTTTTTTGTTTTCGAGTTAGTTTTGTAGAAATCGACACGTATCCGGCTGACTGTGATAAAATGTAAATAGTAATCTATTTCAAAATGGAGATAGGACTATGTCGATTCCCGAAACGGTAGATTCACGCGCGTTCTCTTCCCATGTAAGAGCGGTTGGCGCAACTTCTCGGCAGAGAATGAAATCCGCAAGCCTCAAGCGCACGATTCGAGGTTTCTTTTTCGCGGCTGAGTACATTGGTTACATCGTAACTTTCTATATGTTAATGGCTATTAGGGTAATTCCCGACTATCAAGGTGTAAACGCCAATTTGCTATCATGGATTCGAGAATTGCCTGTTGTCGAAGAGTACGCCTTGTTTTTGCTGATGTTTCTGGTCATCCACGCGTTTTCGCTGGTCCAAGGGTATTTATTTTCCGGGAAAGCCGAACGCTCTTTTATGGAAGAGTATTGGTTCTTCGCTAAGTCCATCGTATACGCCTTCCTGATTACGATCGGGATTACGTTCTTGCTGAAAACAACATTCATTTATTCCAGGGTGACGATGGTTACCTTCGTCTTGCTCATTCTCGTGGAATCGATGCTGTGGAGAGGCGCTTATTGGCTGCTGATCCGTTATCTCAATCAGAAAGGAACGATTCGAAACCATGTGCTGATTATAGGAGCAGGAAAAGTAGGTTCGGATATTCTGGAGCGGGTCACCAATTCGAAAAACAACAACAATTACTTCGTGGGCTTTCTCGATGATTACAAAACGGGAGACGGCATTATTGGCCGTACCGATCAATTGGAAAGCATTCTTCAACAGCAGCGGATCGATACCATTTATATTACCATTCCATCGGAGCGGCAAATGATCGAATCGATCATTCATGCGGTTTATAAATACAATGTAGATATTCGCATCATCCCCGAAATGTACGATCGCATGGCGACGGTTTTTACTTTTCGCAAAGACCTGGAGTATCCGTGCATGCAAATCGTTAAAACGCCGCTTAGGGGAATCAATATTGTTCTTAAAAGAATTGCGGATATATTTGGGAGTCTTCTACTGCTTGTTCTGTTATCGCCGTTGTTTGTTTTGATCGGGATTTGGATCAAGCTGGACTCGAAAGGTCCGATCTTCTTTCGTCAGCAGAGGATCGGGAAGCACGGCATCCCCTTTCAGATGCTGAAATTCCGCTCCATGCACCAAGAGGCGGAGCGAATGAAGCAAGCTTTAATGCATGCGAACGAAGCGAATGGCCCCGTGTTCAAGCTGAGAAATGACCCCAGAATAACGAGGGCAGGAAGATGGCTGCGCAAATATTCTCTGGATGAGCTGCCCCAGCTCTGGAACGTGTTAAAGGGCGAAATGAGCCTGATCGGGCCCAGACCGCCGCTACCGCAAGAAGTTGCCCAATATACGAACTATCATTGGCGGCGGCTTGACGTGCTGCCCGGAATGACGGGGTTATGGCAGGTGAGCGGCAGAAGCGATCTGGATTTCGAAGAATGGGTAGACCTCGATATCTATTATATCGAACGTTGGAGTCTTGGACTGGAAATGAAAATCTTACTGAGAACGATACCTGTTGTTCTAAAAGGTACGGGAGCGTATTGATAGGAGTGGCAAGAGTGAGCACAAAGCTATACGGTAAAAGAGAGAGAGAACAACAGCCCAGCTGGGCGATGCAAGTATTCGCTTGGAGCTGGATTGGCTTCATTCTTCTGATTGCCTTGTTTAATAACGGCATTTTTCAAGGCTATGGAATACATAATCCTTCTTCCTACCGGTTTGAAGTCCCGGTTCTTTATTCCATGATCGTTGTTTTCTTTTTGCTGGTTTGGGTCGCGATTCATCTGCTTATGAAAAACGGCTCATGGAAAATCAGTCTGATTTATGGAATCGCGGCACTCCTCATTCCCGCCGTATACTTGATTTCTTCGTTTCAGGCAGCATCGCCTTATTTGTCGAAGTACGGTATATTCGTCAGCTTGATGCTGTTTGTCTTTTTCATCGCAGGCATACTGCTTGCAGGATATAGGAATATTTTGCGCTGGTTTCCGACGGTTTATTTGATATTCGGTTATTGCATCGTGTTCTACGGTTTTCTTACATTGTTCGGAAATGCGTATATGCTCGATTCACTGACGCCGCAGGATGGCGTACGGATCTCCTCTATTTTCCAATACCCGAATACGTATGCCGTCTTGCTGCTGACGCTTTGGATCGCCATTCTGATCGAGCTTGAGCGAAGCCGCAGATGGGGGCAGTTGCTTCATGCGTTTATGTTGGTGCCGGTTTGCGTCTCCTTTTTGCTGACGCTTTCCCGCGGAGCCTTGTTTGTTCTTCCTGTCATTGCGGTCGTTGCGCTCGCGATGTTCCCTCTTCGCCGTCAGTTGATGGGCATTCTTTATTCCGCGATCAGCATGGGGCTTTCGCTATCGATCTATAGCCTGCTGACCGATCGGGGCATTGCCGTCGTTACCGCGATCCAAGAAGCTGCGGCCAACCGGGTTCCGTTTGAAACGGTGTCCATGTTCTCAAAGGAAACGATCGGCTATTGGGGACTGGTGATCGGCATTTCGCTCGTCATGAGCGGGATGGCCTACATCCTGGAGAGGTATGTTGATCCGGCAATCGCAAAAGCGACGGAGCGAATTCAATCCCGCTGGGCCAACGCCGCCCTTCCGCTTGTTTTGATCGCCATTTTCGTCCTGGGGGCGTTTGCGGTTCTTTCGGGAGCCGTTGATCGTTATCTCCCTGCGATTATCCGGGAACGCGTAGAAGACATCAGCCTTCAGACGCATAGCGTATATGAACGGCTGACCATGTATAAAGACGCCTTGGCCATCTGGAGAGATCATCCGATCCTAGGGGCGGGAGCGGGAGCATGGGAAGCGTTGTTTGAACGCTATCAGTCCTATCCTTATTCCAGCATGCAAACGCACAGCTATTACATGCAGCTTCTCGTCGAAACCGGTATCGTCGGATTTGTCGCCGTTGTAGGTTTTATTGCGGTTGTCCTGGTGATGTTTCTCCGAACGTTTCGCAAGCTGCAAGCAGAAGAGCGTTCGTTGACGCTGTTTTATTTTGTAACTCCGGTCACGATCCTGCTGCACTCCTTGATTGATTTCGGCATGTCCTATTTGCTTTATGGGTTTATCGTTTTTCTCTGTTTGGGCATTTTAGCCGGCACGCAGCGTAAAGCCGTCTTTGGGCAATGGAGCGAGTCGGGAAAACGGCTGTTGCAGCAATCGGCGGCAGCTATGCTCGGCATCGTGTCTATTGTGCTGGTCGTGTTTGCTGCCAAATGGCTCTATGCAAACAACCTGTTCAATCAATATACGAAAGCGGTTGACGCGAACCAGACCTATGAGACGATGATGGACTATTTAAACGGAAGCTTGAAGCAAAATCCCGGACAACCGATTGTGTTGAACCAGGCCGCCGCTTTAAACTATCAGGCTTACGAGCAGACGCAAGAGCAGCGTTTTCTGGATGAAGCAAAGCGTTATTTAGACAAGCTGGTATCAAGGGAACCAAACTACCAGTTGGGGCTGTACCTGAATTACTTGGTCCATGTTGCGTCAGGAGACAACGACAATGCGCTGAAGCTGATCATGGACGTCATCGAAAAGAACAAATACGGGCAAAGCTACTATGAACAGGCAGCATCCATCTTGCTGAAGCGCTGGGATGAAGAACGCAAAGCGGCAGCCGACAGAAGCCAAACGGAGGAAGACATCATCCGGCTCTACGAACAAATGGTCCGTTTGAGAGCGGACATCGATGCATTGCCGGACACGGTCATCGTCAGCAAGCCGTTCGATGTGCCGAATTCGGTTCGGGCCGTTGCCGGCCAAGTTTATTATTTCAAAGGGGACTACGCCCAAGCGGAAGAAGTTCTGAAACCGGGTCTGAAAGAAGATTTGTCGCAGCAGAACGACCGTTACGTGGCAAGGTTCTATTTGGCATCGCTTCGCAAACAAGGCAAGAATGATCCGGCACTCTATGAAAAATTGCTTCAGGCGGATCAGGGAGAACGAGCAATGTTGGAGCAGCTACTTCAGTGAAAGTAGAGGACAAGTGATATGCGGATCTCCGTCATTATCCCGACGTTGAATGCGGAACGGGAATTGCCGGCGCTTCTTGACCGGCTTCATCAACAGACTGTAAAAGCGTATGAAATTCTGGTTGTCGATTCCGAATCGGACGACCGGACAGCCGCGATTGCCCGCGAGAAAGGCGCCAAGGTTCTGCCGATCAAGCGGGAAGCGTTCGATCACGGGGGGACGCGCAATATGGCGGCCTCTCAGGCTGCCGGCGACGTTCTGGTATTTCTGACCCAGGATGCTCTTCCGGAGGATGAAAGGCTGCTAGAGGCGCTTACGCAGCCTCTGGTGGAACATCCGGAGGTTGCGGCCGTTTGCGGCAGGCAAGTGGCACGTTCCGGGGCTTCGGCGCTTGAGCGGATGACGGTCGAGCTGAATTATCCGCCCGAGCCGCTTTACAAGTCGTTAAAGGATCTTGAGCGGCTTGGAATCAAGCTGTTCTACTTCACGAACGTATGCGCAGCTTACCGGCGGGAGGCCTTCGAAGCTGTCGGCAGATTTCCCGAGCCGATCATATCGAACGAAGACATGATCATTACCGCCAAGTTTATTCTCGCAGGGTATACCGTCGTTTATCAGTCTCAGGCCAGGGTGATTCATTCCCATCGGTATAATCTGAGGCAGCAATTTCGGCGGAATTTCGATATCGGTGCTTCGCTGCGCATTCATAGTTGGATATTGAAGCATGCGAAGGCGGAGGGGCAAGGAGTCAAGCTGGTCAAAAACCAAATGTCGCAACTGTTGCGCAATGGCGACTGGCTCTCCATTCCCCGATTGGTATCCGAAGCCGCAGTCAAATATCTCGGCTATCGGTTGGGGTTAAGTTTTCCCGCCATCCCCATGTTTTTACGAAAAAAAATGAGTATGCACGCATTTTTCTGGCGCCGTTGGCAGCAACTTTAGGCGAAAAATACCGTCATATGAAGTAGGTTCATGGTGAAAGGATGAGAATGATGGATTTTAAACGCATTTCCTATACGGCAATCGCTGCGGTCTTCATCGCGGCAGCCGGGTTCGGTCTCTATAAAACGGTGTATGCGGATACGTCAACGGTCACTCCCGGCTCGACGGAGGACCCGATCGTCACGAAAAGCTACGTCGATCAGAAAATCGCCGAGCTCCTCAAGCAAGAAAGTGGCGGCAACGTCGGAAATCCGGAAAGCGGAGACAAATCCGGCAACGCGGGTTCGAATGCACTCGAAGTCGTGACAGTGCCTTTCGGTAAAAAAATCATGGTGAATGCGGGCGGCGAGCTCGTTGTGCGGGTCGGCAAAGCGGTGGCCTATTCCCCGGATCCAAACGGCTTGTCCGATTTGACCGCTGGGACTGATATTCCGACCGGCAAAGCCGTGCCGACCAACCATCTGATTCTCTTCCCCCGCGACGGCCGCGGCGTCGAGCCGGATCCGAATCAGAAAAACGGATTGACGGTATTGGTGCGGGGCGGGTATAAGTTAGAGTAGGCTTATTAATGACAGAAATCAACAATAGAAGCCAGAAATTGCGAGAAAACATGGTATAATAAACAAGATAAACTCCATTAAACCATTTCTAACGAAAAGCAAATGGAATTGGCGGTGCGATTAGATTAATGAAGGCTTTTATATTTAAGCTGATTTATAAACTGGCTATATCGATGAAAAAAGTACTAATTCCGTTCATTCCACAGTCTGTGAGAAAAGAACTTAAGAGAAAAGTCATCGATAATGCATTTTCGTTAGAAAAATTAGATATTCGCTCGATGGAAAAGCCGATGGACATATCGGGGATTAATTTGATTGGATACATAAGAGCGGAGATGGGAATCGGAGAATCTTGCAGAATTGCGGCCAATTGTATTCAAACCACCAATATTCCTTTTGATATACTTAACTTTAAAGGTACGAACACGGCACGAATGTCAGATTTGTCCTGGAGTCATAAGGAAGTCGATGCCCCTCGATATAATGTAAATATCTTTCATGTCAATGCTGAGCAAATGATTGAAGTATATACACATTTTGGACAATCATTATTTGAGAAAAGATACAACATTGGATATTGGCACTGGGAACTGCCTGAATTCCCGGATGAATGGCTGGACGGTTTCAAATTTGTGAATGAAGTTTGGGTTCCTTCGACTTTTGTAGCGGAGGCCGTCTCTGCGAAGAGCAATGTGCCAGTTACGATTATCCCCCATGGTATTGAAGTGAAAATAGAAACATATAGGGATCGTTCTTATTTCCGGCTTCCTGAGCAGTCTTTTCTGTTTTTAACGATGTACGATATGAACAGTTTTCAAGAACGAAAAAATCCAATAGCTTCAATTGAAGCTTTTAAAATGGCTTTTAAGCCTGACGATTGTTCAGTTGGACTTATTGTTAAAGTGAATAATGCTCATTCCAATAAAGAGGACATGAAAAAACTCTTAATGCTTACGGAAGGGTATTCTAATATTTACATTTTGAATCAAACGTTCAGTCGAAACGATACGAATGCGCTGATTAACTGTTCTGATTGTTACATTTCACTTCACCGAAGCGAAGGGTTTGGGCTAGGTCTGGCTGAAGCAATGTATTTGGGTAAACCGGTCATTGGAACCAACTGGTCTGCAAATACGGATTTTATGACGGAAAGCAACTCTTGTCCGGTTCGTTATCGTCTAAAGCAGGTAGGTAAAAACTATGGACCTTATGCAGCACATCAAGTCTGGGCCGACCCCGATATTGCTCATGCAAGTAAATATATGGTGAAATTAGTCAGAGATCCGGATTATTACGCACAGATTGCGGAGAATGGAAAGCAAACCATTATGACAGACTTTTCACCTTCCGCAATAGGAGCTAAAATCGAACAACGTCTTAAAGAGATAAGGGATGATCTAGGAGGCCTGGCATGACGATTACCAGTCTAATTATGGCAGGTGGCAAAGGGGAGCGGTTTTGGCCGAAAAGCAGAACTCACTTGCCCAAGCAGTTCTTGAATATATCGGGCAATAAATCGATGATTCAACAAGCGGTTGCTCGATTGGAACGGATTATGGACATTCAGCAGGTGTTCGTAATTACGAATGAACTCTACGCGGAACTTATTCGAGTGCAGATCCCGCATTTGCCTGAAGAGAACATTATCATCGAACCCCTTGGCAAAAATACAGCGCCATGCGTAGGGCTTGCGGCTATCCATATTGAACAAAGATATCCGGGAAGCACAATGATTGTCTTGCCATCCGACCATATCATCAAAGATGAAGATGAGTTTGTTCGAATTTTAAATACGGCCGCCGAAGTTGCCTCGAAGGATCAAAACATCGTCACTTTGGGGATTACACCACTTTATCCTGAGACAGGGTATGGGTATATAGAAAGCTCCGGACAGATTGTTCAGACCGGAGGAGTAGAGGTTCACGGTGTCAGTCGGTTTGTCGAAAAACCAGATTCTAAAACTGCCGAAAAGTATCTAGAAGCAGGAAATTTCTATTGGAACAGTGGTATTTTTGTTTGGAAGACGACAACGATCCTTTGTAAATTTAAAGAATATATGCCAGAAGTTTATACGATTCTTCAATCGATACAAGATGCTCTAGGCACTCCTTTTCAAGAGCAGGTAATCAAAACCGAGTTCACCAAAATGCCGGATGAGTCCATTGATTACGGCATTATGGAAAAAGCAGATCATATTTATGTCATCCCTTGTAAATTAGGTTGGGATGATGTTGGCAGCTGGACCGCGTTGGACCGAATTAATGAACGTGATGAAAATGGTAATGTTATCGTTGGAAATACACTGAATGTGGATACCAAACGTTGCATTATTGAAAGCAATAGCGGAAAATTAATTGCAACCCTAGGCATTGAAGATTTAATAGTCGTAGATACGGAAGACGTTACTCTGATCTGTACTAAAGATAAAGCCCAAGAAGTTAAAAGGCTATTGAAAGAGATTAGAAGTCAAAAACTCGTACAGTACTTATAGAATAAAAGGAGATTTTACAATGCCGAAAAGTGCTTTGATTACAGGGATTACGGGACAAGACGGTTCTTACTTGGCTGAGTTGTTGTTGAACAAAGGATATAGAGTTTATGGTTTGCGTCGTCGGACGAGCACGCCAATTATGGAGAACATTGAGCATATTGCTGATGAGATTGAATTTATTGAAGGCGATCTTTTGGATCAGGGTTCCTTGATTAGCGCTATTCGAAGAGCAAAACCTGATGAAATATACAACCTTGCGGCGCAATCGTTTGTCGGAACATCTTGGGATCAAGCTGCATTAACAGGGCAAGTAACAGGGATTGGCGTGACCAACTTGCTAGAAGCTATTCGAGCTACGGATATTGGCGTTAAATTCTATCAAGCATCGAGCAGCGAAATGTTCGGGAAAGTTGTCGAAACGCCGCAAACGGAAAAGACGCCATTCTATCCGCGAAGCCCATATGGGGTTGCAAAAGTTTATGGCCACTGGATTACGGTCAACTATCGGGAAAGCTATGACCTTTTTGCTTGTTCCGGCATTTTGTTTAATCATGAATCTCCTCGTCGAGGCGTCGAATTTGTAACACGAAAAGTAACCCAGGCAGTAGCAAGAATTAAGCTTGGTTTGCAGAAAGAGCTTCGCATGGGAAATCTCGATGCCAAACGCGATTGGGGCTTTGCAGGGGATTATGTAAAAGCAATGTGGCTTATGTTGCAACAAGAACAACCGGATGACTACGTCATTGCTACAGGCGAGACGCATACGGTTGAAGAACTCGTACAAATTGCTTTCAGTCATGTAGGATTGAACTGGCAAGATTATGTTGTGATCGATCCGAAGTTCATTCGTCCTGCAGAAGTAGATTTGCTGCTCGGTGATCCATCGAAAGCCAAGAAGAAGCTAGGTTGGAAATTGGAAGTTGGCTTCGAGCAATTAGTCAAAATGATGGTTGAAAGCGACTTGGAGAAAGCAGCGAAGTTCAGTAAAGTATATAATTAAAAGCGGTGAAAACATGCGCGCTTTAATCACGGGAATGACCGGTTTTGTTGGTTCTCATTTGAAGAATTATTTAATAAACGAAAAAGGGTGGGAGATTTGGGGAGTATCCAGATCTCCCTCTTCCAAAGTTACGAATATGCAGGTTCCTTTGTTAGATACCAATTGGGACTTAGAAGATCTGAAACGGAAGATTGATCTACTGGCACCAGACTATATTTTTCATCTTGCTGGTCAAAGCAATGTTAAGCGTTCCTGGGAGAATACGAGAGAAACTTTTGAAGCGAACGTTTTGAACACGATCAACCTGTTGGAAGCAGTTAGATCAAGCCGAGTTGCCCAAACCGTGAAAGTGATTACCGTGGGTTCGTCAGAAGAATACGGCCAAGTCGATGCTTCATTGTTGCCTATTATCGAAAGTACGCCGCCTAATCCGGGATCTCCTTATGGAGTGTCTAAGCTCTCGGTTAGTATGCTGGCCAAGCAATATTATGAGTCTTATAAGTTACAGATCATACACGTAAGACCGTTTAATCATATTGGTCCAGGACAAAGATTGGGTTTTGTCGTCTCAGATTTTGCTTATCAGGTCGCCAGTATTGAAGAGGGACTTCAGGAACCGGTACTGTATGTAGGCAATCTCTCCGCTAAGAGAGACTTTTTAGATGTTCGAGATATTGTCAGAGCCTACGCGGAGATTGCGTGCCGAGGACAGCCTGGTGAAATCTATAATATATGTTCGGGTAAGCCCGTTGAAATCCGAACTTTATTGGAGTTGCTTATTAAGCAATCCACAAAACCGATCGAAATCAAAGTTGATTCCAATCGGCTCAGACCCGTGGATGTCCCTTACTATTATGGCTCGAATGAAAAAATTAAAGAGCAATTAGGGATCATCCCAACGATTAGTCTTGAAGAAAGTTTGAAGGATATTTATGAATATTGGCGTTGTTTAATTCGCAATGAAGGAAGTATTTAAGTGAATATATTTCAAGAACTATTCAGTTATCGACAAATGCTGAAAAGCATGGTGTTGTCTGACTTAAGAACAAGATATAAAGGTTCTATTCTCGGTTTTTTATGGACGTTTATTAACCCGCTATTGACATTGCTTGTATATACCATTGTCTTTTCTACCATCATGCGAATGAATATTGAACATTATTCTGTTTTTATGTTCATTGGCTTGCTACCTTGGATTAATTTTTCTACTTCATTGTTGACTAGTTCCGGGATCATTATACGGAATTCGAATTTAGTCAAAAAAATCTATTTTCCACATGAAATTTTACCGTTATCCAACGTTATTGGTGGAATTATTAATTACTTGTTCGGATTAGTCATTCTTTGTGCGGCAATTCTGTTGGACGGAATGACATTTTCGTATCATGTTGTTTATTTTCCTGTGATCTTACTTTTGCAGTTTATTTTAACTTTGGCCCTTTCCTTCATTGTGAGTTCAGTAACCGTCTATTTCCGAGATATTGAACATATCCTTGGCGCTCTCATAATGGCATGGTTTTATTTTACGCCCATTATATACCCAGAATCCATGATAGTAGAAAAGTATAAGTTCTTGTTTGATCTAAATCCAATTAGGCCCATCTTTATCTCCTATCAAAATATATTTTATTATCACCAAGAGCCTAACTGGAATAATTTGACAATTTGTTACGGGTTTTCATTGGTGCTGTTAGTTATTGGATGGTTCATTTTTAGACGCTTAAACAGGAATATCGCGGAGGAACTCTAAGGCGGTGCGTAGCAGATGAATGCCATCGAGGTTAATAATGTATCTAAAAGCTTTAAAAACTATATAGATAAGCCCAATACATTAAAGGAACGATTTCTTCGAGTCGGGAAAAATAACTACCAGGAACATTGGGTCTTAAAAAGTATTAACCTCCACATTAAATGCGGAGAGACGGTCGCCTTAGTTGGTCGCAATGGTTCAGGGAAAAGCACATTGTTAAAGCTCATGACGAAGATCTTATATCCCAGCTCCGGAGAGATTATAGTTCGTGGGCGTGTCTCCAGCTTATTGGAATTGGGGGCGGGTTTTCATCCAGATTTTACAGGAAGAGAAAACATTTACATGAATGCTTCCATTTTGGGTTTAACCAAAAAGGAAATTGATTACCGCTTAAATGATATTATCCGGTTTTCGGAGCTGGATGAGTATATTGACCAGCCTATCCGCATCTACTCATCAGGCATGTATATGCGTCTAGCGTTCTCGGTTGCCATTAGTGTTGAACCCGATGTATTGTTGGTGGATGAGGTGCTGGCGGTAGGCGATGCGGCCTTTCAAAATAAGTGCATTGAAAAAATCAAAGAATTAAAAGGCAAAGGAACAACCATTGTAATTGTTGCCCATGACAATGGTGTTGTGGAAAAAATTTGCGATCGGGCTGTTTGGCTGCACAATGGTGAAATTGCCGATGTAGGCCGTCCAAGAGATATTGTCATGAAGTACATGAATGCATTAGCCGAAATCGAAAACAAAAGGCTTCTGAGGGAGCAGCAGGAGGAACAAGAACAACAAGTTCAACTGGCGAAATCGGATCAGCAAAACGAATCAATAAATAACGGCGTTTCTATTCAAGTTGAAGAAAAGCCAGTTTCTCATTCCAAGAACAGAACAGGTAATCAAAAGATTGAAATTACGGATGTAGCCTTTTGTGACCCGGAGGGAGTCCGAAAACAAAACTTTCGCACCGGCACCCCAATGTACATTCATATCTACTATAAAGTTAACCAAACTTACGAGAATGCGGTATTTGGCATTGGGATTTTTACTTCAGATAACACTTGCTGTTATGCAACAAACACTTATATCGATCATTATTCAGTTGAGCAATTGGGAAAAAGTGGCGTAGTGATATGCAAGATTGACCCGCTGATGCTTATTCCGGCAACATACTTTGTCGATATAGCGGTTCATCACGAAAATGGAGAGCCTTATGATTATCTTACCCGATTGTACAGCTTCCAGGTTTCTTCCGACATTCGAGATCAAGGGATTGCTCGTTTAAAACATAGTTGGGAAATAAATTACTCAGATGGAGGTTCAAAATGAATATCGAGTTTAATGATAAAGACATTGATGTCAAAGAAATAATGAATAAAATTCATCAAGCCCTTGGAAAATATCCTATGAAGGAGGATATTGATCGAGTTAAAGTAAAAACGCCAACGGGAATTCCACATGAAATGCAATCGTTATTTGATGAATTTTTAGCTCAGTTAACTCCTGTAAATCGTTCTTGGAGAGTGTCGGCAGAATATCCGATTACATCGCATCGAAAAATAACCGGAAAGTTTATTATTTTTACGAAAAAAGTAATTCGGAAATTACTTCGTTGGTATATTGAGCCGTTAGCAAAAAGTCAAACTGATTTTAACGCTTATGTAACACGGACATTAAATGCAGTCTGGAGCATTATTCAGAAGCAAAGCAGTATTAATGAACAAATTAATCATAAGCTAAAGTTGATCCAATTAGAAAATACAAAACTTAAGTTCGAGCTAGAAGAATATAGAAAAAAATTGGAGGAAAAACAGCAGCTTAATCCTAGTGAATTGAGTGATAATATTAAACGCGATTTAATAACTGAAATAGAAAATAAACTACAAGAGAAAAAGTGGCACGAAGAAAATGCGCAAATAAAAGCGCAGTGTAAAGCATTAGAAACCAATATTCGTGTAGCTAACGAAAGATTGAGAAGAATTGAACGTACTCTACGAAATCAGTCTTCGATAATTCCAACTGCACAAGCAAATGAAACAGCAACACCTTTTTCCATTCAAGCGGAAGTAAAAAATAAACCACTTGATTTTGATTATTATTTGTTTGAGGAGTATTACAGGGGAACTCGAGAAGAAATTAAAGAAAGGCAAAAACAATATTTGCCGTATTTTAGTCATGCGAAGAAAGTTTTGGATTTAGGATGCGGACGGGGAGAATTTACTGAATTATTACTCGAGAAGGGAATTGAAGTTATTTCTGTTGATAGCAACAGTGATATGGTAGCGTATTGCAAAGAACGAGGTTTCAATATCATTCAAGCCGACATTATTGAGTTCTTGAAAAGTCTCGAGGATCAATCAGTTGACGGAATTTTCTTAGGACAGGTGATTGAACACTTGTCTCCAGAGGCGCTAATTGAATTGGTTCAGTTGGCTCATTTAAAATTGACGCCTAATTCATGGTTAATTGCGGAAACACCGAATCCGCAGAGTCTATCTATTTTCGCACAAAGTTTTTATATGGATTTGACACACACTAAACCTGTACATCCATATACAGCTAAATTTATTTGGGAATCAGAAGGGTTTAACGATATCGAAATAAAATATTTCTCGCCCAATAATCCAGTACTAAAAATACCTGAAATTCATATCTCAGAAATGGATCCAGCGCAATTGCAGCAACTCAATACAGCATTGAGCCATTGGCATGAAATGTTGTTTGGAAATCAAGACTACTATATTGCTGGAAGAAAGTAAATAGAAGGTGAATCTATGATCATTAATCAATTATTGCCAGCTATGAGTTACGGAGATGCGGTCAGTAACTCGGCTATTAATATAATGAATTTACTTAGATCGAAAGGGATAAAATCGGACATTTATGCTGAGCATATTCATCCGAAAGTATCCAATTTCGTACGTCCCGCATCAAAAATTCCTCATAAAGAAGCCGTTATTTATCATTTAGCTATTGGATGCGATCTACCCTATATATTACCGGATTTTACTGGGAAAAGAATGATTTATTATCATAATATAACGCCAAGCGAGTTTTTTCGCGGTTATGATGAGCAGTCTGAACGATTATGTAAAGAAGGCAGGGAACAGTTAAAATTTCTTCAACCCATAATCGACTTTGCATTAGCTGCTTCAGAATATAACAGAAAGGAACTTGTGGACTTAGGATATTCTAATACTGCGGTTAGTCCAATTATTGTTGATTATGAGGATTATAATGCAAAACCTAATTTACAATTATTAAATCATCTACGCCAAACCAAAAGATCAAAAGACATATTATTTGTAGGGAGATTGGCTCCGAACAAAAAACAGGAAGATATTATAAAAGCATTTTTTTATTACAAAAAGTACATTGATAAAGAGGCTCGTTTGTTTCTAGTTGGTTCCTACACAAGAATGGAGAAGTATTACGAGGAACTAAAAACGCTAATCGATGTGTTAAAAATTGAAGATGTTACAATAACGGGGCATGTCCCATTTGATCATATTTTGGCATATTATAAAAATGCTGATTTATTGTTGAGCATGAGCGAACACGAAGGTTTTTGCGTACCTTTGCTTGAGGCAATGTACTTTGAAGTCCCGATTTTAACTTTTAAAAGTAGTGCTATTAGTGAGACATTAGGTAATGGCGGATTGCTTTTTACAGAGAAAGATTTTAAGGCTGTGGCTTGTGCAATCGAAGTATTTTTGAATGATTCGGCTTTAATAGCAAAAGTGCTTCAAAATCAAAAAGAGCGGCTGCAATATTTTTCAAAGCAAAATACTCAAAATATCTTTTGGAATCACATAAAAGCTGAAATGAATATTGGTTAAAAGGGAGTTATTATGAAAAAAAAAATAGCATTTGTTGTTCAGCGCTATGGTCTGGAAGTGAACGGAGGCTCAGAATACAGTTGCAGATTAATTGCCGAGAAGTTAAGTTCTGATTATGATGTGGAAGTAATCACAACCAAAGCCGTTGATTATGTGACTTGGGAGAATCATTATACCGATGATATTGAGGTCATTAATGGCGTTAAAGTAAGAAGATTTAATACTGTTCATCCTCGAATTCCGAGTGAATTCGAAAAATGTTCTCGGGAAGTGTTTGGAAATAGTCGTCGAAATATTTATGATGAATTAAAGTGGATGAAAGCTCAAGGACCAGTATCCTTTGCGCTAATTGATTACTTGAAGGAAAACAATCAAGAATACCATAAAATTATTTTTTTTACGTACTTATATTTTACTACTTTTTTCGGAATTCAGCAGATTCCAGAAAAAAGTATACTCGTACCTACAGCTCACGATGAACCATGTATTTATTTTTCGATGTTCAAACCTTTTTTTCATTTGCCCCGTTACATTATCTTTCTTACAGAAGAAGAAAAAGATTTTGTTCATCAAACATTTAATAACGAATATATTCCATTTAAGGTTGCTGGATTAGGTATTGATGTGCCAGATTCTTATTTATCCGAAGAGCAGTTCAGAGCAAAGTTCGGCATTACAAAGCCCTTTATTATTTATGTAGGAAGAATTGATGAATCCAAAGGATGTAAAGAGCTTTTTGAATACTACAGGAAATATAAACAAGAGGAAGATGATTATCCTCAATTGGTTTTAATGGGGAAAAACGTACTGGAAATCCCTAATGATCCGGATATTATTTCATTAGGATTTGTTTCTGAAGAAGAGAAATTTGGCGGAATTCTTGCTTCAGAAATGCTTATTATGCCTTCAAAATATGAAAGTTTGTCGATGGTTGTTTTGGAAAGTCTATATCTTGAACGCCCCGTCTTAGTGAACGGAGAATGTGAAGTGCTTGTAGGGCACTGCAATCGGAGCAATGGAGGTTTGTACTATACCGATTATGAGGAGTTTAAACTTTGTTTAAGCCTACTTAGAAAAAGACAAGATTTGCGCTTAAACATGGGTATGAACGGAAAAAAATATGTGTTAGAAAATTATAATTGGAGCAAGATTGTTAACGATTTTAAAGAAGCGATTGAGGCCTAGCGGCATTATTCGATCCCATAAGTCGCTATGTCCAAAAGAAAAAGTCGGTTCCTCTCACCAAAGTTGAAACGGTGAACAGAGAACCGGCTTTCGATTTGTTTTAGGCATTTTGAACCATGAGCAGAATCCTCAGTTCCCCCCCATCCAGAAAAATTTTGCTATGGCTCAATATAATGCTCCCATAGGTTGAGACACGGGAGAGGTGATAAATAAGTTATAATGAGGCTATGGAAAAACGGAACCGATATTCCTCAGAATTCAAGACAAAGGTTGTGCTGGAGGTCCTCCGTGAGGAGCATACCGTAAACGAGATCGGTTCCTTGAGCGTGCTTCAATGGTGTTCGAAAAGAAAACCAACGAAGCCGACAAACTGAGAAAGGAGTATGAGAGCAAGCAGGAGCATCTAGAGAAGCTGGTTGGCCAACTCACAGTCGAGGTCAACTGGCTCAAAAAAAAATCTGGCCTTAAATGAACCGCTCGAAGCTCGAAAAGCGATGGTAGAGCGCGACAATGCTGAGATTACGATTAAGCGCCAGACAGAATTGCTAAGCGTGAACAGGACTAGCGTCTATCGTCCCGACAAAGAGCATTATGAGAGTGAAGAAAATGTACAGATCATGCATCGAATTGATGAGATCTATATGGAGCACCCCTACTTCGGCTATCGAAGTATGACGAGATTCCTTCGGGATCAGGGCTTTGAGATCAATCGTAAGCGCGTACGCCGGCTTATGCAACTCATGGGCCTCGAAGCAATCTATCCGAAGCCAAACTTGAGCAAACGCCTCCATGCCAA
>Ga0310834_100793_pt1 | contig 26706 bp, 25 predicted proteins | sample SM_ome_2_FD_201314 | JGI IMG/M metagenome (GOLD analysis project Ga0310834, IMG submission 201314) | Sorghum-adapted microbial communities enriched on stacked mutant (SM) sorghum from Joint BioEnergy Institute, Emeryville, California... ... | reverse complement strand
ATGCCGGACGGGTTCCACGGCTTGCGCGGGTCGTACGGCACGGTGTTGAAGTTCAGCTCGATGCCGGCCCGGTCCAGCGCCTTGGCCGCGGGCTTGCCCTCGATGCCCTTGTTGGTCAGATCGATGAGGATGAGGTGGTTGTCGGTGCCGCCCGAGACCAGGTCGAAGCCCCGCTCCAGCAGGGCCGCGGCGAGCGCCTTGGCGTTGGCCACGATCTGGTGGGCGTACTCCTTGAAGGACGGCTGGGTGGCCTCGTGCAGGGCCACCGCGATGCCGGCCGTGGTGTGGTTGTGCGGCCCACCCTGCAGGCCGGGGAAGACCGCCTTGTCGATCGCGGTGGCGTGCTCGGCCGTCGTCATGAGCATCGCGCCCCGCGGGCCGCGCAGGGTCTTGTGGGTCGTCGTGGAGATCACGTCGGCGTACCCCACCGGTGACGGGTGCGCGCCGCCGGCGACCAGGCCGGCGATGTGGGCGATGTCGGCGACGAGCAGCGCGCCGACCTCGCGGGCGATCTCGGCGAACGCCGGGAAGTCGATGGTACGGGGGATCGCCGTCCCGCCACAGATGATCATCTTCGGCCGCTCTGCCCGAGCCAGGTCCCGGACGTGGTCCATGTCGACCCGCCCGGTCTGGCGGTCGACCCGGTAGTGCACCGGCCGGAACCACTTGCCGGTGGCCGAGACCGGCGAGCCGTGGGTCAGGTGCCCGCCGTGGGCCAGCTCCAGCGAGAGGAACGTGTCGCCCGGGTTCATGAAGGCCAGGTAGATGGCGAGGTTGGCCGGGGAGCCCGAGTACGGCTGCACGTTGGCGTGCTCGACCCCGAAGAGGGCCCGCGCCCGGCTCACCGCCAGCTCCTCGATCGGGTCGATGTACTGCTGGCCCTCGTAGTAGCGCTTGCGCGCGTACCCCTCCGAGTACTTGTTGTTGAGCACCGTGCTGCACGCCTCGAGCACGGCGGTCGACACGTAGTTCTCGGACGGGATGAGGCGCAGCTTGTCGTGCTGACGCTGGGCCTCGGCCTCGACCAGTGCGGCGAGCTCGGGGTCGGCCGCGGTCAGGTTCGGCAGCGGCGGGACGTGCATGGGTAGCCTCCGGCGGTCGGCGGCACCCAGGCGCTGCGGTGCCGCGAGCGTCGCTCCCCGGTGGTCAGTTCCACCTGAACGCCAGTCGCGAGTCGCCCTCAGCGTAATACGAGACGGGCCCCGCGGGGACGTGCCGGGCCGAGGTGTGGTCAGGTCGTCCCGACCCGCGCTCGGCCGGGGTGGTCGCCGGGGCCGTCACCGCGCGAGCGCGGGTGGTCGCGGTCAGTCGGGCACGCGGCGGTAGGCGCCGTCGCTGGCCGAGGTGGCCATCGAGGCGTACGCCCGCAGCGCGGCCGACACCGGGCGGTCGCGGTCGACCGGGGTGTAGGGCTTGTCGCGCTTCTCCTGCGCCACCCGGCGCGCCTCGAGCTCCTCGGCCGGGACGTCCAGCGTGATCCGCCGGTTCGGGATGTCGATGTCGATGATGTCGCCGTCCTGGACCAGCGCGATCGGCCCGCCGCTGGCGGCCTCGGGCGAGACGTGGCCGATCGACAGCCCGCTGGTGCCGCCGGAGAACCGGCCGTCGGTGATGAGCGCGCAGGCCCGGCCGAGGCCGCGGCCCTTGAGGAACGACGTGGGGTAGAGCATCTCCTGCATGCCCGGGCCGCCGCGCGGGCCCTCGTAGCGCACCACGACGACCTCGCCGGGCTGGACGGTGCCGTTGAGGATACCGTCCACTGTGGCCTCCTGGGACTCGAAGACCCGGGCCGGCCCACGGAAGGTGAGGCACTCCTCCGGCACGCCGGCGGTCTTCACCACGCAGCCGTCCGGGGCGAGGTTGCCGTAGAGCACGGCCAGCCCGCCGTCGGCCGAGTAGGCGTGGGCCACGTCGCGGATGCAGCCCTCGGCCGCGTCAGTGTCCAGAGTGGACCATCGGTTGGTGGTCGAGAACGGTTCGGTGGTCCGCACCCCGCCCGGGGCGGCGTGGAACAGCTCGAAGGCCTCGGGCTTGGCCGAGCCGCCACGGATGTCCCAGTCGCGCAGCCAGGTCTGAAGGTCGGGGGCGTGCACCGCGTGCACGTCGCGGCGCAGCAGCCCGGCCCGGTTCAGCTCCCCGAGGATGGCCGGGATGCCGCCGGCCCGGTGGACGTCCTCCATGTGGTACTTCTGCGTGTTCGGGGCGACCTTGCACAGGCACGGCACCCGGCGGGAAATCTCATCGATGTCCGCCATGGTGAAGTCCACCTCCGCCTCGCGGGCGGCGGCGAGCAGGTGCAGCACCGTGTTGGTGGAGCCGCCCATCGCGACATCGAGCGCCATCGCGTTCTCGAACGCGGCCCGCGTGGCGATCGAGCGGGGCAGCACCGAGTCGTCGCCCTCGTCGTAGTACCGGCGCGCCAGCTCGACGACGAGCCGGCCCGCGGTCTCGAACAGGCCCCGCCGGGCCGCGTGGGTGGCCAGCGTCGACCCGTTGCCGGGCAGGGCGAGCCCGATCGCCTCGGTCAGGCAGTTCATCGAGTTGGCGGTGAACATGCCCGAGCAGGAGCCGCAGGTGGGGCAGGCCGAGCGCTCGATCCGGCCCAGCTGCTCGTCGGTGACGGCCGAGTTGGCCGAGGCGATCATGGCATCGATCAGGTCGAGTTTCTCGTGGACGATGCCCTCGACGGCGACGGTCTTCCCGGCCTCCATGGGGCCGCCGGAGACGAAGACCGTCGGGATGTTCAGCCGCAGCGCCGCGAGCAGCATGCCCGGCGTGATCTTGTCGCAGTTGGAGATGCAGACCAGAGCGTCGGCCCGGTGGGCCTCGACCATGTACTCCACCGCGTCGGCGATCAGCTCCCGGCTCGGCAGCGAGTAGAGCATCCCGGAGTGCCCCATGGCGATGCCGTCGTCGACCGCGATCGTGTTGAACTCCCGCCCGACGCCGCCGGCCTGGGCCACGGCGTCGGCCACCAGCGCGCCGAGGTCCTTCAAGTGCACGTGGCCGGGCACGAACTGGGTGTACGAGTTGGCGATCGCCACGATCGGCTTGCCGAAGTCGGCGTCGGTCATCCCGGTGGCCCGCCACAGGGCGCGGGCGCCGGCCATGTTGCGGCCCTGGGTCGAGGTGGCCGAGCGCAGCGGCCGCGCGGGCCCACCGGCGCGCTTCGCGGACGCCGCGGCCGTACGGCTCGGGGTCGCGGAGGTCGCGCCCGTACGGCTCGTGGTCGGGGCGGCCGCTGGGCCACCGGCGGCGCGCTTGGTCGCCCGGGTGGACTTGGCCGGCTGTCCGCCGGCGGCCTTGGCCGTCGACGCGGCGGCCTTCTTCGCAGGCTTGCGGGGAGTGCGGGACGACTCTGGCATTCGTCCAGTGTGCTCCTTTGCTGGGTGGCCGCAATACGCGGCCCACCACGTGGTCCGCCGCGGCCGTTACCGTTCCGTTATCTGATCGTCAACCATTATGTGAGACGGCTTGACTCGGAGCCTGGGAATGGTGCACGCTGGGCACCATGCGGTACCGGCCTGTCCGAGTACTCCTCACGTAGCGCGTGGCGGATTTCTCCCGTCACGCGCGAGCCCACGTGCCCTGCACGGGGGCTCTTTTGTTGTGCAGGACAAGGACAGGACCCAGTTCAGAGCAATCGACCCCGAAGGCGTGGACGCCATGACAAAGCCGGCCATCAAGCCCGAGAAGACCGACAAGCCGGATAGTTCCGGTCCGACCAAGCAGCCGAGCCCGTTGACCGTCGCGGCGGGGGCCCGGACGCAGCCCGCGGCGAAGGCCCTCACCAAGGTCGTCGAGACCCCCGGTCCCAAGGTCGTCGAGACCGTAACCGGGGCGCAGGCGCTGGTCCGGTCGCTCGAGGCGCTCGGCGTCGAGGTGATGTTCGGCATTCCGGGCGGCGCGATCCTGCCGGCCTACGACCCGATCTTCGACTCCCGGGTGCGCCACATCCTCGTCCGGCACGAGCAGGGCGCGGGGCACGCCGCCACCGGGTACGCCCAGGCGACCGGCAAGGTCGGGGTCTGCGTGGCGACGAGCGGCCCGGGCGCGACCAACCTGGTCACGCCGATCGCCGACGCCTACATGGACTCGGTGCCCATCGTCGCCATCACCGGGCAGGTGTCGCGCTCGGCCATCGGGACCGACGCCTTCCAGGAGGCGGACATCCGCGGCATCACGCTGCCGATCACCAAGCACAACTACCTGGTGCAGCGGGCGGAGGACGTGCCCCGGGTCATCGCCGAGGCGTTCCACCTGGCCAGCACCGGCCGCCCGGGCCCGGTGCTCGTGGACATCCCCAAGGACGTGCTGCAGGCGCGGACCGAGTTCGCCTGGCCGCCCACCATCGAGCTGCCCGGTTACCGCCCGACGCTGCAGCCGCACGGCAAGCAGATCCGGGAGGCGGCCAAGCTGATCGCCTCGGCCCGCCGACCCGTGCTCTACGTCGGGGGCGGGGTCATCAAGGCCGGGGCGTCGGACGCGCTGCGGCGGCTCGCCGACCTGACCGGGGCCCCGGTGGTCACCACGCTCATGGCCCGCGGCGCCTTCCCGGACAGCCACCCGCAGCACCTGGGCATGCCGGGCATGCACGGCACGGTCAGCGCGGTCTACGCCCTGCAGAAGGCCGACCTGCTGGTGGCGCTGGGCGCGCGGTTCGACGACCGGGTGACCGGACGACTGGACACGTTCGCGCCCCACGCGACCGTGGTGCACGCCGACATCGACCCGGCCGAGATCGGCAAGAACCGGGTCGCCGACGTGCCGATCGTCGGGGACGCCCGCTACGTGATCGAGGAGCTGATCACCGCGGTCGCCGCCGAGCACAAGGCCGGCCACAAGGCCGACCTGACCGACTGGTGGCGCACGCTCGACGACATCCGCGGCCGCTACCCGCTGGGCTGGGAGGACCCGCCGGACGGCACGCTCGCCCCGCAGTACGTGATCAAGCGGCTGGGTGAGATCGTCGGGCCCGACGCCATCTACGTGGCCGGGGTGGGCCAGCACCAGATGTGGGCCTCGCAGTTCATCACGTACGAGAAGCCGGGCACCTGGCTGAACTCGGGTGGCCTGGGCACCATGGGCTACGCGGTGCCGGCGGCGATGGGGGCCAAGGTGGGCCGGCCCGACGCGGTGGTCTGGGCGATCGACGGTGACGGTTGCTTCCAGATGACCAACCAGGAGCTGGCCACGTGCGCCCTGGAGGGCATCCCGATCAAGGTGGCCGTCATCAACAACGGCAACCTCGGCATGGTGCGCCAGTGGCAGACGCTGTTCTACAACGAGCGCTACTCGAACACCGACCTCGGCACCCACAAGCACCGCATCCCGGACTTCGTGAAGCTCGCCGAGGCGTTGGGCTGCATCGGGCTGCGCTGTGAGGCCGCCGACGAGGTGGATCGCACCATCGAGACGGCGATGAAGATCAATGACGCCCCGGTGGTCATCGACTTCGTCGTCGGCAAGGACGCCATGGTGTGGCCCATGGTCCCCGCCGGCACCAGCAATGATGAGATCATGTTCGCGCGCGGCGTTCGGCCGGTGTTCGACGAGGACGACGTGTAGGGCGGTTTCCGGTCAGGAAGGACGCCTTGACTGACGTCTGATGCCCACAAGGACGCCTTCCTGACATCGAGGAGGATGACAGAGATTGAACAAGCACACGCTGTCGGTGCTGGTCGAGAACAAGCCCGGTGTGCTGGCCCGCGTCGCCGGCCTGTTCTCCCGCCGCGGATTCAACATCGACTCGCTCGCGGTCGGTGAGACCGAGCGTCCCGAGATCTCCCGCATTACGATCGTCGTCAACGCTGAGGATTCGCCGCTGGAGCAGGTCACCAAGCAGCTCAACAAGCTCGTCAACGTACTGAAGATCGTTGAGCTTGAGCCGAGCAACTCGGTCCAGCGCGAGCTGCTGCTGGTCAAGGTCCGGGCCGACCGGACGCAGCGTTCGCAGGTTCTTGAGACGGTCCAGATGTTCCGGGCCAAGGTGGTCGATGTCGCCCCCGACGCCCTGACCATCGAGGCGACCGGGACGGCCGAGAAGATCGAGGCGCTGCTGCGCGACCTCGAGCCGTTCGGAATCAAGGAGATGGTGCAGTCGGGTCTGGTGGCGATCGGGCGCGGGTCCCGCTCGATCACCGCCCCCGTCCTGCGAGCGGCCTGACAGGTCACTCGGCAACAGATGCCGCGTCGGTCCCGAATGCCTCGCCGCGAGCCTGCGAGCCAGCCGCGGACCGGGCGCGCCGTACAGGAAAGGTAAGGGACACACGAACATGGCCACGGAAGGACGGCCCAGCGAGCCGACGGGCTCCACCGTCTACTACGACGACGACGCTGATCTGTCGGTGATCCAGGGCCGCAAGGTCGCGGTCATCGGCTACGGCAGCCAGGGCCACGCCCACGCGCTCTCGCTGCGCGACTCGGGGGTCGATGTGCGCATCGGGCTGCCCGAGGGCTCGAAGAGCCGCGCCAAGGCCGAGGAGCAGGGCCTGCGGGTGCTCACGCCCGCGCAGGCCGCCGCCGAGGCGGACCTCATCATGATCCTCGCGCCCGACACCGCCCAGCGCCGCATCTACGCCGAGGACATCGCGCCCTCGCTGACCGCGGGCAAGGCGCTCTTCTTCGGTCACGGGTTCAACATCCGGTTCAACCTCATCACGCCACCGTCCGATGTGGACGTCGCCATGGTGGCGCCGAAAGGCCCGGGCCACCTGGTGCGCCGGCAGTTCGTCGACGGCAAGGGTGTCCCGGTGCTGGTCGCCGTCGAGCAGGACGCCACCGGCCAGGCGTGGGCCCTGGCCCTCTCCTACGCCAAGGCGATCGGCGGTACCCGCGCCGGCGCGATCAGGACCACCTTCAAGGAGGAGACCGAGACCGACCTGTTCGGGGAGCAGGCGGTGCTCTGCGGCGGCGCCACCGCCCTGGTGCAGGCCGGCTTCGAGGTGCTCACCGAGGCCGGGTACGCGCCCGAGGTGGCGTACTTCGAGTGCCTGCACGAGCTGAAGCTCATCGTGGACCTCATGTACGAGGGCGGCATCGCCCGCATGCGCTACTCGATCTCGGACACGGCCGAGTACGGCGACTACTCGCGGGGCCCGCGGATCATCGACGCCCGGGTGAAGGACGAGATGCGCAAGATCCTCAGCGAGATCCAGAGCGGCGAGTTCGCCCGCGAGTGGATCGCCGAGGACGACGCCGGCCGCCCGAACTTCACCAAGTGGCGGGCCGAGGCGGCGGCGCACCCGATCGAGGAGACCGGGCGCAAGCTGCGCGGGATGATGTCCTGGGTCGACCGCCCGATCACCGAGACGGCCTGACCGACCGGGGACGCCCTGTTGATCTAGGGCTCAGCCCTGGATCAACAGGGCCATGTTGCGGCAGAACCGTCATGACAAATCCTGACAAAACCGGGCAAATTAGGTCCCCGATGTCATGCAATCGTCAATACCCGTGGGTATGGTCCGCCCATGCGGCTGGAGTACCCCCACCGGACGGAGCGCTTCGGCGCCGTACGCATCCGCAACCTGCAGCGGGTCATCGAGATCGACTCCGGGCCTGACCGGGGCGATGACCTCGCCAGCGACCTGGGTGCGGTGCAGTGCGTCCCGACGAGCCGGATCCGGGAGATCGAATCAGATCTCGTCGTCGTCGTCCCCTGCAAGAACGAGACCAGGAAGGTCATCGAAGGCGTCCTCTCGGGGATCCCGCACGACTGCCTGATCATCCTGGTCTCCAACAGTGACCGCGTGCCGCTCGACCGGTACGCGGAGGAAGTGGAGGTCCTGGAGCAGTTCTGTCGCGTCTCCCGACGGCCGGCGCTGTCGGTGCACCAGCGTGACCCGGGCCTGGCCGCCGCGGTCAAGGCGGCGGGGATGCCCGACCTCGTGGGCGACGACGGCCTCGTCCGCAACGGCAAGGGCGAGGCCATGCTGGTCGGCACGGCCCTGGCCGCGCTTTCGGGCCGGCGCTACATCGGGTACGTCGACGCGGACAACTACGTGCCGGGCGCGGTGACCGAGTACTGCAAGGCGTACGCGGCCGGGCTGCACCTGGCCGGCGGCCCGTTCAGCATGGTCCGCATCTGTTGGGGCTCCAAGCCGAAGCTGCGGGACGGACGGATGTTCTTCAGCCGCTGGGGTCGCAGCTCGGAGGTGGTCAACCAGTTCCTCAACCGGCTCATCGGCGAGTACAGCGGTTTCGGGACCGACATCATCGCGACCGGCAACTCGGGCGAGCACGCGCTCACCATCGACCTGGCCGTACGCCTGCGTACCGCCAGCGGGTTTGCCGTCGAGCCATTCCACTTCATCGATCTGTTTGAGCAGTTCGGCGGGCTGCTCGACACGCCCCACGCCGATGTGCTCGGCAGCGCGGTCGACGTGGTGCAGATCGAGTCCCGGAACCCGCACTTCCACGACGACAAGGGCACCGAGCACGTGCAGGGCATGCGGTCGCAGGCCCTCAACGCGCTCTACCACTCGCCGATCTGCCCGCCCGCCGTGCGCGACGCCATCCAGGAGTTCCTGGAGGCGGAGGGCGTCATCCAACCCGGGACGCAACCACCGACCGCGCGTATCTACCCGCCGGTGGCCACGATGGCGCTGGACATCTTCTACGACGCGCTGGTGGCCGAGGCGCCGAGCTTCCGGCAGATGCAGCGTCTGGAGATCGTCGGTGTCCGGGGGGATGCCCCGATCCGGCGTCCGGAGCTGCTGTCGTCCCAGGCGGATGCCTCCGTCGATGCGTGACCGGGTCCTGTTCACCGACCTCGACGGGACGCTCCTGGGCCACGACGACTACCGGCCGGGTCCGGCGCGGGCCGCCGTCGCCCGCCTGCAGGACTGCGGCGTCGCGGTGATCCCCGTGACGTCCAAGACCAGCGCGGAGCTCGGCCCGATCGTGGCCGAGCTCGGCCTGCGGGACGGGTGGGTCGCCGAGAACGGGGCGGAGATCCGCTGGCCCGGCCGGGCCGCGCCCACCGTCCACGGGACGCCGTACGACCAGGTGCGCGCCGGCCTGGCGGCCGCGGCGGCCGCGGCGGACGTCACGGTGCGGGGCTTCGGGGACATGAGCGACGCCGAGGTGGCCGAGCTCACCGGGCTCACGCTGGCGGCTGCCCGGGCGGCCCGGGCCCGGGCCTACTCGGAGAGCTTCGTGGTCCTGCGGGGCAGCGTCACCGCCCTGCAGGCCGAGCTGCGGCGGCGCGGGCTGCGGGCCGTGCGCGGTGGACGGTTCCTCACGGTCACCGGGCTGCACGACAAGGGCACCGCGGTCCGCGCCATCCTCGCCCGCCGGCTGCCGGCGACGAGCTGGGCGGTCGGGGACGCGCCCAACGACGGGCCGATGCTCGCCGCGGTCGCCCGTCCCTACCAGGTTCGGCGGCCGGACGGCACCTGGGCCGCGCTCGACGTCGCCGGCGTCACCCGGGTCGACGGGGTGGGGCCGGCCGGTTTCGTCCAGGTCGCGGAGCGGCTGCTCGCCGAGATCAGGGACGCTCCGGCCTGACCCGGGCCCCGGACGGTTCCGGCAGGGTCGGCAGGGACAGCTCGACGAGGGCACCGCCCAGCGAGCTGGTGCCCAGGCGCAGCGTGCCCCCGGCCGCCTCGGCCGTGCGCCGGGCGATGTCCAGGCCGAGCCCGGTGGAGCCGAGGCCGGAGCCGGTCGAGACCGTGGTCCGGCCGTCCGGCGCGGCCGTGTCGTCCGACCCGGCGCTGGTGACGGGGAAGCCCGGACCCCCGTCCTCGACGCGGAGGACGCACCGGTCACCCGTGACGGTCACCGACACCTTCGTCGGCGTGCCGTCCGGCGTGTGGCTGAACACGTTGCCCAGCAGGGCATCCAACACCGCGGCCAGGTCGGGCGTGGGCGCGGCCACGACGGCCGGTCCCGGCGGGAGGTCGAGCGCGATGGGCCGGCCCGACTCCTCGGCGAGCGCGGACCAGAACGCCGTCCGCTCGGCCACCACGGCCACCAGGTCGGCCTGCGGGTGGACGCCGGCCCGAACCGGACGACGGGCGGTGCGGATGAGCTCGTCCACCTGGCGGATCAGTGCCTCCACATCGGACGCGAGCCGCTCCCGCTCCTGGGGATCCCGGACCGCGTCGATGTCCAGGCGCAGGGCGGTCAGGGGCGTCCGCAACCGGTGGGCCAGGCTCGCCACCTCGTCCCGCTCGGCCTGCAGCAGCTCCCCGATGCGGGCGGCCAGCCGGTTGAGCTCGGCCGCGACCCGCTGCAGCTCGGGTGGGCCGGTCGTCGCCGCCCGAGCGGTCAGGTCGCCGGCGGCCAGGCGGTCGGCGGTGGCGGCGAGCGCGGTGACCGAGCCGACCAGGCGGCGCCCCAGCCGGTCGGCGAGCAGCAGGCTGAGCCCGACGAGCGCCAGCCCGACCGCGGCGAGCAGCAGCCAGCTCCGCAGCACTCCACTGTGGAGCGAACTGTCGGGGACGAACACCCGGACCACCGGGGTGCCGGTGGTCAGGCCATGGACCGGGACGAGCACCTCGACCCCGCCGGTGGTGCGGGCCGCGAACGCCTCGCCCCGGCTCGCCAGCTCGACCGCGGGTCCGCGCTCGGCGGCGGCGCCGGCAACGCGGCCGTCGCTGTAGAAGACGGTCAACGCCACCTCGTCGTCGCGCGGTGTCTGGCCCACGGCCACCAGGGCGGCGGCCGCCTGGGCCCGGGTGGTGGCGTCGGCGATCGCCCGCTGCTCGGCCATGGTGCGCAGGACGACGCCCAGCGGGGCCAGGAACGCGGCCAGGACCACCGCGGTCGTGGTCGCCACGAGCAGGTTCACCTGGGCCCGGACGCCGGTCATGACGGCGGCTCCTCGTCGTGGGAATGCCGGCCTTGATCGCCCGGGGCCGGCTCCGCCCAGGCGAACCGGACCCCCACGCCCCGAACCGTGTGCAGGAACCGGGGCCGGTCGGCGCTCTCGCCGAGCTTGCGGCGCAGCCAGGACAGGTGCACGTCCACGGTCTTGTCGGCCGTCCCGTACGGCGCTCGCCACACCTCCGCCATCAGCTCTCGCTTCGTCACCACGGTTCCCGCCCGTTGGGCCAGGTAGGCGAGGAGATCGAACTCGCGGGGCGTGAGGTCCAGCGGCCGGCCGTGCAGCGTGGCGACCCGGGCGGCCGGGTCGACCGTGAGCGGGCCGACGACGACGGGCTGGGGACCGCGCGAGCCGGCCTCGGTCCGGCGCAGCACGGCCCGGATCCGGGCGTCGAGCTGGTTGGCGCCGAACGGCTTGACCAGGTAGTCGTCGGCCCCGGCGTCGAGCGCGCGGACGACCTCGTCCTCCTCCTCGCGGGCGGTCACGACGATGACCGGCACCGCGCTCACCCCGCGCAGCATGCGCAGGACGTCGTGTCCGTCCACATCGGGCAGTCCGAGATCGACGAGCACGAGATCCGGTCGGTCCCGCACCGCCTGCTCGAGCCCGGCCATGCCGGTCGCGGCCCAGCTCGTCGCGTAGCCGCGGTCGGCCAGTGCCCGCAGCAGTGCCGAGCGGACCTGTGGCTCGTCCTCGACCACGAGGATGTGGGGCATGCGCGCCACCGTACCGTGACCGCCGCGCACAGGACCCACCCTTGACCTGCCGCATACGCGGGCCCAGCCTTGAGCCGCCTTTAGCGCGGCCTTAACCACGACCCGGCGAGGATCGGCCCCATGAACAAATCGTCAGTACGCCCGCTGGTCTGGGTGGTCGCGGCGGTCGCCGTGACCGCCACGGCCACGGCGCTCATCACCGCATCCCTGCTGGCCGACAACTCGGTGCGCTCGCCACAGGAGGTGGCCGACGCGCTGGCCGCGGCCACGGCCACCCCGGCCGACACCCCCACGACGACCGGTACGGGCCCGGCGACCCCGACGGTCACGGTGACCGGGGGCGCCGCCGACCTGACCTCTACCCTCACGCCCGGGATCGTCACGGTTCACTGCGATGGTTCCCTGGCGAGCCTGGTCAGCTGGAGCCCCAACCCCGGATGGCGGGCCGACGACCCGGTGCGGGGTCCGGCGGCCGAGGTGAGCGTGCGTTTCGAGAGCGATGTGGCCGCCGACTACAAGGTGACCGCCACGTGCGTCCAGGGCGTGCCCGTGGTGAATCTCGGTCCGGACGACCATCACGGCGGGGGCCACGGTGACGACGACGATCGTCGGGGCCGGGGCGGCGGTGACGACGAATACTGACGGCGACTCCTGATGGCGACTGACGGCGGCTCCTCACGGCGCGGCCGGGTGAGGCGCCGACCACTGGGCGAGGGCGGCTGGCCCGGCGCGTGGACGCGGGGTACGCCCCGCCGGGCGGTTACGGTGACGGCCGTCACGGCCCGGTGCGTGCATGCGGCACGGACGACGCCCTACCATCGGTGGCGACTGACCGCGGGCGCACCGCCGCGCCCGTGTTCCTTCCGGTGCGCCCGCCGGACCCCCATCCACCGCCGGTAGCCGCGCTGCCCTACCGCCCCCCGAGGTGAACATGGTTACCCCCGTTGTGCTCATCGCCGAGGAGCTTGCGCCAGCGGCGATCGACGTGCTCGCCCATGACTTCGAGGTCCGTCACGTCGACGGCACCGACCGTCCGGCGCTGCTGGCCGCGCTCGCCGACGCCCACGCGGTGATCGTGCGCAGCGCCACGGAGATCGACGCCGAGGCGCTCGCGGCCGCGCCGAACCTGCGGGTGGTGGCTCGGGCCGGGGTGGGACTGGACAATGTGGACGTGTCGGCGGCCACGGCGCGGGGCGTCATGGTCGTGAATGCCCCGACGTCGAACATCGTCTCTGCCGCCGAGCAGGCCGTCGCCCTGCTGCTCGCGGTCGCCCGCAACACCGCGGCCGCCTGCGCCTCCCTGAAGTCGGGAGAATGGAAGCGTTCCAGGTTCACCGGTGTCGAGATCCAGGGCAAGACGGTGGGCATCATCGGGCTGGGCCGCATCGGGGTGCTGTTCGCCCAGCGCATGGCCGCCTTCGGCACCCGGCTCATCGCCTACGACCCGTACGTGCAGCCGGCCCGGGCCGCGCAGCTGGGGGTGCGCCTGGTCGGCCTGGAGGAGCTGCTGGCCGAGTCCGACTTCATCTCCATCCATCTACCAAAGACCCCGGAGACGGTCGGCCTCATCGGCGAGCGTGAGCTGCGCATGGTCAAGCCCGGGGTGCGCATCATCAACGCGGCTCGGGGCGGCCTGATCGACGAGCAGGCGCTCGCCGAGGCCATCGCCGAGGGACGGGTCGCCGGCGCGGGCCTGGACGTCTTCGCCAAGGAGCCGTGCACGGCGTCGCCGCTGTTCGCCTTCGACAACGTGGTGGTGACCCCGCACCTGGGGGCCTCGACCCACGAGGCGCAGGACAAGGCCGGCCTCGCGGTGGCGCGCAGCGTCAAGCTCGCGCTGCAGGGCGAGTTCGTGCCCGACGCGGTGAACGTGCAGGCGGGCGGCGTGGTGGCCGAGGAGGTCCGGCCGCTGCTGCCGCTGGCCGAGAAGCTGGGTCGGGTCTTCACCGCGGTCGCCGGTGGGGTGGCGCCGTCGGTCACCGTCGAGGTGCGCGGCGAGGTGGTGGCCCACGACGTCAGCGTGCTCACGCTCGCCGCCATGAAGGGCCTGTTCACCTCGGTGGTCGCCGAGCAGGTGACGTATGTGAACGCGCCGCTGCTGGCTGCGGACCGCGGCGTCCAGGTCGGCCTGTCGACCACGACCGAGACGCTCGACCACCCGGTACTGGTCACCCTGCGGGGCGCGCTGCTCGACGGCCGTACGGTGACGGTCTCCGGCACGGCCCTGACCGGGCCGCGCGAGTCGCTGCGGCTCACCGGCCTGGACGACTTCGACCTGGAGCTCGAGGCGGAGGGGGTCCTGCTCTTCTTCCGGTACGCCGACCGTCCCGGTGTGGTCGGCACCGTCGGGACGCTGCTGGGCGAGGCCGGGGTCAACATCGCCGCCATGCAGGTGGCGCGGCGCGCCGTCGGCGGCGAGGCGCTCATGACGCTGACCGTGGATACGCCGGTCGCGCCGGAGCTGCTCGACCGGGCGGCCTCCGCGATCGGCGCCACCGCCGCCTCCTCGGTCGACCTCACGGACTGACGACTGCGCGGCGGGCGATTCCCGCGGCGGACGCGGGCGGGCTCACTCGACGCGCGCGGGCGCGCGGGCCGGGATGCGGACGACCACCTCCGACACATCGGGCTGGACGCCGCTGGTCGTCGTGAACCGGTGCATCACCCGGTCGACGTGGCCGGCCAACCGGGCGACGTCCGCGTCCGCGGTTACCGCGAGCCGGACCCGCAGGCGCGGATGATCGGGCGGGCCGGTGAGCCGGACCGCCGCGTCGCGGATCTGCTGGTCCGACTCGAGGTCGCGCTGCAGCGCCCGGTGCAGGGCCCGGCTCGCCACTCCGGTGCCGCCCTCGGGCTGCGGCTCCTCGGTCGGCTCGGGTGACGGCAGCAGGTACAGGTCGGCCATGGGCGGGCCACCGCGCCGGCGGAACTGGGCCCGGAGCAGGAGCAGCCCGAGCACGGCCGCGAGCAGGCCGGCGACGATGGTCAGCGCCAGCGACCACGCCCGGTAGCGGTTCCAGGCGTCGATCAGTTCGGGCGACAGCAGCACCTGCTGTCTGTCCACAAAGGGCAGCGCCCCGTAGCCGGCCAGGAGGCCGGCCACCCCGGCCGCGAGCAGCACGAATCCGATGACCGTCCACAGTGTACGGTTCACGCTACCCTCCTCGCGGGGCGGCGCAGGGTGACGCTCACCGGGGTGTCGGGTGGGGCGTAGAGCCGATCCAGCTCCGCCCGGACCGCCGCCATCACGGCGTCCCGCTGGTCGGGCCAGGCCACGCCCCGCAGCCGGACCCGCCATCGACCCGGTCGGCCGCGCACGGCCGACGCGGGGTGTTCCACCCCGGCCCGGGCGGCCGCCAGCTCGACCCGGTGCTCGACCGACCTCCGCGCGATCGACAGCGGTGGGCTCTCGCCGGCGCTGGTCTGCACCCGCTCCGGCGGCCACGGGCGCAGCTGCAGGATGACGAGCAGGAGCCCGACCAGCGCCGTGATCGCCGCGGTCACGAGGAACGGGCCGTCGGCGAAGCGGAGCCCGCGCAGCGACGCGTACCACCGGTCGACCGGGACGACCGCCGGCCGGCCGCCCCAGGCGATCAGGGCCGTCTCGATCGCCACGGCGAGCCCCACGGCCAGCAGCACCAGGCCGAGCAGCGCCGACAGGATCCGGTTCGTCGTCCGCATGCCGCCCTCTCACGCCACGCGTCGGTTCAGCGCCTCGGGGAGCACGTCGTCGATGACGACCGTCACCGGACGGTCGTCGCCGACCGCCGACAGGACCCGGCGCACCGCCGCGGCGACCTGGTCGGCGACCGGGGGCAGCGGCACGCGGTCGACCGTGATTCCCACCGTCACCCCGTCCGCGGCCATGCGGACGCCGACCACCTTGCCGCCGGGATAGGGCGTGCTGACCTCGACGCCGCCGGTGACGGACCGGGGGCCCGGACTGAGGCCGGCGACCCCGGGCACGCCGAGCGCGGCGTCGGCGATCGCGGAGGCGACATCCTCAACGCGCACCATGGGTCACTGCGCCCGGGACTGCTGGCTGTCCTGCGGCGACTCGACGTGGATGTCGTCGACCTGGATGTTGACCTCGGTGACCTTGAGCCCGGTCATGCCCTCGACCTGCCCGGTCACGCTGCGCCGAACCGCCTCGGTGATGTCGACGATGCTCTGGCCGTACTCGGTCACCAGGTTCAGGTCGATGGCGGCCTGCCGCTCGCCCACGTCGACGGAGACGCCCTGGGTCGCCGCCTGGCTGCCGCCGGGGAAGAGCTCGCGGATCTGTCCGATCCGGCGGGCGACCCCGCTGCCCATCGAGTGCACGCCGGGGATGTCCCGGGCGGCGAGGCCGGCGATCTTGGCGACCACCTCCGGCGCGATGCGGGTGCTGCCCTGCCCGGTCTCGAGCGCGACCGGCGCCGAGGTCGCCCCGCTCATCTTCTGTGCGATGCCACCGCCCCGCTGCTGCTCGCCCGATCTCGAAGTATCGGCCCGGTTGCTCTGGGTAGTGCCCTGCCCGACGCTACTACTGGTCACGACCTTCCCCCGTTCTCTTCAAATGGGCCGCGTCGACGTCCCGACGGTCAGCGACGACTCGGCGAGACGCGCTCGATCCATGCGTTGACGTCGACCTGGCCGTCGAGAATCCGGCCGATCCCGAATCCGACCAGGCCAGCGGCGACGGCGCCGACCATGACGAGGAAGCCCGCCGCAGCCCACAAGGCGACGACCGCGAACCCGACGGCGAATCCGAACTGCGTGCGGCTCATCGCGTCCCCCGGCTTTCTCATCCGCCTCAGTTTTCGGCGGTTACCACGGACGTCCCCGCGACCCTTGGTAGCGTCCACTCGGACGTCCCCAGGCTAGGCAGGCTCGGCGGCGGGTCGTGGCCATATGCCCGAGGTTGGATGTGGGTAGGCCCGCGCTGTTGATGTGAGTAGCCCCGCGCTTTCGAAACGGGCATCCCCGCGCCTTGATGTGGTGCCCCGCCTTCTTCGGTCGGTCGGCGTGGCGCGATGTCCGGCGGCCCCGAGGTAGCCCGACCGGCCGAGCACGGTCCGCACCGGGCGACGTCCGGGCGGGCCCGGCCGGGGTCGGGTGCCCGGATGATGGGAGCCGCGTACCGCAGGCTAGGATGCGGGCCTACGGTTGCGAGAGCGTCGCAGTCCCGGGAACAGGTGGTGGAAGTGGCCGCGAAGGCACGTACGAGCGGGCGGGCCGCCCAGGCGCCGGCCGGGCCGGCCGTGGCCAAGGGCCGGACTTCGAAGAGCGGCGGCGCCGCGGCCGCGAAGCCGGCGAAGCGAAAGGCCCACTCCATCGCGGTCGTAGCCGGGGACGGTATCGGTCCCGAGGTGGTGGCGCAGGGCCTGAAGGTCCTCGACGCCGTGCTGCCCGGCTGCCAGATCACCGAGTACGACCTGGGCGCGGCCCGGTACAACCGCACCGGCGAGGTGCTGCCCGACTCGGTGCTCGCCGAGCTCGCCGAGCACGACGCCATCCTGCTCGGGGCCGTGGGCGATCCGAGCGTGCCGCCGGGCGTGCTGGAACGCGGCCTGCTGCTCAAGCTGCGGTTCGCCTTCGACCAGTACGTGAACCTGCGCCCGGCGCGGCTGTGGCCCGGCACGACCGGGCCGCTGGCCAACGTCAAGGCCGGGGAGATCGACTTCGTCGTCGTCCGGGAGGGGACGGAGGGCCTCTACGCCGGCGCGGGCGGCACCATGCACACCGGCACCCCGGTTGAGATCGCCACCGAGGAGAGCCTCAACACCCGGCACGGCGTGGAGCGGGTCATCCGCGACGCCTTCGCGCGGGCCAGCAAGCGGGAGCGCCGCAAGGTGACGCTGGTGCACAAGACGAACGTGCTGACCCACGCGGGTGGGCTCTGGAGCCGCACCTTCAACGAGGTCGCCCGCGAGTTCCCCGACGTCACCACCGAGTACCAGCACGTCGACGCGGCCGCGATGTTCCTGGTGACCCAGCCCCAGCGGTACGACGTGATCGTGACCGACAACCTCTTCGGTGACATCCTCACCGACGTCGCCGCCGCGGTCACCGGCGGCATCGGCCTGGCCGCGAGCGGCTCCATCAACCCGCCGCGGCAGTACCCGTCCATGTTCGAGCCCGTCCACGGCTCGGCCCCGGACATCGCGGGCCAGGGCATCGCGGACCCGGTCGCGGCCGTGCTCTCGGTAGCGATCATGCTCGACCACCTCGGCCACGCTGACGCCGCCCAGCGCATCGAGCGGGCGGTCGCGGCCGAGCTTTCCGGGCGTACCCCCAACCGCCCGTTGCGCACCGAGGAGGTCGGCGACCGGCTGGCCTCGCTCGCGAGCGGCTCCTCCGCCTGATCACCGACCCACCGGTCGTCGGCGGGCGCCTTTTTCGTACCTACTCACTTAACGTCCGTTCGGGTAGGTTGAGGCAACAGCGTCGCTGTATCCCCGTCCGTACGGACCCCTCGTCAGTTGTTGGAGGTCGCGCGACATGACCGGCGGTGAGTACACCTTCTCCGTCCGACCCAACCGGAAGCCCACATCCGCCGCCGAGCGGTCCGCGCTGCTGGCCGATCCGGGCTTCGGCCGTGTCTTCACCGACCACATGGTCACCATCCGGTACTCCGAGGGCAAAGGCTGGTACGACCCCCGGGTGGAGGCCCGTAAACCGATCCAGCTGGACCCGGCGACGGCGGTGCTCCACTACGCCCAGGAGATCTTCGAGGGCCTCAAGGCGTACCGGACGCCCGACGGAGGCGTCACCCTGTTCCGGCCCGACGCCAACGCCCGCCGGTTCCGTGAGTCGGCGCTCCGCATGGCGATGGCCCCGTTGCCTGAGGAGCTGTTCCTCGGGTCGCTCAAGGAACTCATCAAGATCGATCACGAGTGGGTGCCGGACGATCCTGAGGGGTCGTTGTACCTGCGGCCATTCATGTTCGCCTCGGAGGTGTTCCTCGGCGTCAAGCCGTCGTCGGAGTACCTCTACGTGCTCATCGCCTCGCCCGTGCGCTCGTACTTCAAGGGCGGGGCCAAGCCGGTCTCGCTGTGGGTGTCCACTCAGTACACTCGGGCGGCGCCGGGTGGCACCGGGGCGGCCAAGTGCGGTGGCAACTACGCGGCCAGCCTCGCCGCGCAGGCGGAGGCGGCCGAGCACGGCTGCGACCAGGTGATCTTCCTCGACGCGCGGCGGATGAAGTACATCGAAGAACTCGGTGGTATGAACATCTTCTTCGTCCACGCCGACGGCCACCTGGTGACGCCGCCGCTGTCGGGCACGATCCTGCCCGGCATCACCCGCGACTCGGTCATCACGCTCGCCCGGGCGGCCGGCCGCGAGGTCGAGGAGCGGCCGGTGACCCTGGACGAGTGGCGCAACGGCGTGGCCAGCGGCGAGATCGTCGAGGCGTTCGCCTGCGGGACGGCCGCGGTGATCACGCCGATCGGCACGGTCCGCTACGCGGGGGGCGAGTTCACCATGCCCAACAAGGGCAAGGGCAGGGTGGCGGCGTCCCTGCGGAAGTCCCTCGTGGACATTCAGCGCGGCCGGGTCAAGGACCGCTACGGCTGGGTCCGCCGGGTCATCTAGCTATTTTGTCCACAGAGGTTGGTGACAGGGACACGACGATAGAGACCCGGAAAGGGTGAAGACCTCCGGGTGAGTGTGGGAGTTGCTGAAGATCCGCACTACTACCCGGAGGTCTCGTGCCACACGCGCCAACGCAACCCTCACCGAACGCGGACGTTCGCCGCTGGCTCAGTGGGTCGCCGATGAGGGCTGGACTTTGCGTCGGGCCGCGGAACGACTCCAGGTCAGCCACAACACTGGCCGCCCGCGTGTCGCTCGCGTTCGAACACAACGGCACCCGGTCGGTGGGGCGCGGCGTTTCTGCTCGTCGCGAACAGGTTGGGCGTCCGCGGCCGGCGCGGCCTTAGGGTGAGGCATGCCCGCGACTGACCCCCCTCGCGACGCGACTCCCGAGGCGGCCCGTACCGCCCGACTGGAGCGGCGGTGCCCGGAACCGCCCGGGCTCCAGGAACCGCTGGCACACCAGGAACCGCTGGCACACCAGGAACCGTTGCGGCACCGGGAGCCGTCGCGGCACCAGGAACTGTCGCGGCACCAGGAACCGCTCTGGCGAGACGTGCTCGGCGAGCACCTGCGGGCGCTCCGGCACGCGCGCGGCGAGACGCTGGCCGAGACCGCCCGCCGGGCCGGGGTGTCGCCCCAGTACCTCTCCGAAGTGGAGCGCGGCATCAAGGAGCCGTCGAGCGAGATGATCGCCGCCCTGGCTGGTGCGCTGGGCACGACGCTCGTCGACCTCACCGCCGGCGTCACCGAGCGGCTGAAGACCCGCTACGCGCTCCCGGCCGAGCCGGCCCGGTTCGCCGAGAGGCCGGCGCGGGTGCGCACCACCATCCGGGCGTCGCTGCCCCTAAGCGCTCCGGCTCGGGGTCGGCCCCGCCGCCGTGGCCCTCACGTCGTGGCGGCCTGCCGCTCCTCGATGACCTGGTCGATGAGCCCGTACTCCTTGGCGGCCTCCGCGGTGAAGACGCGGTCGTGGTCGGTGTCCGCGCGCAGCCGCTCGATGTCCTGGCTGGTGTGCCGGGAGAGTATGCGTTCGATCTCGGCGCGGACGCGGACCACCTCGTCGGCCTGAAGGATCAGCTCCGGGATCGAGCCGCGGCCCTGGGCGATGGGCTGGTGCAGCACGATCCGGGCGTGGGGGAGCGCGCAGCGTTTGCCCGCCGCGCCCGCGGCGAGGAGGATCGCGCCGACGCCGACGGCCTGCCCGATGCAGGTGGTCGCCACCTGCGGGCGGATGTACCGCATGGTGTCGTAGACGGCGAGCATGGCGCTGGGGTCACCGCCCTCGCAGTTGATGTAGAGCTGAATGTCGCGCTCCGGGTTCTCCGCCTCGAGGAAGAGCAACTGGGCCACGAGCGCGTTAGCCACGCCCGCGTCGACTGGGGTGCCGAGGTAGACCACGCGTTCGGTGAGCAGGTGGGAATAGACATCCATGATCCGCTCGCCCCGCGGGTGGCTCGCGATCACGTTCGGAATCATGTAGGTGCTCATCGGGCGCTCCCTTCGGACGACACGCCGAGACCGAACGGCCGGCGAGGACGGGGCGAGATCTCGTCGAAGCTCTGCACGATGCCATCGATGAATCCGTAGTCGAGCGCCTCGGCGGCGGTGAACCAGCGGTCGTGCAGCGAGTCCTCGAAGACGCGCTCGAATGGCTGTCCCGTGTCCTCGGCGATGAGGCGCAGGACCGTGTCGCGGGTGTGGCGCAGGTCGTTGGCCTGCAGCTCGATGTCGACCGCGCTACCGGCGATGCCGGCCGATCCCTGGTGCATGAGGATGCGGGAGTGGGGCAGCGCGCACCGCTTGCCCCGCGTGCCGGCCGAGAGCAGGAACTGGCCGGCGCTGTACGCGATGCCCAGCGCCAGCGTGGCCACGTCGCACGGGATGAGCCTCATGACGTCACGGATGGCCAGCATGGCGGGCACCGATCCGCCGGGCGAGTGGATCCACAGCGCGATATCCGTCGAGGCGTCCTCGGCGGCCAGCGAGATCAGCTGGGTGGCCAACAGCGTGCCGTTGTCGTCGTCCAGGACGCCGTCGAGGACCAGCACGCGCTGCTCGTACAGCTCGCGCCGCACCCGCTCGCTGAACAGCGGAGCCTTTGCGTCGTTGGTCATGCCGTCCACTGTGCTCGGCCCGCCCGGGCCGTCGCCATGTTCTCTGCCGACGGCAGATCCGCTCACAGCAGCGCGAGCAGCGGCGTGTCCCAATGCCGGTCAGGAAGGACGCCCTCGGGTGCGTGAGGCGCACGCGAGGGCGTCCTTTGTGGCACTAGCGGCAGGTCGGGGCTTCGGCGTCGGGGGTCCAGTAGAAGAGGATGACCTCACGGTCGGTCTGGACATGCCGTTGGTCGATGACGAATCGGGCCGTGGCGTGGTCGAGCAACTGCATCGTGCCGGCGACGTAGGGTCCGGGGAGTGCGGCAATGCCGGGCGGTTCGGCTCGCCACGTGCGGCCGGCGAACGACACCAGGTCGACGCCGCAGTGGGTGTAGAGATCGAAGGGATACACTGTGCCGATCTCCGGTTCGGCCGGCAGGTCGCGCGGGTGGAAGGGATCGGTCGGGTCGACCATCGCCGGCTCGTGGGGTGGCGCGGCCCGGCCGGCGACGAAGCCGGGGTCGGCGACGATCTCGATCAGTTCGTCCGGGCTCAGCAGGGTCGCGGCCGGGTCGGTGATGACCGTGACCACGCCACCGTCGGGGAACGCGACCGTGACCAGCCGGCTCGGCCCAACCTCAGAGTGACGCTCGGCGATCGAGACCGCCGTGCCGCCCGGGCCCGGCCGGTCCTCGCAGGTGTCCTGACCCGACACCGGGGGCGTGGCGGTCGGCCATTCGCCCGCGCAGCCGCCGAAGAGGCGACCGGCCACGCCGGCCGTGGGCTGCGGGAGCGGTGGCGTGAGCGGGCGCACGATGAGTATGGAAAGATCCATCGATCCCTGGGGTGCGGAGACCTCGACCACCGCCGCTGTGTAGTCGTAGCCGGGGAACCCCATGGGCGGCTCATCACCGAACAGCTCGGTGTGATCCGGGTTCCGCGAGGTGACCGTGGCCCCGGGTAGCAACGCCGCGACTCGGGTCCGCAGCAGCTCCGACAGCCGGGCGTACCGCTCCTGCGGCGTCTCGTCCGCCGTCACCGACACCGATGACTCGAGGGCCGGCGGCGGTGCCTCAGGAAAGCCGGCCGCAGGGGCGCGGCCAAGGCTGCCGGCGACCAGCGTGACGCCGAGGACGGCCCCGACCACGCCGGCCGCACCGGTCACGGCCGCCGCCCAGCGAATCCGCCGCTGGCGGCGACGCTCCCGGGCGATCAGCTCATCGAGGTCGGGAAACGGCGGCGGTTCCTCGACAATCGATGAATCGAGAATGTCCCGCAAGCTCATACTGTCTCTCCCTGGACGACGCGGGGAGCGGCCGCGCGCAGGATCTCCAGCCCGCGGGCCGCCTGGCTCTTGACGGTGCCCTCCGAGACCCCGAGCAACTGCGCGACCTCCGCGACGGACATGTCGCAGTAGAAGCGCAGGACCACGATGGCCCGTTGCCGGCGGGGCAGGGCCGTCAGCAGGTCCGCGAGTGCGGCTCGGTCGACGATGGTGGGGTACGGCGAGGCGTCGGGCCGGTCCGGCGGCGTGTTGGTCGCCTCCTCGCGCCGCCAGGGCCGCCGTCCCTCGTCGAGGAAGGCGTTGGTGAGCATGGCCCGGACGTAGGCGTCGAGGTTCTCCGTCCGCCTGACCCGGGTCCAGGTGCGGTAGAGCCTCGCCAATGTGATCGAGACGAGATCGTCGGCGGTGTGCCAGTCGCGGCACAGCAGGTACGCGGTGCGCCGCCACCGGTCGAGCCGGGCGACCACGAACTCGCGATACTCGTCTTCCTCGGCCTGCCTCATGCCACCTCCGTGGGTCTCACCCAGGGAACGGAATGGCGCCGTGGCCAGGTTGAGTCGGGCCCGTGATTCGTTGGCCGCCTGGGTTCGTGGAGTCCTCGCCGAGGGGTTCAGACGAGCAGGTGGGCCCGCATCGCGGCGATGTGGTCGTCGGTGACGCCGATCGACTTGGCGTACGCCTCGACGGAGCCGTGCTCGGTGCGCAGCGCGGCGAGGAAGCCCAGCATCGCGCCGGCCGGTGTGGCTCCGAACGGGGACAGCCGGATGTTCTGCGCCCGCAACCCCGGGACGGCCGCCTCACTGAGCGCGTAGTCGGTGGCGACCGCCTCGTCGGGGACGCCGAGCAGGGACAGGGTGAGCGCCGAGACGATGCCGGTGCGGTCCATGCCGACGAAGCAGTGCACTGCCAGCGGCGCAGCCTCGGCTTCGGCGATCGTCCGCAGCGCCAGGCCGATGCCCTCGCCACCGGTGACCGCCATCTCCCGGTAGCGGTCGGTCAGGTAGCTGATCCGGCCGGCCAGGTCGGTGTATTCCTCCTTCGGCCACGGCGGATACACGACGTGGGCGGGGCGGTAGTCGACCCCGGTGAACTCCGGGATGCGACCGAGCTCGGCGATCTCGGTCGGTCGACGCAGGTCAATGACCGTACGGATGCCCAGCGCGGCGAACCGTTCCGCGTCCGCCACGGTGAGCCGGCTGAGGTCGTCGGAGCGGAAGAGTCGGCGCCAGGCGACGGTGCGACCGTCCTCGGTGGGCCAGCCACCGAGATCGCGGAAATTATATATGCGCTGAAATGGTATGGCCCGCTCCATCACGTCGCGATCATACCGAAACCGCACAAACGGGAGTTGATCACAAACGTTGGCCTCATTGACCGGGCCCGCGGTTACTGCCTACGTCAGTTCGCCCAGCACGAGGTCGACGATCTCGTCGGGCGTCCGCTTGATGGGAACGGTGATGGGGTTCTCGTCCGGTCCGGGCTCCTGGAGATCGCGGAACTGGGCCCGGGCGAGGGCCGGCGGAAAGAAATGACCGGTGCGGCGGGCGAGGCGGTCGGCGATCTCCTGCTGGGTGGCCTTCAGGTACACGAAACGGAGATCGGGGTTGGCCGCCCGCAGGTGATCACGATAGACGCGCTTGAGTGCCGAACAGGCGACGATGCCGGGCTCGCCCCGGTGCCTGGCGATCCAGTCCGCGATCCGGTCGAGCCACGGCCACCGGTCGGCGTCCGTGAGCGGGATGCCGGACGCCATCCGGGCGATGGACTCGGGTGAGTGCAGGTCGTCGGCGTCCAGGAACGGCCAGCCCACGCGGGCGGCGATGGCGCGGCCGACCGTCGTCTTGCCGCTTCCGGATACCCCCATCACCACCAGCATGGGACCGCCCACGCGCCGAGCCTAGCCGGTCGCCACCGGGCGTCCCGGATTTGCTCGCGAGTGGGTGGGCCGGTCAGCCCGCTCCCAGTATCCGGGATGGGGGCCGCACGACGGCGACGTCGTGTCACAATCACCTTTCGTGAGGACGTTCCTCATTATTGGCTAGGCGCGCGCACCGACACGGCTGGGGCGCGCGCAGACCTCTCGCATCCGCGAGGGGTTTTTTTGTTGCGTGCGCCACCAACGCGTCCGGTCCGCCGTTGTTGATCTGGAGGACCACAATGACCGCGTATCAGGTCTTCGACACCACGCTGCGCGACGGTGCCCAGCGGGAGGGCATCTCGTACTCGGTGGTGGACAAGCTGGCCGTGGCGCGCCTGCTCGACGAGGTGGGGGTCGGCTTCATTGAGGGCGGCTGGCCCGGGGCCATGCCCAAGGACACCGAGTTCTTCGCCCGAGCCCGCACCGAACTGGACCTGAAGCACGCCGTCCTGGTCGCGTTCGGCTCGACCCGGCGGGCCGACCTGGCCGTGGACAAGGATCCCCAGATCCGGGCGCTCCTGGACGCGCAGACCCCGGCGGTCTGCCTGGTGGCGAAGTCCGACGTCCGGCACGTGGAGCGGGCGCTGCGCACCACGCGGGAGGAGAACCTCGCCATGGTGCGCGACAGCGTTTCCTTCTTCCGGGCCGAGGGTCGGCGGGTCTTCCTCGACTGCGAACACTTCTTCGATGGATTCCGCGTCGACCCCGACTACACGGCCTCGGTGGCCGCGACCGCGATCGAGGCCGGGGCCGAGGTCGCGGTGATGTGCGACACCAACGGCGGGATGCTGCCCTCGATGGTGACTCGGGCCATCGGGGACGTGGCCGACCGCCTCGCCGTCCTGCTGGGCCTGCCGCTCGACGAGGTGATGACGAGGCTCGGCATCCACTGCCAGAACGACACGGGCTGCGCGGTCGCGAACACGGTCGCCGCCGTCGAGGCCGGGGTGCGGCACTTCCAGTGCACCGCCAACGGTTACGGCGAGCGGCCCGGCAACGCCGACCTCTTCGCCACCGTCGCCAATCTTCAGCTGAAGCTCGGGCTCCCCATCCTGCCCGAGGGGTGCCTGGAACAGATGGTGCGCGTCTCCCACGCCATCGCGGAGATCGCGAACCTCGCCCCCGACACTCACCAGCCCTACGTCGGGGCCGCCGCCTTCGCCCACAAGGCCGGGCTGCATGCCAGCGCGATCAAGGTGGACCCGGTGCTCTACAACCACATCGACCCGGCCGTGGTCGGCAACGACATGCGGATCCTGGTGACCGAGATGGCCGGCCGGGCCTCGGTCGAGCTCAAGTCCCGTGAGCTCGGGGTGGATCTCGCCGACCACCCGGACGTGCTGACCCGGGTCACCAAGCGCATCAAGGAGATGGAGGCGGCCGGCTGGTCGTTCGAGGCGGCCGATGCCTCGTTCGAGCTGCTCGTACGCGAGGAGCTGGGGGAGGAGGTCACCCCGTTCCAGGTCGAGTCCTACCGGGTCATCGTCGAGCACCGGGAGGACGGCGGGGTCGTCTCCGAGGCGACCGTCAAGCTGCGGGTCGGTGGCTCGCGGGTCATCGCCACCGCGGAGGGCAACGGTCCGGTGAACGCGCTCGACCGGGCGCTGCGCGACGCGCTCACGCCGCACTTCCCCGCACTGGCCGGCTTCGAGCTCGCCGACTACAAGGTCCGCATCCTCGAGGGCTCCCACGGCACGGGTGCGGTGACCCGGGTGCTGGTCGAGACCCGGGGCGCCGACGGCCGCGACTGGGTGACGGTGGGCGTCCACGAGAACGTCGTCGACGCGAGCTGGCGCGCGCTCATCGACGCCGTCTCGTACGGCCTGCTCCGGAGCTGACCGTACGTCTGCCCGGCTGCCGCTCGTCGGCGTCGTCGGCCGTACGGGGTTTGTGCGCGTCGGTGGGACCGGGGAATTTGCATGGTCACATCGGTACGTGGCCGTGATGCGGCGTACGCCGCCCGCCACCGGGACCCGCACCGCGGCTGGCACGTCGCCCGCGCCGGGTCTGACACTCGGCCCAGCCGGTTTCTGGCTTCCTTCCGCTGAGGGCTGGCGCCGCGGCCGGTACCGGGGGCGAATCGCTGCCAGGTCCCGCTGAACGGCGCTCGGCGTACGTGATTCGTTCGCTGCTGGGCGGCGCGGCCGTGCCCTGTCTGGGGCTTGTGGTGTCCGGCGTGACGGGCGCGTTCTTGTCGTACCTGTGTTCTATGGTCGGGGCATGGGTGCGCCACGGGGGATGTGCGGGTCGGCGGCGGTGGTGGATGAGCGGCCGCGGTCGGT
>Ga0310834_100776_pt1 | contig 27355 bp, 16 predicted proteins | sample SM_ome_2_FD_201314 | JGI IMG/M metagenome (GOLD analysis project Ga0310834, IMG submission 201314) | Sorghum-adapted microbial communities enriched on stacked mutant (SM) sorghum from Joint BioEnergy Institute, Emeryville, California... ... | reverse complement strand
CAGATTGAAGGTGCTGGCGGCGTTGATCTGGAAGATCTTGTCGGCCGCATCATAAGCAGCTCCGCCGTTCAGCGTGACGGTGCCGGATGACTTGATCGTCAGCGCGTCTTCCCCGACGTCCAACCAGACGATATTCTGAAGGTAAGCGTTTCCATAGGTGTGAATGCCATCCGCCGCAGGGGCGCCGAGCACAACGTTCTTCAGTGTCGCGCCTTTCTCGAGGCGGAATACCGGCTTCTGGTTCTCGCTCTGGCTTCCGTCTCCGAGGCTCGGACCGGCGATGTATACGCGTCCCTGGCCGTCAAAGGTCTGACCCGGACCGACAACGATCGTGGAGTTGACCGTGATCGGACTTGGCGACACATTGATCAGCGTCCACTGTTGATTCGCCCCATCAAGATCGGTCCATTGCACGACATTGGCGCCGTTGGCGGTCGACCATTGGTAGACCTCCAGCACCTTGCCGCTGTGGCGATTCTTCAGCTGGACATAGCCGCCGCTGTCCTCCAGCTTCCAGTGCTGATTGTAGTTATTGAGATTCTGCCATTGCACGACGTTGCCGCCGTCCGCGGTTGACCAGGCGTAGACTTCGAGGGCGCGACCGCTGTTGGCATTGATCACCTGATAATACCCGTTGCCCACGCTGACGAAGCGCCACAGCTGGTTGTCCCCGCCGTGATCGGTCCATTGCACAACATTGCCGCCATTCGCATGCGACCACTCATACACCTCCAGCGCCTTGCCGCTGTGACGGTTGATGATCTTGTACAGGCCGTGATGAATGGCCGAGGCTGCTTCCGCTTCCTGCGGGGGAACGATGGGCAGGAGAGCGACCAACAAGGCGAAGATACCGAGCAACACGAGACTTTTCTTCATCATGAATTCCTCCTTATCATTTTTAAATGAATGAATGATCGCCAGGCAAGTCTGGATGTTTGGAAATCTTCTGCCCTCCTTTCTTGCTAATTTATGGAAATCATACCATTATTGGACAAGTCAGACACTATGAAATGGAAAAGATCGGAAATTATGATTATTTGTGTGAGAAGATGATTATCCCGATCGCATCTTGTCGATACGGCGAACGGCAGGGCTCGGATCAACAGCCGGGCTGTACAGGTTGTCTTGCTGCCGAAACTTGGATACGATAGTAACGGATTGAACGCGACCGTCGGTTCGGATGCGTCGCATGCAATCTAGTGAAACCGAAGGAGCTGCCATCAGGATGTACAACTATAAGATGACGATCCAGTATGACGGAGGCAGATACAAGGGGTGGCAGAGGCTGGGCGGCGGAGAGCAGACGATCCAGGGGAAGCTGGAGCAGATTCTGGCGGAAGCGGCAGGCCATCCGGTGGAGGTCATCGGCTCGGGCCGCACGGATGCAGGCGTCCATGCGCTCGGCCAGGTCGCCAATGTGAAGCTGAGGGAACCCTGGAGCGAGACGAAGCTGCGCAATGTGCTCAATCACCAGCTTCCGCCGGACATCAGCGTTCTGAGCGTGGAACGGGTGGACGAGGATTTCCATGCGCGGTTCGATGCGAAGGAGAAGACGTATCTGTACAAGATCTGGAACGAGGATCACAGCCATCCGTTCATGCGGAGATACAGCATGCATGTGAAGAAAAAGCTGGATATCGCGGAGATGAGACGCGCGGCGAGGCACTTCCTCGGAGAGCATGATTTCACCGCCTATTCCAATGCGAAGGCGAACAAGAAGAAAACCGTCCGCACGATCTATTCGCTGGATATCGGGACGCAGGACGGATTCATCGAGATTCGCGTGCGCGGTGACGGCTTCCTGTACAACATGGTGCGCAAGATCGTCGGCACTCTGATCGAGGTTGGCATGGGGGAGAAGCGGGCGGAGGATGTGCCTGCGATCATCGCCAGCCGGGACCGATCGCTGACCGGCCGGATGGCGGAGGCCTATGGATTGTACCTGGAGAGCATCGGCTACTAGACAGAAACAGAGACGTCTCTCATCGCAGCGCCATGGAGAGCGAGGCGAATGAGAGACGTTGGCTTGTTGCGAGGTTAGCTGCGTCTGCGAGCGAGTCTGATCAGGGCCATGAGGCACTCGACGATGATCCCCGCGCCGATGCCGAACCCGGACAGCATCAGAAAGGACAGGAAGCTGATCAGATCCTCCCATCCGGTGTTCTGGCCGCTGTTGATCATCATGATCGTAAGACCGAAGGCGATGCCCAGGGTCGAGCCGAGCCAGATCCAGCGCGCGCCGAGATAGCCCGCCAGATTGGCGATGGCGGAGATGATCCCGGCCAGCAGCAGGATCCTCGGCACTATGATGAAACTGATGGATGCATCGAGCACGATATACCGATTGACAACCAGACAACCCCACACGACGATCAGATAGGCGATTCCCCACCAGAGCCAGCGGGTATCGCGTTTCGGCGGCAGAAATCTCAGCATCAGGCTCACCCCTTCTGGTCAATCAACTGACCTGCTATCCTTCAGACGCAGCGGATCGGGAAATAGTTACGCATGCGGCAATGAACGGGCTGGTGATTCTGATGGTCATGATCGACAGGAGGTGATCCGTGCGCCATTGCCGCGCCTGCCCGCTTACTTCAGGGTGGCGCCCTGCGCGTTCAGGCGGTGGGCGGCGTGCATCGTCGGGCCAACGAATCGATTCAGCGGGAATCCGCTGCCGATGGCGCTGGTGATGAATGCCTTGGCGGCAGCTACCGCCTCCGGCACCGACAGCCCGCGGGCTAGCTCCGCCGTGATCGCGGCCGAGTATGTGCAGCCTGCGCCGTGCGTGTAGGTGGTGGAGATCTTCGGCGCCTCGAACAGCTGGAAGTCGCGTCCATCGTACAGCAGATCCACGGCTGACGAAGCCTGCTCCAGCTTGCTGCCGCCCTTGATGAGCACGTAGCGGGCGCCGCGCTCGTGGATGCGAGCCGCAGCTTCCTTCATGTCCTCGATCGTGCGGAGCGGCGAGGTGCCGGCCAGTTGCGACGCCTCGAACAGATTCGGCGTGACCACCAGGCTGATCGGCACGAGCAGATCGCGAATCGCCGCGGCTGCCTCCGGCTGCAACAGTTCGTCCGTTCCCTTGCAGACCATGACCGGGTCGATGACGAGCCTCTCTTGCCCCTTCAGCCGGCTGGCGACCAGCTCGATGGTTTCCGCCGGGCCGAGCATCCCCGTCTTGACCGCGTCCGGTCCGATTCCGTCAAGCACCGTCTTCAGTTGCGATTCGACGACCTCGAGCGGCACGTTGTAGATGTGATGCGACCAGTTGGTGTCCGGGTCCATCGTTACGATCGTGGTGAGCGCCGTCATCCCGTAGACGCCGCGCTCCTCGAACGTCTTCAGATCCGCCTGGATGCCGGCTCCGCCGCTGGTGTCAGAGCCTGCTACCGTCAATACTTTCTTCATGGTTTCCTCACTCCTTGAATGATCTGTTGCCGGATACAAGGGTTGTCCCCTGCGCGTCATGCGCGCACAGGAGAAATTGATGTAATCGTATAGGATGAATGGATCGTTGTCAACCAAGCTTATTTTGTGATTGGCTGTGTTTCATTCGAGGGTTGCTGATGACACGGTTGGCCTGATCCTAACGGAACGTGGATTCGTTTTCATTAATATAAGGAAGCTTTCATCCGCTGCATGCGGCTGTGTCCTGTTCCATTATAGCGCAGATGCACGGGAATGCGACAACAAGATGCAGGCGCCATCAGGGGACCATCTGTGCTACAATGGCGTTGTAAGTTGAACAAGCGTTAACTTTCCGCTCGCGACGGAACGGAAGGAGAACAGATGGAGGATAACCATGAATGCGAAGGAAAAGAATGAGCTGCTGCTGAAGCTCATGGTGGTGCTGGTGCGGGATCGCAGGGCGATGCAGGGACGCATTCGCAGCGTTGGCTATACGCGCGAGTACGGAGAATTGCCGCGAGACCTGGGTGTATATACGCTGGGTCAGCTGCCGGAGGACGAGCTGGTCCGCCTCGCGGAGAGCGTCCAGATCAGGAAGATGAAGCCGCTCGGCGCGAAGAGCGATATCTATATGAACGATGTCGGTTATGTGATCTGCAACTTCACGCAGGATCGACCGGTGATCATCGATGGTCTCACACGCGAGGAGATGGCCGCAGTATGCCGGCTGGCGAATGTGCCGTGCGAGCTGCTGGACCAGCGCATGCGGGAGTATGCGGAGCTGCGCCGCAGCGGTGCGGTCACAGGCGAGGTCGCGATCGCCGATCCGGCGTCGCCATTCAAGGATGACAGGGAGTATCTGGGGAAGGTCATCCGATACTATATGTTCGAAGGCTCGGAGTCGGGACCGTCGATGTTCCCGGCGGAATGCGCGTTCGATTATACGGATCCGCTGAACACGAACACCTGGATCATCTATGAGCCGGAGGAGATGATCGAGGCGATCTGGGACAGGCTCGTCCTGTCGGTGAGCGAAGGTGAAGCTCACGTAGCGGAACAGGCTTCGGATGCCATATCTCCGGATGTCTGGTCCGAATGGTTCGGTTGCAAGGGAAAGGCCAGGCTGTCGATCAGGGTGAAGTGAACAGATCGACGCTGCCAGCAGGGAAATGGCCCAGACTGGTAGAATAATGTATAGAATAGGCGATTCGACGAGATTCGACCACATGATAGAAAGTGCAGGTGAGATTCCCGTTTTCCGATCCCGGATCGGTAACTTTGCCGCACATGAACAAGAAATCAAGAAGGAAGACAATCCTGTATGTGATAGCGTATATCATGCCTTTCCTGTTAGGGCTGTGGGGGTACGCCATCGAATTCGGAGAATGGTCCCTGAAGGTCGTTTATTCCTCCCTGCGATTGTACGGGATCAATCTGGATCTGTGGCCCGGCGAGCACAATCTCGTGCTCTGGCTGGCAGCGTTCCTCGCCATACTGGTTACGGCCGCGATCATCATCAAGCTGGTGAATCGCCTGCAAACGTTGTTCTCGAACCTGTGGTGTACGATCATCCCGTCGCGCAGCATTCAGGTGCTTGGCGATGAGACGTATGTCCGCCTGTTCAGGGAACATGGCTCGCGAGGCGAGAAGGGGAGCAGCCGGATCGTGACCAATGAGGACCGGCTGGCCTTCCGGGCGAGCAAGACGGTGATCCTGGGCAAGAACCGCGCGGAATCCTTGCGCATCTATAACCGGATCAACAGCAGGCTTCGCCCCGATGCCGAGGTCTATCTCCATATGGAACAGACATCCGACCGGTACCGGGTGGGCAGGCGCATCATTCACGTATTCAGCCTGAGCGACCTGATCGCGAAGCTGTTCTGGAGGAAGATCTGGCAGGAGCACCGGCTGCTCGCGCCGCAGACGATCGTCCTGATCGGATTCGGCAGTCTGGGACAAGCCCTGCTCAGACACGCCCTGCAGAACAATGTCGCGGCGAGCGCCGACGGGCAACTGATCACCCATCGGTATGTGATCGCCGGACCCTGCGGAGAATTTCTGAAGCTGCATCAGGAGCTTCGGCATTTTACGTCTGTCGGTGAAGAACAGCCGGACAAGGATACGCTGATCTTCATTGAGTCTCCCTGGGAGGACTACGAGCTGCTGCGTTCCGCTTCGATGATCATCTTCTGCGATGATTCGCAGGAGACCAATGCTGATCACCTCCTGAAGCTGATCGATCATATCCATGGCATCAGGCCTGAGCACACCAGGCTGTATGTCTACATGGAGAATGATCTGGTGCCGCAATATTTGTCCGACAAGATGAGCATCGAGATCTTCCCGTCCATGGAGACGCTGTTCTCCCAACAAGTCATTCTGCACAGTGAACTGCAGACATTGGCCAGGAATATCCATCAACGTTACCAGGAGGAGAACCCGCAGTCCCCCGGCTGGGACGAGCTGGATTACTTCACCATCCGCTCCAATGAAGCGCAGGCTGAGCATCTTGAGGTGAAGCTGGCGATGCTGGGACTCTCACGCCCAGGTACGGACAGTCGGTCCGGCTGGACGCAGGAAGAGTTCAGGCAGAAGGTGGAACAGTTCGGGAGGGAGACGCTGGCGAAGCTCGAGCATATCCGCTGGTGCAGATTCCATTGGCTGCACAACTGGCGATACGACAGCTTGCCAGGCGAGGACAGGCATAAGGATGCGCAACGCAGGCTTCATCGGCATCTCGTTCCTTATGAGCAGTTGGAGGAAGAGGTGAAGGACTACGATCGCCATTCCATTGATTCCATCTGCCAAATCATCAGATACCATCATCAACAAAGAGGAGAATCGGATCATGAATCTGGCCAGAAAGTGCAGAACAGATGAGCCATTCGCTCTGATCAGCTACAGTCATCGGGATGAGGACAAGGTTCGCGGCATCGCCAACGCGTTGATCGCGGAAGGGTGCAACATATGGATCGATGCGAATGAGCTGGCGAAAGGGATGAATTGGGAGCGCGTCGCTCTTCGGATGATCGGCAATCCGCAGTGCAAGGCGATCCTGTTCTTCCGTTCCAGCCATTCCGTGTTAAGCGATAACATTCGCAAGGAGATCGAAGAAGCCAATGTCATGAGAGAAGTGCGGTCAGAGGATGATCCGATCCATATCCATGTGGTGGACATCGAAGTATCGCCCGAAGAGATCCAGAATATGTATCTGAGACTGCGCAAGGAAACCTATGAACTGACGCTCAGCCCCGATCCGAAGGTGAGGGCAAGGGGTGAGCAGCAGATGGATACCATCCGCTTCTTCCAGCGTTACTTTGACGAGAATGTACTCAGCTTCAACATGTTCCGGGAAGAAGAGAGGCAGCAGCTGCTCCATGAACTGGCAAGCTACGGAGTAAGGAAACAGGTTTCCGGTAAGGAGGTTGTTTCATCCGGAGCTTTGCGAACGGTTGCAGAGGCTGGCGTCACCGCTGTCGATGAACGTGCGGGTCGAAGCGCTCCAGCAGGCCACGCCGATCAGGCGGTGAGGGCTGCGACGCAGACTGACGAAGACGCAGCGGATGGCGTGGCGAGAGGCCTGGCTGATGAGGCAACTGCTGAAGGACAGGCGGATGGGGATGGAGAGGCAGGTGCTGCGGAAGGACTCGCGGATGAGGCTGCAGCTGTTGACCTGACGGATGGAGAGGAGTTCTCGAGTCAGTCGGACGGCAGCGGTACGCATGAATCGGCGGCCAGAGCCAGAACCAGAAGCGCGGGTCTGACCATCCGATCCATCCGTTTCCTGGACAAGACGTATACCGTGAAGAACCAGGTGCAGGCATTTACATTGGCGTGCGAGCTCCTGCTGAAGCAGAAGCCGGAGCGAGTCTCCGATGCCGTATCCAGGCACACCTACCTGTCCGGTGAGCTGGAGGCGAAATCGACATTCAAGCAGCACGCGCGCCTGACCATCCAGGGTGAGACCGTCTATGTCGGCACCAACCTGAATTTTGAACAGAAGCTGCAGGCTGTGGCGACGCTGTGCAAGCTCCTGGGCCTGTCCGAATCGGCGGTGGGCTTCGTCGATGATCGCCAGCAGGAGCATCGGTATGAAGGTGGAAGGCATGTGCAATTTCCAGCGGATCCAGCCGGCGGGATGGATGAGCTGCCGGACGAGGATCCGGTCGAGTCCTCAAGCGATACGATGGTGGCGGCAGCCACGGAGACCGAGATGGATGTCCGGGAGCCGGAGAGAGAAGCGAAGGAAGTTTCATCTCCCACCGGTCAGGACGAATTGACAGATTCGGCGAAGCGCCGGCGGGCCGCCGCCACCCGGATCCAGCGCGTCCGTATAGGCACTGACATCTATGATGTGGCCAATCAGAATGCAGCGATGGCTCGCGTCTATGATGTCCTGTTGAACCGTCATCCGGATCGGCTGGATGAGGTCATGAGCAAACAGGCCTGTGTGTCCGGGCAGTTGAGGGAGACAGCGACCTTCCTTCAGCATGAGCTGCTCCATGTGGGAGGCCGGCAGGTCTACGTCGGAACCCATGCCAGTCTGAAGCAGAAGCTGGACAATATCGCCAGATTGTGTGAGATCCTCGGTGTCCCCGGTGAAACAGTCGCGTTTATCGACGCAGATGGAGCGGAATATCTTCCCGCTCATCGGTGAACCGGGCGAACTGACATATCGCAACACCAGATACCACCCTGAAAGGAGCTTCCTATGAGAATCATTGGTGACAGCGCGAGATTGCGGATAACGAAGAACATGACCACATCGCAGGATTGGCTGGTGCCAACGCTGCGGAGTCAGGTGAGCGTGGCGGGTGCGGAGAAGGTCAGGCATCTGCTCGCGGAAGCGCGAGGCGAAACCGTGCAGGAAGCGGAACTGAGCCTGACCTTGCAGATGACCCCGGAGGGAGTGGACGCTGATCAACCGCTACCGGAGTGGCCGGTGGAGATCGATCCGGCATGGTCCGGGGACGAACCGGTCCTGCTGTTTGACATGGGATTGGCGAGGAGGACTTATCTTCCGAAGCCGGCGGGGGGCAAGCTCGTGGCGCTGCTGCATGACGAGAACATTGGACTGCTGAAGAACGTTGCGGACAAGCGCGACGTGGTCCCGGTGATCACCATGGAGTCGCTGCGCAAGATCGGCGCGCCGATCAGCCGGCGCCTGTCATGGGAGCGAACGGCGCTGGACTTCCGGCGTGATCTGGCATACGGCATCACCCGGGAGGTACTGGGAGGATATGAGGAATGGATCGTCCTCCTGGATAGCGAAGGCTGCCTGACGCTGCGCGATGGGACCCTGTATCTCTATTATGAACCGGCCCGAGTGGAGGGGGATCGCCCGGGGATGGCCTCCCGTACGAGCGGCCTCAGGGAAGCCATCGCCGCCGGCATCGCCTCCTTGATGATGGAAAATGGCCATCTGTCCGATCTGTCTCTCATTTTCAGGTTTGTATATCAGGCGGAAGGGTCACTTGCGAAGCAACCAGCCAAGCCGATGCGTCCGCTCGCCTGTCAGGCGGTTCCCGACATTACAAATGTGAAGCAGTCGGGAGAGTGGAGCATCATGGATGCTTTCTGTGAGGAGCGGGATACGGATCTGTATGAGATCGCCCGCGAGATCGTCATCCATGGCGAACAGTCGCTGCTCGACCAGGTGCCTTATTGCCAGTTTGAGGCGCTGCTCACGATAGACCGACAGGAGATCGAGAGGTATCGGGCGATCGTGAATCTGATCACGGAATACCGGAACAACCGCGACGGCCGGCCGCTGTGCATCGCGGTGTTCGGAGCTCCGGGCTCCGGCAAGTCATTTGGCATCAAGCAGATCGCGAAGCAATTGGGGAACTTCGTCACCTATACGTTCAATATTTCCCAATTCACCTCCTTGCGCGAGCTGGAGTTTGCGTTCCAGGAGATCCGGGATGCGTCGATCCGGGGCAAGGCGATGCCGCTGGTATTTTTCGACGAATTCGACTCCAGTCTGAACGGTGAGCCGCTGGGGTGGTTGAAGTATTTCCTGGCGCCGATGCAGGACGGCACCTTCATGGAGGAAGGACGGGAGCGTCCTCTGGGGAGGGCGGTGTTCGTCTTTGCAGGCGGTACGAGCACCAGCTTCGAGCAGTTTGTGAACCAGGATGCGCAGATGTTCAAGAAGGTGAAGGGACCGGATTTTGTCAGCCGATTAAAAGGGTACATCAATATCCAGGGGCCGAATCCGACCACTCCGCAAGACAAGATGTTCATCCTGCGGCGTGCGCTCCTGCTGCGCTCGATGATCCTGCGCGGCGCAAGTCAGCTGGTGGATGCGGACAAGCGGATTCGCATCGATGAGGACCTGTTGCATGCGCTGTTGACGACGAAGCAGTATCTGCATGGCTCACGGTCCATGGAATTCCTGCTGGCGATGAGCCCGCTGCATCATGCGGACAAGTGGACCTCGTCGCTGCTGCCGCCGCTGGAGCAGATGAATCTTCATGTGGATGCGGAGGATTTCTACAATCAGATCTATCTGCTGTCCATGTGCAATCTGATGGCGAGGAACAGTCACCAGCATTATCTCCAGGAAGCGCGGCAGAGAGGGATCCCGGTATCGCCTGATGTGAATGTCGATTGGGAACAGCTGGCGGATACTTATCAGCGGAGCAACCGCGGACAGGTTCGCTATCATCTGGAACGATTCCGGGAAACGAACATCGGCATCAGGCCGATCACCGGAGACGGCGACTTCCGGTTCCGCGACGAAGATCTGCTTGTCTTCGCCCAGAACGAACATGAACGCTGGTGCCGGGAACGGCGGAAGGACGGCTGGACGTATGGACCGGTCAGGGACAACGAGAAGAAGCTGCATCCGTGCCTGGTGGACTGGGATCAGTTGTCGGATGTGGAGAAGCAGAAGGACATGGATGTGATCCTCAAGATTCCGCATCTGCTCAGGGAGATCGGTTTTGAGCTGTATTACAGGGAATAGGACAGCAGGATCTGTCACTCGGGCGTTCGCATCCGGATGCTTGGTGACACAGATAAAGGGACATCCCGGTGAGCGCCGTCAGGTGACAGGTGGGTCGCCTGACTCGGTCAGCGCTTCAGGGCTGTCCCTTTTGATGTTCAAGGCCGGATCTATGGCTCGGTCCGATTCGGATCGAACTCGGCTTGCTGGAACACCTCTGCCTCCTCTTCGGCAGAGAGTCCGGCATCGTCCTGACCAGGCACAGGCAGTTTGTTCAGTTCGGTCGTCTGCACCTCTGCCTTGGTCGCCTGTTGTTTGTCTTCCGCCATGTTGATGCTGCCTCCTTCTGGGTATATGTTCGTTGGTCAGATGCGGACACAGGTATATTCCCACAGCGGAGGCATATTTATGTATGGCTTACAGGAGCGCGGTGTTCTCGCGGATCGATTCGATGAACCGCTTCGTGTCGCGCATCTCTTCTGGCGGCGCCTCTTCCATGATGATATGGGCGTGTGGCTTGTATTCGTTCAGCAGCTTCATGTACAACCCGTAGTTCATCGCGCCCTGGCCGGCCGGTACGGTCACGATCCTGCCGTCAGCGGCGCGGATGCGATCCTTCGCATGCGCGGTCACGACCCGCTCGCCGAGCAGCCGGAACGCCTCCTCGATCACCTCGTCCTGCCGGTCGAAGTTGCTCTCGTTCAGCAGGTTGCCGGGATCGATCACGACGCCGATCATCGAGGAAGGCACTTCATCGAGCATGCGGCGCAGCTCTTGCGCAGTTCCGATCAGGTGGCCGTTGGCCGCTTCCAGACCGACGTACACGCCCCAGCGCTCCGCCTCCTCGACCAGCTCCTCCAGCACCTGCCTCATCGTCTTCCAGTCCTCCTCCGTGTGACCATCCGGATAATGACCGGTTTCCGCGGCGACCACCGGGCATCCGAAGTAACGGGCATGGCGCAGCAATTCCTTGAACCGCTCGGTGCTGATCCTGCGTTGCTCCGGATCGCGCTCGAACAGCCTGATGTAGCAGCCGAGCACGGAGATGGCAACGCCCTGGCGCGCGAACGTTTCCCCGATATGCATCGCCAGCCCCGGCGACAGCTTGCCCGGCCTGGTGAAATCGATGCCGTCGATCGCCTTCCAGAGCGCCAGCTGCACATGGGTGAAGCCGCGCTCTGCCACTTGTGCGGCCAATTGGTGAACAGGCAGTCGCCCGAACAGATGAGCGAGAACGCCTACTGACATGACAAGATCCTCTCCTTCGTACATATTGGTCGGAATAAGGTTATGCTTCCCCTTATTATACCGGACCAGACATGAAATGCCTATCGCTGTCGTCCGGGAACCGGGCGATGCGGCCAGTCTCAGCGCAGCGGCCTTCGTCCATCGTGACGCGCGCTTCCATCCATCCCGCCCAAATGCTTGCGGCACAGTCGCCTATCTGGGCGATGAAACATAGGATATAGCGATTAATGACGGGAGAGGAGATGAGTCATGTATCTTTATCAACCATACATCTGGCAGCACCCGGCTCATCGAGGCGGCTGGCAACAGGACGGGGCCAGTGTGCCATATGTGCATCCATATGTCGCATACCCGTATCCTTCTGTCGTGAATGCTTATACGGGGAACTGGGGCGGTGCTCATGGCGAGCCGGGTCCAGGAGCAGGCGGTTACCAAGCTCGTCAGGAGGAAGCGGGTCGTCCCGGGGTGAGACAGCAGGATTATGGCCCGAATCCTTATGTGGTGGATATCGAGCAGGCGGTGGAGGAGAACCCGTATTTCCGCAGAGCCTTGTGGACCGGTCAGCATATGCAGGTTGTGCTGATGAGCCTTCGCCCCGGGGAGGATATCGGGCTGGAGATGCATCCGAACGTCGATCAGTTCATCCGGATCGAGGACGGAGACGGCCTGGTCCAGATGGGTCCAAGTCGCGATCGGCTGGATATTCAACGCAGGGTGGAGGATGGTTACACGGTGATGATTCCCGCGGGAACCTGGCATAACCTGACGAACATCGGCCATGAGCCGCTCAAGCTGTATACGATCTATGCGCCGCCTGAGCATCCTCACGGAACCGTGCATCGGACGAAGGCGGAGGCACTGGCGGCGGAGTGAATGAGAGAGGCATAGATCGTTCGTACCTGGAAAGGTGCATTCACCAAATCTCTTTGACCATACCGTTAAAGGGATTTTTTTGTTCCTGCAAAAAGTAGTTCATTGGCAGTGTCGGTGTATGCTTTTATTAACATGGGTTCGTATCCTCGATAATCCCTGGAACAGATCATGTGTCAATCTTTCGGATGTTTGGTGGAAAGGCGGCTTTCTTATCATATGATTATCGTGGTAATGTGCATCTTCTCCTATAGTAAATAATGATAGCGCTTATGGTCAGGCTGCAGAGCAATAGGCCAATCAAGGCGAGAGGAGATGCAGCCTTGTACGCCAGGGCCAAAACATATAAAGGAGGAGGACGTTCTTGAGTGCGAAACGCATCACCACCCTGCTGATCTGTCTGACATTGGTGATCAGTTTGGCAATGCCGGCAGCCGGGGTGCCCATCCCGAGCGTTCAAGCGGCACCGACGTATGTCTATTTCGATGATTTCCAGGGAGCGACATCTGTGAATCTGTTCACCGCAGCATACAGGTCGCTGCCCGATGATGAGACGAAGCCGATGTATCTGAAGACGGGCGGCACGGTCACGATAGACGAGGCTGCGCAGGTGCTGACGCTGAACGGAGGCAGGATGACGATCGGTGCGCTGTCCACGACAACCACCACATCCGAGTCTACACCGGGTGGCGTGTTGGATCTGAGCAAACCATATACCATTCAGATTGACATATATGCAGTCGATGGAGACACCAGCAAGAAGTTCCAGGTCTATGTGGACAACAATACGACCGGTCAAGCCAATTCGATCCACGGAAGTGAGTCAAAGATATTCGAATCATTGATCGGATCGTTAGACAGCGGTTTATTGACCATTGATTCCAATGTGGGAACTGCCGATTCCTTCATCCAGATCCGCACGGAGACCAATGCGAGCATCTCGATCAGAAGCATCGCTATCCTGTACCAGGATGACGGAGCAGAAGATCCAACCGATCCGGAAGAGCCAGGCGGTTCGGATGATCCGGGAGATACGGAGGAACCTGGATCTGACGACCCCGGCGGTTCAGACGATTCGGAGGATCCCAACGATCCTGCGGATCCAGTCGAGCCGCCGAAGTCCGGACCAGTATTCCTGGATGATTTCCTGGGCGTGACAGATCTGTTCTCGGCCAGCTATATGTCGTTGCCGGGTCAACCATCTGTGCCGATGTATTACCGAGGCGGCGGCGCGATAACGGTGAATCCGTCAGAGGATACGGTGACGCTGAGCGGGGGGAGGATGACGATCGGCGCGTTGTCCACAGAGTCCACCAAGGCAGGAGATGAACCGCCTCTCGGTGTGTTCGATCTGAGCAAGCCGTATCAGATCATCCTGAATCTCACCAGCGCCAGCGGAGACAGCGGCAAGAAATTGCAAGTCTATGTGGACAACAATACGACGAGTCAAGGCAACTCCATGCATGGCAATGCCTCCCGCATCTACAATCAGGATGTAGACTCGATCACGGACTACAAGATCGTGATTCCTTCCAACGTAGGGACATCTGCATCCTTCATCCAGATTCGTACGGAGAACGGCGCTTCGGTAACGATCGACAGCATCGCGATCATCTATGAAGGAGAACCCGATCCGACGGTTCCGGTTCCACCGGCCATCCCGACCGGACTGAGTGCAGAGGCGGGAGATGAGGAAGTCACCTTGACCTGGGACCCGGGTCTGAAGGTTACGGGATACACGGTGCGGATGTGGACGGAAGCCGATCCGATGAAGACGGAGATCGATACCGTTACGAATTCGGTGAAGATCACTGGCCTGACGAATGACGTGACGTACTATTTCACCGTGGAGGCCTACAATGCTGCTGGCGGCAGCGGTGAATCGAATGTCGTGACGGCTACGCCGAAGGAAGGGACAGCTCCTGAGTCTCCCAAGGGCTTGTCAGCCACTGCAGGTGACGGCATGATCGCCTTGCGGTGGGAAGCCGTTGCGAACGCGGATGGTTATCGGGTATACCAATGGCATCCAGAGGAAGATCTCTATGAGCTCGTCGCGAGTGTGGACCGTCATTCCTATACGGTAACGGGGCTGGAAAACGGCATCACCTATTATTATGCCGTCGAGGCATTCAACAAGAGGGGGACCAGCCCGAAAACGGGCAGAGTCAGCGCCACGCCGGATGCCGCATTGACCAACAGGCCGCTCGGGTTCGCGTCGCTTGGCAATGAAGGCAAAGGGACGACAGGCGGCGAAGGGGGAACCGAAGTAACGGTAACGACAGCAGCAGATCTGGATGCGATCATGCGCGCCAGGGAGAAGGCGAAGAGTACAGAGCCGATCATCATCCATGTGGAAGGCAGATTGACATTCCATGATTCGATGCTGGACGTGAAGGATACCTCGAACATCTCGATCATCGGTGTCGGTACGGATGCGATCATCGACGGCTTCGGCTTGAAAATCGTACGCACCAACAACATCATCGTATCCAACCTGACATTCGTGAATGCAGCGGATGACAGCATCGAGGTGGCAAGCTCCCATAATATCTGGATTCATCACAATACATTCAGCAATGGCTATGATGGACTGCTCGATATCAAGGAAGGGTCCACCAATGTGACCGTTGCATGGAATCATTTCAAGGATCATCGCAAGACTTCGCTGGTAGGCCATTCGGATAACAACGGCTCAGTAGACATCAATCTGAAGGTGACCTATCATCATAACTTCTTCGATGGAACCTATTCGCGCAACCCGCGTGTTCGCTTCGGTCAGGTGCATGTGGTGAACAATTACTATCTGAACAACGGTGCATCGATTGATGGCGGCGGATATGGCATAGGAGCGGCGAATCAGTCACAGCTCGTGGTTGAGGGCAATTATTTCGAGAACGTGAATATGCCGATCATCGTTGGATGGCCCGAGTGGAAAGACTCGCCGATCGGCAATTATCCAGGGTATGTTCGGCATGTGAACAACGTCTTCGATAACAGCGGCGAACCGCACAGCAATGAGTCGGGTCTGACATTTAATCCGGCGGATTATTATGCTTTCCCGGTGGATGATCCGCACAACGTCCGTCAAATGGTGCTGAAGTATGCCGGTGCCGGCAGGACGTCGAGTGAAGTGCCGCCAGATGGTGAGCCGGGAGGCGGCGATGATGAAGGCGGCAGCGAGGATCCGCCGGGAGGCGGCGATGATGAAGGCGGCAGCGAAGATCCGCCGGGAGGCGGCGATGATGAAGGCGGCAGCGAGAACCCGCCGGGAGGCGGCGACGATGAAGGCGGCAGCGAAGATCCGCCGGGAGGCGGCGATGATGAAGGCGGCAGCGAGAACCCGCCGGGAGGCGGCGACGATGAAGGCGGCAGCGAAGATCCGCCAGGAGGCGGCGATGATGAAGGCGGCAGCGAGAACCCGCCGGGAGGCGGCGATGATGAAGGCGGCAGCGAGAACCCGCCGGGAGGCGGCGATGACGAAGGCGGCAGCGAGGATCCGCCGGGAGGCGGCGATGATACGACTGGCGGTCCTGGAAATGGGGGAAGTTCGCCGCCGCCGACCAGCGTGGACAATCCACCTTCGAATGAACCCGATACACTGATCAAGACTGAAGAACACGGCGTGGTCATCACCCCGGACCATGAGACCGTTGAGGAGAACGGGCGTATCAGTCAAGTCTACACGGTCAGCTCAGAACTGCTGCTGGAAGCGTTCGAAGCTATCGCCAATGATGGCGGCGCGCAGATCATCATAGAAGCGGAAGATAATGGGCAATCTGAGACAGCCTTCGTGCTGCCGGTGGATGTGTGGGCCAAAGCTGCGGAAGAGGGTCAGGACGTCGTCTTGTCGGTGCGCATCGGCGAGGTTCAGTACGATCTGCCGATCCACGCGATCGATCTGCAAGGAATCGCTGACAGATTCGTCCATGCTGATCATGCAGCAGTGACGATCTCCATCGCCCGCGTAACCGATCAGGTGAATGAAGAGATCCTGAGCGAGATTGAATCATCGGGGCTGACCAGGGTGGCAGAGATTTATGAGTTTACCATTCAAGTATCGGATGGTCTCATCCGTTACGAATGGGAGAATCTCAATACCTATGTGGTTCGGACGATCGACATCGCGGCGGATGTCTCCTCGACGAACCATCTGACAGCCATCTGGTATGACGAATCCAGAGGGGAATGGATGTTTGTTCCAGCACTGTTCGTCACGGAAGGCGATCGCACGACAGCGATCATCAAACGGAACGGCAACAGCATCTATACGATCGTGGAGCACCAGACGACATTCCAGGATATTCAAGGCCACTGGGCGCAATCGACGATCGAACGGATGGCATCGAAGCTGATCGTTCGGGGAGTGACAAGCGAGCAATTCAAGCCGGATCAGTTCATCACCCGTGCGGAATTCGCCAGCCTGTTGGTGCGAGCCTTGGGCTTGAAGGGGCAAGCGGATGATTCCTTCTCCGATGTTGAGTCCTCGCACTGGTTCTCCGATTCCGTCGGTGCGGCCGTACATTACGGGCTGGTCCATGGAATCAGTGACGAGCTGTTCGCCCCATATGCCACGATTACACGCGAGCAGATGGCGGTGATGATCAGCAGAGCCATGGACCTGGTTGGCGCCGATGTACCTGCGAATCCGTCAGCGCTGGCTCGCTATCAGGATCAAGATCAGATCAGCTCCTGGGCTGTGGAGCATGCTGCAAGAGCAATATCCGCCGGCATCATAACAGGCCGGACGGCAGATACCTTCGCTCCACAGGGCGTGGCGACACGTGCGGAGGCGGTGGTTATGCTGTATCGATTCCTGAAGGCGGTTGAATTTATCAATCCGTGATGGCATTTGAGCTCTAGTTAGTAACAATGAGGCTGTCCAGAAAGTCGGTGAAGGCTGACTGATGGATGGCCTCGTTTTATGCAACTACGGGAACATCGAAGAAAAGCCGAATAGTGCTTCTCAGGTCCGTAAGAGCAGGAACCGGTGAGTGGCCTTAGTTCGGGAGGAGCAAGCGGAGGGACGTGGTGCGGTTAGAAGCATTCGCCCGAAGCAGGTGATTGCAGGGGTAGAAGCAACCAATGGAAGCAGTTGACAAGGAGCGGTGACTTATTTGGCGGTGTATCGTAATTGGCAGAATTTAACGGAAAATGTTAGCCATGTACTGCGATCCGCCAAAATGTTAAAATGCAAGAAATGACGAATTTTTCGGATGTGAATGCATGTGGACGAACGACTGTTAAAACCGATCCCTGAAGTAACTTATCTCAATACAGAAAACACGTGGAGATACCGGGCGATCCTGCGCTTCTTCTATCGGCAGCATGAACGCCTCAGGCACTATCTGTTCCCGGAAGAGGTATACAATCATCTGAAGCAATATGAAGTGTTCGCCTCGTATTCGGAAGAGATGCTGGAGCACGATCTGCAGCGGCTCGTCGCCTGGGGCAACCTGATCCCGCGTCAGGAGACCGGCAAGGTCTCCTCCATCGAGGAGTTTAAGCGCAAGAAGTTCCGCTACCAATGCAGTCCGTACACAGTCGAGATCGAGCGGATGGTGCATCAGTTGGAGCAGCTAGGCGAGTCTTTCGGCGGCTCGCTGGAGAGGACTCTGTTCGATCGTCTCCTGCAACTGATGAGTGAACTGATGGCTATAGATAACAGCCCGTTCCTGAGCGAGACGGAGCGGGTATACCGCGTGCAGATGATGACTCCCGAGGAAGTGAATCGGCTGTGGGAGGATCTGTTCGACCAGTTTCGCAAGCTGACGGAGAATGCGACGGACTACCTGGCCTACCTGAAGAGCGAGAAAATCGAGGACCTTATGCAGACCGAGGATTTCCTATTATATAAGGAAGCTCTGACCACTTACTTACGCAACTTCATGTCAGCCTTGCAGAAATCGTCGCTTAAGATCGAGTCGATCCTGCTGCATGTCGATCCGGCTTGGCTTGCTCTGACAGTAGAACACGTAGCGGACTATCAGATGAGCATCCCGCGTATGGATGAGAAGCTTGACAAGCAGGACATCATAGCCAAGCTCAGAGATCAGTGGAGCAGCCTGCGCATCTGGTTCTTGGGCATTAACGGCAACGACAGTGAGATGCAATACATGCAGAACGAAACCAATGAGACGATTCGCAAGATGACGCGCTTCGCACAGCGGCTGGGTGAACGGTACAACAATATGCGCAGCCGCCGCAAAGATTATCTCCATCTCGCAGAGTGGTTCCTCAATCAGCCGATGGAAGAAGCGCACAAGCTCTCGGCCTGTGTGTTCGGCGTGTTCCATACACGTCACCTGTTCGCGGAGCCAATCCGCACGGAGGATATCGACACGAATCTGTGGCGCGAGACACCTACTGTGCTGCCGATCCGGCCGCGAACTCGCAACTACCGTGAACGTACGAGACCCAACGCGATCGAAGACAGGTCGGCGGCCAAGGAGCAGATGTTGCAGCAGCATCTGCTCATGAAAGAAGCGGAACGCAGGCTCATCGAGCAGATCATCCGCAGCGACCGGATCCGGCTGAGCGAACTGCAGGAAGTGGACCCTTATGTGCGGAAGACGCTGTTGCAATGGATCGCCAGAGCAGGCGGTCAGGAGCACGGCGTGGCGAAGACGGAGACGGGACGCAGGTTCAAGGTGCTCCAGATCGATGATGAACGGATCGAGCTGGCTTCACCGGACGGCGTCCTGCAGATGCCGAATTATCTGATCATGTTTCTGGACTGAAGGGGGGACTTGCTCGTGTCATCACAGAATATTTATGATGAGCAGGCGAAGGAAGCGGCGGAGTGGCTGCTCGAAAGTTTCTGGGTGCTGCGCGAAGATGATCCGGAGCGCTATCGTATGATCCGTGAGCGGGAGCAGGTGCTGACCGTCTATTTTCGTGAGAAGTTCGGATATCGGTTGATCGTGCATCGGCATTTTGCCAAACTGGAGAAGATTCCTGCTGCGCCTGAGGCGTGGATGGGTATCCAGAAGTTCGTCGATCAGCGGGATTATGCGCTGTTCTGCTGCCTGCTGGCATACTTGGAGACGAAATCAGTGGACGAGCAGTTCCTGTTGTCGGATTGCTGTGAGGAGCTCAAGAGCCTCTATCCTGGCGAATTGGATTGGACCCATTATGAGCATCGCAAATCGTTGGTCCGGGTGATGCAATTTGCCACCGAACTGAAGCTGATCCTCGCGGTGGATGGTGACATCGAGCAGTTCCGGTATGCGGAGTCGAGCGAGGTGCTGTATGAGGTGCCGGTGTATTCCCGCTATTTCATGCGCACGTATCCGAAGGATCTGTTCCAATATCACTCGCTTAAGGAGCTCCTGGAAGCGGAGTATATGGACGACAGCGACGAGCAGACAGGCATGCGGCGGAGACATCGCGTCTATCGTCAACTGTTCCTGACGCCGGCCATGCTGAGAACGAGTGATGACGACGTGGATTTCCTGTATCTTCGAACGTACCGCAACCGGATCCGTGACGATATCGAACGCCATACCAATTACCAATTCGAGTTGTATCGCCATACAGCGATGCTCACACGAACGGAACGGAGCCATCGTATGAACTTGTATCCCGACCAGCGTGCGATCAGCGACATCTCTCTGCAATTTGCAGAACAGCTGCGGGTGGATGTAATCAGCGGGCAGGTGACGGTCGGCTCCCAAGACAAGATCCTGCTCAGCATGTACGAGATAGAGCAACGGGTGCAGGCGTGCCGAGATAAGTATGGTGCAGGTTGGAGCAAACAGTATCGATCGGAGCAGACGGTGCGGGCAACGGTGTTGGAGTTGATCAGCCTGTGGCGAGAGTGGAAGATGGCAGAGGTGGATGAGGAGACGGGAATGGTCGTGCTGTATCCGCATCTGGTGAGGACGACGGGGCGTTATCCGCGTGATTTTATCTTGGACGGTGACATTGATGGCGATGAGCATGAAGCAGAATAAATGGCAGTTGAACCGGGCGGGGCTGTTGAATTTCTGGTATTACGATGATGAGGAATTCCACTTTGCGGACGGCAAGCTCCTCCTGCGCGGAACGAACGGCTCCGGCAAGTCCGTGACGATGCAGAGTCTGATCACGGTGTTGCTCGACGGGCGCAAGTCGCCGGATCGGCTCGATCCCTTTGGATCCAAGGCGCGGCGCATGGAGGATTACCTGCTGGGCGAGCAGGAGGTCGTCGACCGTGATGAGCGGACGGGCTATCTCTATCTGGAATATAAGCGGAAGAACAGCGAGCAATACCTGACGACCGGCATCGGTCTCAGGGCCAAGCGTCATGGCAATCTCGACTTCTGGGGATTCGTGATCACGGACAATCGGCGCGTCGGGCATCACATCGAGCTGTATACGACGGAGATTAATCCCGAGACCGGCAACGCAGATAAGATCCCGCTCTCCCGCAAGCAGCTCGAGAATCGCTTGGAGCAGGGCGGGCAGGTCGTGACGACGCAGCGGGAATACATGGCGCTCGTGAACAAGCATGTCTTCGGCTTCGAGAAGCTGGAGGCCTATGATGATCTGATGAAGCTGTTGATCCAGCTTCGCAGTCCCAAGCTGTCGAAGGATTTTAAACCGACGGTCATCTATGAGATTCTGAACGATGCACTGCCGGCATTGTCAGACGATGAATTGCGTCCGCTGTCCGACACGATCGAGCATATGGACCAGACGAAGCAGCAGTTGGACCAATTGATGCGCGATGAGAAAGCTATATCCAGGCTGTGCAAGCAATATGACGGGTACAATGAATACGTGCTGAGTGAGAAGGCGGCGGCTTATCTGGCGGCCCATCGCAGAGTCGAACAACTGAAGGGGAGAAGCAGCCAGATCAACGGGAAGCTCGCGGAGGCCAAGGCCAGAAGTGAAGCTCTGGAAGTGGAGCTCAGCGCGCTGAGGCAAGAGCAGGCGGCGTTGGAGCAGGAACGGACGCAGCTGGAGAGCGATGACGTATTCAAGCGGGAGCGGGAGCTGCTGCAGCTGAAGGGACAGCGTGATCGATACGAACAGCAACTGAAGCAGAAGGAGCAGGAGCTGGACAAGAAGAAAAAGCGCGAGCGCGACATGATTCAGCAATTGCAGGCTCTGGAGCTGGAGATGCTGGAGTGCGAACGGGAGATGGATGAGCTTGCCGAGGCGCTCGATTCCGATGCGGAGGAAGCGATGTTCGACGCGCACCGTCTCGCCAGAACGGAGTGGCAACAGAGCTGCGGCACCGGTTACAGCTTCCTCGTGTGGAAGCAGGATGCGAAGCGGTATCTGGACCAACTGGAGACAGCGTTGCAGAAGCTGCGTGAGCAGACGCGGGCTCTCGAGCGATACAAGGAATACGATCTTGAACTCGCCGAGGCGCGCAGGAAGCTGGATCTGCAGAAAGCGGAGCTGGACAAGTGGCGCGGACTGTTCGAGGAAGAACGGGGGCGGCTATTGGCTGCGTTGCATGATTGGCATGCGGCGAACCGCTGTCTGAAATTAACCGATAAACAGATGCACGAGACTGCGCGCCGCATGAATGGACTATTGGAGGAATACAGCGCAGATCAGCTGCTGGAACCGGTGCGTCAGGCCCACCAGCAGATCCAGAGTGTCATGGCAGGATCGCTCGCACGCATGGAGCATGAGATTCGGCTGTTGGAGCAGCAATTCGAGGACAAGCAGGCGGAACTGGCCAGTTGGCGGGATAAGAAGGATCCAGAGCCGGAGCGCCATCCGGATACATCGGAGACAAGGCGGAAGCTGACAGAGCAGGGGATTCCTTACATTCCATTCTATGCAGCGGTGGAATTCGCGGCGAACGTGCCAGATGCGGAGAGGGAGAGACTGGAGGCTGCTCTGGCTGCGATGGGTGTGTTGGATGCACTGATCATCCCGGAGAAGAAACAAACGCTCGTCCGGCCTGAGTATGACCGGGTGCTGCGCCCTGAGCCGAAGCTGTTCGCCCATACGCTGGCGGATTGGCTGGAGCCGGCGAATGACGAGGAATCCGCCGTGTCTGGAGAAGACATCATGAATATCCTGACGAGCATCACGCTGGGTGAAGAGGGCGAAGGCTCGGCTTCGTTGGATGATTCCGGGCGTTATCGGATCGGCCTTCTGAGTGGTCATGCACCTACGCAGACGGAAGCCAGATACATCGGACGCATGGCTCGCCGCAGGTACCGCCAGCAGCAAATCGAGCGGCTGCAGGAGGAATGTGCAGCCATCGCCCATCAGTTGCAACAGGCGCGGGTCCGGCTGCAGGATGAGCAAGCTCGCATGCAGCTGTTGCACGAGGAATTGCGGCAGTTCCCATCGAGCAAGCAAGCTGAGGATGCGTATGGATTCTGGCAGACGGCGAGGCACCAGGTGACGGCCTGCGAGCAGGAAGTGAGCCGCAAGCATGAGCAGGTGAAGGAAGCGGCGAACCGGCTGCAGACGATCCGCAGCGAACTGGTGGAGATGACGAGGCATATCGCGCTAGAGGCCAGAGAAGACGTCTACGAACAAGCCCGCGGCTTCATGCGCACTTATGTATCTGATCTGAATGACCTGGAGGTGCGCAGCTCCAGATTCGTCAGCCTGCGTAAGCAGCATGCGCAAACAGAGGAGTATCGCGAACAGGTTCAACTGGACGTGGATCAGTTGAAGGGTGAGTGCCGGGTAATCGCGGATCAGCTCGCGGAATGCTGCTCCTCCATCGAGGTGCTGAGCCGGCTGCTTCAGGAGATGGGCGCGGATGAGATCAGGCGGCGGATCGCCGAGGTGCTCGGCCGGCTTCGCGTACTGCCTGACCAGATCGTCGATCGTGAGAAGCAGCACACCGCTCTGCTGAAAGATCTGGAGCAACTGCGTCAGGATGCGGACGAACTGGAGCGGGAAATGGAGTGGGCCGAACGGTTGCTCGCACTCTGGCAGAGAAGCTTCCAAGAGGAAGAGCGGCTGTCGTTCCTCGCTCCTCAGGGATACAATGATGCGCAGGTCGTTGTCCAAGGCGATGATGGCGAAGGGGATAGGATTGCCGAAGGAGTCGGGGCGGCTGGTGCGAGCCAGGTCACGCCTGCCCAATTGCTTCAGTCGGCACGTGCATGGGCACAGCGCCTGAAGGAGGATACGGATCGTGAACGGCTGACAGGTCAGTTAACGTCGGCTTTCTATGAGGCCCAGCGCGTACTCATCGAATATCGTCTGGTGATGGACAGCTCAGATGATCCAACTGATGAGCTGCGTCTTGCGGAGCTTCCAGATCATTACCGCCTCCTGTATGAGGAATGGCAGCAGAAAGCGCGGCGTTCATTTCTCTATATGGAATACGACGGCAAGCGGGTCAGTCCGTACTTCATGAAGACGCAGCTGGAGCAGGACATCGAACGCCAGCAGCTGTATCTGCAGGAGAAGGACCGGGAGTTGTTCGAGGAGATCATCTTCAACAGCGTCGGACGCATGATCCGCGCACGCATCGGTCGTGCGGAACGCTGGGTGGAGCAGATCAATGCGCTGATGGATGAGCGGGATACATCCAGCGGGCTGAAATTCTCGATCCGTTGGAAAGCGAAGACTGCTGAGCGGGAAGAGGAGATGGATACGGAGGATCTGGTGAAGCTGCTGCGTACCGATGCGCGGCTGCTCCGCGACGAGGACATGGAACGGATCACCCGTCACTTCCGCTCCAAGGTCAATCAGGCGAAGGAACTGATCGAGGGCAGCGCCTACGGCGAAACGCTGCATCAGGTGATCAAGGACATGCTCGATTACCGCAAATGGTTCGCCTTCACCCTGTATTACAGGCGCGAAGGGGAGCAGCGCAAGGAGCTGACCAACCACGTCTTCTACACATTCAGCGGCGGCGAGAAGGCGATGGCCATGTACATTCCTCTGTTCTGTGCCGCTTATTCGAGATACATGGAGGCGCGGGAAGATGCGCCATACATCATCTCGCTGGACGAGGCGTTCGCAGGCGTCGATGAGAACAACATTCGTGATATGTTCGATCTGGTGGAGAAGCTCGGGTTCAACTATATCATGAACTCGCAAGCGCTCTGGGGAGATTATGATACGGTATCCGCGCTGTCGATCTGCGAATTGGTCCGCCCGAAGAATGCGCCTTATGTGACGGTCGTTCGTTATCTGTGGAATGGCAGGGAGATCAGGTCTCTGCAGCAAATGCAGGCTGAAGCAGCCGTGACGAAGGAAGAGGTTGAAGGCGGGACAGAGACGGAAGACCTGGAGTAGTGCATGCATGATCAGGTGCGGACTTGGCAGGAGCAGAGACGGACAAGAGGAAGCGATGAATGTGCACTGATCACCAGCGGCTATCGGTGCGACATCTGAGCATGTTGTTCATATGCGGGAGCAGGATCAGGGGCCGAAACAGGAGCGATGGATATGGAGCAGGATAAACGTCTGCAGGAAGCGGTTATGTTTTTCTCCAATTCGGGATATCTGCGCTTGCTTCAGGGTCTGGCAGACAAATACCGGAGCCTGGGCAGGCTCGGCGGCAGCGTGAAGCTTGATGGCCTGACAGACGGGGAGCGCGAAGCGATCGGCTTGCTGCTGCGGCGTGACCTGAGTGGAAGTCGTACGGTCACGGTGACCTATGCGCAGTTTGCCCAGGCGATCGCGGACAGCAGGTTCCATGGGATCGATGAGCTCGCCTTGCTGCAACGGGTGCTGGGCACCTCGCTTCTCTCGAAGCGCGAGGAACGGGAACGGCTGGCTGACGGTTGGAACAGGATGATGAGTGAGCTGCTGGCCGGTTGTCACCAGCGCGGCGATGAAGCCGGCGCCAGATGGGTCGAGCATCTGGCCGAGCGCGGTGCAGGCGCACGGCATCTCGTGAGCTGGTTCGAGGCGGAACCGGAGCGGCTGCAGCAGGTTCTGGATGTGGTGTTGCAGGCGATCGCCAGTCTGCCGGATGAGGCATACGAGCGATTGCCGATCTATGCGGCGCGGGTGACCAGGGATCCCCATGCCTTCGATCGTGATCGGGATGAAGGCAAGCTGCTGCTGCAGGCACTGGTGTTCCTGAAGCAGGAGCGCGACCCGGGCTATCAGCCCGATCAGCCGCTCAGCGCGGAACAGGCATCCGAGCTGCTGTATGAATATGGTCTGCTGCGCGACGATATCCTGAACTTCGTCACCTGCTCCGGCATCGTGGCGCTTCGCGATGGCAGCAGGGTGGCCTGGTGGGAGCATGCTGCCCGGGAGCATGTTGCGCTGCATGTGCCGCTTCGGGAGCTGGTGCTGGCGGACACTTTCGTCGCTTATGGCGATGAGGCAAAGGTCCCTGGGTCTGACGGGCGGAGGGTCTATATCGTGGAGAATTCCAGCGTCTACGCCGATCTGCTGGATCGCGTGAAACGGGCAGGTGTCGTGGTGCCGCTGGTCTGCACAGGCGGGCAACTGCATATCGCAGCCTGGCATCTGTTGGACAAGCTGGCGGCGAACGGCTATGAGCTGTATTACTCCGGCGATTTCGACCCCGAAGGTCTGCTGATGGCGCAGCGGCTTCGTCTGCGGTATCGTGAGCGGTTGCGGCCATGGCGGTACTCCGTCCATGATTATGAGAGGTGCTTGTCCGAAGTGGGGCTGTCGGACACCCGATTGAAACAGCTGCAAGCGGTAGAAGACCCGGAGCTTGTGCCGGTCAGAGAGCGCATGCAGGAGCTTCGCTCAGCAGGCTATCAGGAGCAGTTGATTGAAGAGCTGGCTGTTGATATTGGGAGTATCGCATCTCAATAAAACTGGACCTGTCACAGACTTTGCAAGGTGTTTGTGAATGTACGGGATTATGTCGGATCGAATCCGATGCAATCCCGTTTATCATTTGTGTGGTCTTGTACATGGCGGTTACCTCATGGCTGGGATGTTCTCTTGAAGTATAACTTTTTCATTTTTCATGTGTTCATAAGATAGAAGCTGGTAAAGTCATCAAAGTCTATCGTTAATCTCTGGAAATATGGAGGTGTTTTTAGTGATTCGATTGACCATTCCGCTGTAAAGTACATCGTGGTGATTGCAACTGTGCAATGTATCTTTTCTATCAAAAATATCATTAATAGAGGCTCGGAAATAAAGCAGGGTTCTGAGTCCGAATGAGGGGTGAATGAGGCGGATATGTCGATGAAATGGCAGGTATGAAAGCTGATTTCAAGAATGTGCATGCCAAAGAACCCTCAAAAGGGCATTTTTAAAAAAATGCTATGCAAACCAATTTGCATCAAGCGGCTGTTAATTCTTTGAGCCATTGTTCAACAGACGCGATCTGCTTCTGCTTCTTCGCTTCTTCCAGCCACGCGTCGGCATGCTGGCACATGGCGATCAAGTACACGCGAATGTTCCAGTGGCGGGAACTGCGCCCGCGCGAAGCTTCCAGCCTGTAATCGACTTTCTGGCGCTTGATGCAGCGTTCGACGCCGGTTCGCAGCGCATAACGCTTTCTCCATTCCTTGCTGTCGCGGCGGATGCGCGGAAAAAGGCGCGGGTTATCCGCGGTGGATGTGTAGAAGGTTCTTCCATAATCGGAAGGCGAGCAGGGAGTCGGGCATTCCCATTTGCCGACTTTGGCGGGACAGCGCCATTTGATGCGCTGTCGCCCCGAACACTTGCCCCAGCAGACCATCTTGCGTCCAATGGGGCAGACAGGAACGCCATCGGAGCCAATTTTCATTTCATTGTATATCGTATGCCCGGAACGCCTGTGATTCAGGTCGATGATGGCGGAAACATCATCATGTTCCAGCATGGTATAGATCGGGAGGGCGTCGTGGGCGGAATCCAGGAGCGCCTCTCCCACCTTCCAGTCCGAGTACCAGTGACGCAGCTCGCGGTAGCCGCAGATCCATGACACCGAGTCATGTTGGCTGGCGCGAAACAATCGCGGGTACACGGGCAAATTGT
>Ga0310834_100775_pt1 | contig 27382 bp, 20 predicted proteins | sample SM_ome_2_FD_201314 | JGI IMG/M metagenome (GOLD analysis project Ga0310834, IMG submission 201314) | Sorghum-adapted microbial communities enriched on stacked mutant (SM) sorghum from Joint BioEnergy Institute, Emeryville, California... ... | reverse complement strand
CAGCGCCGGTTCAGCATTGCCCGGATAGCGGAACGTGACGGAATCGAACTCGATCGACGCGGCAGAAGCTTCACGGGCCGAGGATGAGCCGCGCTCTTCGACAGCTGCGACTTCGTCAACCTGCCCAGCCGCGCTTTCTCCTCCGAATTCCGCACCTGATGATCCCAATCCGCTCTCCCCATCATCCTGCGCTTCCAGCACTTCCTGGATGCGACCGGCGGAAGCCCTTGCCCTCGCGAGGCTCATCAGGATGTGCGACAGGATGCCGAAGGTCGCGGTGATGCGGGTCGTATAGATGACGATGGCCACCACGGACCCCTCATCGACGCGGTTCGCGCCAAGCTCCCAATGGCCGAACCAGAGGATGAACAGGATCCCGAGGTTCATGAGCAAGAGCAGCATGGGGATCGTCATCTCGATCAGGCGCAGCGCCTGAACGGTGCGATCCATGAGCTGCCTGTTGCTGTCCGCGAAGCGCGAGATTTCCTTGCGGTAACGGACGAACGCCTTGATCAGCCGCATGCCGATCAGATTCTCGCGCACGATGCCGTTCGTTGCATCCAGCTGCTGCTGCACGGCGCGGAACAGCGCGAACCCGCGCTTCATCATCCAGACGAGCACGAAGACGCATGTCGGCACGGTGAGGAGCAGCACGCCCGCGATCTTCACATCGATGAGCAGCGCCATGATCAGGGCGCCAACCATGATGAGCGGGGCGCGAGGCATGATGCGGAGCCCCATAAACACCACATTCTGCAGCTGATTCACGTCGCTCGTGATCCGGGTGATCAGCGTGGACGTCGGGAAACGATTGAACGCCGCAACCGAGAAGCTCTGGATGCGCAAGTACAGCTTGCTCCGGATGTCATAGCCGACATGCTGGCTCACATGCGCGGAGTAAAAAGAGTTCACAATCCCTGCCGCAAAACCAACCAGCGCCACAAGGACCATGATTCCCCCCCACCGGAGCACGGCAGAGAGATCACGCTCCAGGATGCCCTCGTTGATCACCGTCTTCATCAGCATCGGATGCCACAGCTCCACGATCAGCTCGACGATCATGAGCGACAGTGCAATCGCAATCGATCTCGTATACGGTTTAAGAAAAGAAAACATCCGCATCCCCAACCTTATGTAAACGCTGTCTGAACAATCGACCCTAAGCCCCCGCTGGGCTCGGGGGATTGGCTTTGCAACCCTTCAGGCACAACTTCCTCCACTCCAGGCAGTTCGCCGGCAGGCGGATGGCCGGGAGTTATAAACAGACTCTGCCCATTGCCGGACAGCCCGCCTCAAGCATGCGCCACAACAAGCAGCCGCTCACGCACCCGATTCCGCCCGTTCCTGGCAGGCGAGTTACTTCATACAGGCATTCTTGTCCGGGTTCATGACTCGGCGTTTGAATCGGCGTTTCTGCAGAAACAGCAACAGACCGCCGAGCGCGACGACCGCCGCCACCAGCATCGCCGCCTCCCAGGCGGCCTCCATGAAGCCCACGGTCACACCTGCGAGCACGGACATGAACAGAAGGTTGCCGACCAGCGTGCCGATGAAGAAATGGGTGAACCGGATCGTGCTGGCCCCTGCTGCCATGTTGATCAGACTCGAAGGCATGACCGGGATGATCCGGCACACGAGCACGTAGATCATGCCGTAGCGGGCGATCCGCTCCTTGATCGACTCATTGACCTTGCGCATCAGCCAGCTCTGCAACCAATAACGGGTCAGGAGGAACACGATCAGCGCTGCTGCGACGCTCGACAGCCAGGTCCACAGATAGCCATAGCCGATGCCGAACATGGCAACATTGATCGTCGCCAGCAGGATGAGCGGAATGACGGTAAACAGATTCTGCAACAGCATGGCGACGAACGTGATCATCAGCATCTGGAGCAGATTATCGCTCGACATCTCGCGCAAGCCGTCGATATCTCCATTTATGACTGTCCGGGCCACATCCGACGTGACGACGATAAATGCCAGAACGAGGATGGCGATGAAAGACACCAGCTTCATGATGGCATGGGTGTTCACTTGCTCCATCTCCTGCCTTATAAACTCAAGCTGAAGGCAGCGGTCAGTGCTCCGGACGAAGCACCGACCCTGCCTTCCTGTATATCGCATCGACCAGCTCGACCGCCTGGGCGGCTGATTCCCCGGTGATGAACGGTTCCGCATCCTGCTCGATGCTGCGGATGAAATCCTCCGCCAACTTGCGGAACAGGAGTTCCGTCTTCACCTCCGGAAACTCCGGCGGAGAGGCGATGCCCTCCACCCGGAAAAGGCGGATGCCATGAAAATCAAGCACGATCGAGCCCTTCGTGCCGCTGATCGCCAGATACTCCTGCTCCATGCCTGCGCATGCGGTCGAAGCCTCGATCATGCCCACAGCGCCGTTCTTGTAAGCTACACAGGCATACCCGTGATCCTCCGTCTCAATGTCGTGGGCCGCCTGGAACAGCCGCGCATCCAGCACCTCGCGGTATTCTCCGACCAGCCACAGGAGCAGATCCAGCATATGGCTGGCCTGCTGGATGAACGGACCGCCTCCGTCCATCTCATAGGTGCCATGCCAACTATTGTAGTAGCTCTGCGGCCGATAATGCTTCAGCACCGCATCGACGACCTGCAGTCTGCCCAGTTCTCCCTGTTCGATGAGCCCTTTGACATAGCGGATATGATCGGTGAAGCGGCGCATGTACGAGACCGTCAGCTTCACGCCGTTCTCCCGGCAGCTGGCGATCATCTCCCGCTGAGCTTCGGGATGGATATGGAGCGGCTTCTCACACAGAACATGCAAGCCGAGGCTCGCCGCCTGCAGCACAGCCCGTCCATGAGCCGCATTCGGCGTGCATATCACGGCCGCCGTCGCTTTCGTCATCGCCGCTGCTCTCCCGAGGTCCGTATCGGCATGGGCGATGCCTTTCTCCCGCGCATAAGCTGCGGCGCGCTCTTGGTCGCGACCGACCACGCCCACGATCGTGGCATTCGGAATCTGTCCGAATGCTTCCACATAACGGTGACTGATCATCCCATGTCCCACCAGCAACAACCTGTGCTCGAACATCCCGATCTCTCCTCTCACCTTTTGTTCACGATCCGACTTTGCGCCCGGTTCATTCCGTTCGGAGTATCTCCACTAACTGCCATTTTACCAGACGATCCGCTGGTTGTCGCCCCTTTGAACGCACCGATTCTATTTCTGTCTTTCCTGATATATTTTATATGATTTGTTAATATTATTGGTATTAACTGTAAACCGGTTGCGGGGAGTTTCATTTTTTCCTTCGATATGAATTGACGAACAAAACTTGTCCAATTAAACTATTATTAACTTTTGAAGATTCCACGAAAGTTTATCTAACAGAATGGGGGAAATAATACATGAAGCTGAGGAAAATGTCACTGCTTATGATCGTGCTGTCGATCATGCTGCTGGTATCCGCATGCGCCAGCGGAAGCAAGAACAGCAACTCCGGTTCTTCCGGCAGTTCTTCCGGAGGCAATGATGGCAAGACGTACAAGATCGGCATCTCGCAATACCTGGAGCACCCTTCGCTCGACGCGACCAGGGAAGGCTTCCTGGCGGCGCTCAAGGATGCCGGCATCGAAGAAGGCGTGAATCTGGAAGTCGACTACAACACCGCGCAAGCGGACTCCACCAACAATAACTCGATCGCCACGAAGCTGGCGGGCGGAGATTATGACCTGCTGCTGGCGATCGCCACACCGTCGGCCATGGCGCTTGCTTCCCAGGTATCGGATGATACACCGCTCCTGTTCGCAGCCGTTACCGACCCGCTGGATGCCCGACTCGTCGAAGATCTGAACAAACCGGGCGGCAACATCACCGGCGCTGCCGATTTCAACCCGGAATCGATCAACATGCTGATGGATTTCATCGCCAATCACCTGCCGCAGGTGAAGAACATCGGCCTGATCATCAATGAAGGTGAACCGAACGCTGTGGTGATGGCCCAGTACGCTGAAGCCAAGCTGAAGGAGCATGGCATCAATCTGATCCGCGCCGCCGTCACGAACACATCCGAGGTTGCACAGGCTGCCCAATCGCTGGCCAAGGATGTCGACGCCTTCTACATCACGCTGGACAACTCCGTCGTCGCTGCGATCAACTCGATCATCCAGGTTGCCGAAGCAGAAGGCATCCCGCTGTTCGCCGCAGACCGCGATACGGTTGAGGGCGGTGCCGTTGCGGCAGTGGGCTTCCGCTACTATGACCATGGTTATCAGGCTGGTCAGATGGCGGTAGATATCCTGAAGAATGGCAAGAACCCTGGCGATCTGCCGGTCCTGCTTCCTGACAAACTGGATCTGATCATCAATGTCCCTGCAGCAGAGCGTCAAGGCCTGACGATCACCGATGAGATGATCGCGGAGATTCAGAATCCGGACATCAATCTGATCAAGGAATAAACGAGACACTAGAGACAGGGGGTGGGCGGTGATGCCACTCCCTTCTTTCGTGCGCTTTGGAAGTTTACCCCGTTACAGCGTTGTAGCAGCAATCTTGTGACCTGATGCGGCGGTGAACGGAGACCAATAAGAGATGAGGCTTCGGCGCGATCCGTCCGAAGCTTGTCCATTGATTACAGGAGGTTCTGTTATGCTTCAGACTCTGCCGGCCACGATACAATTGGGCCTGCTCTATGCGCTCATGTCATTGGGTGTTTACATCACATTCCGCATCCTGAATTTCCCGGACCTGACCGTTGACGGGAGCTTCACCACAGGCGGCGGCATCGCAGCCATCATGATCATCCAGGGGTACAATCCATGGCTCGCGCTCGTCGGCGCCTTCTTCGGAGGGCTGCTCGCCGGACTGTGCACCGGCCTGCTGCACACGAAGGGCAAGATCAACGGCCTCCTGTCCGGTATCCTGATGATGATCGCGCTGCATTCGATCAATAACCGCATCATGGGAACCCCCAATATCTCCCTGTTCCGGATCGAGACGATCTTCCCGAGCACGAGCGAGCTGAAGGCCCACCCGCATCTCGTCTGGGTCGTCTTTGTCTGCGTGGCCCTGGGCGTTCTGGTCATCAAGCTCCTGCTTGACCTGTTCCTGCATACCGATATTGGTCTTGCTCTTCGGGCTACGGGCGACAATGACCGGATGATCCGCAGCTTCGGGGCCAACACCGATGTGACGAAGATCATCGGCATCAGCCTGTCCAACGGACTCGTGGCGCTGTCCGGCGGTCTGGTGGCACAATCGTCGGGCTACGCCGATGTATACATGGGCGTCGGCATGATCGTCATCGGCCTGGCCTCCGTCATCATCGGCGAAGCGATCTTCGGCACGCGCAACGTCTTCTTCGCCACCATGGCAGCCGCGCTGGGCTCCGTTGTCTATCGCATCATCGTCGATCTGGCCCTGCGCGTCAGGTGGCTGGAAGCCTCCGACCTGAAGATGATCACCGCCTTCATCGTCATCGTCGCGCTGATCGTACCAGCGGCTCAGAAGTCCTGGAGGAGCAGCAACACCGCACGCAAGCGGGCCCTCGAGCTCAACGCCGAGCAGAACGCAGCGGGAGGTGAGCGCCATGCTTGAGATGCGAAACGTCACCAAGCTGTTCTTCCCCGGTACGCTGGATGAGAAGGTGGCGCTCGTCGACATCAATCTGCACCTGAACGCCGGCGATTTCGTCACGATCATCGGCAGCAATGGCGCGGGCAAATCGACGCTCATGAACATCATCTCGGGCGGGCTGAGGCCGGAGACCGGCACCGTCACGATCAACGGCACGGAGGTGCAGAGCTTGTCCGAACACAAGCGAAGCGAGTGGATCGGCCGCGTCTTCCAGGATCCGATGGCTGGCACGGCGCCGAACATGACGATCGAGGAGAATCTGGCCATCGCCTATGCGCGCGGCAAGTCCCGCGGCCTCCGCTTCGGCGTCACCCATCGCAAGCGCGTCTTCTTCCGGGAGCAACTGTCCCTGCTCGGCATCGGCCTGGAGAACCGGCTGCGGGCGAAGGTCGGCCAGCTGTCCGGAGGCGAGCGTCAGGCGCTCAGCCTGCTGATGGCGACCTTCACGAAGCCGCAGATCCTGCTGCTCGACGAGCACACCGCCGCGCTGGACCCGAACCGCGCCGAGCTGATCACGCGCATGACCGAGAAGCTCGTGCGCGAGCTGCGCCTGACGACGCTCATGGTCACCCACAACATGGAACAAGCGATCCGCCTCGGCAATCGCCTGATCATGATGGACAGGGGCCGCATCATCCTCGACTTCAACGAGGAAGAGAAGAAGGAGCTGACGATCGAGAAGCTGCTCCAGGAATTCGAGAAGATCAGCGGCCACAAGCTGTCCGACGACAAGATGGTGTTCGGCTGAACCGCACCTGATCGCCAGACAAGCGAGGCCATCCCCGGAGATCCCGTTCTCCGGAGGATGGCCTCTTATGTGCATGGACGCATCATTGGCGGTCTCTCCGCCACCCAAACCACCCAGCCTCAGCCCAGGCCGGAGGCCAGCAGCTTCAGTCCCGCCGTCCATCGCGAGCGCCGCAGGTGCTGCTGCACGTAGCGATAGTCGGTCAGGATGACCCCGGCATCCTTCAGCGCATAGGCAAAATCCTCATCCAGCATCAGCCTGTACTCCCACACCCGCTTCTCCCAAGAGGGCACCAGCTTCCGCATGACCGGATCGTCCACGGCCGGGTGGATATACGTCTCGGACACGCCTTCCGGCAGCTCATACAGCTTGGCGATGAGCATCGCCTTGAAGCTGGCGTAGGTCTCCCCCGGTTGCAGATCGTAGGGATGAGACAACAGATAGTCCGGAATGCGGCAGCCGAGCAGATCGGCCAGCAAAGCGACCTTCCTGAGAACCGCCCCCGCGTTCGGTATCGAGTTCAGCAGTTCATCCTTCTCATAGATGTTGCGAGGCACGCGAAACGGCAGCTTGCGCGCGGCGCACACCTTCAGCACATAAGGCAGGAAGCTGCGGCCGGTCGCAATCCCGTACAGGCTGCCCATATGATTGTCGACGTGCGAGGGGACGATCCCCGCCTCTCGCGCCGCGCGAAACTGCGCCTGGATCTCCCGCTTCACCTCGTCGGTATCGGCCCGCTGCTCGAACTCCAGGATCGTCTTCGGCATATACCCGCTCTCGTCATGCAGCGAGCTTCCTCCGCTCAGGCTCTTCCATCGGTGACCCTCGATCTCGCTGGTCAACGTCAGGTGCAGCCCCACATTGTTCACGCCGCGGCGTTTCACCCACTCCGCCGCTTCCCTGAAGGCAGGCGCGGGAGTCATGATCGTCGCCGAAGATACCCGCCGCTCCTCCAGCAGATGCTGGATCGCCTCATTCGCCGCGCGGCTCTGCCCATAGTCATCACAGTTCAAGATGAGTCGTCTGGTCATGGTGCTTCACCTCCTTGTCTGAATAGCCCCTGAAGAACAGCGATATGAAGAAAGAGACGGCGAGCAGCAGGAACGGGACGATGCAGATCAGAAAACGGAACGCCCCTTCCGGATTGGGCCCGGGATTGTCGCCGCTCTCATAGCCGTAGATGACCCCAACCACGAAGAAGGCGAGGGCGGACAGGATGCCGCTGGACCTGGTGATGAATCCCGAGACGGCCGTATACATGCCCTCTCTTCTGCGCCCGGTCCGCTCCGCGTCGCGGTCGATGATCCGCCCGGTCAGGACAGGCGGCGTCACAAGGAAGCCGGCCAGACCGAATCCAACGATCACGCCGGCGATCACGCCCCCGACGAGCCCTTGCGCGAACCAGAGCGGAATGACGGACACCCCGTAGCACACAAAGGCCGCACGCCAGCCGTTCACCGGTCCGAATCGGTCCACGATCCGGTACCACACCCACACGAGCGGGATGACCGAGACGAATACCGAGGCCATCAGGATCGTGACCTGTTCTTCCGGGATGCCCAGCACATAGACGGCGTAGAACGGGATCATCGAGCTGATCAGGCCATTGACCGTCTGGGCGAACGAGTTGGCGATATTGAACACCCAGAACGGACCGTTCTTCAGCGTTTCCTTGAACGCCTCCTTCAGCTTAAGCGGCTCCTGTTCCCGCACCTCCTCCCGCTCCCTCGTCATCGCCATGCAGAACCACATGAACGCGATGAACAGCACGGAATAGATGAGCGCCATATTCGAATAGCCCAGAGAGGTGTACAGGATCGGGGTCGCCGCCGTGCCGATCAGCAGCGCCACGATCTGATAGGCCTGTTGAACAGCGGAAGCCCTGGCGCGCAGACGGTCTCCGGTGAACAGCTCAGGGAACAGGGCGCCGTAGTTGACCCAGATGATCGCCGAGACCGTCTCCAGTAGCATCAGCGCGATCAGGAACCAGACGAAGAGACCGTTCTGGCCGAGGCCCTCCGGAGCGGAGAACATCATCATGAAGGACAGGACGAACAGCGGCATCGCTGCATAGATCCATGGCTTCCGTCTGCCGAAGCGAGTTCTCGTTCTGTCCGACAAATATCCAAGCAACGGATCATTCACCGCATCCCAGATCTGATAGATCAGCCGCGCCAATGTCGCCAGTCCGATCCCGAGGCCATAGTAATCGACATAGTAAAAGTTGTAATAAGACATAAAAGCCTGCACCGGGATCATCATCGCCAGCATCCCAAATGCATACGAATACGGCGAGTTCAACAGTTTGTCCCGCATCGCAACACCCCTCCGCAACCATGGAATTGTAAACGCTATTATACGTGATATGGGCGCTTCCTGACAGACCGCACATCGATTTATTTGGCGCGCCGAATCGGCCATGATATGATAGACATATAGCCAAAGCGTCACCCATATGACACCCTTATCATCCATACATGGAGGCGATCATGTTGCATTCCCGCACCAATGCGATCAGCGACGAGCGGCGGCTGCGCGCCTATCAGGAGGGCCTCAGCTTCCGGCAATTCGTCGACAACGCCCAGGTGAATCAGGACCTGCTGCGCCGAAACTACGAAGCATACGAGCTGACGGAACAGGAGCTGGCGTATTTCCAATCCCTTGCCGAGCCGGTCGATGTGCTCGCCATCGCCCACGACTGGTGCGGCGACGTGGCATCGAACCTGCCGCTTGTGGCCAAGATCGAACAGCTGACCGGGAAGCTGAAGCTGCACATCCTCATCCGCGAGCCGGACAACCTCGATATTGCCGAGGCTTATCCCGCCCAGGACGGCAAGCTTCGTCTGCCGACCTACATCTTCTTCAACAGCGATGGGCAAGAGCTGGGAACCTTCATCGAACGGCCGGAGGAGATTACCCAGATGATCCCCGCCTGGCGGGCCCGGTTCTGGAAGTTGCATCCGGAGTGGAACTGGGATGGGGGAACCGTAAGCGATATCGGCGAAGAAGGCCTCAAGGCGTGGAGGGCCTATATGATGGAACAGAGGGCGAAGGTCAGAAACGTCGAGAAAGAAGCGATCATTCGGGCGATCAGGGCCATCATCGGCTGAGGATGCCGTGGCCCATGCCGGAACACAGAAAGATCCGCCCAGGTTCCCGCAGATGGGAACCTGGGCGGATCTCGTTATCACGACAGATTGCTGAAGAACACTCGCAGGATATCGGCGCCGCCCAGGAAGGTGCCAAGGGAACTGCCGATATTCGCAAGAACCACCACGAGCAGGATCCTCGTCACCTTGTTGTGCCAGAACCCCTTCACGCTGGTGACGTCCGTCGCCAGGTTCTGGAAGTCACCCACGTTCGGCCGTCTGAAATACGCCTGAACGGCGCCTGCGAACCATCCCGCTGCCAGCAAAGGATTCAGCGAGGTGATCGGGGCGGCGACAAATGCCGTCAGGATCGCCAGCGGATGCGCGAAGGCCGCCGAAGCGCCGATGGCGGACAGCGTGCCGTTCCAGAGCACCCAGCTGAGGATCTGCTGCCAGCCTGCGGCCGGATTCGCAACAAACGTATACGCGATGATCGCCAGGATCAGGATCGGGATGCCCCAGCCGATGATCTTCGGCCACTTCGACTTGGGCGGCAGCTCCGACAGGACCTTCAGATCGTGATCGCGCTTGATCTGCTCCTTGACGCCCGGCACATGCGCCGCGCCAAGCACCGCGACGATCTTGCTGCCCGGCGCTTCCTTGATCTTCTGCGCCAGATACTGGTCGCGTTCGTCGATGAGCGGCGTCTTCAGCCGCGGGAAACTGGTCGAGAACTCCTCCAGGATCGAATCGAGCATATCCTGAGACTTCATCTTCTCCAGATCTTCTTCCGTCACTTCCTCGTTGCTGAAGATGCTGTAGATGATCTGGCTGAGCAGCTTCATCTTCCCCCAGAAGCCGACGCTCTTCCAGATGCGGGAGAACGTCACCTGGATGTTGCGGTCCGCGAGCACCAGCCTCGCGCCGACTTCCTCCGCTGATCGAATGCCCTGGATCATCTCCTGGCCGGGCTGGATGTCGAACTGCTGCGCGATGCGCTTCTGGAAAGAGGACACCGCCAGGTTCACCAGCAGGACGCTGGACTTGCCCTCGCGGATGACCTTGAAAATGTCCATTTCCTTCCACTTGTTGCCTTCCATGATCGACTGGTAGCGCTGCTCGTCCAATTCGACGCAGACGGCATCCGGACGCTCCTGTTCGATCACTTCCTTCACCTGCTCGGCGCTTTGTCTCGATACATGCGCAGTGCCGATGATGATGTATTCCTTGCCGTCCTGATGGATTCGTGTGATATTCGCTTCGGACATGGGTTACCTTCCTTCTCGTTATATAAACGCCTGCAAGCCATAGCATACGTTACAGATCTGTGGATTGCATTCATTATACAACAAAGGACGCCATCGTTTAAACCGAAGTTGCATGCTACAGCTCCAGATCGAGGAACATGTAATACCCGTTGCCGAGCGGGAACGAATAGGTCTGAATCAGGCTGGAGCTGTCCAGATCCGTATAGACGGCGGACAGGATGCCTCGGCCCCATTTGTTCATCAGGATGATATTCGGCAGGAAATACGGCCGCCAGATCCAGTTGGACCCGCGAAACTGCGGCTGCTTCACCCATCTCCCGCCGTCCACGCGCTGGAAGTTCGACGATACCTGGACGCCGTCCTCCTGGCAGATAAAGATGCGAATGCAATTGGCATATACCTTGTCCAGCACGCTCTCGATGAGGCGATCCGCATGCTCGTCGTCATGCAGGGTCAGTGCCGGCGAGAAGAGCAATTCGAAGGAATCCTCCAGCGCCATGAGGTGCTGCAGCTTGGCAAACTCCTCGTTGCTGAACAGGGTCAGCTCCTCCTTCAACATATCCGAGAAGCTGTCAGAAGGCATGAACTCGGGCCGCGCCTCGCTGAACAGGTACCCTTGCACATACCTGGCGCCAACCTTCAGGGACTGATGCAGATCTTGCCTGGTTTCCACTCCTTCAATGAGCAGAGAAGCGCCGATCTGGGAGGAGAGGATGGAGAAGGAACGCATCAAGGCTTTGTAGCCGTCATGTGTCGAGCTCTTCCTCAGGATGTTCAGGTCCACCTTCAGAATCTTGGGCTGAATGAGCGCGATCCGATCGAAGTTGCTGAACCCGCTTCCCACGTCATCCACGGCCACCGTACAGCCCTTGTCCTTGTACATGTTGACGATCTCCGTCAATTCCGTCAGCTCGCCCTTGAAATATTCTTCCGTAATCTCGATCACGATCTGTTCCGGATTGACGCCGTGCCTGTCGATCATCTCCAGCGTCATCAGCTTCCCGGTCGACTTGTATTGCTTGTAGATCCAGGAAGGCTTCAGGTTCACAAACAACAGCTGATCGGGTTCCAGCTCCCGGACGTGACTGATGGCCCGATCACGGAGCGAGCGATCGATCTCCAGGTGCGTCAGATCGCTGATCGCAGGATCTGCGAAGAAAGATCCCAGGCTGACTGGCTTGCCGTCCACGATTCTCCTGCCCAACGTCTCATAGCCGGCGATTTTTCTCGTCTGCAAGGAAACGATCGGCTGATAATAAGGCGCCACTTCCTCTTTCCTGATCTCCGTATGTATGCGAGTTCCTCCTCTCCGACATCCCAACCCGAATGATCTCTAGGTCTTACCAATGAATAGTTCAATTTTATCAGCAAAGGTACAGATTTTGTAGAGAAAATTCACTGAATCTCTCGACAAGATGCAAAAAAAATCCGCAAGGGTTCCGTGACCAAAGTCATCCCCTTGCGGCTAAACATGCTCTATAATCTCAGCGTCGTTCCGCCCTTGACCTCGACAACTCCGCGACCGTCCACGTGGAGCCAGACGCTCTGATGCGACGGATTGCGGACGAAGTCCTGCGATGCGGAGAACTGCAGGCGGCGGAAGGCGTTCATGTAGTCGATGTATTCGATGTTCGTGGCATACCAGATCTCATCCCGGCCCCCCATCAGCCGACAGAACTCCACGATGAGGCCCCAATTGTTGTCGTTGTCGAATTCATAGCTGTGTCCCCAGACATACATCATGTAGAGGTACTGGCTCTTGTGCAGCGCCAGGAACTGTTCGCCCAGCTTCAGGAGGTCCTGCTTGTGATGGCAGGTCGCCCGCCACTCCAGCGGATCGTCCGGAAGCGCGAAGCTGCCCGTGCTGTGCACCGTTCGCGCGTACTCGATGCCGAGATGCGGCAGCATGTCGATGATCGCCCTGTTGTACGAGCCGTTCGGATAGGACATGCCGCGCACCGGATAGCCGACGAGCTCCTCCAGCCGCTTGCGGTCCTCCATGATCTCGTACACGAGCTGCTCCTTCGAACACCTGGCGATCGTCGGATGGGTGAGCGTATGCGCGGAAACCTCATGCCCTTCATACAGTCCGGCGATCTCCTCCGCGCCGATGCGATCGCCCTGTCCGAGCAACCCGCCGTTGATGTGGAAAGTCCCCTTGATCCCATGCCGGTTGAAGATGTCGACGAGCCGCCTGTCTGCTGCCCTGCCGTCATCGTAGCTCATCGTGAGCACCTTGAACTTGCCATGCGGAAATGTCACGACAACCCTCTTCATCGAACTCCATCCCCTCATATCCCAATCTCTGCATCAACAGATGCTGACAATGTCATCATATCATGGGAGGAGAGCCCTGAACACACCGGATACCCGCATGTCCGACTATCCATCCTTGCCGGAGTTCCGCCGGTCTTGCTCCGCACTGTCCACTCCCGCGAGCTTGCGCTCGATCTTGTCCTCGTATTCCCGGAAGACAGCCGATCCCGACCAGCCCCTCTGCGCCATCAGCGACTGATAGCGGAGACGAAGCGCCGACAGCTCCCGCTGCAGCTTCTCCTGCTCGCGCTCGTCCTCACAGCACTTCAGCAGATCCTGCAGCGTGAGTATTTCCTTGTGAAGCAGCAGCTCCTCGGGCAGGACGCCTGCATTTCTCATCAGCCGATAGGATGCCCGGAGATCCTCCGGCACCATGGAGTCATCCTCCAGTTTCAGCGGCTTGCCCATCCCCGGCAGGTTGTCAAACTCCCCCTTCTCGATCGCTTCCTGAATCTTCTCCTCTGCGATTCTCGACAGCCAGTCCAAGCTGGTTCACCTCCGCTTCAGGCAGACACTGTCCTCATTATCCCAGGCGCCCGCGGGCAATCAGACTCCGGCGGGGTCAGCCTGTATGCATTCACAACGTGATCTGATGCTTCTCCAGCAGCAGGCGGTAGGCGGCATCCCGCTCATCCCTGCCGTAAGTATAGCTCATGATCGGCTTGCCGGATGCATCGCTTACTTCGGCGAGGAACCGCCGCAGCTGTTCCCCCGACCATGCCGGAGGAAGCGGCAACTGCGTGAGAAACGCCGGCTCATGTGCGATCAGGAGCGACAGGCGATCCTCATAGATGCGCTCCGGCTGATAGGGAAAGCCAGGATAGCGGGCCTTCACCTGGGCGAATTGCCGCATCGCCGACTTCATGTAGTCGCCCGCGGGCGTCCTTTGCTGCACACGCCGCGGATGCTCGGTCAGGATGAGCTGGATGCTCCGCACGCCAGCCCAGCGGATGAAAGGTTCCTCGCTCTCCTGTTCTTCGCCTCCGTTCAGCCAGTTGATGCGGATCCCCTTCTCGTCCACGCAGGCATAGCGCACTTCCCCGCTTCCTTCGGCCGGATAACGGGTCCGTCGCTCGTTGTGCACAGCGTAACGGATCGGGGCGGAAGCCGCGCGAACCAGGAAGAGGAGCACGATGGCGGCCGCCAGCCATCGTGCCGCCTGCCGCAAGGACGACTCCTCGGGCAGCAGGAAAGCGACGGCCGCGAAGCCCCCGGCCAGCACCGCCGTCTCCATGAGCGGTCTGAGCCAGCCGCGAAGCTGCGGGCGCCAGTGATACGGGTCGGTCCCTTCATCCACACGGTGAAAGTAGCTGTACAACCTGCAGAATAGCCAGTCATGCACGCTGGCGGTATGCCATTGACGCTTCATGCGCCTTCATGCTCCTCCCTGCTCTGCGGATGGTGTTGCGCATCCCCCGCCGACTTGTGCGACGCGCCCGTTCATCAGGCTCGGGGATATACGCCGATCTCACGCCTGTCCGCGCTTGCTCGTGCGGCGCAGCCACCAGATGACCGCGCCAGTCGCGGCGATCATCGCCAGGATGACGAGGAACGGCCAGAGAACGAAGCCTCCGCTCGCCTTCGGCTCCCAGCGATAGCTGGTCACATTGCCGCTCTCATCCGTCGCCGTCAGCGTGAAGGCCGAGCGAACGCCGTCGATCCGGAAATACCCGTCGGAGGCCACCTCCACCGGCTTGCCGTCGATCTCGAGGATGCTGCCGACCTCGACGAACCCGCTGATCCTCTGTTCCGGCACCGATGCATGCGAAGGCAAGGGCTGGATCATCTCCAGCACCGGCGCCGTATGATCCACAAGCACGCGCTTGTCGTAAGTATACACGTTGCCATAAACATCACGAATCTCCAGCTCGTACAGCATCTCGCCTTCCGTCAGCGGGATCTGCAGCGTCACCGGCCCATCATCGGCCCTGGCCTCGTGCCGCGATACCGTGCCGCCTGATGTGCGGAGCACAAGCTCGCTGTCTGCCCCGAGGGTGACCATCACGTCCATGTAGCGAAGATTCGTGCGCTCGGTCTCTATCGACCATTGTACCTGATGATCCTCCGCCTGGACAGCCCGATATTCCACTGGCTCCAGTACCACCGCCGGACCAGTCGCCAGGCCCTGGCTGGTGAGATACAGGCGGCCGGTGTAAGTGCCATCCTCCGCCAGCTCGGCGATATACCATCGGTAGAAGCGATCGCCTTCATCGGTCTCCATTCCGATCAGATCCCCGCGTTCCACCGCATATACCTGGGCCTCGCCTCCGGAAGGCGGCACCAGCTCGGCCTGCAGCTCTTGCCAGCCGTTATCCGGCAGCTTCACGTCGACCGTCCACGCGCCATAATCCACGAACTGGCCGATCAATTCGGGAACGAGCGGGGCTGTCCCGCGATCCACGACGATCGTCACCGCCGGATCGATCGCCTGCGCTTCCAGCGTCCCGTTCTCGGCTTCGATCATCAGGGCATATTCGCCATCCCTCACATGGCCCGGAATATGCAGCTCTGCCGAGCCGGAGCGAACGGAGAAGGTATCGATCAGGCGCTTCGCTCCGGTGTCCTGGCGCTGCAGGTAGAGATGGATGCGGGCGGACGACGGGAAGTCGCCGCTCGCCTGCCAACCGAGCAGCACCGTGTCCTCTGAAGGCGTGATCCGGATCTTCTGATGCTTCGGTGACTGCCAGGCCACCTCCGGCTTCCCGATCGCGTCCTTCGTCCAGACCCGATAGGAGGCATCCGAAGACTCGCTAGATATCCGGAAGGTATACTGGCCGGCCGGAGCCTGCATCAATACCCAGATGCGCTGATTCTCCACGCCCAGGTACAGCTGCTGCATCGGATCGATCTCGTCGTGCTTCAGCACCGTCCCGTCCGGCATGACCAGGTCCACCTCAAAGTCCGGGGTGCTCCCCTCAACGACAAATTGCTGTTTCTCCCTGGTCTCTCCCAGCTGCAAGGTCAAGGACAATTCCGTCCGGGCATAGGCGGTCGGCAGCATCAGGCACATGAGCCAGCATGCCACAACCGCGCTGATGCCGAACATGCGCCCCGCCATCCGCTTCGGGCGGTCCACCTGATGAAGGGCGGTCTTCCTGTTGTTCGTTAACATCTCGTTGAGTTCGCTCCTTATCTCGAATCGTAGCATCGACGATAGCGCCGTTACTTGTACACGTTGAATTCGCCCATCGAATAGTTCACATCAAATCCGCCGGCCTTGCCGGTGAACGAATAGGCCGAAGCGGAGATCTGCGCAGGCACGGCGATCCATTTCATCTTCAGATCGATCCACGGCCCCGTGACCTTCCCGTTCTGGCCGACCGTCAGATGATTCGACTTGCTCGGGTCACTGTAGACGATCGCCAGCTTGCCGTCCACGAGCAGCACGAGGTCAAACTTCGCGCCGAATTCCATCAGGTTCCGATTCACGCGGAACGATCGATCCGCCACGCTGAATCCGAACACCTTAGCCGAGACGTTGCCATACGCTTCCCAGTCGGAGGTGAGGAAATATTTCACGCCCAGATTCGCGCCCAGCGAGAGCAGCGTGACCTTGTCCGGGTCGATGTCGAACGGCTTGTAGCCGAGGATGCTGATCCGGTTCAGCTTCTCGAGGAATGGGCGCACCTTGTCGACCACGGTGCCCAGGCCGATCTCCAGATTGCCTGTCCTCGCGTTCGTGAAGTCAAGCAGCAGCCCGAACTTGTTCACCGTCAGTCCCGTCGGACCTAGCGGGATGCCATTGCCGGTGACAGTAACGCCGTACGCCTTCGGCACCAGACTGCCGTTCTCCCAGCCGAGCGTGATCTTCGCGCCTTTGATCGGCCCTGCGGAGAGAGGACGTCCCAGCACCTCGATCTGCTTGAATCCACCGCTGAGCAGCAAGCGGCTCGTGCGGAACTCGTATTCGATGCCGAGGGTGACGTCATCGGCCCGGAACATCGTCTGATAGCCGACGGACTCCAGCCCCACATCGCCCTTGATCGCCAGATTGTTCGGATAGAAGGTGGCGAGCACCGTGGCATCCGGGACGTACGGGAACTTGATCCCCTGCAGCAAGCGGACGTTGGCCGAAGCCTGGGCCACCGTATTCCATCCGGACAACCCCATCTTCGCCTCCAGTCGGCCTGCACCGTCGCCCTTCAGCGCATAGTAGTACATTGTGCTGACGGTGAATTCGAGCCCCATCCTGCGGAAGGTGAGCTTGTCCGCACCGCCATAGGAAACGGCGAACATCTCGCCGTGATTGAGCAGCTTCAGGGTGACCTTCGGGGAGATCAGCCTGTCCGCAGCCTGCTGGGCGCTCATCGCCGCCTGTCCCAGGAACGGGATCTGCGTCTTGTCAACGGCGATGTGCAGACCGTTGAAGGTCAGCTGCTCGCGATTCGTGAGCACCATCTCATCGGAGCTGCCCGATGTGTACAGGAAGTGGTCGACCGACGAGTTGCCGCTGATGCGCACCTCCTGGCCCTTCGCCTCGATCCAGCGTCCATAGACCGTCGCCCAGCCGAACTGTACCGATTGCTCCATGCCCGGCTCGAGCACCGTCAGCTCCGCTTCCATCTTCCTGCCGTCAGCGGCGTGCGCGGTGATCGTATACTTGCCTTCCTTCAGATCGCGCGGCAGACTGAACTGCAGGCTGCCGTTCTTCACCTTGAAGTCCACCTTCAGCTTGCCAAGGTAGAGCTTCTTCGTCTGATCGAGTCCCAGTCCTTCCAGGGTTACGCTGGCGCCTGCGGATGCATCCAGCTGAACCGTGCCTGGCAGCACCTGCTGGATCAGGAAGCGATCGTCGCGCTCAACCTGGTCGATCTCCTCCCCGCCGTAGCTGTCGCCCAGCCCGGCCGATTCCCCGATGCGATATTCCTTCTCGGCCGTCATCTCGCCCTTCGTGAGCACCACCTGATGCAAGCCCTTCTCCATCGGATCGAGCTTGTATGTGATCGTATAGGTGCGCTCCAGCGTCTTCGCGATGTCGTCGAAGCCCCTCACGATGGCGGCGATATTGGAGGCGGCGATGAATTGTCCGCCTGTCGCGGATGCCACCTCGGAGAGCGTATCGTAGCCGGCGCCGAAGCCCACGGCGAACACCGGCGTGCCGATGCTGTTCGCCAGCGCGATGATCCGCGCCCTGCTCTCCGGCCTGCTGAACATGTCGTCTTCACCGTCGGTGAAGATGATGACGACCCGCTGCCCGCTCTGGCCGGAGATGTTCGAAAGCTCATACTGCAACGCGCTCGTGATATTCGTGCCGCCGCCCGCATCCAGACTGCTTACGGCAGCCTGCAAGGCCGCGATATTGCCCGTCATCTCCTGCACGAGATGCGGACTGTCATTGAAGGCGACCAGCTCCGCTCGCTCGAAGCTCTTGAGATTGCCCATGAACCCGCTTGTTGCCGTCTTGGCCGCTTCGATCCGATCTCCCTCCATACTGCCGCTCACGTCGATGACCACGCCGATCGCGCGCGAGTGGTACACCGCCTGACCGACCTTCTCCAGCTTGAAGTCCTTGATCGGAACACCGTTGTCGGCGAGCATCAGGGCGCTCTTGGTCAGCTCGTCCACATTCTCCGCACGGACGTACAGCACCACCTGTCCGCTCTCTTCGTTCGCATCGACCGAGGTGATGACGATGCTCCTGCGGGCTTCCAGGCGCAGCTGTTCCTGCATATAGTAAGCGAAGCTGCTGTCCTCGATCGTCGGATCATATGACTGCCTCGGGGAATGCACGGCCTGGTACACATCTTCGCGCGCCCGGATCTGCGCATCCCGCTTCGCTTCATCGAGGATGTCCATGCCGGTCAGTTCGGATTGATGTTCGAGCTGCTGCATGCTGCGTTGCTGCCCGATCGACATCTGATCCGTCTTGCCGGACATGGAGTCGATCATCTTCGCCGCCTTGTCCAGATCGCCGGTATTGAAGTAATAGCGGGACAGCCTCGCGTCGAGCCTGAAGTCGCTGTCGTCATCGACCAGCGGCTCGACGATCGCGTACGCCAATTCGTCGGGAACAAAGTCCTCTGCGCGTCCGATGATGCTTTCCGACAAGCCCGACTCCAGCTCCTGCAGCTGCTCCTCCGCCTGCTTGCGCTGCTCCTGCAGCCATCTTTCCAGCGCCCGCTCCTCGGCGATCGGATACTGCGGCAGCTGACGCGCCTCTTCACCCGGCTCCACGCGGCCGCTCAGGTACAGCTCGCTGAGCATGGCGACCGCCTCTTCATCCTCCGGATAGTCGCGCACGAGCTGGACGAGGATGCGCTCCGCCTGATCATCCTCATTCAGATAGATGGCCACGCCCGCCAGCTCGCGCAGCAGGAGAGGCGATTCGATCCGCCCTTCTTCCGCCGCTTCCAGCGCCGCCTCGTAGACGGTGCGCCAGCTGTCCTCACCGGCGGCGTCGGAGAATGTGATCCGCTCGATCGCCAGCCTGGCCAGCCATTCCAGCTCCTCCTGCGGCATGTCGGCCTGCTTCGCCGCCTGCTCCTGGATCCTCCGCACGGCTTCCCGGATCAGGTTCCGATAGGCGGCCAGCGCCTCCTCCATGATCGCCGCAAGCTCCTCGCTGAGCGCTTCATCGTAAACGAACGGCTCTTCCCAGTCGGTCTCGAGAGGCTCGAACCATTCCATCATCGTGTCGGAGATCGTATATTCGTCAATCTCGGGCACATCGGCGCCCGGTTCAGCCGCATCATCCCCGGCGCTGCCTGCCTCCTCATTCGAAGCTCCGGCCTCAGCGGCAGCGTCTTCGCCTTCCGCGACTCCGGAACCCGCGGCCCCGTCACCGCCGCTCGCAGCTCCTGCCCCCGCGGCGCCCGCAGCTTCATCGCCAGCAGCGCCTGGCGCCTCTGAGCCTGCCGCTTCCTGGCTCCGGGCCGCTTCCTGCTCATCCGCTGCCGCGGACGATTCGGTGCCGACCGGCATGGCCGCGGCCTGCACCATCGCAGCATGGATCTTCTTGCCGCTCGCCATCGCGACCTGCACCTCGGAGGAGTCCGCGGCCGGGCCTTCGGTCTTCATCCCCGTGGCGCCGCGGGACATCGCCTGATCGAGAAGCCTGGACAGCTCCGCCTCATAGCGCTCCACCATCCCGAGCAGTTCTTCCGCCTGCCCGGCCTTGAACCACTCGGCCTGCTTCGCCTCCTCAGCCGCTTCCTTCAGCAGCCGATAGGCTCGCTCCGTCTGGCCATCGTTCAGATAAGCGAGTCCGAGCAGCCACTTGCGATCGACGCTCGGACTCTCCTCCCATGCCCGTTTGATGAGCTGCAGCGATTGCAGGGAATTATCCTGCCCGAGCGAGTCCGCCAACATGTAGATCTCCGTTGCCTGGGAGATCTCGATCGACCTGGAGTCATAGCTTGATGTCACCTGGATGGCAGCGAGCAAACCTGTGATCAAGCCGACCGCCACCCACCCGGTATATCGGTTGATTCGCACCTGCGGGCGGTAGACGCGGATCGCGGCCATCACCGCGATCACACACAGCACAGCCGCGATGCTGATGCTGATCAGGATCCAACTATTGGCCATTTGCTGTCACCTCTCTTGCTGTTCGATGCATGCCAAAGCCGGAAGCCCACAGCTTCCCCGCGCCCGCTGCGATCAGGCTGATGATGGCCGTCTGGAGCGCCGCCTGCAGCGGAGCATGCCCCAGACGCTGCACACCGGCGAGTTCCATCCCGATGCTGATCGCCGATATCTCCGCGGCCACCGCCGCGAAGAGGCCCGCTCCAAGAGCGAACACCACGATATCCAGCCAGCTGGCGCGCCCTGCCAGACGGATCGTGCCGTACACGACGAGCAGCAGCATGCTCCATACATGCCAATTGCTGCGAGCAGCTGCGGCCAGTGCCGCAACCGCCGGCTCACCCGCTGCCCCGCCGTCCGACGACAGCCCTGTTACAAGATGGAGTTTCATCGGCGCAAGACGCAGGGCGTCCGCCAGCATGGCTCCTTCCAGATGTACCGTTCCGCCGGTCGCATACAGCCACTCCTGCATGAGGAAGGCCGGCATGCCGGCCAGCAGGGCCGGATCCGCCCCGTACATCTGCCATTGCTGGACGAGGCTGGCCGGCGGCTGCTCATAGAACGACATCGGGTCCGACATGAACCAGACGACGGGGATCAGGATCCCGATGAGCAGCATGACCGCACACACCCATGTCGCCCAGCGGGCGAAGAGTCGCACACCGCCGCCGAGATTCGGCAAGCGGCTGCCCGTTGACTTCGCGCCGCGGCTTCCGCGGCGGGCTTGTCCAGCCAGGGCAGCCACCGCATACAGAGCAGCCGCTTGCCACCAGGCGGACAGGAAAGGAACCGAATCCCGCATCGTCAGATCGGCAAGCTCCGACGACGGGTCCCAGCTGTACCGGGGACTGAAAAGGCCGAGCAGCAGCGCGATGACCAGACCGTAGATGACGGCCTGTCCGATGACTGCCGCAGTCCGCTTCCCGATCCCGGCGCCGGTTCCGCCTCGACGCGCCAACCAGACCGCATGGATCCTATGTATGATGAAGATCAGCAGAAAGGCGATCAACATGATCCCGACAAGCGGCAGGCGCAGCTCATAGACCAGACCGCCTTCAATGCCCGATGCCGCGCTGCCCCAGGAAGTCCGGATCTGTCCGGCATGAGCCTGCGCCAGCACATGCCACCAGGACCATCGGTAGGTGTCCGCCACCGCCAGGGCTTCCGCCTCGTACCAGCCCCAGACGTTGCCATATAACCGGTAAATCCAGGACGACAGGAACCTGCTGGAGGCAAGCCATACCCCCAGCGCGATGCTGGATGCGACCATCGCTCCGGCGCTGACCAACGGCAAGAGCAGAGGCGCGCCGAACCGGGCCCACCCCCATCCAGCGGATGCGGCAACGGAAACAGCAGAAGAATCCGCCTCTTGCTTGATGGCGGATTCTTCTGTGAGTGCTGGAGTCTCGACGCCGGCGGAGGCCGCTTCGCCGCAAGCAGCGTCAACTTCAGCTCCCGTCCAGGCTGCGGCCGGCTCCGTCCCGATATGAGGTTCTTCCTTTTCCGACAGCTCGCAGGCAGGCGCCTGGCGAGGCATGTCTTCAGCCTCCATATCGACAAGCGGCTGGCCGCAATCCGTACAGAAACGATGGTTCTCGCTTTGTTCCAAATGACAATGAGGGCAAATTCTCATAGCTGTCTCCTTTGATGCGTATGATCTCGGATGTCAATCAAGCCTTTCACTCATTGACCTTGGCCGAATACAGGAAAGCGCCGACTGTCAGCGCAGCGAAGATGGCCGCGCGCAAGATGCTGCCGAATGAAAATCCCGCAAACGGGTACAGATACTGAACGATGTAAATGAGCAGTCCGTAAGGCAGATACTTCACATTCCGGCTGATCAGTGTGAGCAAGAGCCCGAGCAGAAATGCCCAGTACGCGATTGAGTTGAAGATGGCCATCACATGGATATAGCGGTTCGCGAGATCGGTAACGATCTGATAGACGAACATATAGCCCACGCTGATAAACATGATGTAGAGATGGAAAGGCGCGATCAGGTTGATGAGGCTGTATTGACCCAGCCAATTCCGCAGCGCGTTTCTGACTTCTGTAAATGGATGATTCATCAATTTCCCCCTTACGAGATTATTCGTTGTCGTCCGTCACCAGCGTATGTCCACAATGGCCGCAGAACTTCTTGCCCGGCGTAACGACCTTGCCGCAGCTCGGGCATGTCGCTTCCGTCTCATAAACGGCTTCCCAGGATTCCAACTGGGCCGGTACTTCCTGAATCTCAATCCTGGCTCCGCACTCCGAACAGAACTTGTCTTCACGAGAGTTCACATGTCCGCAGCTGGTGCAAACATATTCGTCCCTGAGCTCCCGAATCTTGCTTTCGATCTGCTCGATCTCCTTTTGCTTCTCGATAATATTCTTTGACCATTCCAGGCATTCAGCCGGCAATTCCGAACCTCCCTGGCTGATCTGCGCATGAACGGCTTCTCCAATCAGCGTGTACAGGCGTGTAATCTCCTTGTTGATCGATGAGATCTGCAGCTTCAGACGGTTCACCTCAACCGTAATCTGCGCCTTTTTGCTTGCCTCCTGCGCTCCTTGCTTGAGCTTGTCAAAGAATCCTGCCATTTTCTGTCATCCTCCTGTTGTCGATACCCTTATGTGATGCGGGTATATAACCCTACTCATTCTACTACAAAAAAGTCGAATTGTGTCCGATTTTGTAGAAAGATGTGGGGGCAGAGGAATAGAAAAAATTGGTTTCGTGCAGTTCCAGATCAGATGGGGATGGTTCCTTGTGTCCGGTGCGGGTCAGAACGTATAATGAAGGTTGGAATGTTTTCCGGGAATGTCGAGTTATGATAAACTTATGATTTGATTCGGATGATTATCCTCGAAAATTAGGATCGAAAGTGAGTTGGAATTATGGGGCGCAAATGGAACAATATCAAGGACAAAAAAGCCGCTAAAGATACCAACACCAGCCGCATCTACGCGAAGTTCGGCCGCGAGCTGTATGTGGCTGCGAGGCGCGGTGATCCCGATCCGGAGATTAATCAGGCCCTGAGAATGGTGATTGAACGTGCCAAGACCTACAACGTCCCCAAAGCGATCATCGACCGGGCGATCGAGAAGGCCAAGGGCAACTCCGATGAGACGTTCGAGGAGCTGCGCTACGAAGGCTTCGGTCCTGACGGATCCATGATCATCGTGGATACCTTGACCAACAATGTGAACCGCACGGCGGCCGAGGTGCGCGCTGCCTTCAACAAGAACGGCGGCAACATGGGCGTCAACGGCTCGGTATCCTACATGTTCGACGCGACGGCCGTGCTCGGCGTTGAGGGCAAGACGGCGGAGGAAGTGCTGGAGCTGCTGATGGAAGCCGACGTGGATGTGCGCGATATCATCGAAGAGGACGACTCGGTGATCGTATACGCGGAGCCGGATCAGTTCCACGAGGTGCAGCGCGCTTTCAGGAACGCCGGGATCACCGAATTCACCGTGGCGGAGCTGACGATGCTGGCGAAGAACGATGTTGTGCTGACCGGCGAGGCGCGCGCCCAGTTCGAGAAGCTGATCGACGCGCTGGATGATCTGGAGGATGTGCAGCAGATCTATCACAACGTCGATCTGGATGAGTAGACCAACAGGCAGGCGGCGATCACGGCCTGCTTCAGAACACGAACAGCGGAAGACAGCCTGCTCCGATCCGCGCCAACCGGTACTGACCAGGACCCGTGGTTGGCCGGCATCGGGCATGCCGTTCTTCCGCTGTTTTGCTTGCCGCGTTACTGCACCGCGTGCGCGAGTTCCGCGATCTCGGACTGGTCGAGCACGCCGTCATAGATGCGCAGTTCATCGATCATACCCTGAAAGGGCGGATCCCACCAATTGACGCCCAGGCTGAAGTTCGAGCCGGACGAGGTGAACACATCCGGGAAGTTGGTGCCGCTAAACTTCTGCTCCCCGTTCACATAGAAGCGAACCGTTCCCTTATCCACGGTCAGCGCCACATGCGTCCACTCATCCGTATCCACCGTCATGCCGCTCGTCCCGTCGTACCAGCGGCTGCTGCCGGACCAGACCATCGTCTGATGATCGATCGGCCCGTCGGGCACGATGCTGACCCAGTTGTTGCTATCACGCGCTCCGAAGAACGTCGTCGTGAACTGCGTCAGCTCCGTCGGGTGAATCCACAGCGACACGGTGTACTGATTGCCGACGATGAGTCCATTCGGAAGCCGAATGCCGGAGTTGCCGTCGAACACGGCGGCCTGACCGACCACGCCATCCGCATACGTGATCGAACCTCCCGTATTGTCGATCCGGTCCCCGGTCACCGAGCCGGCCGATTGACGGCCCGTGGCATCCTGAAGCTCACCTTCGAACGGATAATGTGCCTTCAGCCCGACCTGGATCTCGGGAAGCACCGAGACGTCGAACGATTTGGTCGCCGTGGCGCTTCCCTTCGTGATCGTGGCCGTCAGCGTTGCCTTCCCGGCCTCCGATCCGGCAGGCGGCCTGGTGACGATGCCGGTGTCCGTCACGATATCCGGCGCCGAGCTGGACCAGGTGATGGTCGCGCCATCAGCCCCTTCCGTTGGCAGCGTCAGGTTGGTGACAACGGCCAGCGTTTCGATCCGCAGCTCCTGCTCGATCGCCGCCACGATCTCCTCGTCCGTTCGCTCGGGGATCTTGCTCCCCCACAGCGTCATGCCTTCCCCATTGAGCGCCGTAAAGGCCAGCACATAGCTGGCGGTCACCGGATCCCATTGCCAGACATACACACCGTTGTACTCGACATTATTCAGCTTGATGACGGCTTCATACTCGCCGATCTTCTGCCAGGTGCCGCTTGCGCTGCCGCTGATCGTGCCATCCGCCTCGAAGCGGATGACCTCCGGCTTCTTGAACGCCGCGAGATTGTCCTTGCCGTGATTGATGATCTTGTAACTGCCGATGAGCCAATCCCGCTCGATGTTCTCCAGCGATTCCCCGGCGTAGCGATACGGCGCGGCGATCGGCCAGCCGTCCCTGGTCATGAAGAGCTGGTGCACGCGCACCTCATGCATCTCGCCCCGCTGCGGGAAGCGCGTATGGAAGACGAGGAACATCTTGCCCAGATCCTCGTCATAGAGCACCGAATTGTGGCCCGGGGAAGCGTAGCCCACACCCGTGCCGCTGCCCGGGTCGCCGAGCTGCCGCTCGAAGATGAAGTTGCCCATGAGCTTGTTGCCGTAGGGGGCATTGTCCACACTGCCGGGCAAGACGGCGTTCTGCCCCTTGATGTCGAGATAAGGTCCGTCCGGCTTCTCGGAGCGGAACAGCCGCATGTTGTAACCGCCATCGGCTCCCAGCCAGCCATAGGTCATATAGAGGTAATAATAGCCCGTGTTGCGGTCATAGACGATATACGGCCCTTCCCCGGACTTGGTGTATCCGCCCGCGATCTTCGTGCCGAAGTAGCGGTCGATCATCCGTCCGTCCGGCGTCTCCCCGTCCTCGCCCGGGTAGATCGGCCGGCCGGTCGCCGGATCGATCTCCAGCAGGAAGATGCCTCCCGACCAGGAGCCGTAGGCCATCCACAGCTTGCCATCGGCGTCATGGAACAGGGTGGCGTCGATCGCATTGGGGTACAGGCGATTGTTGTACGCGCCGTTGGCACTGAACCAGTTGTCATTGGGGCCGCTCACCTTGCCCGCTTCGATCAGCTTCGGGATGTTGGTGTTGGTCCATTTTTTGTTGACATCGCTGTTGTTATCATAAGCCTCTTCCCGCGTGAATCCGGAGTAGACGATCGTATCCACATATTGATAGGGCCCTTCAATCTCCTTCGACACCGCGAAACCGATCGCCGAGCGGATGTATGTGGACGAAGCGCTGTAGTAGATCATATAGGCGCCGCGCGTGCCATCGTCATTCACATAGTGCTCGTTCCAGAAGATCTCGGGCGCCCATACGGCGAATCCTCCCTTGCTGTCCGCATCGTCCTCGCCAGCCCAGCGGAAGGACTCCGCCAGATTGGCGGACAGGTCGCCGTACAGCCTGTTGCCCGGGGTTGTGTATCCGTTGGTGAAACGCGTCCACGCCATCAGGTCGTCCGACTTCGCCGCCTCGATATGTGTACCGAAGATATAGTAGGTGCCATCGACCTTGATGATCGACGGGTCATGGACGGATACGTTACGGAAAACAGGTGGTTCAGCATCGTATGTAACGACCGGAGCGGCAGCCGGCTCCGGACTCTTCACCTGTTCCTGTTCCTGACCCCCGCCGCTGTCCGTGTTCGCGATCGGTACCGGATCATCAGGCTTCTCTCTGTTCAGATAGATCACCCCTGCGATAATGATCAGGATCGCGATGACGCCGATCACCGCAATGCCCAGCTTCTTGCTTCGAATCACTTGTTCACTCTCCTCTCCTTGAATGAAAGATCAGGCTTCGGTCAGTCTTGCTCCGCCACCACCCCCGATGCGGGCTTCAAGCGCTTTCAAACTATTGTTAATATAATCATGTATGATTTAACAATACTATAAATCTTATTGCGGTTCAATATGAAGTCAACCTGAATCTGGAACATGGACGGGGTGCGAACCATCAGGACGTGTTCATCTAAGGGCTATCTGAGGGGAGGGCGGGGGATAAGCAGATTTTTGCTGCATGGCAGAGGATTCAGCAGGTGTCATGGCAGCCATAAACAGATTTTTGCTGCGCACAGGTCATTCAGAAGCGGCCAAAGCAGCGAGAGAGACGATCTTCTCGTCTCTCTCGTGTTCCGAAGCGATTATTTGAAGGGGTTCTTCCATTCCATCAGCGCGGCGTTGTTGCAGGATTCCTCATCCTCCAGGTATTGCTCCACAACGCC
>Ga0310834_100771_pt1 | contig 27588 bp, 23 predicted proteins | sample SM_ome_2_FD_201314 | JGI IMG/M metagenome (GOLD analysis project Ga0310834, IMG submission 201314) | Sorghum-adapted microbial communities enriched on stacked mutant (SM) sorghum from Joint BioEnergy Institute, Emeryville, California... ... | reverse complement strand
TGGCCTCGGGCCGGCTGGACCCGGGGGCGGAGACCGTCGTGTTCAACACCGGTGAGGGGCTCAAGACGCTCGACGCGGTGGCCGACCTGGTCGGCCCCACGCACCGGGTCAAGCCGTCGCTGCGGGCGGCCAGAGATGCCGGGTTGTTGGGCTGATTCGCCAAGATTTTTCCCGGCCGATCCGCTACGCACCGTCGTGATCGGAACCAGTGGCGCGACTGCTTTCACCCGGTTGCGCCGCAGGTGAGACGGTACGTTTAGATGACTGTAACTGGCTGTTCGGCGGAGGTGGTGATTGCGTTGCGTATCCGCCGGGCAGCCGAGCGTCGAGTTTGGTCCTGGCGAGGGCTTGACGGCTGGGCGGCGACCGGCGCAGGATGCTGCGTGCGGGAGGACGATCCGCCGCAGGCCCCGACCAGAGCTTGGTAACAATCTCACCAGGGCAGCCTGTGACCGCGGCGCCGGAGGCGCTGCGCGGACGTCCTCCCGACCAACGTATCTGGAGAAGTTTCTCCCCACATCTATGCCGAAATCGGTCGCGCGGCCGCAGTTGGTCCATCAGCCTTGACAGGTATGAGTACAAACTCTGTCAGCTCGATGGATGCCACCGCGATAGACATCACGCCGATCGAGTCGGCCGAGGATCCGGCGTACGAGCAGGCGTTCCAGATCGTCGGTGCCGCGGTGGCCGCGGACCTGCCCGACATGCCGGCGCCATGTTGGGAGTCGTTCCGTGGCACGATGACCCATCCCTGGCCCGGCCAGCCCACCCGCCACTTCCTGGCGCGGGTCGACGGTGTGGCGGCGGGCTACCTGGAGCTGACCCTGCCGGACCTGGACAACACCGAGAACGCCACCGTCGAGGTCTGGGTACACCCGCAGTTCCGGCGGCGGGGAGTGGGCCGGCTGCTGTTCGACCGGGCCGCCGCGGTCGCGCGCCAGGAAGGCCGCAAGCGGCTGATCGGTGACAGCCCCGCCGCGCTGCCCGGCGGGGTGGCCCGCACCGATGCCGGCAACCAGTTCGCCCGCTCGCTGGGCGCGAAACCCGCCCTCACCGAGGTCCGCCGCCGGCTCGATCTGGCCACTGTGGACGAGGAGGTGCTGGCCGAGCAGCTCGCCGAGGCGTGGCTGCACGCCGACGGTTACTCGCTGGTGTGGTGGCGCGACGTGGTGCCGGGGGAGTACATCGACGACGTCGCGTACCTGGACAGCCGGCTGGTCAAGGACGCGCCCATGGGTGAGCTGGCGTGGGAGCCGGAGGTCATCGACCGGCGCCGGATCCGGGCCTTCGAGGCGGCGAGCCGGGCCCGCAAGCGACGCCGGTACAACACCGGGGTGCGGCACAACGCCACCGGCCGCGTGGTCGCCTTCACCACGCTGGATGTGGAGCACTGCCCGGCGGATCACGCGTGGCAGCAGGTCACCATCGTCGAACCGCAACACCGCGGGCACCGGCTGGGCACCGTCGTCAAGATCGAGAATCTGCGGTACGCCCGGGTGCACGAGCCCGCGCTGCGGCTGATCGACACCTGGAATGCCGCGGAGAACCCGCACATGATCGCTATCAACGAGCAGATCGGCTTCCGCCCGGTGGACAGCTGGATCAACTGGCAGCTGGACCTGTAGCGCCGGGTACTAGATGATCATGAGGTATGGCGCGACAAGTCGGATATTTTGCTCGGGCAACCTCATGATCACCGGGAGGTGAGCGGTCCGCCGCCACATCAACCCTCCGCGCGTGGCGCCGGAGGGGGGATGATGGGCGGCATGACGCAGGCACTTGAAGTAGAGACCGGGGAGACCCCCCACACCCTCTACGCCAAACACTCCGGCACCTTGCAGCGGGCGCTTGCGGCGATCGCCGAGCGCGGCTACTGGTCGGCCTACCCCGAGTCGCCCAGCCCGAAGGTGTACGGGGAGACAGCCGCCAAGGCGGGCAAGGCCGCCTTCGAGGCGTACCTCGGGAAGAAGTTCCCGATCGACCAGCCGGCGGTGACCGGCTGGGTGACCACCGAGCGGAGCCCGTTCGGGATCGACCTCGCGGTCAGCTATCCGCACCCGGACGTCGACGGGCTGCTCGCGGCCGCCGCCGCGGCGATGCCGCAGTGGCGCGACGCCGGGCCGCAGGCGCGCGCCGCGGTCTGCCTGGAGATCCTCAGCCGGCTGCACGAGCACGTCTTCGAGCTGGCCAACGCGGTGCAGTTCACCACCGGGCAGGCGTTCGTGATGGCGTTCCAGGCCGGCGGTTCGCACGCGCTGGACCGGGCGCTGGAGGCCATCGCGTACGCGTACGCGGAGATGACCCGGCACCCGTCCGAAGTGGACTGGGAGAAGCCGGCGGGCAAGGGTGAGCCGCTGCGGGTGAAGAAGATGTTCCACGTGGTGCCGAGGGGCCTGGCCCTGGTGATCGGCTGCAACACGTTCCCGACCTGGAACTCGTACCCCGGCCTGTTCGCCAGCCTGGTCACCGGCAACCCGGTGCTGGTCAAGCCGCACCCCCGCGCGGTGCTGCCGCTCGCGGTCACCGTGCGGTACGCCCGGGAGGTGCTCGCCGAGGCCGGCTACGACCCCAACCTGGTTCAGCTGGCGGCGGAGGAGGACGGCGAAGGGCTCGCCTCCACGCTCGCGCTGCGGCCGGAGGTGAAGATCATCGACTTCACCGGGTCGACCGCGTACGGCGAATGGCTGGAGGCCAACGCCCGGCAGGCCGTCGTCTACACCGAGAAGGCCGGGGTGAACACGGTCCTGATCGATTCCACCGACGACTTCGCCGGCATGTGCCGCAACCTCGCCTTCTCGCTCACCCTCTACAGCGGACAGATGTGCACCACGCCGCAGAACATCCTGGTGCCGGCCGCGGGCATCGACACCGACCAGGGGCACAAGAGCAGCGAGGAAGTGGCCGCCGGCATCGCCGCAGCGATCGGCAAGCTGACCGGCGATCCGGCCCGCGGCGTGGAGGTGACCGGGGCGATCGTCAACGACGGAGTGCTGGCCCGGCTGGAGCGGGCCCGCACGGTCGGCGAACTGGTGCTGGACTCGCGGGAGGTCGAGCATCCCGGCCACCCCGGCGCGGTCGTGCGCACCCCGATGGTGGTCCGGCTGGACGCCAAGGACGAGCAGACCTACGGCAGTGAGTGGTTCGGTCCGGTGTCGTTCGTGGTGACCACAGCCTCCACGGACGAGAGCCTGGCGATCTTCCGCGAGACGGTGGGGAAGAAGGGCGCGCTGACCGCCGCGGTGTACTCGACCGACGAGGCGGTGCTCGCCGCCGCCGAGGAGGCCGCTCTCGCCGCCGGCGTCCACCTCTCCTGCAACCTCACCGGCGGGATCTTCGTCAACCAGTCGGCCGCCTTCTCGGACTTCCACGGCAGCGGCGCCAACCCGGCGGCGAACACCGCGCTGACCGACGGTGCGTACGTGGCCAGCCGGTTCCGCATCGTCCAGTCCAGGCGCCCGATCTAGACGCTAAAGCTGTTTCGCCATCACCAGCTCGAAGAGGCCGGGGACGCCCGGGTACGGGTTGCGCTCGCCGGTGGGGGTGAAGCCTAGCCGGCGGTACGCCCGTATGGCCCGGTCGTTGCCCTCCATCACCTCCAGGACCAGGCGGTTCCGCCCGGCCGCGCGGGACCAGCTGGCGACCTCGTCGACCAGCTGGTCCAGCACGCCGGTGCCGCGGCAGGACCGGGTGACGTAGACCGCGAAGAGCAGGGTGCTGGCCGGGTCCTCCGGCCGGACCCGGCCGCCCGCGTGGCCGACGAGCCGGTTGTCGACGTCGGCGACGAACTGGGCCCGCTGGTCGCCCGTGGCGCACTGGGCGATCCGTTGCCGGAAATCGGCGTGTGGCCGGGCGGCGGCCTGGGCCAGCGTCTCCAGGAAGGCCAGCGGCGAGTCGGCCAGCATCTCCAGGCGTAGGGCGCGGATCCGGGCGGCCTCGGCGACGGTCACCCGGCGGACGGTGCACGGCATGAGATCTTCCTACGCCGCTCCCGCCGGCCGCGCCTCTCGTTTTCCGCGGATATTTCACGTTCTTCCGGACCTGCGATTGTCTTGGCAGGAAAGCGGTGGCCACGCGGGCGCACCAGAAGGACGCTGAATAAATATTGCCGATCAAATAGATGTTACGGCTATCAGCATCTGGAAAAACGAGCTGATTGTCCGTTTTGCGGGCGTGCGCGGAGCGGAGTCCTCGTGTAGCGTCCGAGTTCGGCCGCCGGCAATCGACCGACCCGCATGGCACGGCGAGCGTGGCGGCCCCGGCCAGCGAACGCTCCAGCCGGGGGTCTGCCGACCCAGCACCATCGAAGTGAGGAAGTGCACCGTGGCACAGGGCACCGTCAAGTGGTTCAACAGTGAAAAAGGCTACGGATTCATCGCGGTCGACGGGGGGCAGGACGTCTTCGTCCACTTCTCAGCGATCGAGATGGATGGCTACAAGGCGCTCGACGACGGGCAGCGCGTCGAATTCGAGATCGCACAGGGCCAGAAGGGCCCTCAGGCGGAGAAGGTACGCGTGATCGCCTGACGCCGGGCGCTCCAGGCGGCTGACCCGCATGTGCGGGAGCGCTCGAGCGGCCAGATCGAACGTGAACGACAAGGGCGTCGGTTCCACCGAGTGGAATCGGCGCCCTGACTCTTGCCCGCTTCCCCCGGCAGGGTGGTGTTTGCCCGGCCGGTGAGGTGTGATCGCCGGTTCTGCCCCAACCTTGCACTCGGCATGGCAGAGTGCTAAACAAGTGGTTGGCACTCGCGGCATGTGAGTGCCAACGTTACGAAAGGTCGGGGCGGTGGGGCCACCGCCGCGCGGTCCGTCCTGGGCCGTGAGGTACGGGGCCGGTCGTCGCGGGCTATCCGGCCCGGCCTACGGGCGCGCTGCCACCCGGCGGTGCGTCCGAAGGTGTAGACAGGCGGCGCACCGGGCCGGAGGGGCACGGTGTGCCGAGGATGTCGACCGGACTGGCGGGTACGGGCGGTCGCCCGTGCGCCGGCCACGGACGCCGGTCGGCGTTCTGCCGAGTGTCCAGGAGGACAACGCCGTATGGCCAAGATGATCGCGTTCGACGAGGAGGCGCGCCGCGGTCTCGAGCGGGGCATGAACACCCTCGCCGACGCCGTAAGGGTGACGCTGGGCCCGAAGGGCCGCAACGTCGTACTCGAGAAGAAGTGGGGTGCTCCCACCATCACCAACGACGGGGTGAGCATCGCCAAGGAGATCGAGCTCGAGGATCCGTGGGAGAAGATCGGCGCCGAGCTGGTCAAGGAGGTCGCCAAGAAGACCGACGACGTGGCCGGTGACGGCACGACCACGGCGACCGTGCTCGCGCAGGCGATGGTCCGCGAGGGCCTGCGCAACGTCGCGGCCGGTGCGAACCCGATGGCCCTGAAGCGGGGCATCGAGCAGGCCACCGAGCGGGTGGCCGACGGGCTGCTGAAGGCGGCCAAGGAGGTCGAGACCAAGGAGCAGATCGCGTCGACCGCGACGATCTCCGCCGGTGGGGACACCAGCGTCGGTGAGATCATCGCCGAGGCGATGGACAAGGTCGGCAAGGAAGGCGTCATCACCGTCGAGGAGAGCAACACCTTCGGCCTGGAGCTGGAGCTCACCGAGGGCATGCGCTTCGACAAGGGGTACATCTCGGGGTACTTCGTCACCGACACCGAGCGCATGGAGGCGGTGCTGGAGGACCCCTACGTCCTCATCGTCGAGTCGAAGGTCTCCGCGGTGAAGGACCTGCTCCCGGTGCTGGAGAAGGTCATGCAGGCGGGCAAGCCGCTGCTGGTCATCGCCGAGGACGTGGAGGGCGAGGCGCTGGCCACCCTGGTGGTCAACAAGATCCGCGGCACCTTCACCTCGGTGGCGGTCAAGGCGCCCGGCTTCGGCGACCGCCGCAAGGCGATGCTGCAGGACATGGCGATCCTGACCGGTGGCCAGGTGATCAGCGACACGGTCGGGCTGAAGCTGGAGAACGCCACGCTGGACCTGCTGGGCCGGGCCCGCAAGGTCGTGGTGACCAAGGACGAGACCACGATCGTGGACGGCGCCGGTGACGCCGAGCAGATCCAGGGCCGGGTGAACCAGATCCGGGCCGAGATCGAGAAGAGCGACTCCGACTACGACCGGGAGAAGCTGCAGGAGCGGCTGGCCAAGCTGGCCGGCGGCGTCGCGGTGATCAAGGTCGGCGCGGCCACCGAGGTCGAGCTGAAGGAGCGCAAGCACCGCATCGAGGACGCGGTGCGCAACGCGAAGGCCGCCGTCGAGGAGGGCATCCTGCCCGGCGGTGGGGTGGCGCTGGTCCAGGCCGGCACGACCGCCTTCGACAAGCTGGACCTCTCCGGCGACGAGGCGACCGGGGCCCAGATCGTCAAGATCGCCCTGGACGCTCCGCTGCGCCAGATCGCGATCAACGCCGGCCTCGAGGGCGGCGTCGTGGTGGAGAAGGTGCGCGGCCTCCAGGCCGGCCACGGCCTGGACGCGGCGAGCGGCGAGTACGTCGACATGCTCTCCGCCGGCATCATCGACCCGGCGAAGGTGACCCGCTCGGCGCTGCAGAACGCGGCGTCGATCGCGGCCCTGTTCCTCACCACGGAGGCCGTGGTGGCGGATAAGCCGGAGAAGGAGAAGGCTCCGGCCACCCCGGGTGGCGGCGGGGACATGGACTTCTGAGTCCATCCGCTCGAGGGCGGGCCGCGGTGCGCGGCCCGCCCTCGCCTTTTCTGCAGCAGCCGCGATGAGGCCAGCGGTTACCGGTGAAGCGCTCGCACGGGTTGCGCGCTACGCGCTACAGCTCCTTGCGGTAGAGGAAGAACACCCGCTCGATGTACGCGCCGACGGTGCGCGAGTAGAACGGCACCGGACCGACCCAGCCGATCTGCACCCGGGTGTGGCCGGCCGCCCGCTGGTCGGCCAGGCAGCGGCGCAGCAGCACGCCGCCGATGCCCGATCCCCGCGCGGCCGGCGCGGTGCCCGTCGGCCCGAACAGGCTCGGCCGCAGCGCGCCGTACGCCGCGAAGCCCAGGATCCGCCCGCCTTCGTCGGCCGCGAGGTGGCACCCTGCGCCGTCCCGCCCGATCGACTGCTCCACCTCCCAGGCCCAGCCTTCGCTGAAGTTCGCATGGATGAACCCGGCCAGCGCCGGCACGTCATGCACCGTCGCCCGCCGCACGGTCACGCCGCCGGCCGCCAGTCGCCGTTCGGCAGGCCCGGTGTCGAGCAGCCGGGGAGCGTCCGGTGTGGACAGATCAACGGTCATGTTCCACGCGGTGCTCTCGTGCTGGTAGCCGAGCGCCAGCGCCGCGCACACGGCCGGCGTGTAGCGCACGTCGATGCCGGGCCAGGCGTACGGCAGGTTGCCGGCGATGCGCACCTCGCGGGCGCCGGCGGCGGCCAGCGCGGTCTCCGCCGCGGCCAGCAGTGCCCGGCCGATGCCGCGCCGCTGCAGCGCCGGGCGCACCGCGACCAGATCGATGTGGCCCACGGCCGGGTCGCGGTAGCTGAGCGAGGCGAGGACGACGCCCACCACCGCCCCCGCGTCGCCGACGGCTACCCGCGCCACGGATGCTCCGCCGCCTGACCACGCCACCGGCCCGGACCGCCCCCCGGGGTACAGCCGCCGCACGATGTGCGCCGCCTCGGCGGCGTCTTCGGGCAGGTGCAGCGCCTCGGTACACAGCTCGACAACGGCCGGCAGGTCATCCTCGGCCAGCTCGCGGACCACAGCCTCGGCGGCGCTCGGCCGGCCGGCCTCCCCTGCCGGCGCGGGGATCTCAGCTGTCACGACCGCCAACCTACTTGCCGTCAGCGGGCGGCCGCGCGGGCGGCCTGGACGGCGGCGAACGCGTCCACCACGCCGGCCCCGGTGATGTTCGCTTCCTGCCCGCAGCGGTCCCGTTGGTTGCGGGACAGGTAGGTGGGCGTCACGGGCTGCGCGGTCCGGCGCAGGATGCCGCGGGTGCGGGCCAGGTCGCCGATCAGCGCCGGGTTCGCCGACCACATCAGCGCCACCACTCCGGCCACGTGCGGGGTCGCCATCGACGTGCCGTCGAGCCGGGCGTATCCACCGCCGGGCATGGCGGACAGCACATCCGCGCCCGGCGCCACCACATCGGGCTTGACCGCCCCGGCATCCGTCGGCCCGCGGCTGGAAAATTTGGCGACATCGCGGTTTCGGTCCACGGCGCCGACGGTCAGCACATCCGGGTACGGCGCCGGCGGATCCTCCACCGAGCCACAGAACGGACCGGTGTTGCCGGCCGCCACGACGGTGAAGATGCCGGCCGCGGCGAGCGCCCTGGTGGCCTGGCGCAGCGCCCCCTCGTCGCAGCCCTCGATCCGCGGGCAGCCCCACGAGTTGGTCAGCACGTGTGGCGCCCGTTCCGGCCGCCCGTCGGTGAACGGGTCACCGCCGGCCGGGAACGGCGCCAGCATGAACTGCAGGCAGTCCAGGTACCGGGCCGGGTTGCCGAGGTTGCGGTACAGGTTGACGCAGCCGATCCACTGTGCCCCCGGCGCGACGCCGGTCCCCGTCCGGCCGACCGCGGTGGCGAGGGTGTGCGTGCCGTGCCCCTGGGTGTCGTTCGGGGTCCGGGTGTGCCGCACCGGGTCGTACCACGAGTCGGCGCCGCCCCGGAACCCGCCGGCCAGCGCGGGATGCGCGCCGTCGACTCCGGAGTCCGAGGTGCCGACCACGATGCCGGCTCCGGTGTCGCCGAGCTGTGCCCAGACCCGGTCCGCGCGCAGCATCGTGATGTTCCACTCTGGACTTTCCGGGGCCGGCTCGCCGCCGTGGTGCGTGGGCGGTGCGGCGGGCAGCGGCCGCAGCTGCTGGCTGTCCAGCACCCGGTCGACGTCGTCCCGGCGGGACAGCCACGCCCGTACCGCCGGGCCACCTTCCACCTCCAGCCCGTTGACCAGGTAGTACGGCGTGTACGACAGGTGCAGCCGGTCCAGCTGCCTGCGCAGCGACGCCTGGCTGGCGTTGGCCTGCCGAACTAGCAGCTGGTAGGTGGCCCGCGCCCGCTCGTCGCGTCGCGCCTGACCACCGCCGCTCGTGTCGATAATGGACAGATCGGCCTGGTCGCGCATCACCACGAAAAGCTTTTCGCCGAACAGTCCGGGCTGGCCGAGGCCGGCGTAGACACCGGCGCTTGCCACGAGGACGGTGGCGGCAGTCGCGACCGGGACCCAGCGGGGCATGCGGCGCAGGCGCCGTTCCGCCAGCGCGAACGCGTACGCCAGGCCGAGCAGCAGCCCGGCGGCGAGCGAGCTGCCCGCGGCGATCAGCGCCCACAGCGGAATGTCCCAGCCGAACAGCAGCAGCGTCAGCTCCTCGCTGTCGACGAAGGCGAGCGGACCGGCGGCGGCCAGGCCGACCAGCCAGCGGGCCGGCGCGCCGCGGCCGGCTGCCCATGGCTGGAGGGCCGCGAGGGCGAAGCCGAGCGGGGGGAGCACGAGCAGCTCGGCCAGGTGCTGTCCATCCGCGCCGGTGCCGGCGCCGACCAGGAGCAGGACCACGCCCGCGACCAGCCCGCCGACCACGACGAGCCGGACCCTGCCGGGCGCGGGCCGGTACTCCGCCCACTGCCGCGCGGGCTCCGGCAGGCCCCAGACGGCAGGGCTCAGGATGGTGCTGGTCAGCCAGCCCACCGCGGCCCCGGCGGCGGCCGCCAGCACGGTCTCCACGAGGCCGCCGAGCGCACCCACCCACAGCCAGGGCACCAGGCTGGCCATCCCGCCCGCCACCGCGAACCAGGTCGCGCCCAGGCGTCCGGCAGCGGGTGGCCCAGGCGGCCGGACCCGGTGAAACAGCAACGCCAGCCCCGCCGCGCCGACCGCGAACACCGCGAGGTACAGCTCGCTGTGCACCGCGGGCAGGGCCCGCACCGAGCCGAGCAGCGCGAGGGCCACCGACCCGAAGAGCCAGGCCCGGCCGGCCGCGCGTACCCCCGCGGAGCGGGGGATCGCGGCGAGCAGGATGGCCGGCACGCCAACCAGGACCGCGTTCACCCAGACCGCGATGAGCGAGATCCAGCCTGGTGTCGGCAGGCCGATGACCAGGAGCACCTGCTCGATCACCCAGCTGGCGGCCTGCGCCACGACCGTGACGGCGACTGTCCACAACCCCACCAGGACCGCGGCGACGATGGCGCCCGTCGAGGAGGCCGCCGGCCGCGCGTACGCGTACGGGTACGGGTACGGGTGCGGGTAGGCCATGCCAGAGACGTTACGTGTGGCGTCGGACATGTGCCGCCCGCTTCCGGCCCTTCCGAGCGGGGTGACCGGCTACCGTGGACGGGCCGAGGTCGTGGTCCGAGCCACCGCGGTCGGACCGGAAATCCACCCACGGACCCTGGTGAGGAGCGAGACTTCGGGACATGCGTGATCCGGCCGTATCCAGGTACACCGCCAGCCAGCTCTCACCGGCCCGCCGGGCGGCGGACCTGAGGCGGCTGCGCAGCGAGCGGTTCGACGTGCTCGTCATCGGTGGCGGAGTGACCGGCGCGGGCGCCGCCGTGGACGCCGCCTCCCGCGGGCTCTCCGTCGCCCTCGTCGAGGCCCGCGACCTGGCCGCCGGCACGTCCAGCCGGTCCAGCAAGCTCATCCACGGCGGCCTGCGCTACCTGGAACAGCTGGAGTTCGGCCTGGTGCACGAGGCGCTGCGGGAGCGGGGCCTGCTCGCCACCCGGCTGGCGCCGCACCTGGTCCGGCCAGTGCCGTTTCTGGTGCCGCTGTCCAGCACCAACCTGGCCGGCCGTGCCTGGCAGCGGCTCTACTACGGCGCCGGCGTCGCCCTCTACGACGCGTTCGCCAGCCTCGCCGGTATCGGCGACCTGCTCGACGGCCAGCGCCGCGGCATGCCGCTGCACCGGCACCTCACCCGCACCGGCGCGCGCCGGCTCTTCCCGAGCCTGCGCGAGGACGCGTTCACCGGCGCCATCCAGTACTACGACGGCCAGGTCGACGACGCCCGCCTGGTGGTCACGCTGGCCCGGACCGCGGCCAGCCTCGGCGCGGCCGTGGTCACCAGCGCCCGCGCCGAGGGCCTGGTGCGCCACGCGCGGGAGGTCACCGGAGTGCGCGTACGGGACCTGGAGGCCGGCGGGTCGCCGGAGGCCGAGTTCGAGGTACGGGCCCGCACGGTGATCGCGGCGACCGGGGTGTGGAGCAACGACATCTCGGCCCTGCTCAGCGACGTGCCCGGCATGCCGCCACGCCGCGGGCTGCGGGTGCGGGCGAGCAAGGGAGTGCACCTGGTGGTGCCCCGCTCGGCCATCACCGGCGACGCCGGCCTGATCCTGCGGACGCCGACCTCGGTGCTGTTCGTCATCCCGTGGGGCGGCCATTGGATCATCGGCACCACCGACACCGACTGGACGCTCGACCGCAACCACCCGGCCGCCTCCGCCCGGGACATCGAGTACCTGCTGTCCCAGGTGAACCGCGTGCTCGACCGCCCACTGTCCAGCTCGGACATCGAGGGGGTGTACGCCGGGCTGCGCCCGCTGCTGTCCGGTGAGGACGAGCTGACCTCCAAGCTGTCCCGGGAGCACGCGGTGGTCGAGCCGATGCTCGGCCTGATGCTGGTGGCCGGCGGGAAGTACACCACCTACCGGGTGATGGCGCAGGACGTGGTCGACCTTGCCGTGCGCCGGCTGTCCGGTTCCGGCATCCCGGTCTCGCGCACCGCGGACCTGCCGCTCCTGGGCGCCGACGGGTACCCGGCGATGTGGCGTGACCGGGCCGACCTGGCCCGCCGCCACGGGGTGCCGGTCGGCGTGCTGGAGCACCTGCTGGAGCGGTACGGCACCCTCGTCCCCGAGGTGCTGGGGCTGGTGCACGCCCAGCCGGAGCTGGCCGCGCCGGTCGCCGGCGCCCCGGAGTACCTCGCCGCCGAGGTGGTGTACGCCGCCCGCGCCGAAGCCGCGTTGCACCTGGACGACGTGCTGACCCGGCGTACCCGGATCTCCATCGAGACGGCGCACCGCGGCGAGGAGTCGGCGGTGCACGCGGCGGCGCTGATGGGCTCGGTGCTGGGCTGGGACGCGACGACCCGGGCCCGCGAGGTGGACCACTACCTGGCCCGGGTCGCGGCCGAGCGGGAGTCGCAGCAGATGCCGGACGACCTGACCGCGGACGCGGCCCGCCTCGGCGCGCCGGAGGTACGCGGCGGCGCGGACCAGGTCACCCGCGCCTGACCGCCTCCGGGGCTGCCGCCTGGGCGGCGACCGCTGTCCACCCGCCGGGAGCCGGCCGTTGTCCGGCGCAGGGGGGCGAATCGTTGTCCCGCCCAGGGAGCCGGAAGCGCGTACCGTACGTCGAATGGGCATGGGGCTGCGTTGGACGGTGGCCAGGGTCGCGGCGGTGCTCGCGGCCGGCTTGCTCGCCGGGTGCGGGGGCGCTGGCGCGCCCGGGTCCGCGCCCAGGGAGTCTCCCGCGGTCGACGCCGCCGCTGATGAGGCCAGTCCGTCCGGGTCGAGTCCCGTCGCGTCGCCGGTGCGGCCGTCGCCGGTACCGCCGTCGCCGCTGCGGTCGTCGGCCGTTCGGCCGGCGCCATCGGCGGCGACCGGTGCTCCGCCCACCGCTGCCGGTTCGCCGCCCAGGATCACGGTGCGGCGGACGGGTGGCTTCATCGGCGTGGAGCAGACCCTCGTGGTACGCCCGGACGGAGTGTGGGCCTGGGGCGGTGCGGACGCCGGTGGCGGGCCGCACAGCGGGCGGCTCACCTCCGCACAGCGTGCTGAGCTGGCCCGGCTGGCCAGGTCGCCGGCGCTGGCCGCCGAGGCGCGGCGGAAGCAGGGGCCGGCTCAGTGCGCGGACGGCTACACGTACCAGCTCACCGTCGGGTCGCTGACGGTGTCCTGGGTGGACTGCGACCCGGACACCCCGCCGACCGCGGTCGCCATCACCGACCTGCTCGCCGCCGCCACCCCACTCTGACTTCCGCATTTCCCGGGGACGATAGAGATCACTTTCCGGGGGCGATAGAAATCACTTCCCTAGGAGAAATCACTTCTCTGGTCAATAGAGATCGCAGTACCTGCATTTCCCTGGAAATGCAGGTGACGGAGTCAGGGGATGACCTTGCCGGGGTTGAGGATGTGCAGCGGGTCGAGGGCCTGCTTGATGGCCCGGTGCACCCGCATCCCGACCGGGCCGATCTCGTGGGCCAGCCAGTCCCGCTTGAGCAGGCCGACGCCGTGCTCGCCGGTGCACGTGCCGCCGAGCGAGAGGCCCAGCTCCATGATCTCGTCGAAGACCGCCTGGCCGCGCCGGACGCACTCCGGGTCGGCCCGGTCCACCACGATGTTGGGGTGCATGTTGCCGTCCCCCGCGTGACCGACCACGCCGACCGGCACGTTGTGCGCTGCGGCGATCTTCTCGATGCCGTCCAGCAGCTCGACCAGCCGGCTGCGCGGCACCGCCACGTCGTCGATGATGAGCCCGCCGCGGCCGCCCGGGTAGCGGTCCGCGGCGAACCGCTCCATGGCCGGGTGCGCCACCCGGCGGGCCTGGAGCAGCGCGGCCGCCTCGGTGTCGTCGCTCGCCGAGTACACCTCGCTCGCCCCGGCGCCCTCGCACAGGGCTGCGATGCGCGACAGGTCGGCCGCGGCCCGCGTCCCGGTGTCGGCCGCCGCCAGCAGCACGGCCTTCGCCTCGGTCGGCAGGCCCATCGGCTGGTACGCCTCGATCGCCCGCAGGTGCGTCTGGTCGAGCAGTTCGAGCAGGCTGGGCGAGACCCCGCCGGCGGCGATGGCGGCCACCGCGGCGCCGGCGGCCGCGGTGGTGGGGAAGACCGCGACCAGGGTCAGCGACTCGTCGGCGGGCGGGCGCAGCGCCACGGTCAGCTCGGTGATCAGCCCGAGCGTCCCCTCCGAGCCGACGAAGAGCCTGGTCAGGTCGTAGCCGGCCACACCCTTGGCGGTCCGGCGGCCGCAGCGCAGCACCTCCCCGTCGGCGAGCACCACCTCCAGGCCCAGCACGTACTCCGCGGTCACGCCGTACTTCACGCAGCACATGCCGCCGGCGTTGGTGGCCGCGTTGCCGCCGATGGTGGACGACTCCCAGGAGCCCGGGTCGGGCGGGTACCGCAGGCCGTGCCGGGCGGCGGCGCGGTTGAGGTCGGCGTTGACCACGCCGGGCTGCACCACCGCGATCCGGTTGACCGGATCGATCTCCAGGATCCGGTCCATGCCGGTGAACGAAACGACGATCGATCCGTCGAGCGCGTTCGCCGCGCCGGCGAGGCCGGTGCGCGCCCCCTGTGCCACCACCGGGACCCGGTGCCGGGCGGCTATCGCCACCACCGCGCTGACCTGCGCCGTCTCCCGTGGCCGGACCACCGCGGCCGGCCGGCCGTACGCGCACAGGTCCGCCTCGTCGCGCTGGTAGCCGGCGAGCAGGTCCGGGTCCGTGATCAACAGGTCTTCCGGGAGTACGGCTCGCAGCTCATCGAGTAGGCCCACGGCTGCAAACCTATCCGCGATCAGCTCAGCGCCCGCAGCTCCCGGTGCACGTTGGCGCGGGCGGGCAGCTCCCAGCGGCTGTGCAGCACCGGGATCCGGTACAGCGCCGGACGATCCAGCAGCTCGCGCAGTGCCTTCGCCCGCCCGACCTGGTACGCGCCGTCGGGCACGTGCGCGTACTCCCGCCGGATCGCGTCGGCGTACCAGTCGTAGTCCTCGTCCGGGGCGGCGAGGATCGCCAGGTCGGCATCGCAGAGCAGGGCGCCGTTGAGGTCGTCCGGCGCGACCCGGTGCTCGACGGTCAGCAGGATCAGGCGTACCACCTCGGCGACCGCGGGCGGGGGCAGCCGCAGCTCGGCGAGCAGCTGGCCGGTCAGCCGCGCGCTGGCCCGCTCGTTCTCGTCGCCGGGCGCCGCCGGGTCGTACACCGCGTCGTGGCCCCAGGCGGCCAGCCGTACCAGGTCCACGTCGTCGGCGTGGCCGGCGTACCCGTCCACCACGTCCAGCACCGCGCACAGGTGAGCGACCGTGTGGTACTGCCGGTGCGGCTGCGACCACCAGTCGAGCAGCTCCATGCCGGCACGCCGCACGGCTGCCTCGCTCACCTCCGGCGGCGCACCCGCCGCGCGCACCGCCGAGCGCCACTGGTCCAACAGCTCGCCGTGGCCTCCTCGCGTACCGCTCGCAAGCTCACTCATGGTCCCGATCAGCGCGTAGGTAGGGGTCAGGCGTGATACAGCGTGTCACGAACGGCACCGGCGCGAGGTTCAGCAGCCGCGAGGGGTTCGGCAGCCGCGCGAGGTTCAGCAGCCGCTCGCCGGGTCGGGCCGGCCTGCCCTTCGCGCCGGTCGCCGCGCTCATGCGAAGCCCCGTTAGGCTGGCCGCATGTCGTACCCGCCGCCGGCCTCGCCGCCCGGTCCGGTGCCGCCCGGTCCGGTGCCGCCCGGTATGGCGCAGGGCCCGGTGCCGCCAAACCCGGCGCCGCCGGGTCCAGTGCCGCCAAACCCGGCGCCGCCGGCCGGGGTCGTCACGCAGGACAGGCGCTCGAACCTGCGTCGGGTCCTGGTGTTGACCGGTGTCGGCGTGGTCATCGCCGGGTGCGCCATCGCCATGCTGCTCATCCTCGGCTTCAGCATCGGCGTCCAGGCCCTGCTGGTCGGGCTGGTCGCGGCCATCCTGCCGGTGCCGGTCCTGGTCGCCTGCTTCCTGTGGCTCGACCGGTACGAGCCGGAGCCGCCCTGGTTCCTGGCCATCGCCTTCGGCTGGGGCGCCTGCCCGGCCACGCTGACCGCGCTGGGCGTCAACACTCTGGGCAGCTGGGTCTTCGACCAGGTCGGGCTGCCCAAGACGCTGGTCGCGGTGACCGTCGCGCCGGTCATCGAGGAGCTGATGAAGGCGCTCGGCCCGATCCTGCTGCTGCTGCTCAGCCGCCGCGAGTTCTCCGGAATCACCGACGGAATCGTCTACTGTGGCCTGTCCGCGGTCGGCTTCGCGATGGTGGAGAACATCCTCTACCTCGGCGGGCACGGCTTCGCGGCCGGCAAGCAGGAGTACGGCCCGGCCTCCGGCCTGTACGCGCTCTTCGCGATCTTCCTGGCGCGGATCCTGTTCACCGGCTTCGCCCACCCGCTGTTCACCTCGATGACCGGGGTCGGGCTGGGCGTCGCCGCGCGGTCCGCCGAGCGCCGCGTGCGCTGGGCCGCCCCGATCGCCGGCCTGCTGCTCGCGATGATCCTGCACGGCACCTGGAACCTGATGAGCCTGCTCGCCGTCGACCAGGAGCAGCCGTTCATCATGCTGTACGGGTACGTCGGGCTGATGATGCCGATCTTCCTCGGCATGGTCGGCCTCGCCATCTGGTTGCGCGCCTGGGAGGGACGGCTCACCGAGCGGATCCTGCCCCAGTACGTGCGCGCCGGCTGGCTCACCCCGCCGGAGGTTGCCGCGCTCGGCTCGCTCGGCCGGCGCCACTCGGCGCGGCGCTGGGCCCGGCGGGTGGCTGGCGACGCCGGCCTGAGGGCGATGCGCGACTTCCAGGCCGCGGCGACCCGGCTCGCGCTGCTGCGCGACGGGCTGCAGCGCGGCCTGGACAGCAAGCCCGGCCAGCTCGCGCAGGCGGTGGCGGAGGAGCGCCGGCTGATCGAGGCGATCGCCGCGTACCGGAGGGTGTTCGTGGGCCGCGACCCGCAGGCTCCGATCGCGCTGTGGGATGGTTCCCGCTACCACCTGACCTTCCCGGACGGGGTACGCCGTTCGGTCGACGCTCCCGCCGAGCCGGTCGTGCCGTTGCCGGTCGTGATGGCACCGTCACCCTGGGGCTACCGGCGGTAGCCGGGGGTATCAGAGGTAGAGACCGGTCGCGTCCGGCTCCACCCGGCGCGCCGCCACCGCGTGCACATCCCGCTCCCGCAGCAGGATGTAGTCCTTGCCTTGCAGCTCCACTTCGGAACGGTCGTCCGGGTCGAACAGCACCCGGTCGCCGGTGACGATCGAGCGGACGTGCGGTCCTACGCCGACCGCGGTGGCCCAGGACAGCCTCCTGCCCACCGAGGCGGTGGCCGGGATGACGATGCCGGCCGAGGACCGTCGCTCGCCCTCGCCACCCTCCATCCGGACCAGCACGCGGTCATGCAGCAGGCGGATGGGCAGGTTGTCGCCTTGGGCAGGAAGGCGGTTGGGGGAATCCTCGTTGGCTCGTGCTTCGGTGGTCACGACCGTGACGGTACCGGGCCGGCGGCGCGGACGTGTACAGGGCATGTCATCACGAGCGGAGAGGGACGTCTGGCGATACCGTGGAAGTTCCGGTTGCGGACCGAGGGGGTGCACTTGGGGCGGTTTGCGCAGGTTCGGCGGAGCATCCGCCGGGCATACGAGGCCGGCCGGGCACAGGTGCGCAACGGCCGTGACCCAGCCAGCGGCGACGACGGCGCGGCCGGCGGGGCGACGGTCACCGCAGGCGCGGCCGGCGAGGCTACGGTCACCGCAGGCGCCGCCGGCGGTGGGGACGGCGCCACCCTCGCCAACGCGGCGGCGGGCGGCCGTCCGGCCCTCGCGGACGCCGTGCCCGGCGACGGCCGGGTGGCGCGTGTCCATCCATCCACGGTGAGCCGGGACGACACCGAGGTCCCGCACGGGTTGCGTATCGCCGCGGCCTGGTCCTGGCGGCTGCTGGTGATCGGCGCGCTCGCGGTGGCGATCATCTACATCATCGGCCGGATCCGCGTCGTGGTCGTCCCGCTGGTGATCGCGCTGCTGCTCGCCGCGCTGCTCTCCCCCGTGGTCAGGTGGCTGCTGGCCCACCGGGTGCCGCGCTCACTCGCCGCCGGCCTGGCCCTGGTCGGCGGGTTGGCCGCGGTGGCCGGCACGCTGACCCTGGTGGTGAACCAGTTCATCAACGGCGTGCCGGACCTGGCCAAGAACGCCAGCGAGGGCATCGACCAGATCCAGGACTGGCTGAAGACCGGCCCCCTGCACATGTCCGACCGGCAGCTCAACAGCTTCGTGGAGTCTGGGCAGCAGTGGCTCGACGACAACAGCAAGACGCTCACCGACGGCGCGGTGGCGACCGCCACCACGGTCTTCGACATCATCACCGGCCTGCTGCTGGTGCTGTTCGCAACCTTCTTCTTCCTCCGCGACGGTGGCCGGATCTGGCGGTTTCTCACCCGGTTCTTCCCGTCGCAGGCCCGCGCGCAGCTCACCGACGCGGGTGAGGCGTCCTGGCTGACCCTGGTCGCCTATGTGCGCGCCACCGTGCTGGTCGCCTTCATCGACGCGGTCGGCATCGGCCTGGCCATCCTGATCCTCGGCGTCCCGCTGGCGTTCCCGCTCGCCGCGCTGGTCTTCCTCGGCTCCTTCATCCCGATCGTCGGCGCCACCCTCTCCGGCGCGGTGGCGGTGCTCATCGCGCTGGTCGGCAAGGGTCCGGTGACGGCGCTCATCCTGATCGCCGCGGTGATCGGCGTGCAGCAGCTGGAGGGTCACGTGCTGCAGCCGTTGATCATGGGCCGCGCGGTGGCGATCCATCCGCTCGCCGTCATCGTGGCGATCGCCACCGGCGTGGTCCTCGCCGGGATCGTCGGCGCGCTGGTGGCGGTGCCGCTGGTCGCGGTCCTGAACACGGCGGTACGCAGGCTGGTCGAGCACAAGCGGGAGCCGCCGCCCGAAGCGGTGGTGGTGGCCACCAAGCCACCCAGTCCCTGACCATCCCGCGAAGCCGCGACACCGCTACCCGGCCAGCCGCCGCAACGCCCCCAGCACGACGTCGGGCTTCGTGGTGTACCAGAACGGGGGCAGCGATCGGCGCAGGAAGGCGCCGTAGCCGCGGGCCGTCTCCAGCCGGGAGTCGAGGACGGCGACCACGCCGCGGTCGCTGTGCGAGCGGATCAGCCGGCCGACGCCCTGGGCCAGCCGGACCGCGGCGATCGGGACGCTGACCGAGGCGAAACCGGAGCCTCCGGCGGCGTCCACCGCGGCCGCCCGCGCGGAGGCGAGCGGCTCGTCCGGGCGGGGGAACGGCAGCCGGTCGATCACCACGAGCTGGCAGGCCTCGCCCGGTACGTCGACCCCCTGCCACAGGGACATGACGCCGAGCAGGCAGCTGGAGCGGTCCTCGCGGAACCGGCGGACGAGCAGGGGCAGCGCCTGCTCCCCTTGGAGCAGGATCTCCAGCGAGGTCCGCTCCCGCAGGACCTCCGCGGCGCGCTCGGCCGCCCGGCGCGACGAGAACAGCCCGAGGGTACGCCCACCGAGCGCGCTCACCAGCCGGACCAGCTCCTCGGCGGCGGCGTCCGGCAGGCCGGAGGCGCTGGGGCGGGGAAGATGCGCGGCGACGTACAGGATGCCCTGCTTGTGGTAGGCGAACGGCGAGCCGACGTCCAGCGAGCGCCACGGGACATCCTCGGAGAGGCCGAGCGCGCGGGCGATGGTGTCGAACGTGCCGCCCAGGGCGAGGGTGGCCGATGTGGCCACCACCGTCCGCTCCGGATACAGCTTGCTGGCGAGGATGCCCGCCACCGACAGCGGCGCGACCACCAGAGCCGTCCGGGTGTCACCGCCCCTCCCGTCGGCCCCGCCGGCCTTCTCCACCCAGGCGACGTCGTGTTCCTCCTCGGCGAGCAGCCGCTGCACGGTGTCGGCCTGCTCCTGAAGGACCGCCTTCGCCTGCTGCTTGCGGACCGGGTCCGGGTCGTCGGCCTTGATCTCCCCGATCGCCTCCAGGCTGGCCCTGGTCGCCGCGTCCACCAACGTGCAGGCCTGGCGCAGCGGCTCCGGCAGGCCGGCGGTGAGCCGGCCGGCCGGCGCCGCGGCCAGGGCCAGCGCGAGGGCGTCGGCCGCCTCGCCCAGGGCCTGGTACGCCTCGGCCGGCACGAACGCCCGGGCCCGGCGGGCGCTGCGCTCCAGCAGGTCGGGCACCAGCTCGGCCTGGGCCGCCGACGAGACCCGGTCGGCCAGCTCGTGCGCCTCGTCCACGATGAGCAGCTTGTGCGGCGGCACGATCTGCCGGCCGGTGAGCATGTCCACCGCGAGCAGGCTGTGGTTGGTCACCACGATGTCCACCTCGCGGGCGCGGGCCCGCGAGGCGTCGGCGAAGCACTCCGCCCCGTACGGGCAGCGGGCGGCGCCGACGCACTCCCGCGCCGGCATGGAGACCAGCCGCCACGCCTGGTCGTCGACGCCCGGGTCCAGCTCGTCCCGGTCGCCGGTGTCGGTCTCCATGGCCCAGTCCCGCAGCCGCTCGATCTGCTTGGCCAGCCGGCTTTTCTGGCCCACCCACAGGGTGTCCTGCTCCGGCTCCTCCTCTGTGGACTGTTCCAGCCGGGCCAGGCACAGATAGTGGTGGCGTCCTTTGAGGACGGCGAAGGTGGGCCGCCGGCCGAGCACCGGCGCCACCGCCTCGACCAGCCGCGGCAGGTCGTGCTCGACGAGCTGGGACTGCAGGGCCAAGGTGGCCGTGGAGACCACCACCGGGCCGTCCACCAGCAGGGCCGGGGCGAGGTACGCCAGGGACTTGCCGGTGCCGGTGCCGGCCTGGACGAGCAGGTGCTCGCCCGACTCGACGGCCTGCGCGATGGCGGCGGTCATCGCCTGCTGGCCGGGGCGCTGGACGCCGCCGGGGACCGCCGCCACGGCCGCGGCGAGCAGGTCGGCCGCGGTCACCGGGCCGCCCGTTCGGCGGCCCACCTCCGGGCGGGGCTGGACGGTGGTCGTGGTGGCGGCGGGCGGCGCGGTCACGCTGAGACGGTACTCGCCCCGGCGCCGTGGATCGCTGTTATCCACAGGCATGTCGCTCATCCACAGCCGGCAGGAGCCTTGTTTGCGACTACGACCTGCCGTACGTACGGTATTCCAGGCTGTCGGAGGAGGAAGCATGGCTGTCGCGATGCCAATTGAGCAGGTCAACCGGGCCGCGCCGGTCCTGCGGGGAGGGTGCCAGCCGACCTCGCCCGGTGACGCTGTGATAACCCGCCGGGATCCGGTGCTCCCGGCGGACATGGTTGAGCGGTTAAGGTTCGGTCATGCCGAGTGAGGTCGTGCGGGTCCAGTACCGCAAGTACGACGGTCGGCAGCACCGGGACTACCCGGCGCTGCGCCTCGCCGACGACGAGCACGGCCTCTGGCTCGGCGTCAACGCCGGCACGCACTCCGTCTACCACGGGCGCCCGTCCGTGGAGGCGATCCCGTTCGTCCTGCTCGTGCCGCGCAACGCCTGGTGGACGGCGATGTTCAACCCGCAGCCGCGCTCCAGCGAGGTGTACTGCGACATCACCAGCCCGGCCCGGTGGGAGGGCGACGACGAGGTGCACCTGTTCGACCTGGACCTGGACGTGGTCCGGCGGCGGGCCACCGGGCGGATCGAGCTGCGCGACGAGGACGAGTTCGCCGAGCACCGGGTCGCCTTCGGCTACCCGGACGAGCTGGTGACCCAGGCGTACGCCGCGGCGAACTGGCTGCGCCGGGCGCTCGGCGACGGCACCGAGCCGTTCGCTTCCGCGTACCACACCTGGCTGGCCCGGGTGGACGGCCGTGACCAGGCCGGCATCCAGCCAGCCGGCTAGCGCGCGGTCACCTGGGGAAAGCGCCAGGAGCGGGCCGGGTCGGGCGGTGGCACCGCCGCCAGCTTGTCCGGGTTGAGCTGGTTGAAGAGGCCGGTGATCCGCCCGTCGGCGACCGCGACGGCGGTCACGAAGCGCACCGTCTCGCCGTGGTGGTAGTTCACCTCGAACAGCAGCCCCAGGTCGCCGTTGACCAGTACCGGCTCCACCACGATGTCCGCCGGTTCGGCGGCGGCACGGCGGAACAGGCCGATGAGGAACCGGGCGACCTTCTCGGCGGTGACGACCGGGCGCCGGCCGGCGCCCTTGACCTTGCCGTTGCTGTCGCCCATCGCGACCACGTCCGGGGCGAGCACGGCGAGCAGCCCGGCCAGGTCGCCGGACTCGGCGGCACTGAGGAAGGCGCTGAGCACCCGGCGCTGCTCGGCCGGGTCGGCGGTGCTGCGGGGCGCGCCGGGCGCGGTGACCGCCCGGCGGGCGCGCGAGGCGAGCTGCCGCGCCGCGGCCGGGCTGGTCCCGAGCACCGTGGCCACCTCCTCGAACGGCAAGGCGAAGACGTCATGCAGGACGAAGGCGACCCGCTGCTCCGGGGTGAGCCGTTCCAGCACCACGAGCAGGGCGATTCCGACCTCGTCGGTACGCGCGGCCCGCTCGGCCGGGTCCGGCGCGAACCCGGTGTCCTCGCCAGCCAGCCAGCCGCTGAGCGGGACACCCGTGGCGACCGGTCGCCCGGGCAGCCGGGTGACCACCGGTTCGGGCAGCCACGGGCCGACATACGCCTCCCGCCGGACCCGGGCGGAGCGCAGCATGTCGAGGCAGATCCGGGCGGTGGTCGTGGTCAGCCAGGCACGCAGGTCGCGGATCGGCTCCGAGCCGTCCGCCTGGCGTGCGGCGGCGTACCGCAGCCAGGTCTCCTGCACCGCGTCCTCGGCCTCGCCGCGGCTGCCCAGCATCCGGTAGGCGACCGCCATGAGGTGGCTGCGGTGGGCCTCGAAGTCGACGTCGGCATCGGCCTCTCGGGCGGGCGGGCGGAAGTCGACCCCAGTCTCGGCGTCACGCAGGTCCGGCATGTCCCCATCCTCCCGCATGCCGACCCGGCCACATGAACAGCAGATGAACAGGGATTGAACGCCTGGTGGGAACGGGTATCCCGGTGTTGCCGCCGACCGGCCGTTACCTAGCATTCCCTCGGAATGCTGCCCGATCACCGTCACCCTCCCCGTCCGAGCTGCGAGGTTGCGTCGTGAAGTTCTCCCTCCGCCCGACTGAGGGCGCCTTCTACGAGCTGTTCAGCCGGGCGGCCCAGAATCTGGTGCGCGGCACCGACCTGCTCGGTGAGCTGGCCCTGCCCGGCGCCGACGTGCAGTCCGTGAGCGAGCGGCTGGTCGAGGTGGAGCACGACAGCGACCAGATCACCCACGAGCTGTACAAGAAGATCAACACCAGCTTCATCACGCCGTTCGACCGCGAGGACATCTACCGGCTCGGCTCGCAGCTGGACGACGTGATGGACCACCTGGAGGCGGTGGGCAGCCTGCTCTACCTGTACGGGCTGACGAAGCTGCCGGTGCTTCCACGGGAGATGCACGAGCTGGTCGCCGTGCTCGACCAGCAGGCGAAGCTGACCGCCGACGCGATGCCGCGGCTGCGGTCGATGAAGGACCTCGAAGAGTACTGGATCGAGTGCAACCGGCTGGAGAACGAGGGCGACCGGGCGTACCGGATGCTGCTGGTCCGGCTCTTCTCCGGCGAGTACGACGCGCTGACCGTGCTGAAGATGAAGGAGGTCGCCGACGAGCTGGAGGCGGCCTGCGACGCGTTCGAACACGTGGCGAACACCGTCGAGACCATCGCGGTCAAGGAGTCCTGACCCCGTGAGTGGTGAGTTGGTCGCCGTCCTCGCGGTGATCGTGGTGGCGATGGCCTTCGACTACACCAACGGGTTCCACGACGCCGCGAACGCGATCGCGATATCGGTTTCGACCCGCGCGCTGACCCCCCGGGTCGCGCTGGGGGTCGCCGCGCTCGGCAACTTCATCGGCACCCACTTCGGCGAGAACGTGGCCAAGACGGTCGGCAGCGGCCTGGTGGCCCTGCCCACCGGCCGGGCCAGCCTGGGCGTGGTCTTCGCCGCCGTGGTCGGCGCGGTCGGCTGGAACCTGCTCACCTGGTACTTCGGCATCCCCTCCTCCTCCTCACACGCCCTGTTCGGCGGCCTGGTCGGGGCGACCCTGTTCGCCAGCGGCGGCGTGGTGCTGTGGGGCGGAATCGTGCAGAAGGTGCTCGTTCCGATGGTGGTCTCGCCGGTGGTCGGGTTCACCCTGGGCGGGCTGGCCATGCTGGCCGTCATGTGGGGGTTCCGGCGCGGGCAGCCGGGCAAGCTGAACCGCGGGTTTCGGTTGGCACAGAGCGTCTCCGCGGCGGCGATGGCGGTGGGGCACGGCATGCAGGACGCGGCGAAGACCATGGGCATCATCGTCCTGGCCCTGTTCATCGGCGGGTACCAGGACAGCGACACACACATCCCGCAGTGGGTCTTCTTCTCCTCGGCGACCGTGCTGGCGCTCGGCACGTACGCGGGCGGCTGGCGGATCATCCGTACCATGGGCCGGCGGGTGATCCACCTCGGCCCGCCGGAGGGTTTCGCCGCCCAGATCGCGGCGAGCACCGTGCTGTTCGCCACCTCCCGGCTCGGCCTGCCGATCTCCACCACGCACACCATCACTTCGGCGATCATGGGCGTAGGCGCGACCAAGAAATTCTCCGCGGTGCGCTGGGGCGTGGCCGGCAATATCGTGATGGCCTGGATCCTCACCTTTCCCGGCGCCGGCGCGATCGCCTGCCTGGTCTACTTCCTCCTCCGTCCGCTCTTCTGACCTCTGCCGCCCGCCGCCACCCACCCGGCGATCATGCCATCAGAGGCGACAAAACGGACGTTTTGTACGACTAATCTCACGATCGACGAGGGGTCGAGGATGCGGGAGCGAGGGTGCCTCGTCAGGTGTACGAGACGCCGATCTGGGCGCGGATGGTGTCCAGCAGCTCCATCATCTCGAGCGTGACCGAGTGCGGCACGAGCGGGCTCTCCAGCAGCCCGTCACGCAGGCAGCGCTGCACTTCGGCGGCCTCGAACTGGTAGCCGCGACCGTCGAAGTCGAACGTGACCTCCTCGGGATCGGCATTCTGGCGCACCACCGTGAACGACCGGGTGCAGAAGAACGGCGGCGCGAACTCGATGCGGCCCCGGGTGCCGGTAACCACCGCTCCGGTCCGCGTCCAGCCCACGATCCCGCAGCTCAGCGTGGCCACCGCACCGCTGTCGTAGCCGAACACCAACCCCGTGTTCTCGTCGACGCCCTCCGGGCTCAGCTTCGCCCACGCCCGGATGTGGTCCGGCAGGCCGAGCACCAGCAGCGCCATGGTGATCGGGTAGACGCCGAGGTCCAGCAGCGCGCCACCGCCGAGCACCTTGGCCCGCAGCCGGTGCGTGGGTTCGAACGGCCCGGCGATCCCGAAGTCCGCCTGGACCGAGGTCACCTCGCCGATCGCGCCGTCGGCGACCATGGCCACCGCGCGGCGGACCGCCGGGTTGCACCTGGTCCACATGGCTTCCATCAGGAACACGCCCTTGCGCTGGGCGGTGGCCACCAGGTCGCGGGAGGTGGCCAGGTCGAGGGTGAACGGCTTTTCGCAGAGCACGGCCTTGCCCGCCTCGAGGCAGAGCGCGGCCGCGGCGTGGTGGGCCGCGTGCGGTGTGGCGACGTAGACCACGTCGACGTCCGGGTCGGCGGCGAGCTCGGCCCACGAGCCGTAGGCCCGGGGGATACCGTGCCGGCTGGCGAACAGCTCCGCGGCCTCGGGCGTCCGGGAGCCGACCGCGAGCACCTCGGCGTCGGGCAGCAGGCGCAGGTCTTCGACGAATGAGGTGGCGATTGCGCCGGTGCTGAGGATTCCCCAGCGGATGGGTCCTGATATCACAGGAAGATGATGACTGAAGAATGGGTGTTGCCGGCAGCCATGGCGGAGCGTGTCCGCCGGTTCGCCGCATCCGGGGCGGCGCCCGCGACGCCGCGAGTGGCGGCCACCGTCGTGCTGCTGCGGCCACCGTTCGAGGTCTACCTGGTACGCCGGGCCGCGACGATGGCGTTCGCCTCGGGCATGTACGCGTTTCCGGGCGGGAGCGTGGAGCCGTCCGACGCCTCGATCGCCGCCGCCGCCGTCCGGGAGGTGCTCGAGGAGACCGGCGTACTGCTGACGGCGGATGCGCTCGTGCCGTGGTCCCGCTGGATCACCCCGGAGTTCGAGCCGCGCCGCTTCGACGCGTACTTCTTCCTGGCCGCGCTGCCGCCCGGCCAGAGCGCCCGCACGGTGGGCGGGGAGGCTGACCACGCACTCTGGCGGTCGCCGGCCGCGGCGCTGGAGCTGCCCATGCTGCCGCCGACCTCGCGTACGCTGCGCGAGCTGGCCCAGTACTCCACTGTGGAGGAGGCGCTGGCCGCCGCCGCGGGGCGCGACGCGACGAAACCGATCTGCCCGCGCGTGGTGGGCGATCGGCTGGTCTACTAGCGACGGTCAGCCGAAGCGGCCGGCGATGTAGTCTCGGGTCTTCGGCACGCTCGGGTTACCGAAGATCTTCTCAGTGTCGTCGTACTCCACCAGCCGGCCGGGCTCGCCAGCGACGTCGATGGAGAAGAAGCCGGTCTTGTCGGAGACCCGGGCCGCCTGCTGCAGGTTGTGCGTCACGATGACGATGGTGAAGCGATCCTTCAGCCCGAGCATCAGGTCCTCGATCGCCAGCGTGGAGATCGGGTCCAGCGCCGAGCAGGGCTCATCCATGAGCAACACCTGCGGCTCCACGGCGATCGCGCGGGCGATACACAGCCGCTGCTGCTGGCCGCCGGAGAGGCTGGCCCCGGGCTTGTTCAGCCGGTCCTTCACCTCGTCCCACAAGTTCGCCGAGCGCAGCGCGCGCTCCGCGGCCTCCGCCAGGGCCGGCTTGCTGCGTACGCCGTTCAGCCGCAGCCCGGCGACCACATTGTCGAAAATGGACATGGTGGGGAACGGGTTGGGCCGCTGGAACACCATGCCGATCACGCGCCGGACCGCGGTGACGTCCACATCCGGGTCGTAGATGTTCTGGTCGTCCACGGTGAGCCTGCCCTCCACCCGGGCGCCCGGCAGGACCTCGTGCATCCGGTTGATGGAGCGCAGGAAGGTGGACTTGCCGCATCCGGACGGGCCGATCAGGGCGGTCACCGACTTGGGCTCGATGGTCATGGTGATGCTGTCGATCGCCTTGAACGACCCGTAGTACGCGGTGACCCCGACCGCTTCGATCCGCTTGGCCATCGTGCCACTTCCTTCGGCGGTTGGACATCAACGAGCGAGCGGGCTGCGCCCGGCGACCAGCTTGGCCGCGATGGTGAGGATCAGGACCAGCGCGACCAGGGTGAGCGCGGCCGACCACGCGCGCGCCGGGGCGTACCGGGAGGCGTCACCGGCCTGCTGGAAGGTGAGCAGCGCCAGCGAGTTCTGGTTGTCCTGGAACGGGTTGACGTTGATGGAGGCGCCGCCGCCCGCGACCAGCAGCACCGGCGCGGTCTCCCCGGCCGCCCGGGCCAATGCCAGCATCACGCCGGTGACGATGCCGGGTAGCGCGGTGGGCAGCACGATCCGCAGAACCGTCTTCCACTTCGGCACGCCCAGGGCGTACGCGCCTTCCCGCAGCGACGCGGGAACCAGCCGCAGCATCTCTTCTGTGGAGCGTACGACGGTGGGCAGCATCAGCACGGTGAGCGCGAGCGCCGCCGCGAAGCCCGAGTAGCCGGGCCGGCCGCCGTTGAGCTTCGGAGAGATGACCAGCACCCAGAACGACAGGACGAACAAGCCAGCCACAATGGACGGTATGCCGGTCATCACGCCGACGAAGAACCGGATCGTGCCGGCGAGTGGGCCCCGCCCGTACTCCACGACGTATATCGCTGCGCAGATGCCGAGCGGTACCGTGATCAGGGTGGCTATGCCGGTCTGCTCCAGGGTGCCGACGATGGCGTGGTACGCGCCGCCGTTCGCGT
>Ga0310834_100766_pt1 | contig 27801 bp, 24 predicted proteins | sample SM_ome_2_FD_201314 | JGI IMG/M metagenome (GOLD analysis project Ga0310834, IMG submission 201314) | Sorghum-adapted microbial communities enriched on stacked mutant (SM) sorghum from Joint BioEnergy Institute, Emeryville, California... ... | reverse complement strand
CCGCGCGGCCGCCGCGAGCTGGCGTTCACGCTCGCGGGCAGCGGTTCGGGCGGCGCGGGCCCAGCGGCGGGCCAGCCGGACGACGAACCCACCGACCACGGCGAGGACCATGGTCCCGATGAGCAGCTCGGCGTTCTCGGGATCGGTGACCCAGCTCGTGATGCCGGCCGACAGGACAAGAAACGCCCCACCGCCCAGGTCGACCGCCGCCGAGCCGGCCCGGGCCGCGATGATCCACAGCACTCCGCAGACAGCGGCGAAGCACCAGAAGCCGGCGACCAGGGGCGCGTCGAAGACCCAGCCGGCCAGGTAGAGGCTGCCGCAGGCGAGGGCGGCCAGGCCGGGGGCGGCTCGCGCCGCCACCACGGTCCCCCCGGCCAGGCCGGTCAGCCCAACCGAGAGCACCGAGCCGGCGAAGCCTTCGACGCGCGGATACACGATGGCCTCGGTGACGGCCACGGCCGCGACGAGCAGGCCGAGGAGGGCATCCCGGGCGCGCCAGTGGGGCGTTGTGCCGCGGACCGGCGTCGGCGGTGGCTCGGTCTGGCCGGGCTCGCGCAGCAGCCCCAACTGCCAGCGCAACTCGCTCGCCGCCTGCCGCGCGTGCTGGTGGATGTCGCGCACGACCGGCGTGGGATCGGCGAGGCCGCGGGCCGCCGACGCCGCTTCGGCCACGGCCACCAGTGTCCGACGAAGCTGGACGCCAATGTCGTGAGCGAGCCGGCGCCGCTCCTCGCGTACGGCCCGGCGGGCGACCGCGGCGGGGTCCACGTGGGTCAGCGCGGCGGCCCGGGCCGCCTCCTGCCGGGCCCGCCGCCAGGCGAGGGTGCCTTGCCGGACGACGAGGGCCAGCAGGGCGAGCACCACCGACCCGAACAGCCACTCGGCCAGCCCGCTGCCGGCGGTGAAGACCAGCAGCCCGGCCGCCGCCACCGACCCCGCGACGAGGCCGGTGACGACGACCAGCTGCGGCCGCGACATTGCGTCAGCATAAGAGCGCAGCGATCTCATGCGCTCGTGACCGCCGGTTCCGTTCGGCGGGCTGGCACCGCCTTCACGCCCAGCAGGGCGGTGCCGGCGACTGCCGTGACGGTCGCCCAGACCGGGCTTGCCCAGGCCGGCGCCACCATTCCGACCACGACGATGAGCGCGATGACGGGGGCGATGAGCGCGAGCACGCGCCCACCGATCCCGAGCGGGTTGGTGCGCAGCACCGCCAGCCCGAGCACCAGGGCGGAGCCGTAGGTCAGCACGAGGGCGAGCAACGCCAGCAGACCGGACAGGTCGTACAGCGGACCCTCATCGATGCCGAGGAGGCGCTGCAGCGGGTTGAGCACCAAGGTGCCGAACGTGAGCAGGGCGAAGCCCGTGAGCAGGGTCCGGCGGCTGATCCGCGCCGCCTTGTTCGCCCCGGCGAACCGATCGGCCTCCGCGACCAGCACCCAGCACAGGCTGGCGTAGGTCAATGCCTGGAAGATGGTGAAGACCACCCCGGCCGCCGTCGGCCCGGCCTCGTCGTCGGTAACGAATGTGTTGTGGCCGGTCACTCCGATGACCACGGCGTCGACCAGGACCGACAGGGTCAACCCGGCCGCCGCCGACACGGCCGCCACGTGGTGCTTGCGCATGTGAGCCTCCCATCCGGACAAGCGTCCCCGCGGACGCGGAATCAGGTGGGCGTCCTACGGACGCGGTGCGAGTAGGCGTCCCGCGGACGCGTGCCCTCACGGTCGCCCAGGCCGGCCCGGTGGCGCGTCCGCCGCCACGCAGTCATTCACGGCGCGCCAAGGAGGACGTACGCCTCATCCGGCCGAACGACGCCCGGGTCCTCCCCGGGGCGGGCGACACGAGATCTCGCGACTCACCCTGCCGGCCATCCGCGGTCGTGCCCGGACGGGGTGAAGCCCGTCCGGCGTCGAGGGAGGCTCTCCTGACGCAGCTCAGGTTTGGAGCGCGGTGGCGAGAAGGGCGGGGTCGAGGTTGCCGCCGCTGACGACGGCCACGACCGGACCGTCGCCGAGGCCGAACCGCTCGCGCAACGACGCCGCGTGGTGGCACCACGCCGCCGGGGCGACCGCGCCGCTGGGCTCGGCGACCAGGCGGTACTCGCGGGCCAGACTGCCCACTGTGGACAGTATCTCCGCCTCGGTGACGGTGACGATCCCGTCCAGGCGCGCCGCCAGGTGGGCGTAGGTGAGGTCCGACAGGTTGGTGCGCAGCCCGTCGGCCACGGTCCGCCCGGTCTGCTCGACCGGCCAGGTGACCAGGCGGCCGGCCGCGAGCGACTCGGCGGCGTCGGCGGCGAGCTCGGGCTCGACCCCGATCACCCGCGTCGCCGGGGAGAGCGCCCTCACGGCGGTGGCGACGCCGGAGGAGAGCCCACCCCCGCCGACCGGGACGAGCACGGCGGCCGGCGACGGGACATCGGCGATGATCTCCAGGCCCACGGTGCCCTGGCCGGCGATGATGTGCCGATGGTCGTACGGCGGCACGATCGTCAGCCCGCGCTCCTCCGCGATCTGCTGCGCCCGCTCCGCTCGCCGCGCGGCCGGCACCATCTCGACGGTCGCGCCCAGCCGGCGTACCGCCTCGACCTTCACCGGCGCCGATCCCTCGGGCATCACGACGACGCACGGGATGCCGGCCCGTCGCGCGGCCCAGGCCAGCGCCTGGCCGTGGTTGCCGGAGGAGTGGGTCACCACCCCGGCCGCCCGGGCCTCGTCCGACAGGGACGCGATGGCGTGCACGGCGCCCCGCACCTTGAAGGCTCCGGTCGGCTGCAGGCTCTCCGCCTTGATCAACAGGTCCGGACGGACGGGCGAGCCGACCACCGGGGTGCGCAGCACGACGCCGTCGACGGAGTCGGCGGCCCGGCGGATGTCGTCGATAGTCACGAGCATGTGCCGATCATGCGCCGCCGGGTGACCCGGCCCTCGTCCGGGGGTTGACCCGCCGCGTCCCGGACGGGTGACTGGTTCCCGCCCGCCCTCGGACGGCGCGAACCGTGCGATACGCATACGGCCATGGCCACACGGTGAGCCGGGCCATCGCGGGGCGCACGGGCACGCGGTGGGACGAGCCGTCCGGTGGGCATCGGTACCCGCACAGCATCGTCGCTCAAGGGAGCGTGACGTGTTCAACCCGCTCGAGCACAAGGGGCTCGCCCTCGACCGCCAGATCCGGAACTGGCGTGAGCTCAACGTGAAGCCCATAGATCCTGATCGGGCCGATCCCTACACCCGGTGCCGGATCATCGCGATGAACGGCATCGAGGTGGAGGCGGTCCTGTTCGACCACCACTTCGCGCGGGTCTGTCCGGACCCGGACGTCCGCCGTCAGCTGGCCTACCTGCGGTACATCGAGTCGCAGCAGCAGCGGACCGTCAACTGGCTGCTGCCGGGCGTGCCGAGCGCGCTGGAGACGACCATCGCGTACGAGCAGGTGGCGGTCGACCTGACCGCCTGGGTGGCCCGGATGGAGCCGGACCCGTACCTCAAGCAGGCGTACGAGTTCGGCGTGCTCGAGGACTTCGACCACCTCTACCGGTACGCGAACCTCTACGAGATCGTGGAGCGGCGCAAGGCCGAGAAGGTCGTGGACCAGTTGACCGAGGTGATGCCCGGCCGGCCCACCACCATGCAGCACCGGCACCCGTACGACAACGTGCGCGACCCGTACGACCGCGACTCCACCGCGCCGCTGTCCAAGCTGCACGCGCTGACCATCATGGCGGCCGAGCAGCAGACCATGAATTTCTACATGAACGTCGGTCCACAGTACATGGAGCCGATCGCCCGTCAGCTCTACCAGGAGATCGGGCTCATCGAGCAGGAGCACGTGACGCACTACGAGTCGCTGGTGGACCCGGGCGAGACGTGGTGGGAGCGGCTGGTCAACCACGAGTACAACGAGTGCTACATGTACTACTCGTTCCTGCAGCAGGAGCCCGACCCCGAGGTGCGGGCGGTGTGGGAGCTGCACCTGGAGATGGAGCTGGCCCACCTGCAGGTCGCCTGCGACCTCATGCGCCGCCACGACGGGCGCGATCCGGAGGAGATCCTGGCGCCGGCGCTGCCCGAGCCGGTGCGGTTCGAGCCGAACAAGGAGTACATCCGGCACCTGCTCGCCACCCAGATGGACCTGACCACGCTCGGCGCCGGCTACGTCCGCGAACAGCACGAGCGATTCGAAAAGATGCAGGCCCAGATCCACGGAGGCGAGCGGCCGCCGAGCGAGCGCGTGATCGACCAGCACCGCGAGATGTTCGGCGGCGAGTACCGCATCGAGGCCGCGGGACCGCATCCCGCCGAGGAGCTGCGGGAGGAGGCCGTCCGTGGCTGAGCAGCCCGGCCCCGGGGCCACGGTGGACGTGATCGACCTTCTGCTGGCCCAGCACGCCCGAATCGAGCAGCTCTTCCGCGACGTGCTCGACGCCGAGGGCGAGCAGCGCCGGCAGCGTTTCGCGGAGCTGGTGCGGCTGCTGGCCGTGCACGAGACGGCCGAGGAGGAGGTCGTCCATCCCTTCGCCCGGGTCCGGATCGACGCCGGGGCCGAGGTCGTCCAGGCGCGGCTGGCCGAGGAGCGCCTGGCCAAACAGCTCCTGGTCCGGCTGGCCGAGGCCGGCACCGACGCCCCGGACTTTGAGGATCGATTTATCGAGCTACGCGACGTCGTGCTGCTGCACGCGAAGCGGGAGGAGCGCTACGAGTTCCCGCACCTGCGACAGGCGACCGACGCGCGGATGCGGGAGCGCATGGCCGACGCCGTCCGGGTGGCCGAGATGGTCGCGCCGACCCGACCCCACCCCGGGGTCGAATCGGCGTCGGCCAACCTCCTGCTCGGCCCGGGCCTGGCGATCGTGGACCGCATCCGCGACGCCATCCGCGCCCGGCTGCGGCAGCCCGCGTAGCTCCGCCGCATCGCTTCGACACACCCAGCGATCGGCTCACCCACAGGTCCAACCACCGTAGGAGGTTCGCGTGACCAGCAAGCCCGGTGTCGAGCGCGGCGCCGCTGAGGAACAGTCCGGAACACCGCTCACCGAGACCGAGGTGCGCGCGTCCGAGCGGCCGCCGAGCCGGGGCGACCAGGCGTCCGGCCGCGAGGAACCGCAGCGGTCCCAGCCGCGCCACGAGCCCGACGAGGAGCAGGGCGGACACGCCTGACCGCCGGACGGCCGGGTCCACTGTGGAACGCCGGGGCCGTACCCCTCAGGCGGCGTCGGCCGCGCGGAGGGCGGCGACCACCTGGGCGGCCAGCTCCCGGTCGACCTCGTACGGCGTGTAGAGCGACAGGCGGGTGACGATCCCGCCGAACCGCCCCCGCAGGGCCGCGGCGACCTGCTCGGGCGTGCCGCTGACCGCGAACGCGTCGAGCACGTCGTCGTCGACCAGGTCGGCCATCTCGTCCCACGCCTGCCGCCGGGACAGGGCGTTGAGGCGGTCGTGCAGCTCGCCCCAGCCGTGCAGCTCGAGCACCGGCCGGTACGCCGGGGTGGAGCCGTAGAAGGCGATCTGCCGGCGCACGGCCCGTGCGGCCTCCGACCGGGCCTTCTCGTCGGCGCCGAGCACGGCCATCACCGACAGCACGCAGTCGAAGCCGTCGAGCGAGCCCCGGGCGTTGCGCACGGCCGGCAGCGTGCGCTCGCGCAGGTACGCCGGGGTCGTGAACGGATGGCAGAGGATGCCGTCGGCGACCCGGCCGGCCACGGTGGCCATGCGCTCGCCGACCGCGGCGAGCCAGATCGGCGGATTGCCGTACGGGTTCGGGCCGGGGTTGAAGAAGTCGGTCATCAGCGTGTGCTGGTAGAAGCGGCCCCGGAAGGCGAGCCGCTCGCCCGTCGCCCAGCAGGACCAGATCGCCCGCACGGCCGCGATGAACTCCTCCATGCGGGCGGCCGGCTGGCCCCACGGCATCGAGTAGCGGCGCTCGATGTGCTGCTGCACCTGCGAGCCGAGGCCCAGCCGCAGCCGGCCGCCGGAGATGAGCTGGATGTCGTTGGCCGAGACGGCCAGCGACATCGGGTTGCGGGCGAACGCCACCGCGATCGCGGACTGGAGCGTGATCCGGCTGGTCGCCCTGGCCGCCAGCGTCAACGCGGTGAACACGTCGTGGCGCGCCTCGGGGATGCCGAACCCGTCGTAGCCGTTCTGCTCGGCATCGGCGGCGCCGGCCTCGATGCGCAGCAGGTCGGCGCCGACGTCGGCGGGGGCATCGATGTGCATCGTCACTCCTTCTCGTTGGCCGGGCTCCAGGTGGCGAGGACGTCGGTGACGGTCACGGCGGCCGATGCCATGGGGCCGGGCGAGCCCGGGGTGCGGGAGAAGCGGGGCGCCGTCCCGGCCTGGGTCACGCCGTCGGCGACCACGTACGTCCGGCGATGGACCAGGTGGGGATGCTCGGCCGCCTCGGCGAAGCTGAGCACCGGGGTCACGCAGGCGTCCGTCCCCGCGAAGTGGGCGGCCCACTCGTCCCGGGTCCGGCTGGCGAAGGCCTCGGTGAACCGGCGGCGCAGCTCGGGCCAGAACGTCACGTCGTGCTGCCGGGCCGGGTCGATGTCGGTCAGGCCCAGGCCCTGCAGCAGGGCCGCGAAGAACTGCGGCTCGAGCGCGCCGACCGCGACGAACTTGCCGTCCGCACAGGCGTAGGTGTCGTAGAAGGGCGCCCCGCCGTCGAGCAGGTTGCTGGCGCGCTCGTCGCGCCAGGCCCCCCGGGCCCGCATGCTCAGCTGCAGCTGGGCCAGCAGGGTCGCGCCGTCGACCATGGCCGCGTCGACGACCTGCCCCTGGCCGGACCGGCCCCGCTCCCACAGCGCGGCGAGCACGCCGACGAGCAGCAGCATCGAGCCGCCCCCGTAGTCGCCGATGAGGTTGAGCGGGGGCGGCGGGGACCCGTCGGCCCGGCCGATCGCGTGCAGCACCCCGGTGAGACCGATGTAATTAAGATCGTGGCCGACCTCCCGGGCCAGCGGACCGTCCTGGCCCCAGCCGGTCATCCGGGCGTAGATCAGGCGGGGGTTGCGCTCGCGGCACACCTCGGGGCCGAGGCCGAGCCGCTCCATCACCCCGGGCCGCAACCCTTCCAGCAGGACGTCGGCCCGGGCGGCCAGGTCGAGGGCCGCGGCCCGCCCCTCGGGAGTCTTCAGGTCGAGCACGACCCGCCGGCGCCCGCGCTTGAGCGGGTCCGCCGTGTCCGGCCGTCCCAGCGGGAGGGAGGGCGGCCCGGGCCGGTCGACGCAGACGACGTCGGCTCCGAGGTCGGCGAGGATCATGGCCGCGTGCGGGACCGGGCCGATCGCCGCGAACTCCAGGACCCGCAGTCCGCGCAGCGGGCCGCCTCCGCCGGGCATCTCGCCGGTGCCGTCCGACATTCCCTCCTCCTCAGCTGTCCGGTTGCGTCAGGATACGAGCGATCGCCTCGGCCCGATCCAGGCCCGGAGCCTCCGCCAGCACCGTCAACGTCTCCGGCTCGTAGCGGCTCAGCGTGGTGCCGTCGAAGCGGAGGATGCGGCCGGTCACGCCGGCGGTGGCGTCGCTCAACAGGGCCACCACCGCGGGCGCGACATCCTCCGGCGAGCCGAGCCGGGGTCGGTCGGGCCGCGGGTCGAGGGCCGCCATGTCCGTGGCGGCCAGCGGCGAGATGGCGTTGACCCGGATCCCCACCGCGGCGCCTTCGCGCGCCCAGGCCGCGGTCATGGCCGCCACCGCCCCCTTGGTGGCGCCGTACGCGCTCATGCCGTCGAGGCCGAACCGGGCGCCCGAGACGACGGTGACGATCGAGCCGCCCGTCCCCTGGCTCACCATGGCCCGCATCGCGTGGGTGGCGCAGAACTGCACGCCGAGCACGTTCACCTCGACGATCCGCCGCAGCGCGGCCTCGTCCTCCTCCCACGGTCGGGCGTGATGGATGATGCCGGCATTGGCCACCAGGCCGTCGATGCGTCCGAACCGCCGCACCGCGGCGTCGACCATCGCGGCGGCGACGGACCACGACGCGACCGACCCGGCCACGTGGACGGCCCGGCCGCCGGCGGCGACGATCGCGCGAGCGCACTCGTACGCGCTGTGCTCATCGATGTCGTTGACGACGACGTCCGCCCCGTGCGCCGCGCAGGCGAGCGCGTAGGCGCGCCCCAGTCCCTTGCCGGCGCCGGTGACGACGATCGACCGTCCAGATAGGAGGGTCATGCGCCGCGATCCGACGTCGGGGCCGGGTGGGGGCCGGGGTTCGGGTCGGGCCCGGCGCCCTGGGGAGCGCCGACGTCCGGGCCGGTCTCGGGCCCGAACAGCTCGAGAAGCGCCTTCTTGTTGATCTTTCCGGTCGCGTTGGTCGGCAGCGCGGGGACGACCCGGAACAGCTCCGGCTGCTTGTGCCGGGACAGGCCGGCCCCGGTGACCGTACGGCCGAGCTCCTCCAGGGTCCAGTCGGAACGCGTCGAGACGATGGCCGCGCCGATGCGCTCGCCGAGGCGCCCTCCCGGCACGCCGACGACCGCCGCCGCCCGGATGTCGGGGTGGGCCTCGAGCGCCTGCTCGATCTCCCGGGCGCTGAACTTCTCGCCGCCCCGGTTGATGATGTCCTTGATCCGTCCCGAGATCCGGACCCAGCCGTCCTCGCCCAACCACCCGAGGTCGCCGGTGCGCAGCCAGCCGTCGGGGGTGAACCCGCGCTCGTTGAGCTCCGCGCGGACATAGCCGAGCATCATTTCCGGACCGCGCAGCTGCAGCTCGCCGACCTCACCCGGCCCGACCGGATGGCCGGAGTCGTCCAGCACCCGCAGCGACACGCCGGGCGCCGGCGTCCCGTCGGTCTCGGCCCGCAGCTCGAGGGGATCGAGCTCGCAGGCGGTGGTCGCGGTCGGCAGCTCGGTCATGCCCCACAGCCGGTAGGCCGCGATGCCCAGCTCCTGGGCGCTGCGGATCAGCGCCGGCGGGACGGCCGCCCCGCCGCAGCAGTACTGGCGCAGCGCGGAGCGGTCCCGGCCCGCCGCCGCGTAGGCCGCGAGCAGCTCGCGCAGGAACGGCGTCGCGCCGGCCATGTAGGTGGCGCCGGTCCGCTCGATGAGGTCCACGCACAGCTCGGGGTCCCACCGGGGCATCAGCACCGCGGCCGCGCCGACCCGGGACGGAATCATGAAGCCCTGCAGCAGGCCGGTGATGTGCGTCATGGGCGACGCCATCACCATGCGGTCGCGGAAGGTGACGCCCCACTCGGAGATGGTCGTCCGCAGCTCGTGCTGCAGGGCCGCCACCGAGTGGACCACGCCCTTGGGCTCGGACTCCGTGCCCGAGGTGAACAGCACGAGGCAGGGATCGTCCGGGGCGGCCGGCACGACCCCCGACGGCAGCCCGCCGGTCCCCGCGACGTCGGCCGACCGCCAGCCGGCCCGCTGGCCGGAGGTGAGCAGCCGTACGTTCACGGTGTGTGAGATGTCTTTCAATGCATCGTCGAACTCGTCGGGGTACTCGCGGCGCGGGTCGGTGCCGAAGGTGACGATGCCGGTCGGGCGCACCTGGTCCAGGACACTGCGGATCTCCCGCGGGCCGTACAGGGGCACGATCGGGCTGCTGATCGCCCCGATGCGCCAGATCGCCGCCGCCGTCGCGACCGCGTCGGCCCCGGTCGGCAGCAGCCAGCAGACCGCGTCGCCGGGCTGCACCCCGCCCTCGAGCAGGCTGCGCGCGATTGCGGCCGACCGGGCGGCGAGCTGAGCGAAGCTCATCGAGCCCGAATCGGTGATCACGCTGGGGCGGTCCGGCCACTTCGTGGCCCGATGCTCCAGCAGGTAACCGATCCGCTCGTCGGTGAAGAACCCCTGCTCCCGCCAGGCCGCCACCTGGTCCGGCCCGACCACGCGGGGGCGGCGGTGCCAATCGGCCACCTTCATGACGTCCTCCCGGCCCTCACGATGTCCGCCACACGGGCGGTCGCTTCTCCAGGAACGCCTGCGGGCCCTCGGTCGCGTCGGGGTGGTGACGGTGGCGCTGGATCAGCTCCCAGCCCAGGTCGAGGTCGGTGGCGATGAGGCGCTCCTCGAACGTCCGCATCACCCGCCGGCTCAACCGCACGGCCTCGGGTGAGTTGCTGGCGATCGTCTCGGCCAGGGCCATCCCCCGGTCCATCAGCGCGGACGGCTCGACCACCTCGGAGACCAGCCCGTACCGCTCGGCCTGCTCGGCCGTCAGCGACTCATGGCGCCCGAGCAGCACCAGGCGCCGGAGGATGTCCGGCCGCATCCGGAACAGCAGGTGCAGCGGCTCGAGCGCGCTGACCTGCCCGACGCTGACGTGGGGGTCGAGGAACCGCGCCGCCGAGGAGGCGATGCAGATGTCGGCGTCGGCCACGAAGTGCAGGCCCCCGCCGGCGCAGACCCCGTTGACCGCCACGATGACCGGGATCGGCAGGTGCGGGCCCGGCACGAAGTCAAGTTCCTCGGCGGCGGTGTCGCCGACCTTGGTCCGCGGCACCGACAGCATCGAGGCGTCGGCGCCGGCGCAGAACGCCTTGCCGGCCCCGGTGAGCAGCACCGCCCGCAGGCCCGGCGCCTGCGCGGCCGTCCGCCACAGCGCCGCCAACGCGTCCATGAGCTCGTCGTTGAGGGCGTTGGCCACCTCAGGGCGGTTCAGGGTCACGACCAGGGTCGTGCCGACCACCCGGCTGAGCAGCACCCCCTCGGCCCGCTCCAGGTCGCGGTTCTCGCCACCCGTCGACACCGGCACCTCCTCGTCACCGTTGCCCGCGGTCACCGTCGGCCCGCAGTCACCGTGCCCGCGCGGGTCACCGTGCGCGCGCTGTCCCCGCCGGGCGCGCTGTCCCCGCCGGGCGCGCTGGGCCCGCCCGGCGGGTGTCGGAGCGGGCTTCAGGCTGCGTCGGGGCTTTCGTCAGGAGGGAGTCCTTCCTGACCAGGGAAGGACTCCCTCCTGACCCTCAGTGCCCAAGAAGGACGTCTTCCTGCCCGCACACCCTCGGACGTCACCCGCCGCCCGACGTCGCGCAAATCATATATATCTTTCGGGTCGCCGGGAAGACCGCCCACCCGAGGATCTCGGTGGGAGTGGGATGTACCACGTACGCCAAGCCGGCTACCGGCACCTCGAGATTGTCGCCCGGGCCCGGTCCGGACTCACCGGATGCGCCCGTCACGGGAAGCCGGCGCCCGCGTCCGAGGCACGAAGCCGGGCCGCGGCGCCCACGGCCCGAGCCGCCCCGCGCCCGACTCAACCGCCCCGCCCGGGGCCTAGTCCGACGGAGGACCTCCGTTGGCGCCCAGGCCCATCCGGGGCATGCCGTACTCGTCGAGCATCCGCACCGGACCGGCGTCCTCCGAGGCGACGTAGAGCTGGGACGCGGCCAGGTGGGACCGGGTCAGCTTCCCCGCCAGCTCGGCGTCACCCGCCTCGATCGCGTCCGTGATGGCGTCGTGCGCCTTCAGCACCGACCGACGCAGGGTGATGTTCGGATAGCTGGACTCGTCGGCGGCCTTCCGCGCCCAGCCCCGTTCCTGGACGCTCCAGATGGCCTCCATCATGCCGGCGAATATGCGCAGCGTCTGGTTGCCCGCCGCGTCGACCAGCGCCTCGTGGAAGCTGCCGGCCGCCTCGGTGAACGCCGGGCCGTCCTCGACCCGCTCGGCGGCGGCCTCGTTGACCTTGCGCAGCCGCGCGGCGACCCCGGCCCGGTCGGGGCGCAGGGCGGCCTGCTCGGCGCACCAGGGCTCGAGGAGGTTGCGCGCGGCCGCCAGGTCCGGCATGGGGATGGCGCGCGAATGCAGCAGCAGACCCATGTGGTAGGCGGCCGTGTCGGGCGTGGGACTGCGGACGATGAAGCCGCCGACCTTGCCCCGCCGTACGGTCAGCAATCCCTCGGTCTCGAGGATGCGGAACGCCTCGCGCAGGCTCGGCCGGCTGGCGGGGTACTGCTGCAGCAGGACCGCCTCCGGGGGCAGCTCGGCCCCGTCGGCGAGCTCGCCTTCGAGGATCCGCAGACGCAGGTGCGCCGCGACCGCCTCGGCCACCCGGGGCGTGCGCAGCGGCAGGGGACGCGGGCGCGACGCCATCTCCCCGCCGACCTGGGGCGGCGCCTCACTCGTCGGCGTACGGTTCTCGGGCGACGCGGACTGCTGTCGAACCGGGCGGCTGCTCCGGCGAGCCCGTGCCGTCGAGCGCGCGCTGCGCGCGGCCACTTCCTTGGTCACTTAGAGAGTCTCACCGCCGTCGACATAGATGGTCTGGCCCGTGATGAATGATGCCAGATCACTGGCGAGATGAACCGCCAGGGCACCGAGCTCGCGCTCGTCGCCGGTCCGGCGCATCGGAATTCGCTCCATCAGCCACGCCTGCCCCTCCGGGCTGTCGTGCAGGGCCTTGGTCATGCTCGTGCGGAACTGGCCCGGCGCGATCGTGTTGACCGTGATGCCGTACGGGGCCCACTCCTTGGCCAGCCCGCGGGTGAGCTGGGTCAGCGCGCCCTTGGCCACCTGGTAGCTCACCACGAGGTTGGGGGTGCGGGCGACGGCGCTGGAGGCGATGTTGATGACCCGACCCCACCGCTTGGCCAGCATGCCCGGCACGAACGACCGGATCAGGTGCAGCGACCCCCGGACGTGGGTGTCCAGAATGGAGTCCCATTCCTCGTCGGTCATGCCGACGGTCGCCGGGCCGGACCCGGGCTGACCGACCTTCTGCCCCGGATCGACGGGCAGCGGCACCACGGGCCGTTTGATGTTGATACCTGCGTTGTTGACGAGAATGTCGATGTCGCCGACCTCGGCCAGCACCCGCTCCCGCAGCCGGTCCAGGTCCTCGGCGTTGCGGAGGTCGGTGGGGAAGCCGAAGGCGCGGCCGCCCTCGGCGGTCACCGACGAGACGAAGTCGGCGAGCTCGTCGGCACTGCGGGAGACGGCGACCACGGTGGCGCCCGCCTGCGCCATGGCGGTCGCGATGGCCCGGCCCAGTCCTCGTCCCGCCCCGGAGACCAGGGCGGTCCGACCGCTCAGGGTGATCATGCTCGTCCTTTCGGTAGACCCAGTGCCCGTTCCGCGATGATGTCCCGTTGGATCTCCGAGGTTCCGCCGTAGATCGTGGCGCCCAACGACTCCAGCCGCTCATCGAAGATCGTCGGGTCGATGAGCGCCTGCTCACCGGCCACCTCGAGCGACAGGAGCGCGGCCCGCTGGACGGACTCCGATCCGAACAACTTGAGGGTCAGCCACGCCGGGGACAAGACGCCGGCCCACCGCTGGGCCGCGGTGCGCAGGCCCGTCAGGCGCAGCCCTTCCGCGTCGGCCAGCGACCGACCGAGCCGGACGAGCTGGGCATCGGTGAGCTCGGCGGCCCGCCGGGTCGGGTCCAGGGCGCGGTTGGTCTCGAGCCAGGTGTTGACCCAGATCATGTCCCGCTCGTGCTCGAGGCTCTCCATGGCCACGCGCCAGCCACCGTTGAGCGGTCCGAGCAGCGACTCCCGCGGCACCCGGACGTCGTCGAGGAACACCTCGCAGAACGACTCGATCGCCGGCCCCGCCGTCCGGATGGGCCGAACGTGCACGCCCGGGGTGGACATGTCGAGGATGAGACAGGAGATGCCCCGGTGGCGCGGCGCCTGGGGGTCCGTACGGACGTAGAGGGTGCACCACTGGGCCTCGTCGGCCTGCGTCGTCCAGACCTTCTGGCCGTTGACGACGAACACGTCGCCGTCGAGCGTCGCGGTGGTCCGCAGCGAGGCGAGGTCCGAGCCGGCCCCGGGCTCGGACATGCCCAGGGCCCAGCACTCGTCCCCGCGGGCCGCGGGGCGCAGCAGCCGGGCCCGCTGCTCGGGGGTGCCGAAGGCCCGGATGGCCGGGGCGGCCACCCCGGCGCCCTGGATGTTCAGCAGCCGGGGGACCCGCCGCTGCGCGCCGACCAGCTTGACGGCGAGCGCCTGGGGACCGTCCAGGTTGCGGCCGCCCTCGTCGCGGCCCCACTCCGGGATCAGCCAGCCCTCGTCGAAGGCCGCGGCCTGGTACTCGCGGCGCAGCACGACGTCACGGCGGTAGCGCTGGTAGTTCTCGGCGTAGTCGTCTGGCAGGAAGTCGTCGAGGAATGCGGTGAACTCGGCCACGACGTCCGCGGTCATCGCCTGCCCTCCCTCTCGATGCGGGCCGCGGCGAGGTAGAGGTCGTCGGGCGCGCCGAACAGGCTCGCCATCTGGTGGGCCCGCCGCAGGTAGAGGTGACCGTCGGCCTCGAAGGTCACCCCCATGGCCCCCAGGATCTGGATGAACCGGCCGGCGACCTGCACGGCCGTCTCGGCCGCGGACGCGTTCGCCAGCAGGCTGTTGCGTGTGGACAGATGGGGCCCGTCGGCCGCCTCGTTCATGCCATCGGTCCCACCGGCCGCCCCGGTCCGGTCCGACGAGAGGGCGACCGCCGCGCCGTACGTCAGGCTGCGGGCCCGCTCGACGCCGAGGTAGGCGTCGGCGAGCTGGTGCTTGATCGCCTGGAACGAGCCGATCAGCGAGCCGAACTGCTGCCGCTGCAGCGCGTGGCCGACCGCGGCCTCGAGCGCGGCGGCGGCGATGCCGACCAGGTCGGCGGCGACGCACACCCGGGCGCGGGCCAGCGTCGGCTCGACCTCGGCCGGCGCCAGCGGCCGGCTCGCCCGACACGGCGCCCCGGCCAGCCGCACCACCGACAGCGGCCGCGACGGATCGATCAACGTCTCGCTCGGGACGACCTCGACGCCCTCGGCCGCCGGGTCGAGCGTCACCACCCAGGCCCGGTCGGGCGCGCGCAGGACCGCGGTCAGCGTGGCCGCGCCCACCCCACCGAGCACGTGCAGGCGGTCGGCGAAGCACCGGCCGTCGGTGACGGTCCCCTGGGCGAGGGCGAATCCGGCCGGGGCGGACCGGGCCTCGGGATCGTGGATACCGGCCGCCACCTGGGTCTGGTAGGCGATCACGGAGGGCAGCAGCGGCGTGGTGAGCAGGCTCCGTCCGGCCTCCTCCAGCACGACCACCAGGTCGATCATGCGGCCGAGCCCGCCCAGGTCCTCCGGCACGGCGATGTCGAGGTAACCGGCGTCGACGAGCGCGGACCAGCCCGGCGGCGCGGCCGACCCGCCGTCGTCCGCGGTCTCCGCCTTGTCGAAGGCGGCCCGCGCGGCGTCCGGACCGGGCAGGGTACGGAACAGGGCGCGAGCCGTGCTGGCGAGGTCGCGGGCGTCCTCGTCCGGAGCGAGCTGGGTCCAGTCGAGCATCATGGGCAAGCGCTTCCTCAATCGCCGCGAGCACGCTCGGCTCGCACGCCCAGATGCTATATCATTTAGATGTTGCCGCGATACCCGTTGCGACAAAGATCCTGAGACCGTGAAAGTCGCGATTCCGGTCGGGAAGTCCCCCTTCCCCGGTGACGGGTGTCAAACGATCGGTCGTGCCGATCGATGCACCCCTGAACCTGTGTGGAAGGCTGGTGCCGTGTACGCCAGCCTCGAACAGCTCCGCGAGACACTGGCCGCGCACCGCGGCGACGACATGCGCGCGCTGTTCGAGTACCACTCCGAGCGGGTGGCCGGGCTGGTCGCCAGCCAGCCGGACATCCCGGCCACGGAGACGACCATCGCCGGCTTTCTCAACGGGTTCCGTACGGCCGCGACCGCCCTCGCCGAGGACCCGCGCCTGTCGGCCGACACGATGCACCCCCAGCTCGGCGGCATCTACCTCTACGCCGTCGAGACGGTCAAGCCCGGGAGCGAGGCCGGGCAAGCCGACCAACCGACCCCGGATCCCCGCCGCTTCTTCGCCCGGCTCAGCGAGACGCTGGTGACCGAGCCGATCTACCTCGACCTCACCGAGCGTGAGCGCCTCGCCGCCCGGGAGACCGTACGCCGGGCGTTCGCCGAGACTCCGGACGTACCGGTCAACGCGGCCAGCCTGGCCGGGTTCGTGCTCGGCCTGCTCTACGCGACCCCGTTCATCGCCGAGCGCGCCATCCCGACGATCGTGGCGCTCATGGACGCGGCGCGAGCCCTGCTGCCGCCCGAGCCCTGACCACCGCCGTCGACGCGGGCCGGGCATCCCGCCGGCGCGCTCCGGGTGACACGGGCCCGGACGACCGAGCCCGGACTACCGATCCTCGGTGGCGGCGGCCCGCCGGGTCCGGGTCGGCCGGATGCGGTAGCCCTGCTCGGCCGACCGTACGGTCGCCAGCTGGCGGGCGATCTCCGCCTGGCGCTGCCACGGGCCGTACCCCTGGCCGGCCGAGACGAGCCGATCGAGCGCCGCCCGGGTCTGCTCCGAGACGTTGCCCGCGGGCTCGTCGCGCCACGGCGTGCCCGGCAGCGGCATGAACGTATGGGCATGGATCCGAGCCCCGAGGTCGGCCAGGCGCTCGGCGAAGCGGATGGTGGCCTGCTCGTCCTCCGGCGTCTCGCCGGGCATGCCCACGATGATGTCGACGTGCGGGATGAAGCCCTCCTGCCGGGCCAGCCGCACCGCCCGCTCCACCTCCGCCACCCCGTGCCCGCGGTGGCTGCGGGCCAGCACCGTGTCCGAGCCGGACTGGCCGCCGATGATCAGGTTGTCGTTGGCCACGTACCGCTTGAGCAGCCGCAGCGCCTCGACGCTCACGTGCTCGGGCCGGACTTCCGACGGGAAGCTGCCGAAGAAGATGCGGCCCTCGGACGGCAGCTCGGCCCGCACGCCGGCGAGCAGCTCCTCGATGGCATCGAGGTTCACCGACGTGTCCGGCGACCCGTACGACAGCGAGGTCGGCGTGATGAACCGGACGTCCCGCTTGCCCCGGGCCCGCATGATCCGCACGTGCTCGCGCACGCTCGCCACGCTGCGGTGCCGGAACCGGGCCTTGAACATGAACGGGGTCTGGCAGAACTGGCAGGCGTAGACGCAGCCCCGCGTGATCTCGATCGGGTTGGTGAGGTTCCGCTGGTGCGGAAAGGCCGGGTAGTGGTCGAGGTCACGGGTCACCGCCGGGGCGGCCCGGACCATCGCCCCGTTCTCGTCGAGGTGCGCCGTGCCCGGCACCGCGCGCCAGTCGCCGCCGGTGGCCAGGGCCTCGACGAACGCGGCGAAGGTGTGCTCGCCCTCGCCGATCGCCACCGCGTCGAAGCCGTTCCGCAGCGTCACCAGCGGCTCCGCCGTGGCGTGCACGCCGCCGGCCAGGTGCAGCACCGCCTCCGGCTCGGTGGTCCCGACGCCGGCCCGCACCTGGGCCAGCTCCTCGACCGCGCTCAGGAAGTCCGGCGAGTAGAACGACCAGGCGACCAGCACGCGGTGCCCGCGGGCCAGGGCGGCCCTGATGTGCTCGACGGTCTCGGCCACCGTCCGGCCGAACTCCACGGTCACCGGGACGCTGGGCGGCTCCACCTCCAGCGCCGCCAGGCAGACGTGCTGGCCGTACGTGTTCGTACGCCGGTAGCGCAGGACTACCGTCAGCCCACCATCCACCGTGGACGCCCACCTCTCCGCTCGCCGCGCCGATCGCCACCGGCCGTCGCGTCGCGGCCCGATTGCGGCAGGACGCGCCCGGTCAGTGGCCCGCGAGAATCATCGCGCTCGTGGGGGCGTGGCCGTCACCCGGGCCGTCGAAACTGGCCTGGCCTCCGGGGCGGAACGCGCGACCACGCTCGGTGGGCCGCCGGGCTCAGCGGTCGCCCTCGGGGGCCACGAGCCGGTAGCCGGTCACCAGCTCGGGCTCGATCACCACGACCGTGTCCATGGTCATGTCCGCCCACGGTTTCAGGGCCGCGCTCAAGCGGGCGACCTCGGCCGGGTCGTTCAGGGTCCGGGCGTAGCCGGTCACCACGACGCTCCACCCCGTGCGCATGTGCGGGTCGAGCTGGTCGGCCTGGTAGGCGACCACCGTGGCCTCCTGGGCGGCCTGGCCCAGCTTCGCGGTGAGGCGGGTGCGGATGACGACGCGGCCCTTGTCGACCAGGTGGTTGACCGGCCGGATCGCGGGCAGCGCGTTCTGGGTGAAGACGACGCGGCCGTAGGGGACGCTGGCCAGCAGCGCCATCGACTCCTCGCGATCGAGCTCGACCATGGTGCGCGGCCCGTCCGACCCGGCGGCCGCCGTGTTCGGCACCGTCTCCTGTCCCGTCACCTGATCGCCTCGATTCGCTCGGTCCTGCGTCATCCGGCTCTTGTCGTCATCCGGCTCTTGTCGTCATCCGGCTCTTGTCGTCACCCGGCTCGGCCATCGTTCGGGCCCGACCGGTCGGGGTGCCGCGGCGTCCGCTCGACGACGGGGGCGACCAGGCCCAGATCGCCGTCATAGCGACGGTAGAGGAGGTTACCCCGCCCGGTGTCGTGGTCGGTGAAGAACAGGAACGGCAGCCACCCGTCGACCAGCCACCGGACGGCCTGGTCCCGGGTCAGCACCGGGGTCTTGCGCGGGTTCACGGTCAGCGCCAGCGACCCCGCCAGCGTGGGCGGGCGCATCGTCGCCTGCCGGGCCAGGGCGAGCCCCACCGGTCCGGCCCGGTAGACGACCGCGTCCTCCCCCGTCTCGGCATCGGTGTAGAGGAAGACGTCGTAGTCCATGGCGTGCAGCGTCGCCGCCGCCTGGCATGGCCGGGCGACCCGCAGCCGGTAGGTCTTCTCCCGGACGATGCGACCGTCCCCGGGCATGCCCAGGCTGCGCCGCTCCGGGTCCGGCCAGGGCCACGGCTGCCAGGTCGTGCTCAGCCGCGTGATCTGGCGGTCCAGCCGGGCGGCCGCCGTGGCGATGGCCGCCCCGACCGTCGGGCCCGGGACCTGCACGCGGGCCGGGGCCCCGCACACGCGCAGGTTGACCTGGACAAGGCCTGGCCCGCCACACGCCGCGCCGCTGACACGGACCCGGGCATCAGCGACCACGCGACGGTGGCGGGCCTGGACGTTTCGCACCATCTCCTCGGCGCTGTCGCGCTCCTGCGGGCTGACGCCGCCCCGCACCTCGACGGTGAGGCCGGCTCGCCCGTTGCTCGACGCAACCGGCACAAGCGTGACAGGCATGGACAAATCGGCTCCCTGGGCATGGAAGAGGGGCCCATGCTCGCGCACCACGGTCGTCGATCGGCAGGGCCGAAAGTCCCATCTTTGGGCCGCGCCGCCGTCGGACACCGGACCGTGGCGACACGCGTCGCCGGCCGGCCGAACCGGCCGACAGGTGCTGTATCGGGCCGATCACCGACCGTAGGATGCCCGTGGCCTTCGAGCAGAGAGGAACATATGAATACGGAACCTGCGAATAATGTGGAGGTACGTCGGGCGACCCGCGCCGACCTCGACGCCGCGGCGACCACATTGGACCTCGCGTTCCGCGACGATCCGGTCAGCTCCTGGCTGTTCCCCGACCCGGCCGACCGGGCCCGGCTGCACCCCGGCTTCATGCGGCTGTTCGTCGAGTCCGCGCTGGAGGCGGGTGAGGTGTACCTCGCCGGGGACGCGTACGGCGCGGCCGTGTGGTTCCCGGTGGACCCGGCGCAGCCCGACGACGACGGGGAATTCATGGAACGCCTGGCCACGCACTGCGGCCCGTACGCGCAACGCCTGCACGAGATCCTGGGCACGATGCAGGCCCACCACCCCACCGAGGAGACGCACCTCCACCTCGCCTTCATCGGCGTCCGGCCCGATCTGCAAAACCGGGGCATCGGCACGGCGCTGCTGCGGCACCAGCTCCTCCGCCTCGACGCCGAGGGCCGGCCGGCCTACCTGGAGAGCAGCTCACCCCGCAACATCCCGCTCTACCTGCGGGAGGGCTTCGAGCGCATCGGCGGCTTCACGCTGCCGAACGGCGGGCCGGAGATGGTCCCCATGTGGCGCAAGCCCCGCTGACACGAGCCAGACGGGCCGGGTTGATCGAGCTGCGACAGGATTTGGCCAGCCCGGCCCGTCACTCGCCGTCGTGTCCGAGGATCTCGGCGACCGAGAGCGTGGTACCGGCGTAGGCGAGGGGAATGTCGTCGCCGGGCCGATACTCGGTACGGGTGCGGTAGCCCTGCGGCGTCGGCGACGTGTGCTCGTATATCACGTCCCTCGTCACCACCCAGTAAACCCGGTACCCCGCTTTGCCATAAAGCCTGGCCTTGGTGTTGAGATCGATAAGAACGCTGTCGTCGGAAATCTCCACCACGAGGTGCACATCCGCGGGATTCCAGACTTGCAGGCGCGTTCCGCGCGTACCGATGGGCTTGGCATCGGCTCGGCGAACGAAGCAGTCCGGGTCAGGCAGAGAATCATCCGCGCCCACATCGAGGGTCGAGGTGCTCACGCGGACACCAGGCGCCCACAGCAGACGCGAGATCAACGCCTGGGTGTCGCCATGCCAGGACCCGATCACCACGGGCCAGACCTCCCCTTCGACCAGCTCAACCCGACGGTCGAACGCCCCCGCCTCCCAGGCACGGAGAAACTCGGCGACGCTCCATCGGTAGGTCACCGGGGCAACGGACATACGGACATGCTATCTGTCCGGGATCAAGGTCGGTCTCGAAGCGCGAGTCTAGCAAGCCTCGGTTCGTTGTTTGTCCGTTGACTCGGCATACATCTCTTGTCCCCGGCGTAGCCGTCGAGTAGAGTACCAGCCGTGCCGGCAACGGACGTCTAGGGCAGCCAACTCTCAACGAGTCCGACGCGATCAACAGTGACGATCGGCACTCCGCCTGTCACGCTGATCGTCGACCCTCGGACTCGCAGCCACGCCGCCTGCAACTGGCCACCATTGCGGAGTTGTGCGTCCGTTTCCCTGGCACAAGAGATGTATAGATCATCCCGTCCTTAATGGACGGGCTCCATTTGTCGGAAATTACGTCCGACGGGCAACGGAAAACACACAGACGATCGGTGTGTCGAATACCGAGAGGCGATCTATGGGCGCTAGCGTCTAGCCGCTTGAGGCTCAAAGTCGGGAGGCTAAGAAACGTGAAAAAACTGACGGCTGAGCGCCTGCTGGCGGCGCTTTCGGAGAATCGGCGGGAAACCGGGATCGTCATCCACGCTGTATACCAGCCGGTAGGTGGACGGGGTGGCAAGATCATGCCCCCGACGTACCCGGACGGGCCCTACCTGCTCGAAGATCGTTGGATCGACGGTGTTAAGCAAAAGACCGTCGTACTCGACCAGGCGCCGTCGCAGGCGAACCGGGCGGAGGAGGCCCTGCTTCTCGCCCGCGACACCGGCCGGCTGGAACTGCCGATCTTCGAGCTCTCCCTCCAGACCGATGTCGGCCCAGTCCGGTTGACGTCGCTCGACTTCCCGCACCGGTACGCGGACGCCTACCTGCGCGACAGTGAGATCGACGGCAAGCGGTTCGACGCCAGCGAGTACGGTCAGGCCATCCGAAAGGCCACCGTGAACGACGTTCGGCCGCTCTACGCCCGCGAGCCGTACTCGCTCATCTACGGCGCTTGGGATTCCCACCGTAAGGGCCGCTGGCCGAAGTTCGCCCGCCTCTACACGTCGATGATGTACGGCCTCGACCCCGAGATCGGCGACCGCCGGGGCGGCCGGATGGATCCCACCAACCTGACCGGCGGGGTGGACGACGCGTCCAAGGCCGAGCAGGACTGGAAGTTCGTCCCCCACGGGGAGAAGGCCAAGGGCACGAAGCTCAGTGAGATCGGGCACGGCAACATCGCGCCCAACAAGACCCACGGCGGGGTCACCGTGCGGGAGATCCGGCGAGACGCGTGGATCTCCTTTGCCGGGCTGGAGCGTCTGCGGTTCGGCGACGCCTCACCCGAAGCGGCCCAGCTGGCCCGGGCCACGCTGGCGGCGCTGGCGCTGGTGGGTGACCGGCTCGCCTTCGGCCGGCCTTCGCTGTGGCTCCGGTCGGGTTGCGACCTCGCCCGGCAGTCGGAGGTCGTCGGCCTCGAGCGGGAGGGCGGCGAGGTCGAGCCGATCGAGATCGACGCCGCCGAGGCGATCGCGCTGTTCACACGGCTGCGGGACCAGGCGGCCGCCGCGGGCATCGTCATGGAGACCACCGTCGTCCCGGTCACCCCGACCAAGCAGCTCGCCGACGCGATCCGGTTCGCGGTGACCCAGGCCGCCCCGGGTTCAGCGGACTGACCAATGGCGCTGAGCATCGTCGCGCGGCTCCGGGACGGGCGGTACGACGCGGCCGCGATCCGCCCGTCCGAGCCGGAATGGCCACCCCATCCCGCGCGGTTGTTCTGCGCCTTGGTCGCCTCGGCGGGCGAGGCGGCCGACTGGGCCGCCCTGACCTGGCTGGAGACGGCCGGCCCGCCACAGGTGTGGGCGAGCCCGGTCGAGGAGACCGCGGTGACGCGGGCAGCCGGGTTTGTCGTCATCAACGCCACCGAACGCGGCGGGGGAAACCTGACCCGGCCCGGCCGCAGCAACGGCTACCGACAGCGCACCACGGTCATGCCGGCCGACCACGAGTTCGCCCTCGTGTGGCCGGACGCCGAGCCGGACGACGCCACCCTCGGCCGGCTGGTGCGGCTCGCCCGTCGCGTGCCGTACGTCGGCCGGTCGACCTCCTCGGTCGAGCTGACCGTGGTGCCGGACGTGGTCGAGGGCAAGGCGTCGTGGACCATCTACCGGCCGGCCCCGCTCGGGACACCGGGCGGACGACTCCTGCGGGTGCCGTACCCCGGGTACGTCGACGCGCTCCGGGCTGCCTACGACCGCGGCGACCGGGCCTGGGAATTCAGCCGGCCCCGAGCGTACGTAGCCAACCGACCCCTTGTCGCGTCCACAGTGGATGTCGAAGGGATCGACGCAGTGGACGTCGGCTCGGCGGACCGGAGCCCGGCGGACACCGGCCCGGTGGCTGGGCCGTACCAGGACCTGCTGGTCTGGGGCATCCAGCGGGGACGAATGGCGATCAGCGGCGACCGCATCCTCGGCGTGACCGCTGCCCTCCGCAAGGCGGTGCTGAGCCGGGTCCCGGACCCCATACCGACCCTGATCTCCGGCCATGGCGCCGACGGCCAGCCGCACGTGGCCTACCTCGGGCTGCCGTCGGTGGGTCACCGGTACTCCGACGGCCACGTGCTCGGCGTCGCGGTGGCCGTTCCCCGGGCGTTGGCGGCGGACGACCGGCGCACCCTGCTGCGGGCCCTGCTGGACGAGGCGGATCCGCTGGCCAACCTGACCGTCCCCTGGGGACGGCCGCTGGAGCTGGAATACCGGCCCGAGCGCACGCAACCGTGGGGGTTGGTCCCGGAACGGTGGACGGCTGGGCGGCGCGGGGCGTCCCGGTGGGTCAGTGTCACCCCGGTCATGCTCGACCGGTTCCCCAAACGGCACCACGGTGTCGCCGAGCTCCTGGCCCGGTCGCTCGTCGCCGCCGGATATCCCGAGCCGCAGGCGGTGGACATCCTGCCGACGACACCGGTCCGGGGCGGCGTCCACCGGCCTCGCTCGGCCACGCTGCCCGAGGGACGTCCCCGCCGGCCGTTTGTCCACTGTCGAGTCGAGTTCGCCACGCCCGTCGTCGGCCCAGTGATTGCGGGGTCCCTGCGCTACCTGGGCAGCGGGCTGTTCGTGCCGGAGAAGGACGGCGATGCTGACGCCGAGTGACTTTCCCCAGTTCTTCGCCGCCGTGCACCAGGACCCGAACGGCTCCGGTGCCCCGACGCCGTTCCCGTGGCAGCAGGCCCTGGTCGAGCGGATCTACCATCACGACGACGCGCGCACGGCCTGGCCCGAGATCATCGACGTGCCGACCGGCCTGGGCAAGACCGCCGTGCTTGACGTGGCGGTCTTCCTCGCCGCCGCGCGGCCCCCGTCCCCCTATCGGCGCATCTTCTTCGTCGTTGACCGCCGCATCGTGGTCGACGAAGCGCATGACCACGCCAAGCGCATCGCGACGGCGCTCGACAAGCCGGCCGACCCCGTCACCGCAGCGGTCGCGCAGGCGCTGAAACAGCCCGGGGACGACGAGGGTCCCGTGCTCGAGGTGGCCCGGATGCGGGGCGGCGTGACCTGGGACGCGCGCTGGGTCGACCGGCCCGACCGGTACGCGATCGTCACCGGCACCGTCGACCAGATCGGCAGCCGGCTGCTGTTCCGCGGGTACGGCGTCACCGCGGAGGCCCGGCCGATCGACGCCGCCCTAGTTGGAACGGACAGCCTCATCATCGTCGATGAGGCTCACCTGGCCGAGCCTCTGCTCGAAACCATCAACGCGCTGCGGGAGCTGGACCACGGGTTCGCCACCACCGGGCCGACGATCGTCCGTATGTCGGCCACGCACGCGCCCGGGGAGCAGCGGGTGCACACCATCAGCGCCGCCGACGAAGCCCATCCCGTGGCCGGCCCGCGGCTGCGCGCCCCGAAGACCCTGCACCTGGTCGAAGCCCGGACGACCCGGGCCGCCGCCGCGACCGCCGTTCCGGACGCCCTGGCTCGGCTCGCGCTGGCCCTGGCCGGCCCCGACCGCGTGGTGGGCGTGGTCGCCAACACCGTGGACCGCGCCCGGGCCGTCTTCGAGCGCGTACGGGACAAGCACGACGCCGTCCTGCTGACCGGCCGCAGCCGGCCGGTGGACCGGGAGTACCTGCTGGGCCAGTACTACCACCGCATCCAGGCTGGCCGGGCCGAGCCGCGTGGGCCGTTCATCCTCGTCGCCACCCAGACCATCGAGGTCGGCGCCGACATCGACCTCGACGCCCTGGTCACCGAGTCGGCCCCGCTGCCCTCGCTCGTGCAACGGCTCGGGCGGCTCAACCGGCGAGGCCGGCGCGACGCCGCTCCGGCGCTGGTCGTGCACGACACGTCGGTCGGTGACGACGACCCGGTGTACGGTCCGTCCCGGACGGCCACCTGGAACTGGCTCAAGCAACGGCCCGGGGCCGACCCGCTGGTCTACTCCGCCCGGCTGGCCGTGGACCGGCTCGACGGCGGGCTGGACGTGTCGCCGCTGGCCCTGCGCGCCCTGACCGCCGGCCACCCGCCCGAGCTGCGGCCCCAAGCCGAGTACGTGCCGGTGCTCCCCAAGGCCACAGTGGACGCCTGGGTGCGCACCGCGCCCGCACCCCACCCCGACCCGCCCATCGAGCCGTACCTGCACGGCCTCACCGAGTCGCAACCCTCCGTACGCCTGGTGTGGCGGGTCGGACTGCCCAACAATGACGCTGCCTGGGCCGCCCAGCGCGGAATGCCCGAAGCCCTGTCGCGCCTGCCGACGACGGCCGAGGAAGAGCTGGAGGTGCCGCTCGCCGCCGTACGCCGCTGGCTGAAGAACGGACGCGATACGCCACTGGTGTCCGATCAGGACATCGAAGCGGCGCTGTCCGCCGACGAGTCGGATGCCCCGCCGAAAGCGACCCGCTACCGGGATGACCAGGGTCGGGTCCTCGTGCTTCGAGTGGACGGTCGTGACGAGGCTTCGGTGATTCCGGCCGAGGACATACGACCCGGCGACCTCATCGTCGTCCCCACCGAGTACGGCGGATGCGACCGCTTCGGCTGGAATCCGGCGTCGACCGAGCCGGTCGTCGACGTCGCCGACCTGGCCGGCCGACGCGGCCGCCCGGCCCTGCGCATCGGCCCTCACCTGAAGGCGGTCGTGGCGGCCTACCACCCCGCTCTCGCCGACGACCAAGCCGTGGACGATCTCATCGCCCGAGCCAAGGCCGAGGCGGAGGCGACCGAGGCCGGCGACGGCGAGTCGGGCGACCTCGAGGAACTCCTGAAGTCACTCTGTGATGCCCTGAGCGCTGACCCTAACCTGCCGCTGGCCCGTAACCTTCGCGAGATCACCAAGCGTCGGCGGCGCACAGCCGTCTGGGGCGAGAAACGGCCGTGGTACGTGGAGATCACGCTGTCGGGGCGCGGCTTCGCCGACGACGGGGCGGCGAACGCCTCCTCGGTGGCGCATCGGCGCATCCGGCTCGACCGGCACCAGCGGGCCGTGGCCAACCGGGCAGCCGAGTTCGCCCGCAACCTCGGCTTGGACGCACTCGTGGAGTGTGTGGAGCTGGCCGCGCTGCTGCACGACGAGGGCAAGCGCGACCCCCGGTTCCAGGCGATGCTCTGGGGCGGTGACCCGCGGCTGGCCGAGATCGCCGACCACCTGCTCGCGAAATCCGGCATGGACCCCAGCGACCGGGCTGCCCGTCGCCGCGCTCAGGCCCGGGCGGGGTACCCGGTGGGGCTGCGTCACGAGGCGCTCTCGGCCCAGATCGCCGCCCACCGGGCCCGGTCCGTGGACTGCGCCGACCCCGACCTGGTGGTCCACCTGGTCGCGGCGCACCACGGCCACAGCCGACCGCTGCTCCCCGCCGTGAGCGATCCGGCTCCGCAGATCGTCGCGGTCGACGGGCGCGAGTTCTCCACAGCATCCACGGTGGACTGGGAGTCTCCCGCGCGGTTCGCGCGGCTCAACGAACGGTACGGGCGGTGGGGTCTCGCCCGGCTGGAGACGATCGTCCGGCTCGCGGACATCTGGTGTTCCGCCCGCCACGAGGGAGCCGAGGAGCACGACAGTGACGTATGAGGTTGTCCTCCCGGCCTTGGACGGCCGGCTACCTTTGGGCTTTCTCGCCGCGCTCGGTGTGCTGCGCCTGCTGAGCGAGCACACCGAGGACGACGTACGGCTCCACTTCGACGAGGAGTCGGCCGCCGCGGTCGTGACCGGCCCGTACGCCGACCTCGACGCCGTTGCCGAGGCACTGACGGGCATCGCGACGAGCGGCGACGGCCTCATTCCCGGGCTGGACCCCGACTTCCCGCTCCCCCGATCCGGTTCAGGGGGCGACCCGATGCGCCTCCCGCGGGCCGAGTACCGCGCCTACTGGCTGGCTGACGGGGAGGAACGTCGGCGGTGGTGGTCGACTCTGCTCACCGACCTCGCCGTGGACGATGACGATCGGGTCGCCCTCACGCCCTACACCGCCCCGAGCGGACGAATGACCTTGCGGACGTTCGTCGAGAAGCCGGTAACCGCCGTGCGCGACAACCCGGAGACGATCCGCGAGGCGCTGATCGGCTGGCGACGCGTCGAGGGTTTCACGGGTGAGTACTTCGACCACCAGGTTCTCCGCAGCTCGGCCGAGGACCCTCTGGGCCGGCAAGGCAAGGAGCGGGGCGTGCCGGGCCCGACCTGGCTCGCCGTCATGGCGCTTCCCCTGCTCCGTGTGACCTCGTGGGGAAAGGCGCCGACCGCCACGCTATGGCACCGCCTGCCCGGCCGACGCGATCCCGTCATGATCTGGCCCCTGTGGCGCCAACCTCTCGACCAGTGGGCGGTGCAGGCGCTCGTGGAGCATCCGGCGTTGCGCCCGAACGTCACCGACGGCAGGGTCATCGTCAAGAAGCGAGACCTCGAACCGCTGGGGGTGTTCCTCGTCTGCGCGGGTGACCGCCAACGAGTGTGGCTTCGCAAGTTCGCCGGCGCCCTCGCCCCCGTCGAGGTCACCATGGTGTGACCTATCCCGGCCCCGGCAACTCCAGCGACTCGGATCGCCGGAAACCGGTGCTGCCCGGCCAACCGCGATGGTTCACCAAATAGTCCAAATTGCCCAACAATGCCGTTTAGGACAGGCAGCGGCTGCGCGGATGATCAAGCATATGGAAGTATCCTGGGACTGGTATTTGGTGTTTTTCGGCAACCTGGCGGAGGCGGTGATCATGCGAGCGCCCAGGTGGTGACTCCGGAGTGCGTAGGCGCTCGCGCCCAGGTCAGAGGCCATTTTGCTGCTTGACACCTGCATAGTGAGAGCCAGTTGTGGATCATTACGGGGAGGCGCTCGCAACGCCGCGCGTTTCCGCAGCTCAAACGGCTCAAATTCAGCGAGCCGTCGTCCCGTCCTCAGCGGACGGGCTCCATTGCGGCATTGCCGTGGTCGCCTC